>UMAX01065495.1_pt1 | contig 107538 bp, 105 predicted proteins | sample 1963821 | NCBI WGS metagenome assembly UMAX01 (sample SAMEA4835927, study PRJEB28245) | human gut metagenome | biome: gut microbiome; material: fecal sample | place: Denmark | collected 2008 | reverse complement strand
AAATACTTTCAGTGCCCCAATAATTGCCTCTTCTTTCTCCTTCGGACATTGTGGTTGCTTTGCTCCCTCTGACCTAGGAATATTAAAATTCTCCGCTAATTCAATTCCACACTTTCTCTTCACCTGTGCAATATACAGATTAGGTACCTTCATCCCATCATTATACTCTGCAACATACTTCTTTATCTCCTCATAAGTAGCCTGTCTACGCTCCGCTTCGGTCCGCGCTGGGCAAAGGTCCCCTGGACCTTTAGCGCCTCTCAGCCGCCGTTAAATCCATCTCGTCCATGTCAAGTCTCACATTCACATGATGCTTCGCTTCGTGGAGTTTGTACAATAAACATACCGTCTCCACATGTGTGGTCCCCAAGTAAAGAACACATATTAGTAGGGGCGTCACAGGATAAAGAACAAACATTTTTTACTTCTAGTTCTTCCAGATTACTCATATCCAGTCCTCCTAGTTAAATGTTTATTTTATTTACATGTTACCTCAACATCGCTCATTCCTTTCAGAACAAATGTTAGTTTATATGGTTCTATTGTACCATCATCGAGCACCGTGCCTACTATAACTTTTTTTACAATGCTCTCAAAAACAACTCTGTCAAATTCATCAAATACTTTTGCATCTTTTATATTATTACGAATTTCACACATTCGGTTTTTAATAGTTTTTTGATTCAAATTATTATCTGTTAGCATTCTCTTTTCATTTTTTAACTTTGAAATATTGTATGACAACTCTTCATATTTTTTATTGTAGGCTTCTTCATTAATTTTATCATCCAACATCATATCGGTCAATTTATTACGTTTATCCTCTTGCTTTGCCAACGATTTATCTATGCGTTTTAACTTATTTACACAGTCATCACTGTTTAAAGATTCTTCAATAGTTGCCAACAAATTGTCTAATACATCATCAAAATTATCTGCCATTAAACTCATCATCTCTAAAAAAGAATTTTCTATTATTGACTCATCAATTGCCCTACTATGCTCACACGCTGCTATTCCATTTCTTATTTGATTTGAACATTTCCATACTGGTTTTAATGTACTTCTTGATTGATGATGTATTCTTCTTGTATAAATTTCTCCACAAAAACCACATTCGCACATACTACTGAGAGCATACATTTTATTATTTCTTATACGTATTACAGGGTCATTATTTACCGCACTTCTGTATCTACCTTTTCTTATTTCCTGTGCTCTATCCCAAACCTCTCTTGATACTATAGGCTCATGATGATTCTCAATATAAAATTTGTCTTCTTCACCTCTGTTTTCCAGACGTCTTTTTGAGATTGGATCAACAGTATATGTCTTTCCTAATAACAAATCTCCTTTATACTTTTCATTTTTTATTATTCCTATTACACCACTATCAGTCCATTTACAAACTCCTTTTTTATTCAATCTGCATTGTCTTTTTAGTTCTTTGGCAATTGATATTCCTCCCATACCTGACAAATATAAATCAAATATAAGCCGCACTGTTTCAGCTTCCTCTTCATTAACTGTAATAGACTTGTCTTCTTTATGATAATCATATCCAAGGCAACCATTAAATCCCATTAATTCTCCACGCCTCATCTTCATCTTGACTCCCATTTTTACATTAGCCGATAAGGATTCCACCTCATTCTGAGCAAGCGTTGATAATAAAGCTAATTGCATCTCGCTTTCCATCGTTGAAGTATTTATATTTTCTTTTTCAAAAATAACTGTGACGCCTTTACTTTTAAGCATTCTAACATATTGTATGGTATCAACTAAATTTCTTGAAAATCTTGATATTGATTTTGTAAGTATAATATCTATTTTTCCATTCATACAATCGTTAATCATTCTCAAAAAATCATCTCGTTTTTTTGTTTTAGTTCCTGTAATTCCCTCATCAGCATAAATGCCAACTAAAATCCATTCTTTACTTTGAGATATTTTTTCTTGATAATATTGCTTTTGTGACGTAAAACTATTTAGCTGTTCTTCATCATCTGTGCTTACCCTAACATAAGCCGCCACTCTTTTCCTATTAAATTCAAGTGCGTTTCCTTCAAATTTTCTATCTCTAATAACAGGTTCATCACTTGCTTTAATAACCTTGACATCCATTTTTGTGATCTCCTTTTTGTAATTTTCTTAAGTATATATATAAACTTAAATATGAACAAACCTACAGAAAAGCCAACATAAAATGTCGGCTCTTCTTTAAAAACTTACTATGTCATACTCATTCATCAGTTTTCTCTTAATTCTTGAATATTCATCCATTGAAATGTATTCTTTTCTCATTATCCATCCTAAAACAGCCAGTTTTTTTGTTAACTCTAGTTCTTTTGATTTTTCATTATGTTGAATCTCCATTACATATCAACTCCAAGCTGTTTTATTATTGCGTCATTCACCTTTTTCATGACTTCTGATGTTTTTGGAATATGCCCAACTTTACTTATTATTTTCTTTTTTGCCACAACTGTAATTTGTTCTACTAACAATAATGATTCTTCTTCAAAGTATCCTTTCACATCCTTTGGTGTAACCAATATGTGTGTTATAATTTTTTTCTTTGCTACTCTGCTTGTGCAAGGACAAACTGATAATGTATTTGAATATTTATTATTTTTATTATTGCTTACTACTACACACGGACGAACACCTGACTGTATCGAAGTTTTCGGATGTTGACCTAAATCCACATATATAACATCTCCTCTAATAATTTTCTTCATACCTTTTTTCTCCTATCTCTTGAGCTGTAAATTTAATTTTCCTTCGTCAACTGTTATTATCTGCCCTCCTGCCTGAATAACTTTTCCTATTTTCTGATAGGCATCTTCTATATTTTGTGAAATTGCCGCCATATTGCATACTAAAATTCCGTCTGCTTTTTCGTTTTGTATTTCTCTTACCATTTTATTAAAGTGCGTATTTACAACACTGCAGCCCATAATGTTTTTGTGCATAATCTTAACAATTCTCAAGTTATGTGCCTTAGCATATTCACTAATGTAACTAAGCTGTTTTTCTTCTTTCCAATCCACATTTTTATCTGTTGCATTTGCTACAGATAAGTATGCAATCACATTTATACTTTTCTTTCTTTTACACATTGTTTCCTCCTATTAATTTGGTATTTCCTTTATCATTTGTACAAACTGCTGACTGAAATATGTCCTCATTTCCGGTGAAAGTTTTCTTAATTCTTCATCAACAGATATGTTTGATCGTTTCTTTTGTATAGAAAGAATTGTATTTGCATCCGTATCTAATTCCGTTACCAATGCATATAACAAATCTATGCTAATTCTTCTGGTTCCCTCTTCCACTTGCGTAATGTGAGAAACACTTTTTCCAACAGCTTCGCTAAGCTCATCTATTGTCATATTCTTATCTCTTCTTAACTGTCGGATAATAGAGCCGACGTTCCAACCTTCATATTTCACTTTACCTTCTCCTCTATGTACTAATCCGCTTCCTGCTCTGTCGGACAGGCAACTACTCGCCTGCCCGATGAGTCATAAACAATAACCTCTGAGGGATAGATTACTTTCTGATATTCCTTAACATTCATAATCGTAATTGACTGCTGCAAAACATTCCTCATCAAAAAGATAAACTCCTACTTCGTTTTCTTTCATTACTGAAAGAAATGCTTCTTTTTCAATAGGATCATCACTTATGTCATTTAATGTTCTTAACACAATAAGGTTAATATTCTTATTTGCCATTTCATCTAAAAACTGATTAATAGTTTTTCTTTGAACTCCTGTTTCACCACTTGCATCTAAAAACCAGTAATTCACATTTAGGAGTCTTTTCTTACATTCATATCCGATGCGTTTTGTAACATCAATTACTGTATTAAAATCCTTCTGTGATTTGATAAATATCACTCCATTTGCAACTTCTTTTCCATCAAAAATTTTCCACATAAATCTATATACCTACTTTCATATTATTTGACTAATCAATGTGCACGTTTCTTAATCACAATTAAACTTTACAACTTTTAAATTCTTATTTTTATGAGGTTTCATACGTAGTAACTACGTATCATATGCGTAGTTTATATATTTTCCAGAATTCCTTTTAATATTTTCATTGCTAATTCTTTCTTTTCTTCTGGAACGTCAGTTAATAATTCACTACTCTTCCTTCCTATTATTAGATAATCTAATGTTGTATCCAAAATAGATGCCATTTCTACAAAGGTCTCTATGGTTGTGCTATGATTTCCCAATTCTATTCCACTGTAGGTTCTATGGGATATATTTAGCTCTTCGGCAAAGCTCTCCTGTGTATAACCTTTTGCCTTTCTTAATTCTTTGATTCTTTTTCCGCTTTCTTTTACGTTATAGTTCATTATTTCTTTCTCCTTTCCTGGCAGATACCAGTTCAGGTAGAAAAAAACTAATTACTAATCATTTATCTGAAGTTCAGTTACGTACAAAAAAAGACGCAAAGAGAAAGTCAGTTAATAAACTGATATCTTTCCCCTGCGTCTCTGGTGCTCCTACGGTCACATATATATGTTTAACCGCATGCCCTTATCAGGTGGGCCTTATTATTCAATTTTATATATATATTTGTCCATGTAAAGAACATTTTTTTAAATATTTTTCAGTACATTTTTTAAATCTTAGAACTCTTCCACAACGATTACATTTAATTGCAATAGATAATTCACCAGATGAATAATCAAATAATCTCTTTTTGCATTTCACACAACGTATCTGAATCATATTCTTCAATCACTAACACCTCCATTTTAGAGGTTATAATCATACAACAACTTATCATACCACAACCTCTCATTAGAATGTCAGTCAAAAGGGAACGTCAAACTGAACATTTATACTGTTTAGCACATTATTAGTAGCGACACAATATATTGTAAGAACATTTGTTCGATTAGTCAAGTATCATTTCATATTGTTCAGTTACAAATTTACGTTCGTTAAATTAAAACAAAATCCTTAAATACCTAAATATCACGGTGCAACGAAATCGCTAGTCCAAATTATTGGAAATCAACAGTTCAGACTAGGAAATCACCTTAGTTAGCCGTTGCAACTGCAAATTTACCTGCTTAAAGATTTATTCATGCCATAGACTTCTCTCATTGAAATATTCTTAGATAGGTCAATACTTTCAATAATGACTTTATATGCATCAAGAACACTGCTGTCGAAAATTACATATACAAGTGTTAAATCCACTCCACCAAGCTGTTCTTATCAATCGTTGTTTTCGGCAACAGCCATTAGTTTGGAATAAGCAATATTGGATTGGCATATTTCGCCATAACCTTATATGTCCTATCATTGCGATACATTTCTAAAACGACTGTAAATCTATCAGTCGAACATATTTGGTAACGGAACACCATTTACCTACTTTCATACCCCAATCACATGCCATATAGATTTTGCCACTGCCTGTTGTACTGATAATAAATAAGTTACAATGCTCAGTAGGTGAAAAGTCTTGTTGTCAGAAATTTTCTAGTCTTTTGTCCAGAAGCATAGTTGATATCCATTCCACTAACATCCTACTGTTCTAATTCTGCTCTTTTGACTAAACATGCAGGACATTTGTTTTACCACATGTATATTAGATATCGACCAACATTCCCCTCTACTCATTAAAAGAAGTATCTGTCATTCCTGTATTAGTTAATTGGTTCCGAAACGCATCTACCGTTGCAAACAAACACATTTCCATCAATTTATTGATTGTATTTTGGTTTGTCATTGGCAGTTGTTATCTCCTGTAATAATCAGCCCCTGATAATGTCATATTTATTTGATGTAGATTAAAATTTATTTTCTGACAGCCAATGCTCTTATAATTGAGAGCATATGTACAGCTCAATTACTTTTTAGCTATGTCTTCCAACTATCCTGTAAAATATTTGTCTACCAGTTTTAAATGTCCCATACAATTACAGTAAGTCTGTTACTCCACTGATTTAGAGGTAAGGTTACCATAGACAACCTGATATGTATTTTTCACCGCTATTCTTTGCCTATTTGCAAAAGCTACCACCGTTCCATCCCTGATATTTTTGATGATTATAAGGCATATGCTGAACATTCTCAAAAGTACATACTATTGCATCGAAATATCCATTCATTAATCAAACATCTTAAATTAACAATATAAGCTTGCGCTTATTGCATTTAAATTTTAAAAACTCTCCATTTATATAATTAAACGATTTGTTATCCCGTTTTTTACGACAAAAGCGAATAGTTTTGTTTAACATGCTTATCCTATAGTTCTACTTAATATTAATCAATTAATTACATATATGATTTTTATCCCAATTAGGTATCAATACAACTATATAACTCATTAATTATCATACACTTTTTTTTAATTCTTCATTGTATCTAGAATTAATTCATAAGCTTATAAACTAAATTACGAAATTTTATTTCATTTTCCCCATATAATTTACTACAACCTTATTGGCTATTACTTTCATTTCTGTTGATAAACATGTACATAATCAATAATAAAGTCCTGAGGCCATTTATCTATATCAATACCTTTTTTACCTGCTTCATAACCACCTACTGCTAAATTAATGATTAATCTAAAATGATTATCAAATGGCCATTCCTGACTGTTAAAATTTTTACATTCACTTTTTTTTGCAACATAACATACTTTATCATTTACTGAAAAAATCATTGATTCCTCATTCCATTCTAGTTCATAAATATTAAAATTATTAATTTTTTCATTTATTTGAATTCTTTTATGAAATTTATTGTTTTTATAAAAGTTGTATTCACCTGAATGTAAACTAAAAAAGATTTCGCCTCTAGTGTGTCCAAAATGTTCAACAATATCAACTTCTCCACAGTACGGCCAATTTGTTCCATCATATGAAATCGGCAACATCCAAATTGCTGGCCAAGTTCCCACCGCTAATGGAATTTTAGCTCTCACTCGTATTTTTCCATATTTCCATGACTCTTTGCTTATTATTTTTGCAGATGTAAATTGATTGCCTTGCCAGCTCTCATAATTTGAACGAATAACCAATTTATTATTACAAATCATTATATTTTCATCCCGATTATCAGTATAATATTGCAACTCTCCATTTCCCCATCCATGACCTCCTACAGAAAATTCCCATTTATCTAAGTCAATTTTATTGCTGCTATCAAATTCATCTTTCCATACACAAACATATTCCTTCATAGTACCTCTTCCTTTCTCTTGTAAAATAGTGTTATGCTACAAGCATTTGAATTTTTTCCAAATTTCTATCTCTTTCTTAATGCAATTAGTTTTTAAGAGATTCAGTTTGTCTATATTTGTAGCAACATTATTAGCTGAATACATATAATCTTTTAGCAAAATATTCTTAATTCTTTCCCATTCTATTTTCAAATATATAAATTCTTTTTTTAAATATTCATATATATTTTTATTAATATATTTCTTATCATATAAGCATTTTACTAATTCCAAATTTGCTTTTTGTCTATTCTCAATTTTAAATACTTCAAATGCATAGAATTTACATAAATTCTCTCCTTTTTCATTGACTTGAACTTTCCAAAAATCGTTTTCTCTATAAAAAAAATCTATATTATCCAATAAAATATTTGCATGATATAAAACATCATTCATATTCAATTCGTAATCAATCTCATTTTTAATGTGTATTATATAACCTGTAATATTGCTCTCTTCATCGTTAATACATTTCAAAAATCTTTTATATGGTATACTTTTCACACCATATCCTCTATTATCATCATCTATTATCACAATTTCCTGTTTGGCTTCATCATAATCACTTAAAAGAGAATAATGATAATTATGTTCTTTATGCCATGATGAACTATTGGGTAACCAGTTATATAAGTCAACCCGTATCATTATATTATTATCATGAAGCATATTAATTAAATTATTTGCATTTTTTTCTGAATACTCAACTAAAAAGTACTCTTTACAGATAACTTGTCCAATAATATCATCCTGTATTCTACTTGAATTATTAAGTGCTATATGCTTTGGTGACCATTCATTATAGGCTTGATATTTATAACCGTTTAGGTACGCTAATTCTTTATATTTTTTGTTGTATGAAGTTAATATACTAAAATTATTATTAAATCCACAATTAAGCCAAAAATCATCAAATGGCTTTATTTCCAATTTTTTCATTTTTATAATCCGCCTTTCTGCAAAAGACTCAATATGTCATGAAACATATTGACTAACTTTCGCTTTTCTATTCTATCTTCCTTCTGATATTATCTCCTTATAAGACCGACACACTACAAAACATATGAAGATAAATGGCAGTGCTGTATAGCATCGACCTCACATTTTAAATATTGTCGGTCATTCGTTAAGACATCAATGAGTAGCAGATAACCATATCATGTAAACTTATCTCTTCCAAAGTCGACTCGATTTTGCTGGATGACCAGTCACTGTCAGTTTTATAATTATAAATCAGCAGATGGTTATTTTATTGTCTTTAAAATTCTCAAAATAACTGTCATGGACTTAATGTTCGCCAAACCCGAGTCTATGCCTACATTGATATTACTGTTTCCAACAATCATACAAAATATAAACAAGCTCGCTTTTCTTATTTTACAAAAGCTTCGCAAGAGTTGTGTAACTAGACTATCAAATACACTTGTACTGATGTCTGTATAGAATCTACTGATAAGTATTGAATCCCTATTTTCAATATCTTATAAATGAATAACATTTGAGTTACTCTTTCTCACCCCAAATATATCGAGCCCCCAAATGCAACAAGACGGATTGTAACGATATCAGGTGGATTTGTAATTTATACATGTGCGTAATGTTTAAACTATCCTTTATCACATCTGCTGACATATGTGAATCAAGAAATTTAGTAAGATACCGTTTCAAACTCACTTATATAATTACCGTTGAGAAGAATCGAGTTCATAACTGTCTTACTATATCTAATTTAAAGTTAGATAATGTTTTTCGTATATATTTGGTAAATTATCTCATTCTAATGCAGAACATATTTTACAACATCCTGAAATAACTTTTGATGTAGCATCTTTTGTATATGACAAATGTAAACTCCAATAAAAAATACATGCTACTGTTGATGGTGCTGTATCTACGGAACAAACTGTGAAGCTTAGACAGTGTCTTAATCTCATCAATAAATTAGAAAAACATCAGGCAGAAATATAGACATCTTTCGTCTCAGTGATAAATACAAAAGCGTCCTTAATATTATAATAATCGTACTGGAATTCGATAAAAACTCATTTACTGCTATTCAGGCACTCCCAGAAATCGGAGACTATATACCTGTCTTCATCGCTGCTAAAAGTCTCGTGTCATGGGGCGAATGTTGTCTCACAACATTCAATGCAACCATAATTTAATCAAATTCAAGGGACATCCTGAATTCATCAGTCGTTGTCGACGAATGAATATATGTCGTAGTCGCAAGAAAGCTTTCTTTGCAATCTGTCATATAATCCTTACCTCTATCTAATACATACTCACAGACTTAAAACTTTATACAGCAGAAGGATTTCTTGAATCGCGCATTACGAATAAGGAAAATTTTTTTACTGTTTCACAGGCACTTAATCTACTTAAAGAACGAGGTTACACCAACAAAGTTAATACTGTTTCTGTTACTTGAAGGTGTTGTGTATATATTTACTTTTTAAAGCACCACATAAGATGGTTTATTTGCCATCCCCTTTGTTTCTTGGCTGTATTCTACTTATTTGTTTCAAACTTCTCCTAATACTTTTACTTAATTCTGCTTTATAATATCTTTTTTTACAAAACATATATTAATAAATAATTGTCAATTGATAGAGTTTTATTTAAATATCCCCTATAAGATAAATGTAATCACTAATTACCTGTATAGGCAATGTAAAGATTTAAATATAATATTGAGCCTGTGTACTCCATAATCTATAATATTCTCTTTTTAATTGCATTAGTTCCTCGTGATTGCCAACTTCAACAAGCTCCCCTTTATTCATCACTAAAATTTTATCGCTTTTTTTGCAACTGGATAATCTATGAGATACATATAATATTGTTTTTTTATTGTGTGCGATATTTACGATATCTGACAATAGTTCATCTTCTGCGATTGGATCTAACGCACTTGTTGGCTCATCCATTATAAGCATTGAAGAATTCTTATACATAGCTCTTCCTAAGGCAATTTTTTGTTTCTCTCCGCCTGAAAGCTCTACCCCTTGGCTAATATCACTAGATATAATAGTACTTTCTCTGTCTGGGAACTTATCAATTATTTTATCAATCTTTAAAGCTTTAAATACTTCGTCAGATTTTAAACCTGTTTCAGTCTTTCCAAATGTAATATTTTCCTCAATTGAATAGGCAAACAATTCAAAATCTTGAAACAAAGTAGCAATATGATCTAGATACCTTCGAACATTAAGTTGATTTATATTGATTCCATTAATTAATATTTCACCTTTTGTAGTCTCATATAGTCCACATATTAATTTTACAATTGTTGATTTTCCTGCTCCATTTGTCCCAACAATTGTTACAATATTATTTTCATTAATTTTAAAAGATACATCCTTTAATGTATATTCCTCAGAATTTGGATACTTAAAAAAAACATGTCTAAATTCAATGTTCTTAATCTTCTCAATACTTTTTCCTTCATCTTTCTGAATAAGTTCATCACCTTTTTCAATATACTTTACAAAATAGGACATATATTGACATTTTATAGGTATCCATGCATATAATCTTGTTATATTCATAACTGCATTAATTCCATTTTTGAATGCTCCTATATATAATGTTAATTCGCCTAATGTTATAATTCCTAAAAATGCCTTGAATCCTATGAAAGCATAAATAATTATTTCAACAAAGAATTCATAAACACGGTTAATATAACTATTTATTAATGTTGCCTTTACTTGCTTTCTTTGATTCATCTCAATATTTTTATCGCATTCTAATAACCTCTTATCTATTAACTTACCTAATTGAAATAATCTAATATCTTTTCCGAATTTATACTCGTTCATAAAGTCTGTATAGTAGCTGAATAAAGTATTATTTTTCACATTGTCTTGAAAGGCTTTGTCTAAAATTCTAGATAGCTTTTTTGTATTTCTAAAAGTCAAGTATATTAATATTCCAATCGAACCAAATATAATAACTATACTCCAACTAGAATTCATAATTTTTTCTAAGAATCCACTAATATTCGCTTTATGCTTATAAAATAGTTGAACACATAATATAAACGAATACACTAACGTAACAATCTCTTTGAGTAGCATGCTGAAATCTTCACTTAAAAACTGTATTCCCCCACTTGTTTGAACTCCTTTATTCGCAGAAACAAGCATTTCTCTCACTTCATTGCTTTCTATGTAATCATATTTAAGAGTCGTAGTTTTCATACCTACCATCTCTTTTAATTTGTAGTCCATTAATTTTCCGGAAATATTTTTTACTTTTCCAATAACTGCTCTACATAATGTTAATATCAGATTAAATATAATCATCATAGAAACAAGCGTTGTAATATCATTAAAATTCTTTTTTTCTGCAAGATTATCAAGAATCTCTGCTCCATAAAATAAATTTATATACATCAATGTTGTTTCTATCAAAGCATTCATTATTGATAAATAAAAAAATTTTTTTGAAATATTATAAGAAAACTTTACTATTTTTCCTATATTGTATTTTTTTAACATACACACCTCCTACACAGCGCTTGTTTCTTTATAATGCTTACTTTGATTAATATACATTTCTCTGTATATTTCATTATTCTCCATCAAATCATCATGAGAACCAATATCCGCGATTTTTCCTTTTTCCATTAAGATAATTTTGCTACAAAATTTTGTTGTCGCTAATCTATGTGAAATAAAAATTGCCGTTCTGTTTTCAGCTATTTCATTGTACTCTTGATATAATTCACTCTCCGCTATGGGATCAAGCGCAGCTGTCGGTTCATCTAATATTATCAAACTTCCTTCCTTGTAGATTGCTCTTGCCATCATCAATCGCTGTTTTTCCCCACCTGATAACTCTACACCTTCCTTATCAATAATTTTAGTTAATATACTATTTTCTTTATTATTTAACGATTGAATTTTCTCATAAAAATTTGCTTCCTTAGCACTTTTAACAAATCTATTTTCATCATAGTCAGCTGAACCAATAATATTTTCTTTTACAGTAAAAGCAATTACATTGATATCCTGAAAAACGGCAGTAATAAGTTTATAGTATTCTTCTTTATTATATCTGCAAATATCAAACCCATTGATTAAGATAGTACCCTCCGTGGGCGAATACAATCTACATAATAGTTTAACTAACGTTGTTTTTCCTGCTCCATTCCTTCCTACGATTGCTATTTTTTCATTAGCATTAATGTGGAAATTTAAATTAGATAATATCTTCTGTCCATTTTGTGCTTTATAGCTTACATTTTTAAATTCTATATTCACTCCTTTTTCCTGAATGGATCTGTGCAACTCATATATACTTTCTGCGCTTTCATTATCTTTTTGCTCAACAATCTTTATATAATCCCGAACATATATATCTGCTCTAATAAGGTTGGATGTATCGTTAATCACTCGGTATACCCAATTTGAAAACCCTGAAACAATCCCCAAATAAAAGGTAAACACAGCAAGTGACATTGTTCCATTCAATACTTGTGAAATCAACAAATAGTAAGCTACGCCATCTCTTATTGCAACAAATACAGCGTCTGATATGTCTATTTTTATCCACGATGCTTCTATTTTTTTTTCATAATTTTTTTTTCTTAAATATACTGCCTCAAATTTTTTTTGAAACCATTTGCTTAGCTGGAACACTACTATTTCTTTTGCATATTTATATTCCGTAGTCCTACTATATAAATAGTCTATTTCTCTTTCTATGTTAGAATTAGTATTCTTATGCATTTCTAAAAATTTTCTTGCCCTGTTATTCAAAAAAATATTAAAACCGCACATCAAAAAAATAATTATGATGATACTAATATCTAACTGAAAAAGCAAAGTCGCATATAATATTAATCCTAGCAATCCACATAATAAGCTAGGAACACTCCTTATCATCAATTCGACACCAACCTCATTACTAGAAATTGACTCTCTTGCATTTTTTATTGTAACCTGTAATCTGTTTGCTTCTAATTCTTCATAATCCATATTCATTATGGAATGTAATAACAGTTCTGTAAACTTATCATTCCGACTCCATAATATATATCTTTCCAACCACTTTTCTGATAAATCACTAATTACTTTCAGTATAAATTCTGTAAAAATGACTCCAACTAATATTGCAATAAAAATGCGAATTTCTATATGTATAGTTAACATCTGAACAATAATTGAAGGTATAGCAGATGAAAAAAATGGCAAAAATACACCTAATATAATAGTCATGGGAAAAAACACTTTTGCATATGGAAACCAATTAAATATTTTTTTATATAAATACTTTGTATGTTCTAAAATATCTCTTAATTTCATTATCTCTCCTTATTTCTCATGAAAAAAAACCTATTATTTTATTCATTAACTCTTTCATATCATTACTATCACCCAAAATATATGCATTTTTTCCAGTACTTCGTATTATCATAGTTTTTATTTCTTCTGCTTCGGTTCCTCTTATCTTTCTCCTTTTCCCATACATTCCCTTCCAAGTTTGTTCTGGTATCATCGGAAACACTACCAATCCTAAAACTTTACATTCTCCTAGTTGCTCTATAACATTGATACTCCTCCTAATATAATTTATTTCGTCATAATAATTTATACATAAAACCACTGCATCCGGATTTGTAGCCATCAAAAAATTTACCTGTTCATATGTATAATATGATGTGTTTTTATATTCATATGGCACAGTTCCCGATTGTGACCCAACAATAATAAGATCATTTCCATCAGCTATTTCATTCATTTTATAGTTTAAATATCTTATTTGTTCCTCTTCATCCAAACAAACCATCCTATTATATCCAACAGGATAAACACAATCTAACCCAAATAACAATGCATTTGGTTCAGTGCCTAATTGTCCTACTTGATATCCTTCATCTATTAGCCGTTTTCGCAATTCTAATTGCAATGTAAACTTCCCCTGTTTAGAACTTGTTCCAAAAATTCCAAGAACCGGTTTATTAATATAGAATAGTTTTCCTTCTCTAAGTGGTGGGAGATATTTATCAATTACCGCTGGAAAATATATATTGTCATTTTTATACTCCGCCTTATCAATCCTATCAAAACTATATATATTTTTACCTCTATTAATCGCTTCTTTGATTAATGAATCAACTATGTTTTCTTTACCTATATAAGACAATAGTTTCTCTGTGTGACCAATAACAAGCGTATCAAATAAATCCCATTTAATATCATCAATGTTTTTAATACAATATTCTTTAACTGATTTATCAATCATTACATCTGTCGTTTTTCTTCCAACATTTGAAGAATACTTTGTATCATATACTTCCATAACTTTAAAATCCAATAATTCTGGATACCGAACAAAATTGTGCATTTCTTTGTTAAATGGGAAAATTACTGCCCGGTCTATTTTATACTCAAAAACTTTTTCTTCTTTTTCTTCATATGCTATTATTTGTATTGCAATCGATTTAAAGTATTCTAAAATTTCCTCGAATGATTTAATACCATTTTTATATATATTTACAATTTTATTAGTAGCATGAGCACATGCAAAACTACTACCCTTTACTATTATATTATCTGGTTCGCACCATTTAACTCTCTGCATTCCACCTTTAGCTGCTACATTTAATATTTTATCCTCATAAAAGATAAAATCATCTACTTTTCTGCACAGATCACTCCCATCAACTCCAATTACACAATCAAATGCCGCAGGATATGAAATTGCCCCTTCATTATCAAAAGCTGAAACCAAAATTACCCCTTTATCGTATAACCTTTTACATATATTATACATTCTGTCATCGCTAAGACTAACTGTGCCTAAACTCATATTAATAATATCTATATCTAAATTATTAAATATATACTCCAACGCAGTACAAATAATTTTTTCATCAATCGTATCATTTTGGTCTATTACTTTAAAAATATAATAATTACATTCTTCATTATTTTTCTTTATTATTGAATAAACAGCCGTACCATGTCCATATGTATCATGAAAATTATTTTCAATTATAATTTCATTATCACCTTTCACTCTAAAATTATAACCCTTTGTTATATTTTCATAATCTTTAGTTCCACTATCAATTATTGCGATATTCATTTTTTCCTTCCTTTTTAGCCTAAAATCATACCAAATAGCAATTATATTATACTTGATATGATTTTAGACCAGTTTAATTTAGAACCTTATTTGCTTGTACATTTACAGTTGTTTCCTTCTGCATGATAAAGTTCTACATTCTTTTTTACCTGAAGTTCAGGTTTTTTAAGTGTCTTTTTCATATCATTTTCTCCTTTCAAATATTATTATATTATTCTATGTAATAAAGAATAATTATAACCAATTTCTATTTAAGAAGTTCCTCTAATATAGTTGAAAATGTGTTTAACGATTTGATACTATTTATATCGAGTAATTCCTCAGGAATTTCTATTCCTAACTTGTCCTCTAATTCAACAATAAAACTTATAAACATTATGGATTCTACTATAAATTCTGTTAAGTCAACATCATTTTCGCCGATATCTTCTGTTTCAATTCCTAATTCATTTAATACTTCTATAACATCATTTTTTATTTTATCCATTGTTTTTCTCCTTTAAAATCAAAAAATGTCTTCTGTCAATCATATCAAATATAATATCTTTCCCTTTGTCATATGGGCAATTTACACTATTTGTAATAATGTTAGCTTTAGGGCACTCTCTCGACTGACACTTTCCCAAATTATTACATTTTAGGCAAGAACTATTAACTTTATGCATATACCATTTTCTATGTTTAATATTATCTATTTTCATTTCTCCATTTGATAACATTATACCAATTTTATTATCTGCAAATTCAAAATCCTCTGTACATTTATATATAATCCCATCAACTCCAATCACATATGAATATTTTCTTCCAGCGGGACACAATCCAGACGAGTCTAAAAAATTTAAGTATATATCTAAGTTTTCAATATCACTTTCATTCAATATTTCATATATATCATTGCGCTTATTGTTTTCAATAAGTTCACCTTCTATAGAACTGTCAAATCTATCCTCATTCCATTTTTCTACAAAATGTGGAAACAACTTAAACCTTGTATCTCCCTTAAATCGTATATTATATTCATGTATGAATTTATCTAAATATTTTATTGATGAATTTGTTAAGTTAGTTCTTATTGCTATGGTAAAATATCTTTTATTGCATTTAGATTTTATTTGCTCTAAATTTAACATTATCCTTTCATATGTTCCTTCGCCATTTTTTAAAACACGGAGTTCATCATGAACTTTCTTTATCCCATCAATCGTTATCTGATAATCATAAATCTTACATCTTAATAATCTGCAAAAATTATGATAATCAAGATCATATCCATTAGTTGTAATACCTGCCCTATATTCTCTTTTTGCTTTCTTACATATATTTATTATTTGTGATGAAAGATTCTCAATAATTTCAATTTCTTCCAAAGGTTCTCCCCCAAACCAACTCACTTCCACTCTACTAAAATTAAAAATATTTTTTCTAACATATTTAACAATAGCTTGCTGTAATTCTTTTGACATTCTTCCTTTCTTATGTTCCTCGTAGCAATATTTGCATCGAAAGTTGCAGTCTTCCGTTGGCATAATCGTCAATCTGAGAACCTTTTCATATATTTCATCACACATCTTATCTTTAATAATGTCTGATTCATCTGTCTCCTTTTCAACAATAATTCCTTTATCTTTCAAAATATTAAACCATTGACCTTTTTCATTTATCACTCCACTTTCCAATTCCTGATAAACCTGATTTCCTTTTTCAATACAAATTAATGAACTTGTTCCTACTATTGAATTATAAATAAGCAAAGACTGATCTTTATTACTAAATCTATAACTTGTGTATTTTGATTTTTTGTACATTTTATCCCCTCCAAAACTTTTTTTCATTTGTCGTAAAAATTATTTTGTATTTGCTTTCTTGAATACAATAATTATTCAAGGTATAATTTCGAGGCACCAATTCATACATTACATCACTTTTTGAATTCCAATCAAATTGCTCTTTATATGTTCTAAATCTAAAAAGATTTTTTGTCATATATTTTAAATAAACATTCTGAATTGAATTTTTATTGCTAATACCGTACATTTTATTAAAGACTGGATTTATTTTTTTGTTATGTACTATTGCATCCCTTATATTTTTAATTGACATATAATCCCCATTGTCGTCACAAAAAAACAAATTATAAGTCGGATCTATTGCAATCCACTTTCCATATGTATTTATATAAACTTCTGTAAGACAGTGATTATCATAGGGAAAAGTACCTATTGGTAAACATATTATTGTTCTTGCCTTAAAACCCGAGCATAACAATAATTGTGTCATGACCCTTGCATTTTTCAGACAGTTTGTACGCTTTTTTTCTCTATTAATTTCATCCATAATCTCTAAAATATTACTTTGTTTAACTATTTTCTCACTATCATTATTTGATAGAACCACTTTCACACTTACCCAAAGCATTGCTTTCTTTATTTTTCGTATTTCATCTTCCACACGAATTATTCTTTTCATAATTTCATATTTATTTGATATTGATTCACAGTATTCCTTAGGGACCGTATAGTCAAATTTCATATTAATTGAATTTTCATCCTCGGTATAATCTGGATATTTTTTTAAGAAATGCCGGTACTCCTCTTCATATAACATATATTCTTTTAAATCATTATCCATCTATTTCCTTTAGTAACTCCTCTTTTAAATAATCTTGTAAGTTTTTATCTAGTTGCCTACAACCAGATTGCTTTATCAACTCTGTATCCGCATTTTTTACAGCAATTTTGTGCGTTACATTTTTCATCATATCTATATCGTTTACGCCATCTGCTATATAATATATATCCTTTTTATTAACATCCAACTTATTAATCTGTTGAAGCCCGTAGCTTTTATCTATATCTTTAGGTACAATTTTAATCCAATAATTTCCATATATAGTTGCATTTGCAAACGGATATAACATATTAATCTTATTGCATAAGTTATCTGAATCCCTTTTCTCTTTCGATATTGCCCACACTATTAACGGAACATCTAAAATGCTTTCGTTCTCATTCTCTAAAACTGTTATTTCGCTATAAAGCTTAGATAGTTTAAAAAATCGATATGCTTTATTAGAGTTAAAGATCATTCCATTTTCATACTCTTCACTAAACAATGTATTATATTTAAGAAATTCTTTCATCTCTATATATTCATTTTTTGAAAAAGTCTTCACCGTATAATATATATCTTTTTTTTTCAAAATCTGACCATCACACAAAATTGAATAATAATTAAAACATTCATTTTTCAATATTTCTTTGGCTCTAAGAGGACTTCTTCCCGTTGCTATTCCAATGCTAACTCCTTTTTTTCTGTATTCATTCAATATACAATACTCAATATTTTCATCTCCCACTAATGTTCCATCAACATCAAAAAATAATACTATCTTTTCCTTCTTATTAATAATATATGAGTTCATTCGCCCTTTTTAACCTTACTATAATTTTCATCATTAATTTTTCATACTCCTGCCGCGCCTTCTTCACATCGTCTATATCAATTGCATTTTCATATATTTTTTCACCCAAATCACTGAAAAAAACGTGTAACAAATATTGTGATTGCATATTATAAAACCGATTAAACGCATCCATTACTTTATCGGCTGTCTCATCTATCCCATAAGTTTCAAGGTAAATATTGTATAAAATCGGAAAATTTTCATCATTAAAAACTTCTAACATCTTTACTTGGTATTCCAGTATTGAATATAACTGTTCTACTTTCTTATCACAAAACTTATATCCAATTTCTTTTTTATATAAATTTACAGATTCTAATTCAATTCCTGTTTTTGATGCTTCTTGAACAATACCAGTGTTATGGTATAACGCAACTCGGCTTAAAAGAATTTTAGGAGTAATATTTATTCCAAATTTCTTCAATAGTGTTATGTTTTCTTTTACGCCTTCAATGGTTGAATATGGGTTAAAATTTATAAATCCATATTCAAAATTTAGTATGTTTTTCTTGTTTCTTTTTTTACAATAATCATTAATAATATTAACAGCTCTCACATTATCTTCTTTTTTTGCAATTTTGTTATATAACCGAAGATCTTTTTCCAGCCAACTTTCTAACCCAACAAATACATTACACAAACCAACATCATTCAATTTATCTATACACTTAATTGATTCTTCATCAATTTGTTCTGATCTTAAGTTAATAAAGAATTTAATTTTATACGTTCTTTTCTTTAAAGCTGTATATAACTCCGTCAATCTACTAATATCGCATTTTTGTTTTTTGCTAGCGCAAAAAGTAGAATCTGAAAATCCGATATACTTGCAATTATATTTTTCTACTAGAATATCTATTTCCGCCATTACTGATTCTATTGTTCTAAATCTTTGTCCCTTTTCTGATTTATATTTTGAATTCATATTACAGAATGAACAATTTCCCATACATCCTCTAGATCCCAACACGTGAAAAAATCTTTTATCATGTGGAAAACTTGCTCTATCTGGAAAAGGAAGTATATCTATGTTTTTAATCAACTCTCTACTTCCATTATGTATAACTTTTCCATTTTCTTTATAAACTACTCCTTTACACCCTTCCAATGTTTCATTACTATTTATTCTTTCACATAACTCAATAACAGAATAATCTTCTTCACCTACGATTACACTATCTATTTTTTTATTTTCTTCCAATACTTTCTGTGGATACTCAGTAGGTAATGTGTGACACCATGATATATGATGACTATTATCTAATAATTCCAACATTTCTTGCGCTATAGCATATGTACCATATTTAACCGCCATAAAGATAATACTAGATCCACCAGCATTTATATTTGTACATTTTTCTTTTATATTTGAGTAATTAATATCTATTACTTCTACCCTTGTATTTTTAATTTTTTTTAATGCAGCGACAATATATCCAAATTTACACCAGGTTAGATAACTTTTTTCGCCATCAAAATATATAAATTTTATTTCTCTCATTGTTCTATTAACTATATATTTACCCCTTTCTTTTTCTATATGAAGTGGTGTTTATTTTCAGCTTAAATATTTATGTATCTTTCTCTGATATCATATAATTAACGTACTTTATTGGTAACATAAATAATTATTTTTAGTATATTAAGATATTTCATATTACAATCCCTTTTACCTCAAACGACGTTTTTTACTTATTTTTGGTTGTTTTTTATATACTTCACTTCCATATTCTCTCATAAATGAAAAGAACCTTTGTTGCATAAGTTCATTTCCAATTCACAAAGGTTCTTATCATGCTCATCACTGTTTTGTTTAATGTAGCATTATCTTCTTGCTTGCTTAACTGCCAACTTTATTCTTCCCAACACACAAGGAACTTGTAAACAGGCAGTTAGCACCACACTTTCCGCAATACAAACCGCATATATTTTATGGTTAGTAAACAAAAACAAACAATATACGATTACGAATGCTATTACCATAATAGTAGCTGTAATCTTATACTTTTTCTTCTCTGATAAATCTAATAAATGATTTTCAGAATCAATAGGACTAAAAATCATCAAACTTACGGCTGCACATATCATAATAATATCAGTTAAACTACTATATTTAATATGAGCAGCCATATACACGCATATAAACAGTATGCTATTTGAAAAAATCATACATACCCATGCATGCTTTAAATGAAATCCTCCACTAAATTTTCTGATGAACATAAACGGAATAATAATCAATATGCTCTCAACCGGTATCCCCATAAGACTCCCAATAATTATTATCATAACTACTGGTGATATAGACAAAATAAAACTATAAGCAGCATACTCATATAATTCTCTGTCTACCTGTTCAACTGCTCCATATTTAATTAGCCATGTGGTTATACATTCTGACAAACGTTTCATTATTTTTCATTTTTGAAGCGCTCTAATCCCTTTGGTGCTTTTGGCTGATAAACCACTAAACAAGATGTTGAATTTGCATCAACTTTAAGCATTTTATTTAGTGTACCTGCTACTACTTTAGCTGTCTGCTTGGACAGATTTTTTTCTCTCATGCACTCATTCCTCCCCTCTTTTTTTATTAATCATTGAATGCTACACGATAATAATAATCTTAATTAACAGAAAAATCGACACTGTTTGCGCGAAAAGAATAATATCTGTACTTTTTGGTTAAACTATTTAAAATTATTCATTTTTTAATGGTGTTGCAGAAAAAGAATGTATTATATTTTATTTATATAATATTACACAGATTATTTCTTTATTACATTCTTCGAATTGCTTACTTTCATTGATATTATTAGCTTGAATACAAAAAAGGAGCAAATACAATTGAATTTAAACAATCAATATATAATAATGGGGAACCGAATAAAGCTTCGTAGAAAAGAACTTCGAATAAAACAAAGTGAACTTGCAGAAAAACTGGATATTTCTAATAATCATATTTCATCCATTGAAAACGGTCGAGAGAAACCCAGTCTAGATATTCTTCTGAAAATTTGCGAGGAATTATGTGTAACCCCAGATTATCTTTTATTAGGAAATATACATGCAAACGACCTTCCTCAAAATATTACTGACAGTTTACGACTTTGTAGCAATGATGATATAGAACTTGTTCGTCAATTTGTTGAAATTCTAGTAAACCGTAATAAAAAATCTTGGAACGATAACCATTATGTGTAGTTTTTTATATGGTAATACCAAAACTGTAGTTAAAATGTCTTTTCAGGCATAATTATTAGATTTTATACCCTCTTTATAGTATAATTATTTTTATGTTTACACTATAAGGAGGCTTTTTTATGCGTATTTTGATTTGTGATGATGACCGTGATATAGCAACGCAATTACAAAAAATATTACAATGTTTTTTTCAAAAAAATTCATTAAAAATTCCCGAAATAGTCATTTTCAATAATGGTGAAGATTTACTTGCTGATTCTGAAACAAAAGATATTGTCTTTTTAGATGTGGAAATGCCCGGTGTAAGTGGTATTTATGTTGGAAACAGATTAAAACAGGAGAATCCTAACATCATTATATTTATAGTCACTTCTTATTCTGAATATTTAGATGAAGCAATGCGTTTTCATGTGTTTAGATATCTGACGAAACCATTAGATAAGCATAGAATTTTTAGAAATATGAAAGATGCACTGGAAATATATAATACAACCATAATTAAAGTTCCCATTGAAACTAGGGACGGTGTTTATGTTACTTCTGCATCTGATATTATTTTTGTTGAGTCCCATGGTCACACAGTTACTGTACATACTTTGCAAAAAGACTACAACTCTGTTCATAACATAAAATATTGGATTGAACAACTTAATATGCCATGTTTCTTTAATTCACACAGAAGCTTTGTCGTTAATCTAAAGTATGTTTCCGACTTTGACCATACTCTGATACATTTACACAATAATGCGTTTGAAGCATACCTGACACGACGCAAATATACTCAGTTTAAAGATGCTTATTTATTATATTTAGAAAGTACAAGGTAATTAATTATGTCAAAAACAATATTATACATCTTCGTTTATCTTATAGAAGCTTTAATATTATGGTGGTATTCATCACACAGATTTTATTCTAAGTACTCCAAAAAAAATGAATTTATATTAATTTTTATTGGTTACATTTGTCTGTTTATACTTTCTTTCACGAATTCATTTGGTATAAATTCCATTGCTTTTACATTGATAAATTTTATTATTTTCAAAACATTATATGATACAACCTGGCTGACAGCCTTGTTTCATTCTTTTATCACAACCTGTATGATGAGTTTTAGTGAATTAATAATCATCGGACTGTTTAATCAATTCAATGCTGATGTTCTGTATATACAATCAGATATACGCTCCCTGATAATTCTAACTGCATTAAGCAAAACATTATATTTTATCAGTATCAACATCATTGCTAGAGTACTACCCGGTTCAAAAGATGAGCATGAACCTACCAATATATCGGCTATTTTAATTAATATTATTCCTTTTATTTCAATCTATATTACTGTTGTACTTACTTCAGTTTTGCTTAACAGCTCCATTTCTACACATTTCAGAAATATGCTTTCTGCTTGTGCAGTACTTTTAATTTTAATAAATATATTAGTTTTTTACATATACAATTATATCCAGCAAAAAAATAAAGAATATACGCTTCTTCACATGCAATTTCAAAAAGAATATGATATGGCAGAATACTATAAGGTCTTGTTCAATCAGAATGAAAGTCAACAGATTTTGATTCATGATATACGAAAACATCTTATGACGATTTCCCAATTAAATGAACAAAATGATCATGACAAAATTAGCCATTACCTTTCGGCACTTTTAAATTCATCTGATTTACAAAATTCTGTCCATGTCTCCGACAACGAATTGTTAAATTCCATTTTGTGCCATTATATAAAGATTTGTCATCAAATGCATATCACATTTAAGGTTGATGTCAGAAAAAAACTGCTTCAGAATTTAGATTATACGGAGCTGACCGCTTTGTTTTGTAATTTGTTGGACAATTCTGTAGAAGCCTGTTCTGATATTCCTGATTCTTATATTGAGTTAAGTATAACCGATAAGGAAAATACCGATATTACCGTGATTAATATTATCAATAACTGTAGAAACTGCCCGAAGTTTAATCAAAATGGTTTACCTGTATCATCAAAGAAAAATAAAATCAAACACGGCTTTGGACTAAAAAGTGTAGAGCGTATTGTTAATAAATACAATGGGATTATCAAAATGTATTTTGATGATGAGAAAATGGCATTTCATACAATCCTTATATTACGTTGTAATAAGGTTTCACGATGATACTCATAAATATCATAACAGCATTTTTTGAGACCGTTTCAAGTTTTGTGTAAACTCAAAAATCTGATATAAGATATGTGAATAGTTTCTAAAGGGCTGAGCCGATTTTGATTGGTTCTGCCCTTACCTGCATTATACAGGTATTTTTTTGCATGTCAATAAACCTGCGTGTTTTCAGGCTTGTCTTACAGATTTCTGCCAGAGAGTCTTTCCTCAAAATAGATTTCCAGCTAGGAATGGATCTGCCCCAAGTCCTGACGGTGCCCTGTCCATTTTTTCGTGATGTCCATCATAGCTAGATACAGCATTTTTAAGAGGCTGTCATCAGTTGGAAATACGGTCTTTGATTTGGTTACTTTCCGGAGCTGGCGGTTAAAACCTTCGATAGCATTCGTTGTGTAAATAAGCCGTCTGACAGCTTCCGGATATTTGAAATAGGTTGACAGGGGTGCCCAGTTATCATGTCATGACTTATAAATTTTTGGATATTTTTCATCCCATTTGTCTCTGAACAGCTCCGTTCATTTAAAGCCGTTTCTTCGGTTAGTGCAGCATATACATGCTTTAAGTCAGCCATCAGACTTTTGATATCTTTGTAGGAGACAAACTTTGTGGAATTGCAAATCTGGTGAATGATACACTGCTGTACCTCTATCTGTAGATATACCGCTTCGATTGCCTGAGGGAATCCGTTCAGACCATCCACACAGGCGATAAGAATATTCTCCACACCACGATTCTTTAATCCGTTCATGATGGAAAGCCAGAATTTTGCACTCTCATTTTCGCCAACATACATTCCAAGGACATCTTTTCTTCCGTTCATATCAATACCGAGAGCTATGTAAACCGCCCTTTTAACGATACGGCCTTCGCTGCGTACATGGTAGTGAATAGCGTCCATAAACAACACGGCATAAACTTCCTCTAAGGGACGTTCCTGCCATTCTTTTACAAGAGGAAGTATTTTGTCCGTAATACGGCTGATGGTGCTGTCGGAAATATCAAAGTCATAGAGTTCCTTTAAGTGGGATTCGATATCTCCGGTAGTCATGCCTTTTGCATACATGAAAAGAATCTTTTCTTCCATGTCCTAAGTTACGGTATTTTGGTATTTTTTGATGAGCTGTGGTGCGTATTCACCGTTTCGGTCACGTGGGATTGCAATATCCATGTTACCATAACTGGTATGCATGGTTTTCTGAGAGTGCCCATTACGGCTGTTATCCGTATTCTTATTTCGGTAATCATACTCGGAATATCCGAATTTCTCATCCAGTTCTTCGTCCAGAGCTCCTTCCAGTAGAACAGACATCATATCACGCATAACGGCATTCACATCTGTACCATTTTTGATGCTGATATCATTGTTTTTCAGATAATCACGCATCAGTTCTCTCATTGTTGCTTTTTGTGGGCTGTCATTTTTTCTTGCTATAAATAAAACCTCCAAACTTTGGGATAGTCCCATTTTTTCTTTTATGCATCGTCCACAAGACAGATAATTTGCTGTTTTTCTTATTTCGTTTGTACCATTACGTTCATACTGTGGGGGAATACACTGTAAATCTCGTTATCTTTGCTATATATATTCCAACATTATCATTACCAGTTTGCTGGTTATTCAGAATTATTTTTACGAAAATATTGTCATTTTTCTGGTAATATCTTTGGTGAATTTTCTTTACTTGTTTTGTACAAAAACAAAAGGTAACCAGGTGCGTTCTTTGGATGACTATGAAATTATTCAATATACTAAGATAAAGCGTATCATTTTATTAATAATTGTTTGCGTGGGAATTATTTTATTTTTAACAGAACATTTTCTATATTCTACTACATTTTTTACATCTATTAATCTGTCAGCCATTCTGGTTGTTTTTGAAAAAATGAAAAACAAAAAATGTTGTATACATAATATTTAATTGCAATTAAATAATCTGTACAAAAAATATGTAAACTGGTAATATCCAATGTTCTTACAACGAATATTACCAGTTTTTATTCTCTTTAACTAAAAATCAAGCTGCTCATAATTGAGAATAATAAAAATTATATTATCTGTTTCCAGATCTAAAATCAAACTAAAAGCTTAATCTATCTTATTGGCAAACCTTCTTCCTTATCATGCACCTGCATAAATTCATCTTCTTTTATGGGATGAGAACCATCTACAGCTTTTGCCTTTTCTTCCTTGTACGTTTCAACAATCTCTCCATATAATCTTTCTCTAAACTCCTTTGTTATAGGAAAACATATGTCCTGATATACTGCCTTTCCTTCCTTATCCGTCTGTTTTGTTTTGTAAGAAGGCATTGCCACAAATACATCATTTTTGCCCTGAATGACTGATACATTATTGATTACAAAACTGTCATCAAGATATATTCTTGCCAGTCCTTTTATGTTACTACCTTCTCTCTCATACGGTGTTACCTTCACAGCAAACGTTGGCATTTCCAGATCATTTGTTTCTTTTGCCACCTCTCTGTTTTCATTTCCTGCGTTTTTATATCCGTCAAGTATTGCATCATATAATTCTGTTCTAAACTCTCTTGTTATTGGATTGCATATGTCTTTATAAATATAATTATTCTTTTCATCCACTTCACTTCTTCTGTATCTTGGCATAGATACGAATAAATTGCCTTCACTGTTTTCAAGGATTGCAATGTTTGTCACTTTAAATGACTCTCCAAATACTACTGTCGCAAATCCTCTTAAATTTCCTTCATTTTTTCTTACCTTATTTACTTTTACTGTATATTTCATCTTCTACTCCTTTTCCGCATAATTTATGCTATGCTTTAAAATTTCTTGTTACTAAAAAAGGGACAGCTATCTGCCATCCCTGTTGCTTTCATCAGGATATTCACTCATATCCTGTGTTTTACTGTCTTTGTTTACGGTATATGTGTTCTTCTCATTCTCTGATACTTTCAAATTTGTCTGTTCTGACACACATATTTCTTCATCAATGTTCTTTTCCAAATCAAGCATTGCGTTTAATTCTGCCTGCCTCTTTTGCTTGTCACTTAATTCTTTTTCATAGGCAAAAGGCTTCTCATACTCGCTCTTTGATGACTCCATATCTCTCTTATACTGTTCAATCTTCTTTTTGAGAAATTCTTCATTTTCATTTAAGTTATTAAACAGGTTGTCAAGTTTTATCATATTTCCCACGGGGCTTGTTGACATTTCAGCCTTATACTCTGTCTTTCCACGAAGTATCATATAATTAATGCCCATATAGTTCTTTTCTACTAACAGGGCAAAACCTCTAAAACTTCCAATCTCATAAGTATCTCCGCTTTTGCTCTTGCTTACTGCTTCAAGCAATGCGGTACCGCCTTCACTTCGCTCATCATATGTAATCTTACCTATGGTTATGGCAAATTCATCACCTTTTAATAATTCCTTATCTCTTGCTTCAATGTCATATTTTACACACTTAAGTTTTTCTTCTGCAGCCTGAATCAGTTTCGGATACTTAATAATAAAGTTATCCTGAAAAGTATATCTCTGGCTGTCGTAATTAGCCTTTAACAGCTTTAATCTCTGCAATTCATTATCAAGTTCCATCTTTTCCTTTATCAGTGGATTACCTGTTGCAACTGCCTTTATCTCTGCATAAGACAATGTTGCCTCATCTATGTCTTCACATGTTCTTGATACTGCCTTGTTGGTCATTACCTGACTTATGAATCTCTGTTTGTTCTCCACAAGTGACCAGGAGTATGCATCAAAAGTTTCTTTTGTAACATATCTGTATACTGCAACTTCTTCATTCAAATTGCCCTGTCTTATTCCTCTTCCCTCTCTCTGTTCAATACTTGACGGTTTCCACGGACAGTCTATATGGTGCATTGCTACAAGATGTGTCTGAACATTTACTCCCGTACCACATTTGTCTGTTGAGCCTATAAGTACCTTCTTTTTACCTGTTCTCATTTCCTTAAATAAGATATATCTTTGTGCATCTGTTTTTGCATCATGGATAAATGCTATTTCATTTTCAGGTATTCCTTTTTTTACAAGTTCAGACTTTACGTAATTGTATACATCAAACTCTTTTCCTCCGGGTGTTCCAATATCTGAAAAAACAAGCTGACAGCCTATTTTCCCTTCACTGTTCGCCCTGTCATATTCGTAGAACACATTTTGTACTACCTTATTAAGTTTTCCGTCAGGATTGTTGGGAGCATCCTTATCAAGAAGTCTTGCATCCGTTCCAAGCAATCTTGCTTCGTGAGTTATCTTTAAAAAGTTATCAACACTTGAATCTACGCCACCATTTCTAATACGCTCTGCCCTTACCACAAAATCTTCCATTACCTGTTTGACATACCAATCAGGCTCTGATTCCACAATGATGTACTTTCCATCTCTTAATTTAGGAACATCAAGCTCCAGCATATCCTGTGTCTGTACATCAGCAACCTGTTTAAATATGTTCATAAGCTCCGGCAGATTGGTAAACTTATTAAATCTGCTTTTCATACGAAAACCGCTTCCTTCAACTGTAAGTTCAAGTGCTGTTGTAATCTCACCGAAGTTTGCTGCCCATGAATCAAAATGATATATTCCCTTTTCTTCCAATGTATCCTTCTGCAGATAGCTTTGCATTACATACATTTCACACATTGTATTGCTTATAGGTGTTCCGGTGGCAAATACAATTCCTCTTCCCGGATTTATCTCATTTATATACTGACATTTAAGCTGCATGTCTGTTGCTTTCTTTGCTCCCGAACTGCTGATGCCTGATACATTATTAATCTTTGAAAATATGGCAAGGTTTTTGTAATTATGTGCTTCATCCACCATAAGACAGTCAATGCCTAATTCTTCAAATGTTATCAGGTCATCTTTTCTCTGCTCATCTGTAAGAGTCTTTAACTGCTCTTTTAGTCTTTTTTTCTGGGCTTCCATTTGTTTTACAGTCCATCTTTCGCCGTTCTTTTCTTTTGTCTCATCTATGGCATAAGAAATCTGTTCTATTTGCTCATTTAACATTCTTTCCTTTCTCTCTTTTGAGATTGGAATTTTTTCAAACTGGGAATGGGACATAATAATGCAGTCATAGTCTCCTGTGGCTATCCTTGATATAAACTGCTGTCTCCTGCTTTTTTCAAAATCACGTTCTGTTGCAACCAGTATGTTTGCAGACGGATACAAACGTAGAAATTCAGATGCAGTTTGATTTATTAATGCTTTAGGAACAATCATTGCTGTTTTGTTTGCAAGACCTAATCTTTTCTGTTCCATACATGCTGCCATCATTTCAAATGATTTTCCTGCTCCAACACAATGGGCGAGCAATGTATTTCCTCCAAACAATATTCTTGCAACTGCATTTTTCTGATGGGTTCTTAATTCAATCTCAGGATTCATTCCAGGAAAAGTCAGGCTTGAACCGTCATATTCACGAAGTCTTGTATTGTTGAATGTCTGATTATAATAATCCACATATTTCTTTCTTCTTTCCGGTTCTGCAAATATCCACTCCTTAAATTTCTCCTTAATCAGATTTTGTTTTTCCCTTGCAAGCATTGTTTCATTTTTATTTACAACATAATGGTATTTACCGTCACCGTCATCCACCCTGTCTTTTACAGTTACGGTCTTTAAATTAAGACTTGCCTCGAAAATAGAATAAGCATCCATGCGGCTTGTTCCATATGTTTTGGAAGCTGCCACAGAATGCTTATCCATCGATTTATTTTCTATAAACCATTCCATACTGTATTTATTCAGATGAACCATTATTCCGGATGAATAATAAGCACTTCTTATTGCCTTTGCACGTCTTGGTGTTCCTAGAAGTTCATAAATAAACTGCTCATAATCCTGTTCTTCAATCCATGTTGTACCTATCCTTACATCTATTTCAGATGCATCCAAATCTTTAGGCTGAACCTTTTTAAGTTCTTCTGCATTTATTCTAAATATTTCAGGAGTTTCTTCAGCATACTTTTCTGCCAATGCAAGCTTACTTCTTACGTTTCCTGACAAATATTCGTCTGCCGTCTCCCACCCCTCATCCATATTGTTTTCATTATATCTTGAGGGATTTAAAAAGATTAGTCCTCTTAGTTCTTCTATTAGTTTTTGTCTCTCTGCATCATCTGACCTATTCTCATCTGAAAAATTGTTATTCTTATCTTCGCCATATCCATTTATGTCAGGTGTATATATACTAAGCATAAACGGAATGTTTACCTCTCCATATTCACTTATTGAAATGTTAAGGGCTTCCACTGCAGTTTCAACTCTGTCTATCGTCACCTCCGGTTTAATTGTCTGTTTGTAAAACATGTCAGCCTTTGTAACCTTCCCGTCTTCATCCACGTTTTCAAGAGAACACAGAAGAGGATAGTCAGCATCATCACGAAATGCCCTGTCATTTGCCTTTGATGTAATCGCACCATATTTATTTACAAACTCATCATACTTATCATTTAATATCTCCTGACAGTTTTTTAATTCTTCCTCACTGCATCCTTTAGTCTGTATGTCAATAAGATTTCTTGTAAGTTTTCTTATCTCATCAAGAACTTTTATCCTTTCCTCAGTTGTCCTTGAATACTCCTTTAAATACATCTGGGAGTTTTGTCTGAAATACAACTTACCGTCTAAAAAAGTATATGTGAAATTTCTAACATCAGGATTTGCCTCAATTATCTCCTCATTTTCTTCCGGTTCTTCAATTTCAAAGTCTGTTACAGTTGCATCAAGTTTTCCTATTGCACTGCTTAAGCTTTCATAGATATTAAAATTTTCTTCATGATTTACACATATGGTATATCTGCTCTTATCTCCAAATCTTCCTGTATCATACTCCATTGTCCCAAGCATCATATCTGGGTGCTCCACAAAATATGAATTAACCGGTATGCCATCTTTTGTATATCCAAGATGTACCCAGTCTGGTTCAATGTCTATCTGTCGTTCCCTTTTTTTAAAAAACAAAATGTCTGATGTTACTTCCGTTCCTGCATGTTCTTTAAATGCAGTATTAGGAAGTCTAATTGCACCGATTAATTCTGCCCTCTGTGCAAGGTATCTTCTTACATTCGGGTTTGCCTTGTCCATTGTGCCCTTCGTTGTAATAAATGCCGCTATTCCTCCCGGTCTTATCTGGTCCAACGCCTTTGCCAGAAAATAATCATGTACACGAAAGTTTAACTTATTGTACTTTGGATCATATACTTTATAATCTCCAAAGGGTACATTACCGACTGCAGCATCAAAAAAGTTATCCTGAAACTTTGTATCTTCAAATCCTGCAATTGTAATGTTTGCGTTCTGATATAACTGTTTTGCTATTCTTCCTGTAACATCGTCCATTTCCACACCGTAAAGTTTGCAATTTTGCATTGCATCAGGCATACTGCCGAAAAAATTTCCAATGCCCATAGACGGTTCAAGAATGTTTCCCTTTGTTACTCCAAAGTTTGCAAGTGCCTGGTTAATGCACATGGCAATGTCAGGAGAAGTGTAAAAAGCATTGTTAACACTTGCCCTTGCATTTTCATATTCTGCCGGGGTAAGAATTTCTTTTAATTCTTTATACTCCCTTCTCCATAAATCATTCTTTTCGTCAAACACTTCCGGGATTCCACCCCAGCCTGCATAATGTGAAAGTATTTTCTGTTCATCATCTGTTGCAATTCTTTCTTCTTTTTCAATCTGCTTTAATGTTTTTATTGCTTCAACATTCCACTGATACCTTGTTTTAGAACCTCCTGTTTCAATTTCCCACAGATTGTAATGAAAGTCTTTCTTTTCAATGTCTCGTTCCATGTCAGGTATGGGCTTTTTACCCATTTCAAACACTTCATCTGGAATATCATACTCACCGATTATTTCTTCCTCAATTATCTCCTGATAATATTCTCCTTTGTTTATCAGAACCCTTAATTCTTCCTCAACAGTATTCCAGCTTACATATCCTTCTTTTTCTCCTTCAGCATCTCTCCACTGAAATCTCATTCCCTGAGGCTTAAAAGTATCATATCCATGTAAACCATAGCCATCAATTGGCCAGCCTGCTCCTCCAAGACCAAATTCCTTTTTTATAAGTTTTGCTCTTTCTGATGGGCTGTCCACTGTCTGATAAATTTTATATACTCTTTCCTTTCCTCCCACAAATCCGGTTCCTCTTAAGAGAACTGAAACAATGTAGTCATGAGGAACTACACGCTCTTTTTTCGGTTCCATATAGGTATATCTTTTTCTTTGAGTAGACAAAGGCTTTTTACTGTCTGCAACTGTTATTTCTTTAGTATTATCATCAAATAAAAAGGAAGCCTGCTCAAAGCCTGCTTCCCCTGATACTCCAAATGAATTAATTTCATCCAGCTCTTTATTTAATTCTTCATTTATCTGTCCGTCAGAATTTTCAGATTCATTTTCTAGTGAAATCTGTACACTATCTGATTTAGAACCACTTCCTCTGCCATCATCTTTGCCTGATTCCTTAGTTTCCACATTTCCATTGTTGAAGTAGGATTCTGAGGTTTGTGTTTCTTTAAGTAATCCGTCATCAGTGTGTCCATCAGGCTGTTTGCCTCCGTGTCCACTTCCTTCATCTTCTCTGCCAGTCTTCCCAGACGATACAGTGTGTTGTATCTGTTCCTCTCGTTTTTCTTCAGATACTCTGCTGCCATCATTCCGTACTTTCCTATCTGTGTCATGCTTATTTCCTGTTCCTGTGGCAATTCCAGATTCGGATACAGCATTCCGTCTGCTCCCTCGTGATAAGTTATTCTCTTTTCTTCCATTTGTGACGCTCCTTTCTTTTTCTATTCGTCTTACTCTGTAATTAAACTCTTTAAGAACACTACAGGATACGTCACATACAAGGGAACCAAAGCGGTAAATATCATCTTCATCAGATATATTTATTATAAAACTCATGTCCTGTTCTTCAGCGGACATGTCAAATCCACATCTTGTACCTACTGCATATAAAACGCTTTCATATAACATTTCTTCAACAGTAAGCCCCTGCGTTTCATTATCTCCACCATTAATCACACCACCTGTAATCCGGTTAAGTTCAGAAATCCCTGCTTCGGATTTCTCTTTCATTATAGATCGTATGTTCTCCTTTGTATAGTTCTTTAAGAGATTCTCTAAATTTTTTCTGTCATCATTTAAATAAGGCTCAATCTTTCCCTCTTCTGTCAGTTCGTCCACCAGACTTTTTAGATTATCACCATTCAAATCCCATGTCAGTTTAACGTTCTTTCCTCCTGTGTCAGATATATCAAAAATGTATCGCATATGTGGTTTTAAAATCTTTGACGAAAATATTGCAATTCCCCTGCTTCCTCTTTTTACATATCTGCCTACCTTTTTCCATGAATCATAATCTCCTACCAGAGTTGCATTTGGTCGCTGTGCATAAACCATAAGTATGTTGTCAAACTCATATCTGTAAATTCTTCCTGTTATTCTTAAAAAGTTTTTCCAGTTGTCTGCACTGGATACAATGTCATGAATATACTCGTCGTATAATCTTTGTACCTTGTAATCAGCACTCATTTTCAATCACCCCTTTCAAGGCATCTCTTATGTCCTTTCCGTCAATTTCATCGCCAAGACAGTCCCAACCTTCAGCTGTCTCTCTGGCAAACAGTTCAATGCGTGGCACATTCCCGCAAAGCTCTACTATACGTTGTCTTATTTCATCCGGCTTTTTGCTGTGTGCCATTACTCTTGCATCACATATCTGACTTACAGCTTTTGAAACACGTTTAGGATGTCCTTTAGTTCCGATTAGACACACTTCAGAATTAGACCTTGTCCAAAATCCTAGCCCCATAAAATAAGTATCTTTTTTCTTATTTTTCTTTACCCAATTAAAGCCACAGGTTTTATATGTAAATCCCCAGCTCTCCATTACGGAAATTCCCTCTTTAAGACATGGAAACGTAATCCATAAAAATAATACGCAGTCATCATCTGCAATATCAGCCACCGGAAGTGAACGTATGTCATCAATATTCATTGTATGGTAATGATTTTCTGCACTTCTTCCCTGACCTTTTTTTGAATACACACGATACTGCCAGGGGGGATCAGCGTAAATCACTTTATATTTTTTACCCATGCTACGCACCTTCTTTCGATTCTAAAAGTTTTAAATATGCATTGTATTCTTCTGTATCAAGATTTACAGAAAATTCTTCTTCACCTTTTTTCATATTTCTGTTTATCTTTTTTATCAGTCTTAACATTACAAAATTTTCTTTTGACATTTTCATACTTTCCTCAAAGTCAATGTTTGTGTCTTCATTAATAGTTTTCTGTTGTTTTACTATATGTTCTGAAATCTTACTTCGTAATTTATGAGCCTTATTTAAAGATACTTTAATTTGATTGCTGTCTCCTTTGCTTTTATTCCATTCCTTATGAAGTTCGCTTATCAAAAACTCCATGTTTTTAATATATGTTTCTCTCATTTGTCCTCCTGTTCCAAAAGAAGCAGAACAATTTATGCTCTGCTTCCTTAATAATTTTAATTTTTCTTCTTTTTATCCGGTCTTCCTATCATAACCAGACCACCATTATGATAATCCTGCATAACAACTCCAGTTGCCTCATCCACTGCTTCAACCATTTTTCCGTCTCCGACATAAATTCCTACATGACTTATATTTTTATATCTTCCGTTATTTGAATAACTGTAGAATATAAGGTCTCCCGGCTTTAGGTTTTCTTCTTTCACAGTACAGTCATTATCACTGCACCACTTAGCCTCAGATGCTGCCGTATTTGAACCGTCCGTCATTACAGATATGCCGGCACTGTTCCATGAATAATATGCCAAAGATGAACAGTCAAAATGTGTCCCTGAATTTCTAAGTGGCTGACTGTACGGATAACCTACTTTTGACAATGCAAAACTCACTGCTGTTTTTGCTTTTTCATCATTTATCTTGTTTAAAATCTCATTAATCTCATTCTGCGTAAGCGATGACTTTTTATTCCCTCCGTTTTGTGTTCCCGTACTGCCACTGGTAATACCCAGTGAAGACATATTTTCAGGACTCATCAGGGAATTAAGCATACTTATTTCATCATCACTCATTCCATACTCTGTTTCCATTTGATGATATGTTTTTAAAGTAACATTTACATAAAAAACTTTTTTCTTTTCTTTCTTACCACCTTCATTTTTAATCTTTTCTTCTCCCGTTGATGTGGTGTATGAACACATATCATCAAACACTGTTTTAAGATTTGCTTTTGCTGTATCATTCATAACCGTTGCAGTATTTCCTACACCATATTTAACCATATATACACTCATGACATCATAGTAATTGGATGGTGTGGATGCTGTTCCCTCATAATCCACGTATACGATTTTTCCAATATCATAGTCCTTATGTTCAGTAACCAGAGTATTGATGTCTCTGTTAAATTCAGCAACATACTGGCTTGTGACTGTCATAACGGTATCTCCATTCTCTAATGGTGGAAAGAATATAGAAAATGGAGAGTTATATATAACCGCTATAACTACGGCTACCAACGCTGTGGCAATGGCAACTATGGAAAACAGAAGTAAAACAATTGGAAGTAACACAGCACCAATCTTTATCATAACTGTCTTCATCATGTCTGATACACCGGACTTCTGATTTTCACTATTTAACGATGTTGTCATTCCTGTACTTCTTAATTTTTCCACAAAAAAAGCAACCTTTCTGCTTTTGGAAGCTGAATGACTGCCTCTATCACTACTACTGTTTGATTTACCGGATTTTACTTTATTTCCTCCTGTTGTATCTTTCTTTACACTATTTTCTCTGTTGTGTATTTGCTTTTCCTCTGCATAACTGTCTTCTTTATGCGTCTGACTGTGTATTTTACTGTTTTCACTTTTCTGCTTTTCTCTTACATTTTTTTCAGACTGCTCTTTTACACGTTTTCGCTTTGCTTTCTCTTTTACAGTTCTATTTGCCTTACTTGCAGTTTTTCTAATGGGAGTTGAAACAACTGCCGCAGTAACCAGTGCATTTTCTACTTCCTCACTGCCTTCCATTTGGTCTAGCGTGGTTTTTACTCCCGTTCTTACTGTCATATCTGTTCCTTGTCTTAGGACTTTCTTTTTATCTTTAATAACCTTTCTTTTATCTGTATCGTTTCTACGGAAATTTGGCATATCACGGCTATGGATATGCCTTTCCTTTTTCTCTTTCTTCTTTTCCATTTTTCCTCCTGCATAAAGAAAGCCACTACAAAGTTTTTAGCTTTGTAATGGCTTAATTACACAATATTATTTAATTATTTTACTTAGTAACCATAAATTTTTCTTTTTCTTTATCAGATAATTTTATTGGTTCTACTCCTTTCTCTCTGGCATATTTTACCATTCCTCTCATATCTAGCTTTACTTTTGGTAATTGACTAGGCATAATCGGACCTGGAGTCCTGCTTAAACTTTCTCTATATCTCTTCATCTGTCCATTCATAATCATACACCTCCATTAATTCCTGTGCCGGTCCTTCATCAATGAAAATCTGATATTCATGTAACATTCCTATATGCTCCGCCTTAAAAGTATCACAATAATGTTTTGCAAGATCAATGTTTGCTGCAAATCCTGTAAGAGCACCTCCAAATCCACATTGGAGAGATTTATCTGCAGCAATCGCAAATAAATGACCACCTACTCCTGCATATTTAGGAATGTTTCCCAGTTGCTTATTGTTTATTGGTGCAGTACACATCCATGTAACAAAAACAGCCTGCATATCTTTACTTGGATATAATGCAACTAATCCTTGAATATCCACAGTTCCTTTAATTACCAATGCATATACTTCATTTTCTTTTAACAACTCCGCCCAGTTAGTATACCATCCTGTGCGCTTATTATAATTTTTTAAAAAACTCGCACGCTTGATTCTGATAACCTCTGTTTCTATAATTGCACCCGTACTCGTGTCTTTCAAACAAGGGGTTAATTCATCTATTTCCACAGTAATCATACATCTTCCTCCTTTACATTATTATAACATTTTTTGTACTTCATTACTATAACTTATCTAATATCACTGTTGAAAATCTTATCTTTTTTTGATTCTTCCGACCAGAACATTAACATCTATTACCTTTTTTTTCTCACTGTTATAATATTTTTTTTCTTTTGTATATTGACTAGTGATGTATTCAATTTTTTCTAAATGGTCCATTAATCTTCTGTTGTATGAAGTATCATACAATTCTTCTTCATGTCTTCTACTTGTATCTGCAAATCTTTGATAGTCAACACTTAATGCTTTAAAACAATCTGATATATCTGCAATATCTAATACTGATATCTGATTAATAAACAACTCATATTTATCTTGCTCATTCAAACATTCCCATGCTTTAAAGAATGTTCTTTTTGAAATTTTTGTCTTAACATCCTTTAGATATAATGAAATCTTATTGTCAAATTCCTCAACATCACTATTTTCAATAAATTTGATTTTTTCTTTTTCAGATAAAGAATTACACTCAATAATTACATCTAAGTCTTCAACGCGAACCTCATAGTCATCTTTATTGTCAATTATCATATTTTTATATGCAATTAATGAAGCTGAATATACAGAACTATGATTTATCAATATACTTTTGGCAACCACTGGTTCAAATTTAAAATACGCCAATTGTATTAAAACTTTTAAATGTTCACTATTTATATCAGGTATAATATCTTCACATGAAATTTTAGGTAAGAACTGAATAATTTTTTTAAAAGATTCTTTTTCAAGTTCAGACATTATTAGCTCTTTTGTAAAGGATGAATCAATATTGTTTGGCATCTCCTCATTTATAAGGATTTCATCATTCCAGTGAATAAAGTCACACAACACATTATCAATACCACAACTTGACCAATATGTTTCTATATTATCCCATGTTGCCTTTACTTTATTCTCTTGCAACCATTTTTGCCACACAGTAATGTAACTATTATTATCATCTTTCAAATAATTATATTTGCAACTTCTCAAATTATCCAATAGTGCATTTTCTTTTTCAATTATATTTAATATTTTGTCCACAGGAATTTGGTTCTCAATCATCTGAAGTATAGCTTCTATTTTTTCATCTTTATTATTAGGCAAACCAAGAACAATGTTTTCAATATATTCTTCAAAATTTTCTTTAATATGAAGTATTAGTGGCATATATTTCAATTCTAACACCTCTGTATAATTACGCATTAACAAATATTCATTTTCTTTTCCTGTTTTATACTTAAAAATACATTGGAGCATATTTAAATTATTCTCATAATATCCATTTTCAAATATCCACTCTAGTATTACATTAGAAACTCCTTCTATATTCAAATTATAAAAAACAATTTCACAGTATTGTATTAAATTAATTATGTTGCTGTCTGGAACACTTGCCATACGCTGTAAACTATCTTCATTCTCAGTAAAATACTTATTAATCATTCCACTACGATTTTGTTTTTTCCAAATTTTCTCATCTAAGCAACAAATATATGATACATATTTATCTTTATGTTCATCCGTCAACAATTCATTATTATAAACATACTCCCAAACATCTCCACACTTTCCACACAACTCTTTCATAAATTTTTCTGGATATTTTGATTTTTCTAAATATCCATCAATAAATTGCCAATTTTCTTCTATATTTTGAGACATATTAATAATGATTTTGTCCCTTTTTTCTTTATATTCTTCCTTAGATAATAATCCATCCATTAAGTCATAGTTATATAACTCTTTATTATCAAATTCATAAGGTAATAAAAATTTAATAACCTGATCAACTCTATTTAAATTATAGCTATATTCATACTTTTCATGGGCTCTAATTCCTATTATAAAATTTTTATCCATGGTAGATATACTATTTGGATAAAAATAATTCATATAATCAGTATATGTTTCATCAATAAATCCTTGACTTAATAGAAATACCAGAAATTTATTTTGATGACATTTTTCCGGTAGTACATTAGAGCCACATTTATCAATTATTTGTTTCAAAGAATAACTGTCAATTTCTTTAACATGGCTTTCCAAATCTTCTATTTCCTTTTGCAACTGCTCTCTCTTGTCTTTTTCCTTATAAATAATATTATCACATCTTTTGACATAATCATGTTCCCCAATAAATGCGCTTTTTCCATCAAATGGCTTACTATGTTCGTAACCACTTTTTCTAAAATATACTGTTCCTTTCCCTTTTAGAATATTAACATCAAAAGATTTTTCTAAGATTTGAGCTTTCGAAATTGTATGATTATTTATCGAAATCCTAGTAAAAATACTATCTTCTTCTGCCATATAAGCCAACATTAGTTCTTTTACTTCTCTTAATCCATTTAATATTTCTTTCTCTGCACATATAATTTTATCTGATAACTCTTTTTTTTCTGTTTCATATTCGATATTTATAGTTTTCTTAGCATCATCTTTAATTACAAATGCCTCCTTAATAATACCAGTTTCTGCTTGTAAATCAGAAAATTCTTTTGGATATAAATTTTTAAATAAAATCAAAACAAAAAGTTTTGTATCTCTAATTATGATTCCTTGTTGTTCTTTTAACAATCGTCTATACAGCAAAAATTCATTATAAGTATTGTTTAAAATTCTCATATCATCAACATAAGGAGACATAAGCAAAACATAATCGGAATCTATATCTGTATCATTTAAATTACCACTTTTTATATCATTATTAATTCTTTCTAATAATACTTCTCCTGAATTAGTTGAATTAATTATAGGTATCACTGGCAATATATATTCAAAAAATTTTGTCCTATTGCAATTTGAAAACATATCGTCTTTTATCGCATAAATAAACACTATTTTTCTGTTAATTGAATCACAATTGTTTAAAATAATATTTAACTCTCGTAATTTAACAAATATATTCAGATTATCAAATCTGTCCAAATCCTCGATAAATACATATGAATACTTTGTTTCTTCAAAAAAATACACTATTTCATCCATATTTTTATTAAAAATAGCATTTTCATTTTGTGCACCAAACTTTGCTGTTGCTTTGTCGGCAACGGTTACTTCATTTATATGTATCTTCGATTTTAAATGCCATATCAAATACGATAATATTGATAACAAAATAACAAATACTATCACAATGATTATATAACCATATATTACCGGTATTTTTGATTTTTCTGTACAATTGCTAATGACTTTTAATAAATTATCAATAATATCCTTTCTAAAAACATATAAACTCAATGAAAAAAACAAACTTAGCGCTACTAAAAATAAAACTATAAGTCTTCGAGATACTTTATGCAGTTTTCGATATCTACTTTGTGGTATTTTTTTGTATTTTACTTTATAAAAGAGTAATTTAAGTATTCCTTCTTCTAACTCAGAATCATCAATCTTTTTTTTACTTTCACGATTATGAATGTTATCTTTTACGTTGTTATATTCTTCTTTATTTTCCTTATCTTTAACGCTATGTTTTGCCTCATTATCTGTAGAGGCATCTGAAAAATTTGCCAATGATATATTTATACTTTTTTTTTGTATTTTAGGGTGCTTTTTTAAATATGATTTTATAATACTACTTTTTCCCGAACCATACGGTCCCGAAATAGCTAAATTGTGAATATTAGGATTATTTAAAGCCCATTCGAGTGCTGCAAAGTAAACCTCTCCTTGTTTTACATTATTGCTAGGTGCCAAATCTACATATCCTATACTATCCTTCTTCTCTTTTTTTATATTTTTAAATATTTTTTTGTATAACATATAAATACATTATCCTTTCCCCAATATATAAGTAATCATTCTTATACTTCAATATAAAATAAAAGAAAAAAAATGTAAATATTTGTCAATTATTTATTTCCGGCAATCTTTTCGTTTATCCAAACCAAAATAAAATCCAAACCTTTGTAATAATGGCAGAACAAATCAGTTGATTGCTAATAAAAGGTTTGGATTTTAAATGATGATGATTAGCTTAAACCACAAAGATTAAGAAGCGAACCATCTGTGTTTTTCCACTTTGGTGTTACCTTTTTGCAGGTTTCATCATCCAGGGTTGCTAATGCAGCTGCTTTTTCGTCATTTGTGATATCCAGATACACCATTGTGGTCTGTAGATGCTCATGCCCAAGCAGGAGTGATATTTGAACTATGTTCATACCATCTTCAAGCCAATGTGATGCTTTAGCATGTCGTATCTGATGCGCATGAAGATTCTTCGGAACCTCATCACAGATTTCATGTGCACATGCGGCATGCTTTTTAAGCATCTTACCAATAGCCGGTTGTGTGAGCTTTCCATATATTCCTGTATTTCTGGAATAGAACACGTAGGCTTCAGGATCAGGAGCAGAACCATGAAACTCTGCTAAATACTTTTTAAGATGTGCTACAGCCTTGGGTAAAAGTCCTATCGTTCTAATCTTTGTTCCTTTGCCAATGATAGTGATATATGGCTTCTCAGCATCCAGATACAGCTGCTTGTTTTTTAGCGACAGAACTTCATCTATTCTACAGGCAGTCGCATAAAGCAGGATAATAAGTGCAAGATCCCTTCTGCCTGTTTTATTGGTAACATCAGGTACTGACATCAAGGCTTTGACAGCATTTTTGCTCATGCCTTTTACCTTGGTTTTTGGTTCCTTTAATCGTGGAATTAACGTCGCATCATGGTATAAATATAGATAATCGATTTCTTTACTTCCAAGATATTTTAGGAATACCCGCAAACATGCGAGGCGGTTATTGCAGGTTGCAGCACAGCAGTTACGGTCATTTTTTAACCATAGAATCCATTCTTCTATGACTGATCTGCTAAAACAGTCTGAGCTTAAACTATTGATAGTGATTCCCCTTTTCTCATCTAAGTACATGATGTAAAGGGTAAGTGTGTATCTATAGGCTTTAATTGTGTGTTCGCTCTCTGTTAAAAAGGATGACACATAATCGTTCACAAAGAACGATATGTGACGGGCGATGCATACGCCTTGGTTAGTAGATTTCTTCATCTGTATTTACCTCCGGGACAATCCAATCAAAAGTTTCGTTTGTTTGATTCATCATAATACTGCTTAGATTAGGAACAATTGAGTAATAGTATTTTGTACTTTCTAATGTGACATGCCCCATACTCTTACTTAAATATGCGATTTTATCATAGAAATTGAACCCTTCATTGGTCCATCTGTTGATATTTTCTATTGCATAGTTATGTCGTAAATCATAGGCAGTTGCATGGGAACTGTTAACAGAATCCCATATAATACGAAAATTAGCACTTAACCAGCTGCTGTTAAAGCGGACATTATCTCTTGACACGAAAAAGTATTCTCTGTCTGGAAAAATACAATCCATTTTCTGATTGAATTGCTGCATAAGTTCCAGCATGGAATCATGCAATACAATATAGTGCTCATTGTATCCTTTTGTGCCTACTATACTGATAACTCCTTCAGTGAGATCAACATGTTCACACCTTAAAGACAGGGCTTCGATTGTTCTCATTCCTGTGCTATAAAGTAACCGAAAAATCACAGGAGCTGTCATGCTGCGTATTTTCATATCAATCCGGTTTGGTAAATATCTCAGATTATCGCAGGCTTCGAAGAAATCAGATAATTCCTCATGCGAAAATGCATGTGGTATATACGTGTTTCTTCTTTTACGGGGTCTTTCAGGAACAATAACATTTGTCTGTTCTCTTTCCTGAAGATATTTGATAAATTCAGAAACCAGGTAGCAGCGTTGCCGGCAAGAGTTTATGGTTTCAGTAGGTCTTTTCACAAAAAAGCTGTCAACCATTTCCTGGGTGAGTTTATCATTTTCCGGATATAATTCATTGCAGTGACGATCAAATGCACGCATTTTGTAATGAGAATCTCTGCTCCACTTTTGAGAAGCTTTTCGATATTTTTTAAACTGCTCCATAAGCGGAGAGAGTTTTGATATAAACTCAGTCAATATCAAACACCCCCTTTCGCACAGGATAAGATTCTATGCTTAGGGCACATTCTTTCAAATGATGAAAATCCGTATGCAGATATGGGTCTACTGACTTCGGTGAAGTGTGTCCAAGGATATTTGATATGACTGGTAAAGCAGTATCTTTTTCTAACAGTTTAACAGTCAGATGATGGCGGAATAAATGAGTGCCTATCCTATCACCTTTATTCATGCGGATATTGGCAAGACCAAACACCTTACGAACAATCCAACGTATTGTTTGTACTTTCAGTGGTTCATATGGTACAACTGCTGAGATAAATACAGCATCGAATGAACACTTAGGTCTCTCTATAGTGATATAGTCATATAAAGCATTTCCTACAGATGGTAACAGTGGCAGTTCAAGTTCTTTCTTCGTCTTTGATTGAATAAGTCGGATAACATCAGAATTCCAGTCAATCGACTGTAACTTTAAATTGATGATATCTACTCCTCTTATTCCGGTGTGCAACAAAAGATTTATAATGGCTTTATCCCGCAGTGACAGTGTATCTGTATCCAATAATTGATTGATTTTACAGATTTCATCATCTGTGAGCATTTGGATATTTTTTCGATGTTCTGTCAGATGTGGCAGAAAAAGTAATACTTTTTTACAACCAATGGGATCAACCTCTGAGCCTGCTTTTAGAACTGCTCTAACACTTTTACAACAAGCGGCGGAGCGGATTAAATTACCCGATTCATCAAGGAAGTAAGACAAAACATCATCTTCTTCCGTTGATTCCAGATTACAACAGCCTCTTTGCTGTAAATGATAAAAGAACACAGAACCACTATGACTTTCGCTGTCTATTGTTGTGTCTTTTGTTTTACCAATTCTCTCAGCATAGGTCTTGTAGTAATCTATTAGTTGTTGATAAACATGATTCAGAGAGTGATATGCACCTCTTGGTTCAATAAAAGAGCAAATTCTGCGTCTGTCCGGAAACAGACCATAAATATCAAAATATTCAATGCTGCCAATTACTGAGCGTCTCCACTTTAGGTCTTTTTGATTTGAGGAGATGCTCACAAAATATTGGTAAATGTCCTGATACGAAGTCCATGATTCCAAATCCAAATCAAGAATTTCACGGATTTGGCGCTTGTACATATAGATGCAACTCATGGAATATCCAGAGTTCTTCATATGGTTGACAAGTTCTTCATGGTGTTGTCGTAAATTTGTTAAATCCATGGTATGTTAACCTCCTTTTTTCTTTTGGTTTATCATACCATGGAAAATAAAATCCAAACCTTTAGACTTAATGTCGCTATAATTAATGTCGTTTTTGAAACAAAGTTTAGATAATATTAAGGTTTGGATAAATGAGATAATCGAGAATTCTCGATTATCTCATGAATGTTCGTGTTATATAACTTATATAAATCTGTATCTTTGCTTATTGTATTATCAAACGGAATAATCACATTTCCACACTTAATAAGGCCCATGCCTGACGGTGCATTGCTTACAAATTCAAGCTGTGACTCTGATACGCCTACCACTTCCGCTATCTTTTCTGCATCTGTGTTTGCCTGTTTTAATATTGCCACAAACTCACTGTTTGCAAGCATGGTTGTTGCAGTATAGTTCTGCAAAAGGTCAATAACGTTCTGTGTTATGCCTGTACATAGTCCACCCTGCTTTCTTACCTTTTTCCATAACTGCTGTAAATACTTTGCACTGTACTCTGAATTTAATAGAACATGAAATTCATCTATGTAAAGCCATGTTGCCCTGCCTTTTTTTCCGTTCTCAACAATTCTCTGCTGAATTGCTTCCATCATAATAAGCATAGATACCGGGGCAAGGTCCTGACCTAAGTCTCTTATTCCATAAACAGTAAATCTGTTATTCATATCCACGTTTGTCTGATTATTAAAAATGTTTAAGGAACCTTTTACAAAGATTTCAAGAGAAAGGGCAATATCCTTCGCTATCTTTCTTTCATCTGCATCTGTCTGGTTTAATAGTCTTTCATAAAAATCAGACATTACCGGAATATACTTTTCTCTGCTTCTTGCGATATCCAAATACATCTCCGTTAAGCACCTGTCAATAATGGAACGCTGTTGTGGTGTAAGCGGTTTATTAAGACACTGTTCACACAAACCGAACATAAATGAACATTTTTCCCTAATCCATCCTTTTGAATCTCTTGCATCCAGATTCCACACATCCATATCGAGAGGATTTACATAGTTATCCGTATAAGTTGATAAATTAACAACTGTTCCTCCGTAAGTCTTTGCAATGTCAAAGTATTCATGCATAGGATCAATTACGATTACATCGTCTTCTCCTTTTAAAAATACACTTCCCATTTCCATTTTGCTGAAAAAGGATTTTCCTGAACCGGGAACACCAAATACAAACCCGTTTCCATTTATAAGCTTCTTTCTGTTTCCAACATTGATATTCTTTGACACCTGATTGATACCGTAATAATTACCGCCTTCATCATTTAATTCCTGCACATTAAAAGGAACTAAACCAGCAAGTGAATTGGTAAGCATTGTTCTCATTGTTTCAACCTGTCTTACACCAATTGGAAGTACGGTATTTAACGCTTCCCTCTGCATAAACTGATTTGTGTCGATTGTAACTCCATTACCTTTTCCAATTGTTACAATTGTCTCACAGGCACTTTCCAGTTCTTCCTTACTGTCTGCCATCACGATTATATTAACGGAAGTATAAAACATGCTCTCATCATTTTCTCTTACGTTGTTCATCATGTCTTCAATGTCTTTTTTCTCCATTCTCTTTGCATAAGAAATCTCTGTTGAAAAATCATTGTTTCTGTTTCTTACCTGTTGCTGCTTTATAATATCTGATTCCACTCCCAGATACTTTTTCTGTAAAACTTTTATAGTCATATCTTTTGGAACCGGAACAACATCTATGCTTGTTATCATATGTACGGGCATCATTGTGATTGTATTAAGAAGTTCTTCTGACAAACTCTTTGGATATTTTTTGAAAAATAATGCCCGGCAAAGCTTATTTTCTGTTTCAAAATAATCCTGATGGAACTTAATCATTCCATTGCACAAATCATTTCTGAAATCTCTTCCCACACGTTTTGCTTCCCTTATGTCAAAATCAAACTCATCTTCTTTTCCAATATTGTAAAAATCATGTAACACATGGAGTCTTTCATTTCCCGTTAATGTTTTAATATCAGTTCCAAGTTCATTAAATGCTTTTCTTATATTTACTTCTATGGTTGCAAACTGTGCCCTTGCCTCTTCAAATGTTTTTCTCTCAACAGTTACGGTCAGGTATCTTTCCTGCTCTATTCCCTGTCTTCCTTCCTTTATCTTCTCCTCTATGATTTTGTTATATATTTTTCTGAAATCATCAAAACCGTCATTTAAGTATGGAAGAAGTATGTACTTTCTCAAATCCTGCATGTCTTTGTTTTTGTTATTGATTGTAATCTTAAAAGAACAGTCAAAAGAATTTAAGAATTTACAGTATCTCTGCAATATTTCTTCCTGCTCGTCATAAGTTGCAGTTGTATAATTAATATCCATAAACTTATATGTTTTTGAATATTTATTCTGCTGTACCTTAAAGATTCCGCTTTCAGATACTTCCATTATCTCTATTGTTTCCTGTATGGATTTAGGACTTTTGTAAAGCGGCTCAGATGCTTTCTTTAATTCCTTAAACCCATCCGTAAATAATCCCATGTTATTTCCTCCTTATAAAAATTTACAGCCACAGGCAATGCCTATGGCTGCAATTACTGACACGATGCTCACTGCAAGCACCACAATCATTTTCTTTTTTGTTTTGTTAAACTCTGATTTATTATCCGTTTCCGTCTTTCTTTTTTCTTCCTCAATCTGTGCTGCGATTTTCTTTAACTCCTCTGCATTTTCCGTGGACTTATAAAGTAACGGTTTTGCTTTAAACATAAACTGTATTCTTTTTTTCATTACCTGCATAAAGCTCATTCCGTTGTATGTATAAAATCCGCTTAAAGCTATTGGAGCCACCACCGGAATGGCTATATATGCTGACAACGTAAGACCTACTTTTTTATATGTAAGGAATACTATTATTCCACCCACCAGCACACTTAGAATTGAAGCTATAAGCTGTTTTGCTGTAAGTCCTAACACAACCGATTCCTGAAATTTATCTATATCTTTATTTATTTCCACTGACATTTATTTCACCTGCCCTTTTTCATGTTCTTTATCTCTGTTACGCTCAAAGTTTTTTTCATATTCAGCCATCTGTTTTGGGCATAACTCTCGTAGTTTATCCACATTGAAAACATAAAGCGGATACTCGCAAAAACCGCTTTTTAATGTAATTCCCGTGAAATCTCCTAAATCATTTTCTTCCAAAAACTTTTCCATCTCCGGCATGTTATTTGTATCAACATATCCGCAGTATTTAGGTACTTCCACTAAATTAACAGTTATGTTTCCATAAGGTTCCGGATATTCACCCTCCGTATTTACCAGTTCAAGATAAATATTGCCATTGTCTGTATACTGGCTCATTGAAAGTTCTACATTTACATCTCCCCATTTAGATTCATAATTCATCTTTTTGTTCATCTTCTCTCCTCCTAACTTTTATAATCCTAATGCCCTGCTTGTAAGATTTTGTGCACCCTTTACCGTTCCTACTGTAAGTGCGATTGTAAATGTCATTTCACACAGATATATAAGTGTCTGAGTCCAGTCAGCATATTCTCCCGTAAATGACGGAAGTCCTGCACTTATTAGTGCATTGCACACTACTATAGCCAGTGCCATTGTCACAGCCTCAAACACAATTGATAAAAAGTACTTTGCATATGAAACCGCCGTATGGCTTACCATTCTGTTTCCACTGACTGTTGAAAATGCAATTGCTCCAAAAGGTACTAAAATCAGTATCTTTAGGAATCTGAAATACACTGTATATATCAGGAAAAATCCACACACTATGATGACAATGGAAAGTATTGATGCAAGTATCAGCATTACCAGACTTGAACCAAAGCCAAGATTTTTTATAATCTCAGCCTGTCCGCTGTCTATGGTAAGCTCTGCCATTTCTCCTGCTCCGACAAGTTTTACCAGATTGCCTGCGGAGGTAAAAAATGCTTTCATTATTGTTACATTGTTTGCTACAAGCCATTCTGCTATTCCTATTCTCATAAGCATACGAAGAATAACTTCAAACCTCATGTCCTCTTTTACATCCACACTCTCCGAGCAAAAACCAATAACAAAGAACAGTACAACCAGCGAAGAACCGACACCTACAAAAATTGGTTCCAGATTCTGTATTACTCCCCACGGACCCCCGCTTTTGAAACTGACCGGTGACTGTCCTAAGAGAGCAAATACAAGTGATATCTGATTGTTCCAGAATCCAAAGACCATCTCAAGCAAATCAAGTATCTGCTGTCCCAGATTAAAAATATCCAACTTTCATCACCTCTTTTCTTCCGTTTTTAGATTCTAAAATCCAAGAATTCCAAGAACTGATGATATTCCTGCCATCATTATTCCTGCTACAATTCCTTTAAGGGCAGAATTCATTGTGGACGAATCCTGTTGCTGATATGCCTGTGCAAACTCCATTACGTTTTTAGCAAGAATTATTACACCGATTGCTCCGATAATTGCCAGTATCAATGTTTTAAGATTATCAAGCGGTTTTGTTACAGAGCTTGTATCCGTTGCTAATACATTTGTACATTCAATCGCTGTCATCATTAATGCTCCAGATAATGCCGGAATCACATTGTTTTTAATTTTTGCACCAACTGTCTCTTTCTTATCTTTCATTTTCTTAACTAAATCTCTTAACATAATCTCTTACTCCTTTTCTAACTTCTAAATTTGTTTCTCATTTCTTCCACCGATGTCTCAGGATAAAAATATTCAAGAATCCTTTTAACCGGAATTCCTTCTTTCATTGCTGCCTTTGCTTCTTCCTTTTGTTCCTTTGAAAAGTTCCAGTTAAGTATTCGGTTTGTAACTGTGTCATCTTTTAATGCTTTCCTTTTTACCGTGTTTTTTTCACCACCTGAAGCATCATCATCCTGATACTCAAGTTCATATGCCATTTCCTTTTCTGCAGGACTTTTTTTCTCGTTACTTTGAGCTTTACTTAATCTCTTTTCAATTCCGTCATTACCAAGCAGCATGAATTGTTCCAGTGTCATTTCATCTATGTACACGTTTTCACCTTTTTCCTTTAGCTTTTCAAAATATGCCAATGACTGTTTATTAAGGATTTCAAAAGGAGGACCAACAAAAGTCGAATCCTCATTAGGTGTATGTATATAAGGTTTTCCTTTACCGTCAGCAGTCTGTTCAAACGCAGGATGCTTAAACGGTATAAATTTATTATCCACAATGGGATCAAATCCTCTGATAAATATAAGACACTTTTTATTGTTAAATTTTCTTGCCTCATCAGGTGTCATAAGTTCTCTTCCAAGCACATCATAATTTCTTGAGCTGCTTCCCTGCCGTCCTCTTGTTTCTCCGCTTGACCTCTTATCAATGGTTCCCTTTCCAAGAAGCTCTGATATATACTTATGGGTACTCTGCTCATTACCTCCAAGATAAATAAGCGTGTCACAGTTTCCTGGAATTGTTTCCCAAGTTTCCTTAAACAATGCTTTAATCTGTGCAAGGTTCTGTATGATGATTACAGAACTTATTTCCCTGCTTCGCATTGTTGACAGTAATGAACAATAGTCATCCGGCAGAGCAACGTTTGCAAATTCATCCAACATAAAAGTAACATGTATAGGTAATCTTCCACCGAAATTGAAATCCGCCTGATAGTATAGTTCCTGAAATATCTGTGTATACAGCATTCCTATAATAAAGTTGTAGGATTTATCCGAATCAGGAATAACACAAAACAGTGCAGTCTTGGTTTCACAATCTCCATTTACTCCGATTCCAATATCAGCAAGATTCATTTCATCTCTTGAAAGAATCCTTAGTACCTTCTTATTTTCAAGAAAAGCAAGTCTTGAATTGGCACTGATAATAATGGAGCGAACAGTATCTCCTGCCCCTCTCATACATTTGTTGTACTGCTTTACGGCAGGATGATTTGAACCAAGCGGGCTTGTCTCTTCCAAAGCTTTCATTATGGCATCAAGCTGTGATGGCTTACCCTTTTCCTTTACCTCAGCTTTTCCCATAAGTTTAAGTACTGTTTCAAAGTTTCTTCTTTTAGGTGGAACCTCAAGCCACACATAATAAAACAACGCCTGAAGGAACATTCCCTCGGCTTTTTCCCAGAACGGATCAGCTGATGTTGCCCCTTTAGGCGTTGTATTTGCAATTAAATTTGTTATAAGTTTTATTACATCTGTTTCTTCTCTTATATAGGAAAACGGATTATAACAATCTGACTGGTCCATATCTATAAGATTAATGACCTTTATGTTATATCCGTTATTTTTTAGCATCTCTCCCGTGCTTCTTAATATCTATAGCAATAGGTAAGGATTTGATATTATCTCCACCTTTTCCCCTGCTCTACACCGTACGTGAGACTTTCGCCTCATACGGCGTGCCATCATACATTTGCAAATTATTTATTGTCTAAACCTTTTGGTAATCATAATTTTGCCTTATATAATTAACTTTTTTCCATTGTTCTTCATTCAACTTAAATTTTCTTAATAAACCTTGGGCTTCAACCATCTTTCTCGTAAATATTGCCTTGTACACATCTGAATTTATAAAGATTATATTTCCGTGATTATTAGTTCCCCTCTTTTTTAAAGGTTTCTTTCTAATGCACTTCATATGGCTAACATCTAACTTCTTACCCGTTATGTAACAATTTCCTTGCTGAATGACATATGCTGATAAACTATTGTCATTAAATTCTATTGTTTCTGTTGGGTCTCTCATTTTAGCTATGGCTTCAAATTCTCTTTGTGTAATAAGCATTAAATTCTTGTGTATTTTCTCTCGACCTTTTGAAGTATAATTACTTATTTCCTGAGAGAAATTCATAGGACTCCTATGGTGAATTCCCGTTAATGGGAGTAAACACATATCTCCTATGGTTACAATTTTTGTTTCTTTCTGAATACCCATTGTTTGTTTTTGAAAATTAATGTCTGTTTCCTTAAATGGAATTGTTTTGCTAATGTCTCTAAGACGTATTCTTATGGTTGGTAAGAGAGCGTAATTCACATCCGTTAAATTGTTGTAAATATTTGTTGCTATGCAATAATAATTTTGTATTCCTCTAATGGCTGAATTATAGTTTTTAATTGCCACTGTTGGGTTGTCTTTTCGAATGTTAATTATTTTGGCTTTTAGATTGCTTTTTGCATTCTTAATTGCCTTGTCACTCATATCAGTCTTTGCTATATAACCATATCTGGTCTTCCCCTTTGGAACGACTTTTATTTTAAAACCTAAATATGTTGATGAGTTTTTCTTAAGATTTATGACTTTTGATTTTTCTTCACTTATGTCCAATTTCAATCTTGTTTTTAAGAAATCCACTGTTGCGTGATACCATCTCTGTGCTTCGTTATAACTTCCACACATTATTTTGAAATCATCTGCATATCTTATTAGAAATCCATCTTTCAGATTGGTGTATTTCTTCGCATATGTTCGAAATGCTGCAACATTAGACATTCTGTTTGGTTTGAATGTTTCCCATTGATTACTTATCCACCAATCTAATTCATTTAAGACTATTAGGGATAGTAGTGGACTTATTATTCCACCTTGTGGTGTACCTTTTGTCGGTATTCCTTCTCCCTTTATTTCTGACTTAAGTATCTTACTTATGATACTTATTAAACGCTTGTCTCTTATTCCAAGTGTCCATATCTGTTTCAAAAGTTTTCCGTGGTCGACATTGTCGAAAAACCCTTTTATGTCAACATCAACACAGTAGTAATGCTTGTACATATTTATCATACTAACTGTTCTACTAATTGCGTGATGTGTGTCTCTGTTTGGTCTAAAACCATATGAATGGTTGTGAAACTTAGGTTCACAGATTGGTTCAAGGACCTGCAATATGCACTGCTGAACCAATCTGTCCCATATACACGGAATACCCAATGGTCTTTTCTTGTCACTTCCTGGTTTTGGAATGTACACTCTTCTGACAGACTTAGGTTTGTAGTCAGCTAACATCTCTCTCACTGTATTAATCACAGTTTCATCTGTTAGTTCTTTAATATCGTCTATTGTCTTTCCATCAGTTCCCTTGGTATTACTACCTTTATTACTCTTTAGGTTTCTATATGCTAACCTGATATTTTCTTCTGAACCAATAATCTCCAGTAACTTATAAAAGTTGTTACCGTTTTTACTTGCTGAATACAATGAATCATATACTCTTTGCATATCATAATATTCGTTGTATCTCAATTTGGTTTTCTTTAGCATGGTCTGTAACCTCCTATCTAGGAGTGATTACATCTCTTAGTCTTACTCGAACCCATACCATTCGACTTTAATTTGCTTAACTGTATGACTAGAGGTCTTCCCTCCACCGCTTATTATCACGGTTTCTTCGGTACTATACCTCCGCTTTCACTGACATAATCTCACTTATATCACTATTGTGATTTTCCCGTTTGATACGTTTCGTAGAAAGTAGATTCTCCACGCTGTCAGCTTCCAACGTTCCAAACACACTATCTTTACATCTATCCTTAGGTTCCTTCTATGAGCCTGTTACCTTGACACTGCCTGTAACAATGTATGGACTTTCATAAAGGCGGAGTCTTACTCGCCCACAGTAACGACACTATTTGTGTCACTATGCATTTCTACATAGTCCCGATATAGACCCGTACATTCGAAGTTTCGTCAGAAGAGCTTAACTCTCTTCATTCTCACCATAGATAGTTTATAGACCCCCGGCATATAGGATACACATCTCACCTCTGAAATGCTTTCGACATCTAATCTGTTTCGGTATCTCTCTGCCGACTTCACCGAGCTTCTTACACTTTAGTTTCTACTAACTTAGGTGCAAGTCGGAGGATTAGGGTTGCCTTTCAGGACGTTACTCCATCATTCGACATATCGTGTGTTTAGTTCTCCGATTTACTACTATTTTTTTTATTCAATTATTAGTTGCAATCGTGCCATAGCTTTTCACTATGGAACGTTTCGCACCGCCTTTCGGATCAGTAACAATGAATGAACACTTATCAGGCATCTGCATAAGGTTTGGTTTTACTTCATAAAAAGTTTTTCCTGCACCGGAGCCACCGATAATAAGAACATTGTTATTAAGTTTTGTTTTTCTCGTATCAAGACTCATTCTTACATTCTGACTTAATATTCTGTTACAATGTTCATCCTTATTCTTAATTGTTTTGTTTACCTGATTTATATCGGCAAACTTTGCAGTTCCGTATTCCTTGCCGGGCATCAGATTTCTTCTGCTTGTATAGTACATAAGAACTGCCATGTCATATGTAAGTATTGCTACGGTAACTGCCTTAACTGTTGCTTTCCCTTCATAATAATTATAAAAAGGCTCTGCCAACACATGATTTAATGATTCCATAAATTCATTAATGTCCATACCCTGACTCCAGGCACCGTTTATCAGATATCCTAAATACGCTGCCAAAACTGCACCTATAAAAAGAAGAACAAAGGAAGGCTTTTTCTTCTTTTCTGTCATTATCTTCTGCTCCTTCCATGTTCTTCTGTTTTTAATGTAACTTCTTTATCAGGTTTCTTCTTTTCATATTTCTTTCTTACAGCAGCTTCCACACTGTCATAATGTTTAGAATATAATTCACTTCCCCTTATTGTCTGTACTACTCTGTTACTTCCGTCATAAAGTTTATATTCCTTTTCCATATCTAAAAATGTAAGCATTGTTTTTCCGTTATGTATTTCCATTATGTTTTCTTTTCTTATCCACACATAACGAACTTTTTCTCCCCATGTTCCTGGAACTCTTGTTTTAACAGCTACCTGACTTTCCTCATCTATCAGTGTTTTTGATATTGTAATGTCTGAAAGATTATTGTTTTTTGACATGGACACTGCCTGTATTCTCTCTGCAATACTACGATAACTGTTAATTCTTTTTGTAAAGGCATCTTTATCCATTGCTGCCTTATAACTATTATCCGTATCTGACTTTTCCAGTGCCCCCATAGTAACAAGTTTTCCAATTATTTCTTTTGCATCATCACTTCCTATATCAAACTTATCTTTTATGGTATCAACCGATACATCATTTTTTTCAACGGCATAAAGACCTATTTTTTCAATCAGCCCCTGTATTGCCTCTCCTGCTTTTTCTTCCTCCTGTGTATGAAACTTACCGTTTCCTTCTTTCTGCTTTTGAAAGTAGTCAATAAGTTTATTCTTTCCCTCACTGTCACTCTTTTTTACATAGTCATCAAATGTGCTGATATGTCCTGATTTCATTCTCTGCAGCATAACATTAATTCTTGGTGTTGCTTCCGAATGAAAAATTATTTCAGTCTGTCCCTTATTGATATTGGGCATTGTGGAATACAGTATTCCATACTTTTTTGCAAGTTTTTTAACTTTTTTCATTTCACTGTTGTCAAACTGTAAAACCTGCAGGTCCCCTCCTCTCATCAAAAGCTTTCTCATTGACGTTCTTCCAAGATTTTTTTCATAATCAAGCATTCCTTTTATTACATTTAGAACTTTTTTCATAGCTTCTATGCCGTCACTTCCGACTTTCATTGCTATCTCAATACCGTCATAAGCTACTCTTATAATCTGTACTGCTTCTGCTATTTCATCTGCCATATTTTTCACCTGCCTTCGTATTCTTTTACTTTATCCAAATTTCCGTTTTCAATTTCATATCTGTTAATGTCTACTCCCCATGCATTTAAAACGTTGCAAAGACTGTGAAGGATTTCTTCTTTTTCAATTCTCAGCATTTCAAGAGATGCTATAAGACTTTCTGCCGTCTCCACCCATAAAGGCTTTTTTTCTGCAATGGCAAGGTATCTTTTCTTTATGGTTTCAAAATCCCTATCTTTACTTTTTATCTCTTCAATCATGTTGCCGGTAAGTTCTCTGTCTCCTGTACTCATTCCATATTCCATCACAAACACCATTTCTTCTTCCGACATTCCTTCCAGTCTTTTCTTAATCCATTCCGCCATTTCTTTCATTGATAACATACCTGCCTCCTATCCCTGCAGACTGTTTTCCAGCTCTGCAATCTCAATTATTTCTTTCATTCTTTCAGCAGGCACTCTGCTGTTTATGATGTTCTCCAATTGATTTTCAGTAAGACCTTTTTCAATGGCAATTTTTATCTGGACAAGCTGGTTTCTGTCTAATTCTTCATCAATTACAAGTTTTACAAGATTTCTCCTACTTTTTGTTTTGATACCAAGTCTTGAAAAAATGCCTACCAGACCATGATTGTTTACTGATGTTTTTCTTTCAATGTCATTACTGTTAATTCTTACAACTGCACTTTTATTGCCTGCATATGGCATATTTCCTGACTGAAAAGAGAAATAATTATCGGCATCATTTCTTACATTATTAAAGGTTTCTTTATCCTGCTCATATTTCTTCTGCAATTCCTTTACCTTTTCTTTTAAAGCTTCATTCTCTGTTTTTAATTTTCCTGCTTCTTTTCTGTTTTCTGCAGCCTGCGAATAAGCTCTGTTTATCTCATCCTGTTTCTGTGACAGCAGTTCATCTTTTTCCTGATTTTCTTTAAGTATTCTTTCAAGCTCTTTCTGTTCTTTTTTATCCTGTGTAAGATTATTTAATACATCAGTAATTTCATCAAACTTTTTGTCCGTATTTCCAATTGATAACACCACCTCTTCAATATAATCCGTAAGTTTCTTTACATATTCAGGCTCCATTTCTGCCTCATCTGCCAGGCTGTCAGTTTTCTGTAAAATATCATCATACTGTTTCTTCATTGCTATTGCTTTTTCGCCACTTGATAGTATTCTTTCCACGTCTTCAATGGGAACTCCCTGTCTATAAAAATCAAGTCCCATTTTTAGTTTAGTAATGTCAACTCCTTCTGCCGTAAGTACTTTAATTACTCTGTCATCATAATCAAAACGTAAACACTCTGAATAGATTCTCATCCTTTCTATGTCCATCTTCTTATCTGCATATTTTGCTATCTGTTCTCTTGTAAGACCATAATCTGCATCATAATTTATCAGTTCCATTACTTCTTTGCTTAATCCTTTTTTCTTAAATCCCTGCACAATCATATTTTTATCTCTTGTAATATCACTGCTCATTTATTACCTCCTGTTAAACTAATAAAACAGCCTACTTTTGTGGCTGCTTGTCTCTTTCTTTTATTTGCTTTTCTTCTCTTACTTCTTCAATACTTCTTTCAGATTTTTCATTTTCTTCTCTGATAATTTCATCCGCAATTTTTAATTGCTTTTTTACATCTTTAAGCATACTTCGTAATTCTGCATACTTATTTTTATAATGTTCTTTTAAACTTCTTATCTCGTCTACGGTATATCCCTGATTTTTTATTTCATCAGAAAGCAGAACGTACTGTTCATGTTCTTCCTTAAAAAAGTCATCTCCTCTTATGTAACAGTTTTCACTCTCACTTAATTCATCAATCTTTTCTAAGGCTTTAAAAAGTTTTTCAGATGCTTTTTCACCACGGCGTACTCTGCTTATTTCTCTGTTAATACTTTTCCTTTTATCATCAAGTACCTGCCATCTGTCGTTTAATTCTTCAATATCTTTAATTCCATACTTTGATAAAAATGTATATTGTGCATGTAACTTATGCATCTTTTTTATGTCATCACGATATTTCCATGCCTGTGAATAAGATCTCTTTTTTAATTTTCCTGTCCGGTACAGCTTTGCAAAGTATTTTTTCTGAAGTCCTGTAAGCTTAGCTCTCTTATATCTTGTAAATTTACAATATACAATCTTTGGCTGACTTCTGTCTTTCTGTGGCTTATAATCTGCAATACTTCCTTCTCTTATTCTCTCTGTAATTCTTTCTTTTGTGTATTCACTGCCCCAGGTATCAATTCTCATATATCGTTTCATTCCCGGCATCATCACTGCCATATGTTTTCCCTGTTTTATGGTATATCCTTTTTCTTCCATCAATTCCAAAAAACTGTCATAAGTTGAAGCCTGAACAATACATGAATCCACGTCTCTCATAACCATGTCTTTCCATATAAACTTACCGTCCCGATACGGGTTCCAGTCTTTATATCTTTCATTTATACCTTTTCCGTCAGCACTTATGTCTATGGTTGAAAGACCATATTCCTCACACAACCTGTTAGTAAGTGGCTGTATATACTTTGCCCAGTCACCTTTTTCGTATCTGTACTTTTTACCATTTACCATGTTCACGCTGTTAAATATAATATGCCCGTGCTTATGGTCTGTGTTATTATGTACGGAAAATACAACTTCATATTCATTTCCTATATATTCCTTTGCAAACCTTTGTGTTATTTCAAACGCAGTATCATCATCCACTTCTCCTTCCTCAAAAGATATAATGAAATGATATGCCTGTCTTTTATCTGTTTTTCCAAATTTCACTTTTGTGCTTTTCATCCTGTCATATGCAAAGTCAGGCTGACAGTTAATACCACCCACCAATCTTCCGCCATCTGTCTTTTCAGATGCCTTAATATAATCGATTGCAGCTTTTAAATGCTTTCCGTGATAACCTGTTCCACAGTCACCTATATTAAGAATCTTTGTTACTGCCAATCTTTTTTTCCACTTCTCTAACCGAAAGAATCAGCTTTCTCATATATGACCTTAAACTTTCCATGTCATCACGGTTATAAAATCCTGCATTATTTTTTCTTGCTATCTGGTTTATGTTATTTCCTATGTGATTTACTTCATTAATCAGTTCTGAAAGCATTTGCCTTATTTCAGGATAATCTTCCGGTTTCTGGCTTAAAAGGAAACGCATATAATCTGAATCAGTCATACCATACATTTTTGCAAATTTTCTCAACGTCTTTGCTTCGGTTTCAGTAAATCGAAAATGCTTTACTACCTTATGTCTGTTATCTGCCATTTACATTACCTTCTTTCCTAGCGAGCAATAGCCACCCAATTAATTCTTCTTGTTTTGAAAATAATACACATCCATCTGCCACCTGTAGTCTCACCTCCTCTTATCCGTATTTTGTTAAACATCAATAAACCCTCGTCCCCATAAACGACCTGTCAGTCGCAAGATACGCATTTGGTGATACAAATGCCATTCTTGTTAGGGGAACAGCCCCTAAAACCCCTGATATATCTAATATTCTTCTTTCCCCTTGAAAAAGTGAGGGGGATTTTTAAAAGTTACTAAACTTTTTGACAGGGGTCCCCCGAATTTTTACCACGGAAATTTTTTATCTTATTTTTCCACTTTTTATTTTTACCATGGAATCCCCCCGAAATTTTTAAAGTCACTAAACTTTTCCGAGGTACTACCTGCACTTTTTCGGGGGGGATTATATTTTTTCTTTTTACTGCTTTTATCCAATCGTTGTAATCTTTAAAATCCTTTGGTGGTGGAAGTTCACTGACTTCATATCCCTGCTTCTCATACTTATCTTTCAAAGCTTTAGATGCTTTTCTGCCCGGCTCATCATTATCAAGACATACTCTGATAACTTTTATTCCCGGATGTTCTTTAAGAAATGTCTCAAGCGGAGCATCCGCAACCATTCCCAGTGCGATTTTATTTGTTTCATAATCATCGTAAATATCACAATAACTTAACAAGTCTATTGCTCCCTCAAACACTTCCAGTTCATCTGAATTATCATTTGCTACATTAAAACCATATGTCTTGTCATTACCCTTTACGTCGCACTTAAATGCATGACCATTTTTATCAAAAACACCTCTCATACTTGCGAATCTTGTGGCTCCATTTTTATCATTTCCTTTAAAAACTATATTGTGGTAATCTCTTGATTCATAAATCAGTTTATGACTTACAAAGTAGTCAATGCATTTCCTGCTAATCATTCTTTTATTTTGCAGATACGAATAAAGATAATTAAAACTGTCTGATTCTTTAGGAAGAACAAATTCTTTTTCTTCTGTGTCTATACTGAATTTATCTACACAATGTTTCAGACTGTTATGTCTCTCACTGTCATCTGCTTTCTTATATCCTGCAAAATCAAGTAACCAAAAGACCGCTTCTTTAACATCCATTCCTGCAAACACTCGTAAAAAGTCTATCTGGGAGCCACCATTACTTCCCTTTTCACTTTGTCTCGACCAACGATACCAGTTAGTCCGATTATAAATCCTTATGGAATCCATTTCCTTTAAGGTATAGTACTTTCCAATCTTTTTTACCGTGTAACCAAGAAATGAAGCCACGGAACATAAATCAACAGATTTTGCTATGTCTAATTCTTCCTCTGTAAATCTGTTATTCATTTGCATCACCTGCTCTTTTCTTTTTCAGCTACCATTGCACTGTCATTAAATTTAAGATTATTGTAATCCTGCTCAAAGACTGTTCTTTTATGTAGCATAATCCCCTTTTCTCTCATGCTGAAATATTGTGCTTCATCACCACCAACAATTATATGGTCAAGTAATGGTATTTCCATTAAATCAGTAAGTTTTATAAGTCTGTCCGTAATTTCAATATCTTCCTTAGACGGATTTAACGATCCCGAAGGATGATTATGAATCAACAACATATGCGCTGCATTTGAAAGAATGCTTGCTTTAAATATTTCTCTTGGACTTACAATAGACTGATTGAGGGACCCCATACTTGCCATAGTACAGTTAATGGGCGTATTATCACTTTTCAAGTTAACTACACACAAAACTTCTCTGTCCATTTTGCAAAGATATTTTCCAATCACCTGAACTGCTACTTCCGGATTTGAAATCTTTATGTCAGATAGAATTGGAGCTTCTTTTACAAGCCTTACAGACACCACATTTAATTTAAAATCATCGCTAATCTTCATGCTCTTTATCCTCCCACTCCATCTGAATGACAAACTCTCCATCAATTGAATTTACAATTTCAGTCAATTCATCGAGCTTTTCAATCTTAATTTCAATCTCCATAAGCTCACCTACAATGATTTATCCTGAATACCATAGCTAATTGATTCAGTTACTGATTTTCCGTCTAATCTCTTATTTGGTGCGTTTGTTGCAATGGTTAGCTCTCTTTTATTTCTGTCATAGTGATATACTTCATTGGATAATCTGTCTTCCAAATCCACCTGATTCATATTGATGTCATTTACCATCTCCTGTAATTCATCAGCACTATGTCCGTTTGATGATATTGCAATTACTTCATGAATGGACGAAGGAATGATATAAATATCTGAATGTAAAACAGATGCTAATTTATCAAGATTTTCCGGAAACAGAATTTCTGCTGCTCCATTAATTTTTCTCCTGTTTGTCATAACATACATTTTCGTTTGACAGTTATCATCAACAACTTCACTAATTGTGTCGTCAATTTCTTTTCTTTCCTCTTCATATTCATCCCCTGCAATTTCTTCAAGCAACATTTCACCTATTGCATCCTGCATATCCTGGATACTTACCGGAAGAAGTTCAGGTGTATTCTTCATTGCCACTTCATAAAGTTGTTCTTCATTCATTCCCATCTGACTGGCTACGTCATTTGTTATTACCACTGAACTCATGCCACTTTTATCATTGCTTATAACTGCTTTATAAATAATTGACAAATCTAAATAATCTCTGTGCGGAATGTTCTTAAGATATTCCTCATTCTGAGCTGTATTAACCAAAGTTACAACAACGCGATCTTTAAATGTTTCAACAGCAATATCTTTGTTTTTAATAGCCTCCGGAAGATTCTTATAACCATCTAACATAAGTTCTGCAGCACAATTCATTACATAATCCAAGTTTTCTCTATTCTTGTACATCTCATAAAATTCACCCACATAAATAGTTGGTGAACCTTTATATTTACTCTTGCCATCCCCTGATAGTAAATTAATTGCATCCTTCTCGCAATTAACTTTAAATACCTTGTGTTCCACGACTCTATGCTCCTTAAATTCATCCGGCATATAATCTAAAAGTTTCTCTTTAAATACTTCTTTAAAAATTTCGTAATTCATCATTTACTATTTCCTCCTTAAACTAAAAAAGAAGATGCAGTCATACAGCTTACATCTTCCTTGTTTCTTTTTCTTTATCTAATTTTTATTTTTTCTTCATAATCCCCGTTAATATCTGGATTCATAACTACAACACCATTAGGCTCTTTAGTTTTTTCTATATTTCTTTCTGAAAGTGCCCTTACAGTTTCTTTGTCTATCCAGCTATTCTCATCTGACTTTATTTTATCCATAATTATTAACATTTCATCAGTGGGGATTTCACTAATATTCATATCAAATATCTTTTTCAGTACTTCTTTCGCTTCCCGTTTCATAAATAAAACGTTTGACATTAAACTCTTTTGCAATATAATCACATATTTTATCACTGTTAATACAGCTTTCTTTTTTATTTACTTCATCTTCAGAAAATGTTTTGTGCAAAAGCTCTTTTGGGGGATTTTTGATATATTCATCTTTTCTCCGGTATAATGTAACCATATTTAAAATTATTTTTAAATATAGAATAAATGTTATCACCCGGCAATATAAAAGCACCTGCTGTAATAGCAGATGCTAAACTTTAAATGTTATTAAATTGACAAACTGGGATTTATCATTTTAACAGTAGTCTTTCAGTTACAGTCTACAATACTCTTCCAACTATAATAGTTAAAAAGCTATATTCTTACTCTATTAAATTAGGATATCCTACATCTAAATCATATCCTGTACCATCTTCATTTCGTTTTAATTCGTAATATTGAACATACTCGTTTGTCATGCTGTCAGCAAACCAAATAAAAAATTTGACTCCTCTTCCCATTTTATATGTTTGAACATTTAGTAAAACTTCTTTTTTCTGATTTACTATAAAGACTTCTTTAAAACTTACACCTGTTAAGCTTTCTCCCGTTCCAAACGTTAATGTATTGGCAAATCCATTTCCTATATTTGTAATAGACAAATATATAGGATAAAACTCTTGTGTAGCTTTTCCGTTTACATATTTTGGTTCATCTGCAATTTGAAATTTTTTTACAGTTCTAGATGCGGTTCCTACTATTTCTACATTAAGAAATGGCTGAATACTTTGTCTTTCCTTTTTTCTATCAGCTTCACGGGTGAACTGTATTGTGTAAAATACTCCAAAAATCGCAATCGTTCCAGAGAATACACCACCAATGATACCACCCCAGTAAGATGCCAGCGATCCAATCCATGTTGCGTTAGCATCGTTATCAATAGATAGTTCGCCTATCCTACATCGTATCATTTCTTCACATTTCAAAGACAATAACACAAATAAAATAGCAATAATGGTACCTATTAAAACTGGCTTTATCCATTTTTTCTTTTTACATATTAATTGATTCCTTCCAAATCGTGATATCCTGATTTCATTTTTCATTTACTCCACCACCTTTTCCAATTCCATTTTATGCTCCTTCATAGAAATCTTCCTAACTTTATATCCATATTGAAACAACTCCTTTTTATATTTAAAAAAAGAATGGTCTATTGGCAGACCTACTATTTTCTCTATTTTGGCATAAGTCAGTTTAAAACTGTCAGTGTCATTTTCTTTTATCCAATTCCATAATGGATTATACTTGCTCATATTATACCGCCCCTACAAATTCTTATTTTCCAATTTAATAAGTTGGTATATCTCTAGTCTACTATTTAAATCGTTATATTCTTAGTATCAATCCAAATTAGAACATTTTCATCAGTTCTACCAGTAATAACACCTCCATTTGCCAACGCTACCGCTTGAGACGCTATATTATCTAAATCAACTGTTACCAATACTTTTTCTAATCCTATTTCATCTGCCTTCTTAAGCAATAATCTTAATATTTCATTACCGTATCCATTTCCACGAAACTGTGGTGCAATTCCGTAACCTATATGTCCACCCGTCTGACTCAATGCCTCCGTCAGAAAATGTCTAATGCTACCAAACCCAACAGGAATACCATCTACATACAACCAAAAAGTGGTAGAAGGTACTTTCCAACCATCCACAATTCCTTTTTGTTCAGCATCTCTCTGTTTTGCAATTAACCATTCTTTGTATTCATCAAATGTTAATCCATTAGCTTTATTAAGTAATCCATTCTCTTCACTTGGAATTTCTTGTAACATCTTGTAAACATCGAAACCATCATCGACAGATAATTTTTTTAGCTCCAACATTATTTTAAGTCCTCCTTAGTCAAATACACGCTAATTTTTCATTTTATCAAACTAGAAGTTCCCTCTTACTCTCAGCCTCTTAACGAGATTGAAAGCAAGAGGAAATACTACTTATAAACTTAGTTATGTATTTCTGGCATACCAGCCAATCCAAAATGTTGTTCTACTTTTATTACAGTTTCCTCGACTGTACTTTCAGATGTTCTTTCAAGCCAAAAATAGCCACTTCTCTTGATGTCACTATAGTGTTTCTCATTGAGACTTCTCAAGGTTGCATTACAGGTTTCTTTTGCTTTCCCAGTATTGGACGCACTGTTAATAAAATCAGAAAAGCCTTGATGGTCAGAGCGATTACAGTAATCCTCTATTATATGTGTAGGCTCTTTAATTAGAAAGACAATTCGAGATGGTTCTGTAAGTTTTTTAGCCTGTTCCATAGTCAAATGACAATCGCACAATACAATCTGATTTTGCGAAAGACGTACCAAATCCAATAACACAAAATCTAACTGTTCTCTTGTATTATCAATCAGCCATTTTTTATATTCTTCTACGGTACGTCCAAAAAACTCATCAGCATCTTTAAAGGACTTATTCATTGCTGGCTGAAAATTAGCATTTGAAGCTTTTTGATGCTTTTCAAATTGTTCATCAACATCATAAACAAATAAATCATGTTTTTTTGCCAACTCCCGTGAAATCGTTGTCTTTCCTCCACAAGGTGTTCCCGTCACAAAATAAACACTTTTCAAATATTCTTTAATTACATTATCTTGAAATATCATTACAAGCTCTCCTTTATTAAATAGTTTTTAGTGTTCAATTTGTACATAAAACTATTTAACACAGTCTTATGCACTTAGATATTTCTTAATCTTAAAAATCTTAAACACCCAGTCATTACGGTTACCTCCAAATTCTTATTTGTTTATCTAATTATACCAAACCTATCCTGCCAATTCTACTGCAAACACTACAAATCTATAATCGTCGCCCCTGCTGTTATCACATGTTGAGAGTGTCAGTATTTTTTCTCCATACTTAGGCATAATATCAATGTTATAAATACTGTACTTCTTTGCTTTATTAATGAATTTATCATAATCTGGCTCATCCTGTGCCATTACAAACTTCCAATATGGAAAATCATTCTTATTTACACTGATAACAGAAAAAATCTTATATTTCTTTTTGTCTTTTGTTGTAAATAAGATATCTTTATGCTTCTTATAAAAAGTCTCATCTCTGTACTGTGTCAAAGCACCAAACATCTTTCCGCCATTTATGTTGTGACCATAGATAATCAGATTATCTGACTTTTCTAAATCACAATATGCTGACAAATAAGGAGTACCATAAAAGCTGTAGTTTTTATCTATATCATGATTAAGATAAAAATCCGGATTATCTTTTTTCTGCATTACAGGATAACTTATCGTTGTATCAGGAATCTCCAAATATCCAATAACGTCTTTGTTTCTTTTTCTCAGCTTATCAACTATATTATTATCATTCATTGTCTGAGCTTCATTTTGAATATCCACAAACTGCTTTTCTTCTGCATAATCTTCCTTTAACTGATTTACAGCCATTCCGGCAGATATAACCAGAATGGCTGCAACAAATAAGAACAGAACTACATAAACACATGATCTCTTACTGTTCATTATCCTTCTTCTTTCCATGATTGATTCTCACACATGAGTAGGTTGTTAGAGTACCAATTCCAAACAGTAATGCTAAAGCATACAAAAGAATATTTCTTCTGTTTCCTGTCTGTGGTGTATCCGGCACTTCCGGAATACGTTCATCCACTACCTTTAATTTTTGTACCTTTCCGGTATCCTTAACTGTAATCTTTACATCTTCTGCCTTCTTATAATGCTCTGGTGCTTTCTGTTCCACAAACGTATATGTTTCACCGGCTTTTAAGATTCCATCAAGCAGTACAACTTTTTTTGTTGTGGTAAATTCATATACTTTCTTACCATTACTGTCTAATACTTTATACTTAGCACCCGGAAGTAGCTTTTTAGTATCGGATGCAATCTTTGAAAACTCTATCTTCGTTGTATCATCCTTCATTGATACTTTCTGGATTTCCCCTGTATCAGAAACAGTAAACTCCACACTGCCAGCAGTTACAAATCCGTCTGCCGGTCTTTTTTCAGTAAATACATATGTCTTTCCTACAGCATACTTACCTTCAACTACGTGTTTATACTTTGTTGAAATCCAATGATCCGTCACTTCACCAGTTTCTTTATCTGTTACTTCAAGCTCACAACCCGGAACTTCTTTCTCCCCAGTGATGTTTGTTTTTGAAAATTCTACCTTTGTGGTGTCATCATACATTACAACTTTGTTTGGATTAGCTTCTATAAACTCATCCCCATTTTTTATAAACACCTGCGTACTATACTTAGCTTCGTCCATTTTGAGCTTAAGCATAAATGAAATATCTGTTGCAGTCGTATATCCGTCAGCAGGCTTTGTTTCTGATAAAACATATTCCTTGTCATGGAGCAGTCCCTTAACTTTTATGCTCATATCTTCGTCCATATTAGCATCAAAGTTAACATATCCCATTTCAGATAATTTCTCATTGATTCTGATTGAATCCTTATCTCCTGTAATCCAGCTTACAATTTCATTTCCATCTGTATCTGAAATTTTCAAATGACAGTCCGGAATTTCTACACTGCTTGCAATCATTAACTTATCCACTTCAACTTCTGTCTGCTCGTCACTTACTATTGCCTTTGCATAAACTGTTGCCGTTTCCTGATTTTCATATTCAAGATGTACAAATGTTGGTTCTTCTGATATGTAGTAACTGTCTGAAACACTTTCTTCCAAGAAGTAATAGTCTCCTGAATTGAGCGGTGCCTCCACTTCTCCGTAACCTTCACTCATTACCGGCACTGAAAATGGAATTTTCGCTGTTCCATCAGCTCCCGTTGTAACTGTTGTAATCTTTGAATCAGCTTCAAGTATTACATTTCCATCTATATCATATATATTATCCTTTGTGTAAAAACCAAACCTTGTATTTGGGACAGGCTTACATGTCTTTGAATCCTGCTTTAATACGGTAATATCTGTTGATACTAAATCGTTCTTAACTTCTAATACTCCATCAGTTGTATTTTCCGTAATATCTAATACATAATCATCATCCTGACTTTTCCATACAAAGTTCAAATCCCATGTGTTCATTTTTGGCAAAACATATCCATAAACAGTCTGTTTCTCTTTGATTTCATATGCTCCCAGCGGTACATTAAGTGTTACATCTCCGTTTTCATCTACGTCTGCTTTGCATATTCCATTACAGTCTGATGTAAACTCTGCACCCTGTCCGGTAGCAATTGTTGCTACCAAATCACCTGCAGCAAACCATGTTGTTCCCTGTCCGTCCTGTGTCACAATGTCCTCTTTGGCATAAAGCTCAAATACTACATTTCCAAGTCTTACATCTTCATACTGAAACGGATTTTCAATTACAGAAAGTGGCATAATGTCAGGTAATTTGCTTGCCAATTCAGGTACTTGTGCCACTGTTTCACTTTTAAGTCCTGATACACTAGGACCTGTCTTTTTAATCGTAAACTTTCCATAGGTTTCATCATTGTAATATTCATACTCTGCGTACAAATATTTATTTCCGTCTGCATCAACCATTGTTTTATATAATTTACTGTTAATCTCAACATTGATAAAGTTCTTGTCATTCTTAAAGCCTTCCGGTCCGTTTACTTCATAAACCCTGTATGTACCTGACTTCAATTTTTCATAAGTAATGATTTCTCCTGATTCGTCTGAAACAAATTTATCCATCGTTACAATTTTATTCCCATTATTGTATGACTGCTTTACAAGAGTTTCCGTGCCATCTGCATTTACCTTATAAATCTGATAAGTTGTATTTGCTTTAAGCACAGTCTGCTTTGTCTGAGAGTCCTTCTTTACAATCTTTAGATACGCTGTAAACTCAGGGTTATTTAAAAGATACTTATATGTCTCTCCGTCTTTTTTCACATCTACTAAAAAGTCTGGAGCAAACTCTGTATCTTTGTCACCACTAATCTGATGAACAATATATGTTCCGTATGGTAATTCTTTTGTAATTGCAAAACCGTCTTTATCTGTTTTAATCAAATCTCTTTCTGTTGCTTTTGCCTTATCATATGAACCACTTGAAGCAAGGAATACCTGAAACTGTGCATTTACCTCTTTTTCAACAATACCTGCAGTTCCATCACCTTTACCTTTAATGATTGATATTTTTCCCTTTATAACATCTTCACCTAATTCAAGTTTAGACTTTGCACTGTTATACTCTGCCGTATATACCTGTCCGTTTTCATTTACTGTATACACTTTTTCATTTTTAAGATAACCTGTTGGAGGTGTTATTTCTTTAATGAAATAATCTTTTCCACATCTTACATAATCTGTTTCAAACTGATTACCTGCATCTGTTGTATACTTTTTCATTAACTTTGTACACGCCTTATCTTCATACATACCATAAACTGCACCTGCTAAAGTAGCATCTCCCTGAGCTGCTTTTCCCGTTTCATTATCAATCTTTACAGCAGTTAATTTCACTTTCTTATAGTTGTTTACGACGTCATACTTATACGCTTTTTCATATTCACCATATTTCCCTGATGAAGTATCCGGCCAGAAACCATTTTCCTTTGTCCAGCTCTTGTCAGACTTTATAGTAATTGTAACTCCTTCGGTAATGCTTCCCTGCGCAATAATGTTTGCATTGCCTGTATCCAATTCTATAATAACATACTTATTACTGATTGCCTTCATCTGCTTTTCTAAATCTGCTTTGATTAATTTCTCTGCTCCATCTTTTGACAAATCACTGGCATATTTATATCCTTCATCATCCAGTTTATCTTTAATTTCCTTTTTTGCATTATCTGACATATCTTTCAAATCATCAGCTTTACAATAATAGTAGTTCTCTGACTGAATCTGATAATCAAACTTGTATGTAATTTTACCGTTTGAATCAGTTAATGCTTCAATTTCAAATCTGCTCTGGTCTTCATCCACTTCGTCGCCTTCAGGCTCTCCCCATCCGTTAAATCTGAACGAATACAGTTCCTTAATGTTCTTGGCAGTTAATAAGAATTTTACTTTTGGAAGTGCATTATTATCTTCATCCTTTTTTGTAAGTGTAATACGTTGTCTGTATCTCATTTTGTCATTCAAGGGATAAAACTTATAGTCTTCTTCTACCTCTGTGCTATTAATCTCCATCAGCACCTGTCGGGAAGATGCAGATGGTGTCCATTTTAAAATGGAGCACGTTACAACATGGTCTACATTAAAAATCTGATTATAGATTTCATTTACTGTTTTGTCATTATAATATCCAGTGTTTTCCCTAACCTGCTTAATAACATCTTTATACTGGCTTTCACTTGTTCTTCCTTCTTCTGCACTCCAGATTAAACACTGAGCATAAACCCACGCCTTGTTAGTTTTATTTTTTGTAAAAGCATACCAGTGTCCAATTTTTGCCTTAGCGGCGGTTTTTGCGTTAGTACTGTCACTTGATATTTCACTTGTTGATGAAACATATACATCACTGGTATGACATGCTTTTCCTAAATCCAGACAAAACACCGGTTTATTATTTACCAATGTTTTGAGCCACGTTCCACTTTCACTTTTGTCACCAATATTGACAGTTCCCAGCTGTCCTATATTTACTAATGAAGCAGTACCGGTTGATGCCTTTATCTGTGTATGTGGCAGTACCGTAACGGACATGATAACTGCAAGCATCATTGCCACGAGTCTCTTTATTTTATTCATTATTCAAATCTCCTTTCAAAAGAAAAAGACCGCCTAAAAAGACGATCTTTTATCAATTTATATTCTGTTTTTATTCTCTATCTAAAATTTGCAGTGCAGGCTCCAGACTTTCCGTGTTATTGTTTAACACTATTTCATCTACATCCACCATACTGAATACTGCCGCCCAACAACCTTTATATGAAGCTATTGCACCATAACGATAATCAGGATGTACCATGTTGTGATAATGTCCCTGACTGTTCTTCCATGATTTCATTGCATGTTTTGGTGAACTACTTCCACTAAATATATTTTCACCACTGATGATACAAACTCCATATCCTTTAGTTCCAACATTTCCCCACAGCATCCATTCTTCATAACCATACTTATTCTTTAAAACATTTTTGGCAGTTGAATCAAGTTTTGTGTGTGAAAATTCATCCACTATATCTTTTGCCCTAACTTTACATATCTCATATAGTACATCAGACCATTCCAGCTTTACAACACTTGCTTTCTTTCTGTAGTCATTTTGTAGCATAAAGGCTTGTTGGTCACAATACTTATGATATCCGTTTACTCCTGAGGCATAGCAGCCCTTCTTAATTAACTTATTGTTTTTTGTGTAATAAAGATTACTTTTTTCTGTATATGTAAGTGATTTTGAAAATTTACCATATATTTTCTTTCCTTTTTTCTTCTTGTATGCTCTTACCTTAAGCTTTACTTTTTCTCCTTCACACATATCCGTAATATTAAAAGAAGTATTCTTTGTAGTTAATATCTTATTCCATTTCTTTGAATAATAGTCATATCTGTAGATTTGATACCCCTTTACACCTTTAATCTTTTTCCAACTGATTTTTCTGTAGCATCCGTCATAGTACTTTTTCTTGGAATAAAAATAAGAGCCATCTTTTACTTTACTCTTTTTTACACCTGAAACTTTCTTGACAGTTGCTGCCTGCACTGTAAATGTATTTACATTCATCTGTGGAATTGTAATTGATAACAATCCTATTATTATGATTAATTTTATCTTCTTCATTCTGCCTTCCCTTCCGTAAGAGGGACAGGCTATCCGTGTTATACCATATCCGCTCCTACTGATGCGAATTTATTAAGTTACAACACGGGATGAAGAACTGGTTCATCCCGTATTCTGTTCATTTCTACCTCCTTGATTATACAATAATATGCTTGTTATTTCATTTATTTTTTCCTGCCAATAAAGAACACGGCAAGAAACATTTTCAGAACTGTACCGCAAATGATAAACAGTATTTTAATAATTTCAAGTAATAACTGACATATAGTTATTAAAACTTTTGCAAGTATCTTTATTGTTCCTATACTATATTCTTTTATTCCGTATAAAATATTTCCTGCCATATTGCCTCCTATTCTCCCCACATTTCTGCAAGTCCTAACAATGTGTCATCTGCACTAAATTCATCTTTCTGTTCAGTTTCATTCTGATTTGAACTTCTTACAAGATTTCCGGTAAAACTACCTAGTACTGATAGCATTTGCTTATTTACCTCACTCAAAATTTCATTTTTGATGTCTTCCTTCATTTTCTGAATATCTGACTTGGTAACAAAATTTTCTTCTCTTTTCTCCCTATCATCATTTGTTATAAAATCATTCTCTAATGCATTAATGTAATATTCTACTGCATCAGCTATAAACTGGTTTTGTGATTTGTAAACTGATTTGTCTAAATCTGCCAGTATCTGATGTATCTTAATGTGAGTGGGATTTCTCCTGCTAAGTCTTAAAGTATGATAAAAACCATCATCATTTTTTGCCATCTAGTTTTCTCCTCTCTGCTTTGCCTTAGAAAGCATAAATGCCTTTGCCAGATATTCAAATCCTTTTGCGTTAGCCTTAATATCTTCTATGTAACTAATATTTTTCCCAGTATTTTCTCCATATGTTTTCATTACTGTTGCTCCACCACCAACAAATGTTATTGGAGTGATATTAATGTTGATATTAAATTCTCTTAATGTGTTAAATACCTTATTTGCAAATCTTCTCATTTCATCTTCAACAACTTTTGCATATTTTTCTTCCATGTTACATACACCGGTTTTCATTATGTACTCGAGTTCAGATTCATCAATCTCACAATTAAATTTTGCAACACACTCTTTATTTATTGCGTGCATACAGGTTATTAATCCCATAGGTCTTGTGTCACACTCTGAAAGTTCAGGTTTCATGTCTTTAATAGTCATTAAATCCATTGTCCATGAACCAATATCTACTACAATATGCTTCCTGCCATACTCAGACATTCTGTCTGCTACTGCCGCATAACATTGTGGAAAAACTGATACTTTTACAATATTCACTCTGTAGGTCTGTTTTTCAAATTTAAACGTTACTTCTCTTTTTCTTGACAGATACTTAATAAAATCTTCCTTTTCAGCACCAAATCTTGTTAGTGGAAGTCCCACCGATAAAAAGATATCTGCATGATTCTTTCCCTTGATTTTCAACTCTTTAGCTATAGCAGCTAAGGTTAAAAGATAAAAACTATCATCTGTGACCTTAGTATCTTTTACTTCAAGTCTTTTCCCGCCTACTGAATAATAATTTCCTTCATATTGAAGAACATTGTCAAAGATTCCCGGTTCATTGGCTATTCTGTTTACTGCCGTAGTAAAAACTGTATTTACTGTCTTTATATTTGACCAACCGTGGTCAATTGCAATTATTTCAATTTTATTCTCCATCTTTCTGTGCCTCCTTGATTTTTTAGTCATCTATGTATCCTTCTTTCTTTATTCTCCTAACAAATCTTTCATACAAGGAAAACAATATAAATTGTCTTTTCCATAAGGACATCCTATACACTTGCTATCCTTCGGCTTATATGCGTTACAATTTGTACTATTTTTTGAACCACATTTCTTATTATTGATACATCTGTTATCATTTCCCCAGAAATATTTACATTTCATACAGCTATGAAGTTCTTTTACTAACTGTTTCTTATTATCGGCTTCGCTTTTTATTTCATCTTTCTTAAAAGCTTTTGTGTTAATTCCCAACTGTTTAGGCTCCTTTCTCTTCAGATTCATAGTATTCTTATGGGTATTAACTATGTATGTGTACTTCGCTTATCTCTAAGCCCTCATCGCCCGTACACCTGGGAATTACAAACAAGCCGCTTTTGCGTTCACGACGCTTCTAAATAGAAACTATCTCCTCTGCTGCCATTTCGAGGATAAGGAGCTTCTCTCACTCCTTTGTGGTTTATTAACCTTCCGCTACATTTAATCTGTCCTGCCTGCTCCGCCTTCTTTTCTCAATCCTTCGGTTCTCGTCGCAATGCTGTGAATGATTATCCGGACAGGTGCACCGGAATTTTACTCCTTACATCAATTCTTTCATGTAAGATATGAAACTTGTTGTTTCATAAATTTGTAATTGTTATTCAGTTTTCAATTTACAACTGCGATGTTTTATCGCATGGCATAATGATAAGTTATTTTCTAAATTGTTTAAATTGACTGACATGGTAAATAATTTGCAATACTTACCATGTCATGGTGATTTATCGCTTGGACAATTTGATATCAATCTCATTCTGTTCTATATACCATTCTTCAACTAATTTTTTTATTAACCCTATCTTTTGCTTTTCTGTAAAATTTTCAGGGAAAAATTCTTCCAACAAATCTGCTGGTATTTTTATTTTTTCTTTTTGATTTGGCTTTTCTTCCTCCAATATGCAATAAATATTATCCATATCCAAATTTCCGCTTTGACTTGACATTTTCATTCTATGAGCCTGTGTTAATGACGGAGTGCATTGCTCTAAATCCATTACCGCATATAATTCATATTGTTCAGTTTCTTTTAAATAAGATAACTCTACTGCAACTGTAAAGGCTATTCTTTCAGCATCTACCATTTCTAATATTTGTGGTATTAAATTTGTTAACCTAATATATCGTTGTATTTGTCTTTCACTTTCACCTATTTGCATCGCTAATTCTTTTCTTGATGAATATGAATTTGTTGTTTTTTCACTGTTTCGAAATACTAATTCTTCATTATCTTTTTTTTCAATTTCTATTCCATAAGTTTTTACATCCCTATTTTTCAACTTCTGGTCAACTTGACCAGAAGTTAAATCACTTCTTTGTCCCTGTCGGCTCATTGCTTCTAATTTCATTTTTAATGCAAAAGCTTTTTCACTTAACTTAATCTTTTCTCTCTGCATCAGGTTTATATCTACCATTGCAATTATTGCCTGTTCATCATTCATTTCTCTGATGACAACCGGAATTTCCTCTATTCCTAACTCTTCACATACCATTTTTCTTCTATGCCCTGATATAAGTTCATACCCCTCTCCATTAGGATTAGGTCTTGCAAGTAATGGCACTATTACACCTTCCTTATCAATACTTTTCATCAATTCAATAAAATCTTTATCAAAATTTACTGAAAAGGGATGATTTTTAAAAGGTTTCAATTGTGTCAGATTAACATTCTTAATTTCTTCCATTTTCAAATTCTCCTTTCAAAAAAATAAGGATTACTCATTTTCATTGCTGAAAACGAGTAATCCTTTGTCTTAATTACTACGAAGTAAATATTTGTTTTTTCTTTAATTGTGAACGTTATTACCGTGTGTTCCCAGTCACCACATCTAATACTACAGAAACGTCAACTCCATTGGAAAGTGTCTTTTTTCTCCTATTTGAGCCATCTTTATCAAACCTAAAAAAGCTCTCAAAGTGCCTAAAATCAAGGATTTTTAGATATCTTTCCTGTGTAGTTTTACAACCGTCTCCACATGCACCGTCCCCGGAAACATATCCACGGCACTTGCCTTTTCCACCTTGTATCCCTGCTGCTGCAACACTTCCAAATCCCTTGCCAGACTTGTTGGCTTACAGCTTATATACACCATTTTGTCCACGCCAAAATCAATAATCTTCTGCAATGCCTTAGGATTAATTCCGTCTCTTGGTGGGTCTAAAATAATCATGTCCGGCTTGTCCTTAATATCGTCAATTACCTTAAGCACATCCCCTGCTATAAATTCGCAGTTATCAAGACCGTTAAGTTCGGCATTCTCTTTAGCTGCATGAACAGCCTCTTCCACGATTTCCACACCTACCACTTTCTTTGCCACCGGTGCTATTATCTGGGCAATGGTTCCCGTTCCGCTATATAGGTCAAACACCGTCATATCCTTTGTGTCACCAATATAATCCCTTGCCTTAGAATACAAAACCTCAGCACCTAATGAATTTGTCTGAAAAAATGAGAAAACTGATATTTTGAATTTAAGTCCCAGCAACTCCTCATAAATATATTCCTGTCCGTACAAAATTCTTGTCTCGTCACTTTGCACTATATCTGCCAAACCATCATTAATTATGTGAAGAACGCCACATAACTCTGCCTCTAAATTGAGAGCCCTGAGTTTTTCCACCATTACATCAAGCTGTGCCTGTTTTTCCCACTGTTCATCCGACGTGGTAACAATTGCCACTATCATCTGTTTAGTTTTGGTGGTTCTTCTTACAAGAAGGTGGCGCAAATAGCCTTCATGCTTTAACTTTTTATAAAAAGGCAGCTCTCTTTCACTGCAATGTTTGAGAACACAATCCATTACCTTTCTGTAATCCTCATCTACAATCCGGCATTTATTAACTGTGACAATATCGTGAAAACTGTTTCTTTTATGCATCCCAAGAGCCAGAGGACCGTCCTTGTATTCGTCCCCAAAAGAAAATTCCATTTTATTTCTGTATTCCCACTGAACCGGGCTTTCAATTATGCCCTCAAAGTCATATTCACTCTTTATAGCATTATCAAGAATATCCTTCACCATATTTTTCTTTAATGATAATTGATTTTTATAGCTTAAAGTCTGATATGAACAACCTCCGCAAAATTCAAAATGCGGGCATTTTGGTGTGACATCTTCAAGGTGGGATTTTTCCACCACTTCCTTTAGCCTTCCAACAGATTTTCCTGCTCTTTTTTTTGAAACCACAAACCGCACTGTCTGTCCCGGTATGGTTCCTTTAACTGTTGCCACTCCATCTTCCCTGCAATCCACTTCACCTTTGTTAGGAAATCCTAATTTTGTTACAACACCTGTATATTCAACACCTTTTTTCATTTTATCTCCAATCCAATGTATTATTTTCATTATTAGCAAAAAAACAGCTATAAAGAGCTTCTGACCCTCTATAGCTGTCTTTTTTCTGCATCACACACTAGTCTTCAAAGTCATCTTCATCTTCATCATCTTCATCGAAAAGATCATCAAAATCGTCTTCGAAATCATCATAATCATCTCTGTTTACAAATCTGTAAATAGCATATGCTGCTCCTGCTATGGCTGCAATTGTTGCAATAACGCCAACTACAATGGCGATAACCTTGCAGGTTTCTTTTTTTTCATCTTTGCCTAAAAGCTTGCCAATCTTTACGCCCTTCATGATTTCGTCCATATTGTCACCTCTTTAATCAAATTTTAAACAATGAATGTTTCACAATTCATTACATATCTGCTATGTTATGTCTTTTACATTAGTATATCATTTATGCTTAGGATTTACTACAAAAATTTTAAATTTGTACGTGTGTCCTTTTATGTAAAAAACATCAGATTTTTTTCAATTTGGCAAAAGATGCCATCATAACTTTCTGACCTACAGTATCAAAATTAACAGTTACCTGATAATCACGGCTTCCGTCTTCAATTCCCAAAACCGTTCCCTCGCCAAACTTAATATGTTTTACTCTGTCCCCCACAACATAATCTATATCAGCTTTTGTTACCTTAAATTCTTTTCCGAAAGAAGGTCTTGTTCCTGAACCATACGCAGGCTTCGTGGCCATTGCCTTATATGCATTTTTTCTTGCACTTGCTGCATAGCTTCTTGAGCCCCCAACTCCTCCGAAATTAACTTCTTCACTTCTTCCACGTCTTATTACCCCGGCACTTCCTCCGCCAAACTGTGAAAATGAAGAGCTTTTTTCCGCTAATCTGTCTTCCACATTTTTACTGCTAACAATAAGTGGTGGAATTTCCTTAACAAATCTTGATACCACATTGTACTGGGTTTCACCTCTTACCATACGTTTTTTTGCATAACTGATGGTAAGCTTTTTCATTGCCCTTGTTATAGCCACATAGCAAAGACGACGCTCCTCTTCTAATTCCTCATTGTCATCAGACATTATGCTCATATATCCCGGGAACAGACCATCTTCCATTCCACACAAAAATACATTTGGAAATTCCAATCCCTTTGCACTGTGTACAGTCATTAAAACAACGTAGTCGCTGTCTTCATCAAAAGTATCCAAATCCGAAACCAAAGCAACCTCTTCTAAAAACCTGTCCAAGGTAGGATTCTCTTCCGTTGCCTCATATTCAGCTATTTTACTTATAAGTTCCTCGATATTTTCGATTCTTCCCTTTGCCTCGTCGCTTCCATCATTCAACAGTTCATTCTGATATCCGCTTTTAACAAAAATAGTTTCAGCTAAATCCTTAAGAGAACCTGTTTCATACGCCTCCTGAAAGATTTCCATATGATACAGGAAATATTTAACCTTATTAACGGCTCTTGATAACTTAGGAATATCCTCTACATTTACCAATGCATCGTACAAATCCATTCCCTTTTCCTGAGCATATTCCTTGGCATATCCTATGGTGGTCTCGCCTATTCCACGTTTTGGAACATTTACAATACGCTCCACTGCCAAATCATCTGTTGTATTGTTTATTATTTTCAAATACGCCAGCATGTCCTTTATTTCTTTTCTCTGATAGAAATTCTGACCACCTATGATTTTATAAGGTATACTCTTCATAAGAAGCTTTTCCTCTAAGGCACGGGACTGGGCATTGGTTCTGTACAAAATAGCAAAATCATTATATGAGGCATTATTATTTAAAACCTCTTCCTTAATGGTATTCGCCACCATTTTTGCCTCATCATATCCATCCTCTGCCTTATATATATCTATCTTTGCTCCCTCTTCATTATCACTCCACAATACCTTATCTTTTCTGTTTGTATTATGCTGTATAACTGAATTGGCAGCCTCTAATATATTTTTCGTGGAACGGTAATTCTGCTCTAATTTTACTACCCTTGCATTAGGAAAATACTTCTCAAACTGAAGAATGTTGGATATATCCGCTCCTCTGAATTTATAAATTGACTGGTCATCATCACCTACAACACAAAGATTTTTGTTTTTTTCCGCTAACAGCTTCACAAAGGCAAACTGTGCCGCATTGGTATCCTGATACTCATCTACCATAATATACTGAAGCCTTTCCTGATAGTTTTCCAGAACTTCCGGAAGCTGTCTGAATAACTTCACTGTCATCATTATTAAATCATCAAAATCCAAAGCATTGTTTTTATATAAGGTATCCTGATACTCATTATATATTCTGGAAATATTAAGGAGTTTAAAATCCTTTTGTGCCATGGAAGCCACATCGCCTGTAGTCATAAGCTTATTTTTAAAATCAGATATTTTTCCTAAAACAGAGGATTCTCTATACATTTTGGAATCCAGATTTAATCCCTTAATAATTTCCCTGATAACTTTTTTACTGTCGTCTGTGTCATAAATTGAGAAATCATTTTTAAAGCCTATTCTATCTATATATCTTCTAAGGATTCTTACACATGCTGAATGAAATGTGCTTACCCACACCTGCTCCGCACCAAAGCCAACTAACTTATTTACACGGGTTCTCATTTCAGCAGCTGCTTTATTGGTAAATGTAATTGCCATAATATTGTATGGATTAACATGTTTCTCTTTAATAAGATACGCTATTCTATGGGTAAGAACTCTTGTCTTGCCGCTTCCTGCCCCCGCTAATATAAGCAACGGTCCTTCCGTATGATAACATGCTAACTGCTGCATATCATTAAGTGTTTCATAAATACTGCTCATCTTTAATACCGTTTTACCTTTCAAATAATTTTATCTTGTAGTTTTTAATACTACATATTATAATAAAGTCTATACAAATTATATTCTATTTAAATTTAGGAGGAATAATATGAACTCAGATGAAATCATTAAGCAGGTTTTAGATGAAGTGCGTAATTTTAATATAGATGACCTGCCTAACATTGACCTTTATATGGATCAGGTTACCACTTATTTAAATAATAAATTTATTGCAACTAAAAGACACGAAAACGATAAGCTGCTTACTAAAACCATGATAAATAACTATGCCAAAAGCCGCCTTCTGCCATCACCTGAAAAGAAAAAATATTCCAAGGATCATATTATTATCCTTACTATGATTTACTTTTTTAAAAATGTTATATCAATTAATGATGTTACCAAAATTTTGTCACCGCTAATTGAGAAATACTTTCATAACGAAGATACGCCTATGGAAAATATAATTAATAATTTTCTTGATTATATAAACAATCAAAATCTTGCCAATCCGGCATCTATTGAATCCGGTTGCTCAGAAAACATTTTTGATGGCATTGATTCCAATGATGATAATGAGGAATATCTTCATACTTTAAGTATTATAACGTCATTAAGTTATGATATGTTTATCAGAAAAATAATGATTGAGAAACTTATTGATTCTCTCCCTGACAACAATACCGAAGACAAGAAATAAATCACCGGAAGCGGCATATGCCGCATTCCGGATTTTTTTTTGTTACTTTATTTATCTTTTACACGTTCTAAAACCATATCATATCCATCATTTCCATAATTTAATGAACGGTTTACTCTGCTAATGGTAGCCGTTGAAGCTCCTGTGGAATGGGAAATTTCCAGATAGGTCTTTCCCTCTCTTAGCATCTTTGCCACCTCATAGCGCTGGGAAATGGATAACAGTTCGTTTACCGTACACACATCCTCAAAAAATGTATAACATTCTTCCTTGTCCTTTAAACATAAAATAGCATCAAACAAATGATCAACTTCTGTTGTTCTTATTTTTTTACTCATAATTCAAACCTCCGGCTATTAATAATAACCCTGTAAATCTATTCTATTTTTACATTTTAGCACTCTAAAGTTTGAAAGTCCAGTAATTTATAACTATTTTTAATATTTCTTAATTTCTAAACTTCTTTCTTGAGATTATAAATACCAAAATCACACCAATTACCATTAATATAATTCCCATTATAACCTGCATTAAAAATTCGTGACCTACATAATAAGTAAAAAATCTTCTCATATATGCATCAGATATATTAAATTTATAAATAAATCCGTTAGAAATCAATGCTGCAAACAGGGTTAATAATGTAACCCCTGCTCCTAATACTCCGTAAGCAATATACCGCATTCCGCGATATGTTTTCGACCTTGATGCCACCAAATAGAACATACACAATATTGCAATAAGAACACAAACAGGTATTCCTATTAAAAACAGCTTTGTAAAAATGTTAATCATTTTTGCAATATATTCAGAACATGGAATAACCATTTTCTTTTGGTAGATTTTTTCCACCTTATTGATGTATTCATCTAAAGATTTCTGCTGCTCATCCGTTAATTTTCCTTTATATTGCTTCTTTATATTCCGGGTTATTTTTGTCTTTATATATGAAGTATTTATAACCGCTTTTTCCTCATTAATATCAGCGGATAAGGTTGCCATTAAATCTCTCATGGCATTTTTTCTTATAAACACACCATTTAAATCATTACTTTCAATTCCATAAGGAATGCCTATGTTATAAGCCTCTTCCTTTAATTCTGAACAGATTTTAGTAAACAGACCCACCTTGTCATATGCGTGAAATACGGCACGTTCACTAAACATACTGTACTTTCCCATTCCTATTAAGGATATTCCCATTATGCACAGCATGAGAATAAATGTCAGTATATAACTTATGATTCTTCTTCGTATTATTCTTCCTTTCACTGCCATGCACCTCCTAGTATTGAATATCCGGACCGGTTACCTTGTCCAGATATACAAACATTCTCTTTTCCTTCGTACCCTTTAACTTACCAAATGGATAGCATGTATATAAAACAAGGCTTTCTTTATCTGCACTAAGGTCATATGCCTCATCATATTTATCTTTCTCTACAATTTTAATATCCTTAACTTTATATTCATAAACTCCATATTCCGTTGTAAATTCAAAAGTCTGCCCCTTCTTAACCTTTTCAAGTTTCTTAAAATATGTAGTATCATGGGCACCAATTAATATTGTTCCCCCTTCTCCCGGAAGAAAACTTCCATTATACTGACCTGCACCTTTTTTAAGAATATTTCCTCTGTCACCAAAATAAACCGGAGCTTTTAACTGTAACTTATCACAGGTTATTTCACCATACTGGTCTCCGTATTTTGGAGTTGGTATATCTGAAAGTTTAATTGTCTTTTTCTGCTTATCCTTCTTAACTGTAGTTTTAACAAACTGTCTGTTACTTTCAACATAGACAGGCTGAGTATTAATAAAATTGTTCTTAACACTTGATGCTATATCGTCAAAAAATGTCATTCCCACCATTACGGCTCCAATTACAATTAATCCCATAATGATAGGTACAAAACAGTAACGGAGAATCTGCTTTACAGCCTTGTATGAAAATGTCTGCATTCTGGCTCTTCTTGTACGTCTGTTAGCCACTTCCAATTCACTTTCATCCTCATCATCTTCATATGTATCGCTATTTCGTCTTATTTTTCTTCCCCATCTTCCAAGGTTTAATAAAAGACCTATGATACATAAACCAATAATAGCTGTAAATATTAATTCCGTAGGCATCACTGATTTTTCATTTCCTGTATTTTTTACAACATCCTGAAAATCCAGTACAATATATCCTGATGAATCCGTAAAATAAAATACATTTTCCCTGCTGTCATAGGACAATAATAAACCTATTGCTGAACCAGCCTTTTCAAAACGGATATAGCTATCCGCCATTTCTTTAGGTGTATCTCCATTTTTTCCGGACAAAGCTTCACCTAAATACTTAACAAAATCCTCTGCCTCTCCTTTTCCCAGTGAAATATCATCCTGGCAAAAATAATTTTTCAGCTGATTTATATATCTTTGCTGTACTTTGGCAGGAAATTTATCTTCTGATATTTTCTCTAAGACATAGCTTTCGTTTTTGTCTAATTGTCCTGCATTTACACTGTTGTTCATCAAACCTGTCATGAATAAACTGCAAATCATTATCATAACAGTAGTTACTATTTTTTTCACCTTGTTTCCTCCATAAATTAACCTATTCCCTATTGATACTGCTTTCGCAATGTTTTCAATTCTTCCACACTGAATTTATAAGTTGTATTACAGAAATCACATTTAACGTCTATTTCCTTGCCGTCATTTATGATTTCATCTAAATCTTTTTTACTTATGCCTGCTAATGCCTTTACAATTTTCTCCTTACTGCAGGTACACTTAAATCCGGTTTCGATTTTGTCAGTAAACTCAACACCCATATCTCCCATAACTTCTGTAAGAATATCCTCAGGTGTCATGCCCTTTTCCAGCATTTCCGTTACACTGGAAATACTGTTAATTCTTTTTTCCAGCTTGTCTATTACCTCTTCTTCCGCAAAAGGCATAAGTTGTACAATAAATCCACCTGCCTGCTTTACGGTATTGTCCTTTGACATAAGAACTCCCAGTCCCACTGCTGACGGAACCTGCTCCGATGCCGCAAAATAATAAGTTAAATCCTCTGCCACTTCACTGGTGCCAAGAGGGACCTGGCTGGAATAAGGCTCCTTAAGTCCCATATCCTTAATTACCGTAAGGGTTCCATAACCTATGGCAGCGCCTACATCTAATTTTCCTGCATAATTTGCCGGAATAATAACATTGGGATTTCCCACATATCCTTTTACATTTCCGTGAGAATCTGCTGTAACCGTAACACCGTTTATAGGACCGTCACCTTTCATCATAATGGTGAGCATGTCCTTTTCCCCCTTCATCATTACCCCCATCATGGCTCCTGCACTAAGCAATCTTCCTAACGCCGCCGTAGCCACAGGACTGGTATTATGATGTTCTCTGGCTGTTTCAACCATTTCCCTTGAAGTAATGGCAAATGCCCTTATTTGTCTGTTTGCCGCCGTTGCTCTTACTATATAATCCATTATAAATCTCCTTATTTCTTTAATACCACATATATTCTGTCATCATCTTCACTTGCATTTTCATGGCTAAATGCCCTATATAATGACACAATATTCATACCGGCTTCCTTTACCGCCTCTTTAATTTCTTCTATTAAATATCCCCGCTGGTAATGTTCTTCAACGAATTTATCATATCTGCCGTCATCCCCTTTTATAAACAATGACAACTGATATTCATTTATATTGTCACTTTCATCAAAATAATTATCCCAGATAAAACTACATTCGTCCCTGTCTTCTGCAATTACATTATCCCCTATGCTCCTAAAGTACTTAACAGTCTTTAAATCAAAAATAAATACACCCTCCGGTGCAAGATACTTTTTAACTCCTTTAATAACTGTAACCAAATCATCATACTCCGTTATATAATTGATGCTGTCGCATATGCTAACTGCTGCTGCCACCTGACATGGCAGTTCCAATTCCCGCATATCCATAGCTACATACAGAATATTATTTCTCACTTCATCAGTTAATTTTTCAAATGCAATTCCCAGCATTTCCGGGGAAATGTCCGTTCCAATAATATTGTAACCTTCTTTAGCCAGACCCATTGTAACATTTCCTGTTCCACAGCCTAACTCAACCAACGTTCCTGTCTCTACCCCGTTATCTTTTAGTAGTTCACAAAGGTAATGACACCACATGGGATAGTCTATATTATCCATAAATTTGTCATAAACCTCGGCAAATCCGGTGTACGCTTCCATAATTTTCTCCTTCTAAACACACTTAGTTTAATTTTACCAATAATCCCTCTTAAACGCAACCTTGATTAAATTACTTTACTCATTTATACTGTACTTATATTTTTCAAAAAAGGTGCATTATGGTAGACATTATATTTAACATAAAAAAAGTATGTAAGAGAAAACTTATATTTCCCCTTATAATAACCGTGATTATGCCGGCTATTCTTTTTTTGTGCCCTTTTTACAATATTTTTCATCCGGATGTTATTGATAACATTAGTGATGTTGACGCCGGTCATAAATATGTTAGCGTCCATGCTGACAGACTGTATTATACCGGTTACAATCTGAATAAATCCTTTGGCAGGGAATATGGTTATTATTACTCTATCGATGAAGATAAATGCATTTTTGCCATTGTTCCTGTAAGTGATACCCCGGCAAAAATTCTAAAGGATTATGATTTCAAGGCTAAAGTAATCAAAAGAAACCGTCCTTTTAAAAAGATGCTTTCAGCCTTTGCCAATGATTTAAACTGGAATATAAACGACCTGTCCGGTTTCTCGGAAGATTTCGTTGTAAGTTCCCCGGATTATTCTCCAAAGATTTATATGGCTATTATGTGGATAACTCTCTTTATTTTATTTGTTTCCATTAAAAAAGTTATATCAGAAATAATGGGCATTTTCGTTCCCTATTTCTATCCCGTATGTACTTTTCTTGGAAAGAAAGAGCAAAAAGCTCTTATTGATAACGCCCAAAGTGAGCTTTTATCAGAGAATTATCTTCAAATAAATTCAATGTACATAACTGAAAATTATTTTATAGATATTGACAAAAGCTATGTTTCCATAATCCCCTTAAAGGATATAATCTGGTGCTACAGGGTAGGTGAATTACGGTTAAATCCAAACAGCACATCTCCGGATTACTCCCTTTGTTTTGCCATAAAAAGCGGATCCGTAATAACTGACAGGCATAAAACCAGCGATGAAGCCTTAGAGCTTTTAAATGCCATCCGTGCCACTGAATATGACATTATTATCGGTCACTCCGAATCTAAACAAAAGGAAGCTAAGGAACGTTTAAAAGTTTTACGCAATAATTAACCGACCTGCCAATTGTATGTAACTTTTGGTGGTCGGTTTAATTATGTTATTTGGTGCCTCTTCCATTTAATATTCTGTATATAAGTAACATTGCATATATAAATGCCGGTATTACAACCATGCACCATGCACTTGCTTTCCATGCATTTGAGAAATCTCCCACACCGAAATTTGTCAACAACGCAAAAATCAAGGTTAATATTGCACATATAACAATTACTATAACTCCTATCATTGCAAGAGTACGTCTTACCTTATCCATATAATCCCTCATTTCTGTTATTTGTCTCTGCAAAACAATCCTTTATTAGAAAAAGATTTATCTTTTACACTGTATCCTATTATATATGAAAGATTAATCTATTGCAATTATTCAATATGGTCGGTATAATTAGAGTGTTTATAACTATATTTTGGAGGATAACAATGGATAAGAAGTATTTATTGGAAACATGGAGAGAAATTGCATATAATCAGCAACAGACTCAGGAACAGTATGATCAGTTCTGGGGTGCATATTTTGCTCAGGAAGTGGAAGTTTACAAAGATCTGCTTAAAAATCACGGCACAGTTGTTTCCGGTACAGTCGAAGAACTTGCCAAGAAATACAACATGGAAGTTCTTACTATGGTTGGTTTCCTTGACGGAATTAACGAAAGCCTCAAGACACCAAACAACTTAGAGGAGTTGACAGAAACCAGAGAAGTAAGTCTTGATTATGATGATGAGCTTCTTTACAAGAACATGGTTGAAGCTAAGGCAGACTGGCTTTACGGTCTTGAAGAATGGAACGACATTCTTGATGCAGACAAGCAGAAGAAATTATATAAAGAGCAGAAATTATCAGGCACAGTATTTAAAGATAAAAAAATCGGCAGAAATGACCCATGTCCATGTGGAAGTGGAAAAAAATATAAATATTGCTGTGGCAGAAATTAATTGGCTAATATGCAAAATAAAACCGGTGGCTGCGAGCCACCGGTTTTATTTTTTACTTACGATTTATAATTTCATGACGTCCCGGTCCGTTGCTGACCATAGTAATTGGCACGCCAAGTTCTTTCTCAATAAATTCAATGTATTTACGACAGTTTTCCGGTAATTTTTCGTATTCCGTAATTCCACGAATTTCCTCTTTCCATCCCGGAAGCTTTTCGTAAACAGGCTTTGCTTTCTTAAGTTTAGCTGTAACAGGGAAGTCTTTTGTAACCTCTCCGTCAATTTCATATCCTACACAAACAGGGATTTCATCTAAGTATCCTAATACATCAAGTACAGTAAGGGCTACCTCTGTAGCACCCTGCATTCTTACACCGTAACGTGATGCAACGCAGTCAAACCATCCCATTCTACGAGGACGTCCTGTTGTGGCACCAAACTCACCACCGTCACCGCCACGTCTTCTAAGTTCATCAGCTTCATCTCCAAAAATTTCACTTACAAACTCACCTGCTCCAACGGCGCTGGAATAAGCCTTAACTACAGTAATAATATCCTTAATTTCATAAGGTGGAATACCTGCACCAATAGCTCCATATGCAGCCAATGTTGATGAAGATGTTACCATTGGATAAATACCAAAATCAGGATCCTTCAATGTTCCAAGCTGTCCTTCAAGAAGGATTGTCTTGCCTTCTTTAATGGCATTGTTTAAGAATAATGACACATCACATGCATAAGGCTCAATTATATCTCTATAACTATGTAATGTCTCAAGTAATTCATCCGGATTAATAAGTGGCTTATGATACATATGCTCTAATAAAATGTTCTTCTGAGCAACTACTCTTGTCACCTTTTCCTTAAGTGTTTCCTCATCAAATAATTCTGATACCTGGAATCCAATCTTTGCATATTTATCTGAATAGAAAGGAGCAATACCTGACTTAGTTGAGCCAAATGCCTTTCCGCCTAATCTTTCTTCCTCATACGCATCAAAGTCTATGTGATATGGCATAAGAATCTGTGCTCTGTCTGAAACAAGAATATGTGGCTTTGGGACTCCCTTTGAAACTATATCATCTATTTCTCTTTGAAGATAAGGAATATTCAGTGCAACTCCGTTACCGATAACGCATGTAGTATGCTGATAAAATACTCCTGATGGAAGTAAATGTAATGCGAATTTACCATAATCATTTATAATGGTATGACCTGCATTGCTTCCTCCCTGAAATCTTACAATGATGTCTGACTTTTCGCCAAGCATATCTGTAATCTTTCCTTTTCCTTCATCGCCCCAGTTAGCACCAACTATCGCTCTAACCATATTGGTCTCCTCCTAACATTTATATAATTATATATCAATAGTTCTGTTTGCAATGTTCCATATTTAATTAAGCCAAAGCAAACCATTGAACATTATACTATTTGTTGATGAAAAATGCTAGTGGTTTAAAGCATTTTTATGACTTTTAATCCCCCTGCAATTGAATTATCTTCCATTCTCTGATATAATTTAATTCTTAGGAGGCAGAATTAATATGCGTATTTCAAAAAATAAAAATTTCATATGCATTTTGTTATCCATATCCTTGATTCTTTCAGGGATGTTTTATAATGTTCTGACTCCACAATCAGTTTTAGATGATTTCGCACCGGATAAAACTACTACATATTATTCTGTAAAAGATGTTTTACCTGTTAGCGTTTCTACCAAAAGCGAAAATCAAAACACAGCTGTTTCTTCTAATAAACTAAAAAGCTCCTCCACATATTTAGGAGGTTTTGGTGGAATTGTAGCTAATGCTACATTCTTTCTTCATAACAGTTTTTGTTCAGACTTAATAGCTTTGGTATGCTGCAACGATAATTTAAACAGCCATACCGTAATTCTAAATTATATTCACCAACAGGACGGCAAAAAGTAATTTTATGTACCACCTTTTTAAAGGTTTTATTTTAGTACAATTAAATAAGGAGGTATATAAATCATGGGTACAATTATAGCCGTTGTGGTAATGGCACTTGTGTTTGCCGCTGCCGGAATCTGGGCATGGTATATGTCTAAAGATAATGATTAATATAAATATACATAATTTGTATAAATGAACTTAAGCCTATAAGGGATTTTGAATTTGCTTTTACATTTTCAAAGTATCTTATAGGCTTTATTTTATTTAGCTGTTGTTGTATAATATTTTTTTGAAATTAACTAAGGTGAGATTAAGATGAATAGTAAAAATACAACCAGATTAAATAACAAAAAAGTCTTTATTAAGGGAATGCATGACGGTGTTCCCATTGCATTAGGATACCTTGCCGTATCCTTTTCTTTAGGTATTGCCGCAAAAAATGCAGGAATGACTCCATTTCAGGGCTTTCTCGCCAGTGCATTATGTAATGCATCAGCGGGAGAATATGCAGGCTTTGTAACAATTGCGGCTCTTGCCTCCTTTGCGGAAATTGCCATAATCACATTAATTGCCAATGCCAGATATATGCTTATGAGTTGTGCCATGAGCCAGCGAATCAGCCCTGACACTTCAATTATTCACAGAATATTAATGGGATTTTATTTAACGGATGAGCTTTTTGCCATTGCAATTGCAAGACCGGGATATCTTAATCCCTACTATACATATGGTGCAGTTTCCATTGCCGGTCCATGTTGGGCAGTTGGAACTGCTTTAGGTGCCATGGCAGGTAATCTTTTACCCGGTAATATTACCAGTGCCTTAAGTGTATCTTTATATGGAATGTTTTTGGCAATTATTATTCCACCATCAAGAAAAAGCAAAATCATTGCAGGCATTGTTGCCGTAAGCTTTGTTGCAAGCTTCGCCGCTGCCTATATTCCACTGATTTCTTCCCTTTCTGATGGAACTAAAACTATTATTTTAACTATTGTTATTTCTGTTTTGGCAGCAGTTTTGTTTCCTGTTGACACTAATAAGGAGGAGGCTTAATAATGAATACACGAATTTATATTTACATATTTATAATGGCAGCCGTAAGTTTTGCAATACGTGTGCTTCCCCTTACCCTTATTCAGAAGCAGATTAAAAACCGATTTTTGCAGTCATTTTTATATTATGTTCCATATGTTACATTATCGGTAATGACATTTCCTGCCATTATAAATGCCACTCACTATCCGGTTGCCGGAGTTTTAGCACTTATTGGTGGAATTATTGCTGCATGGTTTAATGCCGGACTTTTCAAAGTTTCCGTATTATGCTGCTTTATTGTTTTAGTATCAGAATATTTAATAATCTTTATAAAATAGTTTCTTTCATAATTGATAAATTTTTAACACTATGCTATACTTTACGTTGACTTTTTGTAATTATTTGAGAGATTAAGTATTTAAGAACATTTTAAATTTTAGGAGGAAAATAAATGTACAAAATTGTTAGAAGACAGCAATTAAATGATACAGTTGTACGCCTTGATGTTGAGGCGCCTTTTATTGCTGCTAAGGCAAAAGCCGGTCAGTTTATCATTTTCCGTATTGATGAACAGGGCGAGCGTGTTCCACTTACTATCGCTGATACTGACCCGGATAAGGGTACTGTTACTATTATTTTTCAGATTGTAGGACAGTCAACTATGCTTCTTTCACAAATGAAGGAAGGTGACTACATTTTAGATTTTGTTGGTCCTTTAGGTACCGCTACAGACTTCGGTGATGCAAAGAAGGTTTGCGTTATTGGTGGTGGCGTAGGTAATGCCATTGCTTATCCGTCTGCTAAAGCTTTATTTAAGGCTGGTGTTGACGTTGACGTTATTGCCGGATTCAGAAGTAAGGATATTGTTATTTTAGAAGATGAATATAAATCCATCTGTAACAGACTTTTCATTACAACAGATGATGGTTCATATGGTGAAAAGGGCTTTGTAACAAACAAGCTTCAGAGCCTTATTGACGAAGGAAACAATTATGACCTTGTTATTGCCATCGGACCTATTCCAATGATGAAGTTCGTTTCAAAGGTTACTGAACCTTATAATATTAAGACTCTTGTTTCTTTAAATCCAATTATGATTGACGGAACAGGAATGTGCGGTGGTTGCCGTGTTACTGTAGATGGCAAAATCAAGTTTGCCTGTGTTGACGGTCCTGATTTTGACGGACATAAGGTTGATTACGATGAGTTAATGAAACGTAACTCTACTTACAGAGATTTTGAAGCACATGACAGAGAAAACTGTCGTATGTATAAAGCTGCTGAGAATTTAGGAGGTGCAAAATAATGCCAAATATGAGTTTAACAAAAGTTCCAATGCCTTCTCAGGAGCCAAATGTCAGAAATAAGAATTTTGATGAGGTTGCTCTTGGCTACACAGCTGAAATGGCTATGGAAGAAGCAACAAGATGTATTAATTGTAAAAATAAGCCATGTATGAGTGGTTGCCCTGTTTGCGTCAGAATACCTGAGTTTATTGCAAAGGTTGCAGCAGGTGAATTTGATGAAGCATACAAGATTATTACCAGCACCAACGGTCTTCCTGCTGTTTGCGGACGTGTTTGTCCACAGGAAAACCAGTGTGAAGGAAAATGTATCAGAGGAATTAAAGGCGAGCCTGTTTCTATTGGACGTCTTGAAAGATTCGTAGCTGATTATCATCTTGCTCATAGCAATGATGATGTGGAAAAACCTGAAAGTAACGGTATCAAGGTTGCTGTTATCGGTGCCGGCCCTGCAGGACTTACATGTGCCGGAGATTTGGCAAAGCTTGGATATCAGGTTACAATTTTTGAAGCTTTCCACAAAGCCGGTGGTGTTTTAGTTTATGGTATTCCTGAATTCAGACTTCCTAAGGCTATTGTTCAGAAGGAAGTTGATAATTTAACAAAGCTTGGTGTTGATATTGAAACTAACATGGTTATTGGTCGTGTACTTTCAGTTGACGAAATTATGGAAAGAGGTTACAAAGCCGTATTCATCGGTTCCGGTGCCGGACTTCCATCATTTATGGGTATTGAAGGTGAAGCATTAATTGGTGTTTATTCAGCTAACGAATATCTTACAAGAGCCAATCTTATGAAGGCTTACAAGCCTGAGTATGATACTCCTGTTATTAAGAGCAAAAATGTTGCTGTTGTTGGTGGTGGAAATGTTGCCATGGATGCAGCAAGAACTGCTTTAAGACTTGGTGCTGAAAACGTATATATTGTTTATCGTAGAGGTATGGAAGAACTTCCTGCCAGAAAAGAAGAAGTTGAACATGCAGAGGAAGAAGGTATCATCTTTAAGACATTACATAATCCTGTAAAACTTATTGGCGATGAAAATGGTCGTGTTTGCAAGATGGAATGTATTCAGATGGAACTGGGAGAAGCTGATGCTTCAGGACGTAGACGTCCAATTCCTGTTGAGGGAAGCAACTTTGAACTTGATGTTGATACAGTTATCATGTCAATTGGTACTTCTCCTAACCCGCTTTTAAGAACTACAACTGAAGGTCTTGAAGCAAACAAATGGGGATGTCTGGTAGTCAACGAAGATACTCTCGAAACAACAAGAGAAAATGTATATGCCGGTGGCGATGCCGTAACAGGTGCTGCTACAGTTATTCTTGCAATGGGTGCAGGAAAACAGGCAGCTGCAAGCATTCACGAAAAGTTAAGCAAATAATATTTATTATACTAAAAAAAGTAGCGTTAATGAGTTGTTCACTAACGCTACTTTTTTGCTTTTATTTACCTGTAATTTTTACTTTTTTAACTTTGCTCCACTTGCCGGATATCTTTGTTTTCTTAACATATGCTATGGCTCTGGCTCTTACATAAAGTGTTTTTCCTGACAGCTTACGGCTCTTAAAAGTGAATTTTACTTTTTTAACGGTCTTTGATACCAATACCTTTTTAAAGGACTTCTTCTTGGAAATCTGGACCTGATATTTGGTAGCCTTTTTAACTTTTTTTAATGTAATTCTCACCTTGCGTGATTTTTTGGACTTTGTTGCCTTAACTACCTTAGCCCTTGCCAATTTAACATTTTTAGCTATTGGCACCTGCGCTTTGGTTGTTGTTTCCGGCTTTTTAGTTGTCTCATCATTCTTTGTATCATTATTGATTTTTGGGTTTCCATAGTCCCTGTAAACTTCACCGGCTTCTGTCAGCTTTCCGGTTTTATACAGCCACAATCCTGTTGCTTCATTATTGAAACAAAATCCTGCATACCGCTCCACATATTCCCTTTCATCCAGCAAAGGCATTACAGCTTTCCAAAACTCCGCTGTTTTTTTGGCTGATTGTGCATTTGAACTGAAAATTCTCTTAGAAAACTCAGTAATCCAAATTGGTTTATGATATTTTTCCCATGCCTTATCCACTACATCTGTAACAAACCATGTTGCCATTTCTGCTCCACCGTCCCATCCGTCAGGATAGCAATGAATAGATATGAAATCCACATCTAAATTCTTGTCTGCATCAATTTTTTCCATAAAAGGAATAAACCAATCTTCTGAAGCTGTAGGCCATGTAGCTGTAACCGGTGAACTGACATTAATGTTATCATTCATCATTGCCGGCCACAAATTAAAAACCTCATCTACCGACATATTACACTGTTTAGACATGTCCGGTTCATTAAATGCCAACACATATTTGTATCCGCTTTCTACATATCCGTTCAATTTTCTTTTTATGGTTGCCTGATTTCTTTCTCTCCATAACATGGGAACAAACTCAACGTTCTGATACTGACTTCCTGAACTTGGATTATTTCCCCAGTTATAGTACCAGCTGCACTTCATATCTTTAAGATTAATTTTCGCTCCCATATCTGTTGCCAAACCTAAACCTTTTTTTGAAACAGCAAAACTAATTGTTGCTGTCTTATCACTGGTACCATCCACATATTCAACCTCCACATATGCAGAGTGCACGGCAACCTTTGTGGTATAACAATCAAGCTTGTTATCTGTTGTTTCTCCCACTTTTTTCTTGTCCATGTAGACTCTGTAAGTTTTCACATTCTTTGTTTCAATATTAGTCCACTTAATGTCAAAATGACCTGCTCCAATAAGTGAGTTGCTCTCAGGAGCGGTAATTCTAAAGTTATCTGTAGCACTTACCTCTTTACCTGAAAATGGAGCCACTCCAATCACCATTGCCATCATTACAAAAACAGCAATTACTCTTCTTATACCTTTCATGGTAATCCTCCTATTTTTTTAACCCGTTCAACTTCCTTATAATAGTTATAATAAAGAAACGTTTTTGTATCAATAAACATTTTGTCTAAATTTAATCTTTTCTTTTTGTTTAATATGATGACGTAGTTGGTATGCTATTCTATGAGAATTTCAGATGTTCATATATTCAGAAAATTGTGTGGCAATGCATTAATCCGTGGACATGGATAAATGGCTAATTTCATCTTTGTCCGTCAAAAATAATATAGCATTTATTTTTTTCAAAAAAACTATTGACATTTTTAATTTATTTGCTAAACTAGTAATAGTTACTATTATTGTTTTAGGAGTTATGTTATATGGAAAAGCGAAGTCTACAAAGAGATTTAATTAAACAGAACCTGGCATCACGATATGATCACCCTACTGCTGACATGGTATATAACAGCATACGGGAGGATTTGCCCAATATCAGTCTTGGTACGGTTTATAGAAATTTACGTTTTCTTGTAGAACATGGTGAAGCACTTTCCCTTAAGTTAGGAGACGGTCGGGAACACTTTGACGGTCATGTAGAGCCCCACTATCATTTCATATGTACTAAGTGTGGTGCTGTTGAGGACATCTTTATGAAGGAGATTCCGATATGTGAAGAGGCTGCTAAACATTGTTCCGGCACAATAACCGGTCACCATACTTATTTTTATGGCTTCTGTAACAATTGTAAATCCGACAATTAATAGTATGTTTATAATTAATTTATTTTTAGATATTTAGGAGGAAATCAAAATGGCAAAATTTGTATGTTCAGTATGTGGTTATGTTCACGAAGGAGATTCAGCACCTGAAAAGTGTCCTGTATGTGGAGTAGGCGCTGATAAATTCACTAAGGTAGAAGAAGGCGAAAAAGAATGGGCTGCAGAACATGTAGTTGGCGTAGCTCAGGGAGTAAGTGAAGACATCTTAGCTGATTTAAGAGCAAACTTTGAAGGAGAATGCTCAGAAGTTGGTATGTACCTTGCAATGGCAAGAGTAGCTCACAGAGAAGGATATCCTGAAATTGGATTATACTGGGAAAAGGCCGCTTATGAAGAGGCAGAACATGCTGCGAAATTTGCAGAATTACTTGGTGAAGTTGTAACAGACTCAACAAAGAAAAACCTTGAAATGAGAGTTGAAGCAGAACACGGAGCAACAGCAGGAAAATTTGACCTTGCAAAACGTGCAAAAGCTGCAAACCTTGACGCAATCCATGACACAGTACATGAAATGGCAAGAGACGAGGCAAGACACGGTAAGGCATTTGAAGGTCTTTTGAAGAGATACTTTGGTTAATTACGAGCCGAGCAAATATAAAATAAAAGTAGTTGGAAGAGGATGCTTGCATACTCAGACAACTACTTTTTATTTTATATTTATTGGGCGACAGCCCACAGCGAGATGAAACGAAGTGAAATCGAGCTGGCTCGGCGTACACTGCTTGCAGTAATTATCGTCTTTTTCTATTTTTTAATGTTGTGACAATCTCCAGCGAGATGTAACGAAGTGGAATCGAGCTGGCTCGGCTTGCACTCTAATTGTAATATTTGTTTACTGCCTGGACAGCTTCATCTTTTGACAAATTAAATTTTTCTTCTACCTTCTTTTCAATTATATCAGTTGTAGCACCTAACTCTTTTGCCACTTCTATAAGCGCTTTTATTCCTTCCTGTATGCCTTCCTGTTTGCCCTCAAGAATCATGTCTTCTATTGCCTTACACATATCAACTTCCTCCTTATTTTTCTCATACTGCTTCATGTCTATCTTTGCCTTTCCAAATGTTTCTATCATTCTAGCAGATTCAAGATCCATATGTAAATAGTATTCATGATTATTTTCCAATATTTCTTTCATTTTTGCCAAACTGTCTGATGCATTAATAAACTCCAGCACTTTCCCTAGTTCAGTTCTAAATTTTGAGAAATCCTTTATGTCTTTTGGTTCTATTAGATTTATGTGATAATCATTTACATATCTTAAAATATCAAGGTCTGTTTCCTTAAACATTTCATACAAACTTTTAGGACCATCCCATGCTTCATTGCCCCAGTATAGTACCAGTGTTATAATTGGTGTGATTTTATCACTCTTTGTCACTCCTGACAGATATTCTGCTGAACTAAGCTTATCTTTACATTTTTTATGATTTTTTTTCTATCCTGTTGACCTGCCCGGAATAATTTAGAGAATCATAAAGCATGTTTCTTACAGGCATTGCATAATGAATCTCTTACTGATTCTCTATTCCTAGCAAAAAATATGTATAGTAGTTGTCACTTTTTACCACACACCTTTTTATAATGTCCCTGTACTTTTCAATAAAGGTATTTTTGTTTTTTTCACTATAGGGAAGGGCAATTTCACTTATGCTCTCTTCATGTAAGTTTTCTGGTTTTATAACCTGCTTTCCATTGTATAAATAGTAATTAAACACATCTGCAAACTTTTCATTGTCTGACATGTACTTTTTTGCTAACAAATCCTGTTTTCCCATACTATAACCTTTCTGTACTCATCTAATTATTGCTTCTCGCATTTTTGTCACAAATTATATCAGTGCATATATGATATAGTATATTTTTCTGTTTGTCAACATATTGTTTGATATTAGCAACATCTTATATAAACGTTTGAAGTTGTTTACTTTTTTATTTCTTTGTTGAATATATTTATTTAATATAAGATATATGACTCTGCGTCTATTTTCAAAAATAATCTATATAATATATATACATTTTTCTCCTCTAACATTTTTTCCTTGTATTTAACATATGCACCGCCTCCGGTAGAAATCAATATCAAAAAAGAATATCCCCAAAAAATAAGCAGTAGCCGGGAAATTAAATTGCTACTGCTTATTTTATCTCTTTTTAAGCTATCTATATAAGAAATTAAATATGAAATTAATTATACCGTGAATATAACGTAGTAAATCCCAAATCACCAGATGATACCCCTACGGAATATGTACCCATAATGTAGTCGAAATCCAGTAAGCCAATTGCAACAGATGATGTGGCTAACTCCTCAATAGACTGAACATCATCGGTCATATCTGTTACACCAAACGCAACTGCGCTCTTCTGATGAATCAGCTTCTTATATACTATGCCCTCTCCATAATTATCATAAGAATCACTATACCAGATTTTGCTTGTAGCATCCTTTACATTAGTAACATCAAATGTCGTATAATCATACTCTGACAAGTAAGTATCATCAATTGAAACACTTATTCTTACTGTGTTCGTTGCAGGATAATATTTCACACAGGTAAAATATTCATACCTTTCATCATCATTGGAAACTGTCTGTCTGCTTAAATAATAATACTTACCTGACATATCTTCAGACACAGTACCATATTTTATGCAGGCATTCTTTATTTTATCCTTGACAGTTACAGTTGTAGCCTTTTTCTTCTTAACTGTAACCCTGCATTTATATTTCTTGCCACCAACTTTTGCAGTTATGGTAACTTTTCCTGCTTTCTTTCCCTTAACTTTTCCCCTTTTACTAACTGTTGCTATTTTTTTGTTTGATGAAATCCACTTAACCTTCTTCTTATTGTTTTTAACCTTTAGTGTCACTGTTTTTCCAACATAGATTGTTGCAGATTTCTTATTTAACTTAGCTTTTGATGCCGCACTTACACCGGTATTTGGAAGTACAATAAAAGACATCACAATTACTGATAAAATAACCAATAGTTTCTTAATTTTCTTTTCCATTTCATTTTCTCCTTTTTATTTTCTGATACCTACACCCTCAAGTTACATACATTAATTTTTTTTATTTTGAAATATTAATGTATATATTAAAATTATAATCAAACAATCTTCCTTAGTCAACTAAGTAAACACATAATCAACCCGTTGTTTACATATTATATAGTAAACTGTGTTTAGGAGGTTTTGAAATGGTTGATTTTGGAAACAGACTAAAAACATTAAGAATACAGAATAATATGACTCAATTCCAGCTTTCTCAGAAATTAGGATTAACCAAATCCGTAATAAGCGCCTACGAAAACGGACTAAGAATGCCATCCTATGATGTGTTAATTGCAATTTCAAATATTTTCAGAGTTACAACTGATTTTTTGCTTGGCATTGAACATAAAAACAATATTGATTTATCCGGTTTATCACTGGAAGAAGTGGACGCTTTATTAAACCTCATATCTGCCATGAAAAGAAAAAAATAACACTATCTTGTGGATAAAGATAGTGTTATTTATGTTGTCACATTTTATTTATTTTTTTCCCATAAGCCATCCTGCTCTACTCTTTCCCAGTCAACAGTTAAAATTTTAGGTTTTTTCCCATGATATTTTATTTCTTCAAGATTCAAATATTTGTTATTCATCAGGTCATTTAATGCCACCTGAATACGCTCTTTTGATACCCCACTATGAGCAGAAACGCTCTCTATTGTCTTGCCATATGTAGCCATTTTACGTCTTTTCTTTACGATATATAAAGAATTTAATATTGCATCATAATAATACTGCTGCTCCTGTTTAGACCTTGGCATTTCAACATATGAATTGGCTGATGACTTAAGCTTATTACTAAGGGAATGTTTTACTCCATATATAATGACTTTCTTTTTCAACTCACGCAAATACTTTATTGCCAAATTAAAATGTGCATCCCCTGTAAAAATAATAAAAACATCCGGTGAATTCTTCTTTGCAGCTTCACGATATATTGCATCTAAAATAATAAAATCCGTAAAATCTTTATCAACACCGTCTTTTGTGCTTGCCGTATGAACTACATTCTTCGTTATTTTTTCTAATCGTGGCAATTCCTTTTCTATTGAATTTCCATGAAAATCGCCAAAAAATACTATGTTCTTTACACTATACTCTTCAGTTAATTCTTCATACCACTCTTCTACATTAGGTTTCATGGAAAAAATATTATTGTACCCATAATACCAATGCTCATAATCAACAAATACCGCTGCCGAATGTTTTCCACTCTTATTAAACAGTCCGTTAAACACGTTTTTCCTCCTTTCCTTAAATTTCCTATATTATTATAACAGAATTATAATAAAAAGAAACAGATTTTAATATCCCATTGCAAATCCGTTTCTTTTTTACCTTACCTAATGAAAAATGTTGTTATTAAATAACACTTTCCACTAATCCATTATTTATTTTTTTTATCATAAAAGAATTTCATAACCAGTAAAATTGCCCATACCACAAATCCAATAACCGTAAGAATTGTTCCAATATGACTTCCACTTACATAATAATCTGCCATATTTCCTGCAACTATAAGAATAAGTCCTCCAAAAAACATCCAAAAAACTAATTTACTTGGTCTCTCCTGCATTGTATTCCTCCAAAATTTTCTAAATATCGCAAGTCCTATTATAACAGATTTTCAGACAAATGTGCATTGGATATTGATTATTCATTTATTATTCACATTTAAGGTACTTAACAATTTCTACCCTGCTAGACATTACTGCAAACAAGACACTAAAAAACAAGGATAGAAACACACTACAGATGACTAACGTGATTACAGAATATGATGTTATTCTTATGCTCCATACCTGATATTCTGCAAACCATTTATACAATTTAATTCCACACATTGAAATCATAATTGTGGCAATTGATATTAAAATATCAACCAGCATAACTATAATGCCCCAGCAAAAAACTGAAAAATAACATTTCCTCTGTCATTGGTCAACACTTCATTTTTGTGAATTTCCTCACCTTCCCGACATTGAACATTTGCCTCATTGCTCAATGTGATTTTTAAATTTTCTATAGATGTTACTGTTACATCCACTTTATAATATTCCCGCATATCGGTTTTCTTCACTTCCTCTATTGCACCATATGCCATAAGTTCAGTCTTAAAATCCTTGTCCTCATTATATTTTTTTATTTCTTTATTGGAAATTGATATAACCGCTCCTAACGGAATACAATATATCAATACACACACTACAAATATCAAAAAGTATTTTGCTTTCACTATTCTTTATCTTCCTTTGCTAAATTTTTCAAATATAGATTAAATATGTCAACCTTATCAATTTCGTATGCATATATTTCTTGTGCACTTCTTGAGTACCCTCTCGCCATTACCGGAACATTCAAAATACCTGTTTTTTTACCTGATTTATAATCAATACATACAATTGGCGAAATGTAACTTCCGATATTGTTTTCTAAAATATCATTACTGCATTTTAAAATAATAGTTGTACTTGTTTCCTTTGGAATTACATTATTTCCGTTCTTATCATAATCAAATTCCACTGTACCATTTTCATTAGATGTAGAAATACTTATGTTTTTAACTTTTATGGTATCATCAACATTTTTTAAATATATTGATTTGATTTCCAATTTATCCTTATATGTTTCAATAATGCCATCTAATGTTATATCAAAATTAGAATCCATAGATATATAATCTAAGCCATCTATTGTCTGCATTGCTGAATTTTCACCATCTATATCCTGAGCAAAAGTTTCTTTCATTGTTTGCTTTTTATCTACACTTATTTTTCCAATGTCAAATTTATACTCATCACCATCATATGTAACGGTCATACCTTTTATTTCATAATTTCCATCCTTCTTTACATTTTCCATATCTATTTGTGTTGAAACAGTGTATACATAAAGTTTGGGGAAATTTTTATTTTCTGTTACACATCTTTGATAATCTTCATTACTTACCTGTTCAATTTGTGATTTTATTTTTTTTACCTCATAACCATTATATGCACACAGCAGAGGATAACTAAATTTATTTTCACCTTCAACTTCGCTATCAGATATACTCCACTCATATTCCAATGTTGTATCAAATTTAATATCTAATTTTTTTTCGTCTAATTTTTCCGTGGAAATAATCTTAAAATCAAAATCGGTATATGGCATATTTTTAATAAAATTAATATTACAGTTTTCCAAATCTGTTAGGATAACCTTTTTATATTTAGGGATTTTTATGTTTTCCGTATCTACGTTTTTTCCAACTTTTTCATTTGTTTTTCCACAACCACATAGCACTACAACTACTAATGCCATACACATTATTTTTCTTACTAAACTTCTCATAAATCCTCTCTATTCTTCCTTTGCAAAGTATCAATCCATTCGCTTTGTATGCCAGCGACTAATTTTTTTCAATATTTTTCGTTTCAAATGACAAACATTTTTCACCTTACCTGACATGTTGCATTTTCATATACCTAACAAATATCTCTTTCACCTTTTTTCTTTTTCTCTTCGCCATAGGAACTTCTTCACTACAATACTCCATAATAACGCTATTTTCCTTTATTATTAAAACATATTTCAAAGCTATTAAATAACCTCTATATGGTGAGAAATACTCAACCTGATTAAGCCTTTCTTTCCACCATACAAGTGAATGTTTAGATTCAATAACTCCGTTTTTCATATGTATATATGTTCCATCCCCATAGCCTTCCAAAAAAATTATGTCATGTTCACTGACCTTAATAATCTCTTTTTTATTTTCTATTACAAAATATTTTCTTTCTTTTTCTTTATGTAATTTGCATAAAATATTAGCCATTTTTTCCTCTTTAAATGGTCTTTGTAAAAAGGTATATGCTTTAACCTCAAAAGCCTCATCTACTCTTGATAAATTATCTGAAATAAAAATAATATCAAGATCTTTATATTTCTCTTTAATCTTTCTTGCCAGACTTATTCCATCACAATCCCATAATGTTATTTCAAGAATTATTAAATCTAATCTCTCAAGACTTTTAACTAAATCATTATAGTTTTTATAATTATATATTTTATCATCTGTTTTCATATCAATTAATATTCTTTCCAAAATTGTGCGGTCATTTTTATTTAGGTCATACATTCCAATGTTCATCATATTTGTCTTTCTTCCTTTTTTCACACAATGTACTTTAATTTCAGCATTTTATCACATTTTGAAACATTTTAATATTGTTAATCTCAAATTTGCCAACAATATGCAAAAAGCCACCAATTATATACAATTCTATTAAATCAAGTAGGCTGACTCCTACCCGATTGTAGGCAGCGGATATCTCAAAGTGTAGATTATGAAACACATCAAGTGTTTCATAAGTTGTAGCTTTTCGATATTCTTATGCCCAACAAATGATATTTCGTGCAAATGCGATTAGCTTGCCGGGCTTTTGCTACAAAAAAATGTTACCGGACGTCTTACTATAAACATATCCGGTAACGTATTAACTTACATTTATTTAATTTTGTCCTCTATGTAACTCTTCACCTCATCAAGCTTGGCATTATCTTTTAAATCCTTATAAAAGTTACTGCTAAATAATGTATTCCCATTTTTTTCAAGAAAAGCAAATCTTTCAGCATCTTCAAATCCATAGTCGGCAAGTTCTGACAAATATAAAATCTTTTGGTTTAATTCCAAAGTGTCATCTATACCATATTTGTGAATTATAAATATTCCTCTGTCCCCCTCTTCTATCTGAGAATTAATATATGAATCTTCCTGATATATTTCCTCTTTCATGGTGGCACATCCTGATAAAACAGAAATCGTGCTTCCTTCTTTTATTTTTCCTTTAATGTCTGATTCAACCTTGATTTCAATAATGGCATTATACATTTTTTTATCATCAATCCTGATTTCTATATTATTCGCCTTTTCTACTGTACCCTCAACTATGCAATACTTATCATCATTCCAGATTTTATCCTGCTTTATCTCAGCCAAATTACTTTTTGACTCATTTTTATAATTTCCATCCACATAGCTTACTTCTATTCCACCAGCAGATTTCTTTAATTCAATCGTATTATTATTTCCATTGCTGTAAAAATAAATCATTGCACCAATAATAACAGCAATAATTACAATTACAAAAATACATATCTGTTTTTTTTTCATATAGCCTTACCTTTCCAATATTTTTTTCATCTTATTCTACCCCCAATATCCAGTATGACTTCTCATTAAATATTCCAATGCTGCACTATCAATTTTTTGTAACCCATTAACCACTGGTGTACTCTTATACATTATTGTTTTTTTTGAATTACTATCATCCATACCTAACGCATGCCCAAATTCATGTGTTATTACTGCAATTTTAGTCAAATTTGTTTCTCCTCTCAGATTATCTTTTCTGTCTTGCAGATTAAATTGTATTCAATCCAGATTTAATGTTTACAATGACAATTATTACATATTAACATTTTTTTTCAATACAACACTGTTTAAATGACATTATTACCGGTTAAAATAACATTTTTTCTTTAACCTACCATAAATGCATAGTTCCTCTGTATCCACACTCAATACCTATATAATTATATGCAACACTATTTTCCCTCTTGTTTCTAATCATAGTAAGTGGATTCCTATTATAATAAAATTTTATGGATGGTAAATATACTTAACAACTAGTTGGATTGTGTGAGCATAACATCCACGGTCACACTTTTGCTACAAAAAAACAGATGCCACTAATGTAGCATCCATTTCTTATTTAATATAATCCGTAAAAGCACTTTTTAATTTTATAACGCTTTAATTCTGTCTATTGCTTTTAATGTATTTTCATATGTTCCAAATGCTGTCAGTCGGAAATATCCTTCTCCACTTGGTCCAAATCCTGAACCCGGAGTTCCCACGATATTTGCCTTTGTAAGCAGATAGTCAAAGAAATCCCATGATGACATTCCATCAGGTGTCTCTAACCACACATATGGTGCATTAACGCCACCGCTAACTGTGTATCCTGCTGACTTAAGGCCTTCAATAATAGTCTTAGCATTATTCATATAATAAGCCACCTGCTGCTTTGTCTGTGCCTTTCCTGCTTCTGAATAAACAGCTTCTCCGGCTCTTTGAATAATATACGGTGCACCATTGAATTTTGTTCCATGTCTTCTTGCCCATAATGAATTTAGCATAACACCGTTAGACTTTAATTCTTTAGGAATAACCGTAAATCCAAGTCTTGTTCCCGTAAATCCTGCGTTCTTTGAAAAACTTCTAAGTTCGATGGCACATGTCTTTGCACCATCACATTCATAAATTGTATGAGGAACATTTTCCTCTGAAATATATGCTTCGTAAGCAGCGTCATAAATAATAACTGCTCCAACCTTGTTAGCATAATCTACCCATTCCTGTAACTGGTCTTTTGTAATTGTTGAACCTGTAGGGTTGTTAGGGAAGCAAAGATAAATAATATCCGGTGTCTCCTTTGGAAGTTCCGGTGCAAAATTTGTTTCCTTGGTACAAGGCATATAAATTACGTTACTCCATCTTTCCTCATCAGCAATGTAATCTCCAGTTCTGCCTGCCATGGCATTTGTGTCAACGTATACAGGATATACAGGGTCACAAACTGCTATTTTGTTATCAACAGCAAAAATATCACCAATGTTTCCTGAGTCTGACTTTGCTCCGTCACTGATGAAAATTTCATCTAAAGCAATGTCTACTCCTCTTTCCCTGTAATCGTTGTCCCTGATTGCACTTCTTAAAAATTCATATCCAAGGTCCGGTGCGTATCCATGAAATGTAGCAGCATCTGCCATCTCATCCACGGCACTATGCAATGCCTCAATTACAGCCGGTGCTAACGGCTGTGTAACGTCGCCGATTCCAAGACTGATAACATCTTTGTCCGGATTTGCAGCCTTATATGCAGTAACCTTTTTTCCAATATTTGAGAATAAATAACTTCCCGGTAACTTTAAGTAGTTTTCATTAATTTTGTACATCTTTTTTCTGTCCTTCTTTCCTTATTCTTTATACATAATTTTCAGAACCGATATCGCAGTTTCCACCATAGTTCTGCCACTGTCCATGGCCGACTTCTGAATGTATCTGTGAGCCTCGTTTTCTGACATATTATTTTTCTCCATTAAAACTGACTTTGCCTCATCTATTACACTTTGTTCTTCTTCAGTCCTTTGGTGTACAACGCGTTTTTTACGTCTTAATTTAGCATAAATATTGTTTTGCATCAGCTCCACTGAATTTAAGAAATCCCTAACCTTAATAGGCATTTCTACCATTGCCACGCCACGGTTATCTTCAAGGAGCTTTTGCTTCGATGCCACAAGCAACATCTCAAATCTTCCTTCTACATTGTCAAGGATGTCTGTATAAGGCATATCAGTCATTCTGTACCCACTGATAATAACCCCTTCACCTAAAGTATCTGCCAATGTAATCGCCTTTGAACCCGTAGTACAGTTAAATACACTTTCATATCCGTTATGCACCAACAGATTTTTTATGGCCTTGCTGTCCTCCGGCTTGGGGAATACTACTATAATTCCTGCCAATTTGCCCTCCTAAACTAGATTCGGTCAAGATATCTGTCGATTTCCCAATCTGTTACCTGTGAAGTGTATTCCATCCATTCATCTTCTTTTGCCTTAATATACTTCTTGTATACATCTTTTCCCAGTACATTCTTTACAAATGGGGACTTTTTCATTTCCTGTATAGCTTCGTACAGGTTCTTTGGAAGACTTTCAATTCCAATTTCTTCTCTTTCGTCGTCTGTCATTGAGAAAATATCTTTCTGTACACTGGTTACAGGCTTTAATTTTCTCTTAATGCCATCAAGTCCTGCTGCTAAACATACTGCAATGGCAAGATATGGATTACAAGCACAGTCAGGACATCTAAGCTCAACTCTTGTGCCTGCTCCTCTTGCAGCGGGAACTCTTATAAGTGGACTTCTGTTAGTAGCTGACCATGCAATATATGTAGGTGCTTCATATCCCGGAACTAATCTCTTATATGAATTTACAATAGGATTAGTTATGGCTGTCATAGCTCTCATATGTTCCATTAATCCTGCTATAAAGCTGTATGCTTCCTCGCTAAGTCCGTTTTCATCATCAGCTTTGGCAAATATGTTATTTCCTTCTTTATCTGACAATGACATATTAATATGCATACCTGAACCACACATTCCGTATTTTGGTTTTGGCATAAATGATGCATATAAACCATGACGTTTTGCAATGGTTTTAACTGTAAGCTTGTATGTCATAATTTTATCAGCTATATCTAATGCTTCGCCATATTTAAAATCTATTTCATGCTGTGCAGGTGCCACCTCATGATGTGATGCTTCTACTTCAAATCCCATTTCTTCAAGGTTAAGTACCATATCACGACGTGCATTTTCACCTAAATCAGTAGGGCCTAAATCAAAATAACTTCCTTTTTCGTGGCTGATAGTTGTAGGTCCGCCATTATCATCTGTGTGGAAAAGGAAAAACTCACACTCCGGTCCTACATTAAAAATATAACCCATATCTGATGCTTCCTTAATAACCTTCTTTAAAATGCATCTCGGATCGTTTTCTAACTGTGTTCCATCAGGCTTATATACGTCACAAATCATTCTTGCAACCTTTCCCTGATGTGGTCTGAAAGGTAATATCTCAAAGGTATTATAATCCGGATATAAATACATATCGGACTCTTCTATTCTGGCAAATCCCTCAATTGATGAACCGTCAAACATAATTTTATTGTCAAGTGCCTTTGCGAGCTGGCTTTTTGTAATGGCAACATTCTTTAATGTTCCAAACAAATCCGTAAACTGAAGTCTGATAAATTCAATATCTTCCGTCTCTGCCATATTTAAGATTTTTTGTTTTGTGTAACCCATTTTTGTTTCTGCTCCTTTCAAAATAGCTCTTCCTAAATAATATCAAATACCCTTATTTCCGTCAATAAAGTTGATAGAATGAAATTAGTAATTTTATCCTATTGCAATTAATTCTTTAACATTATACAATAAGTTAGCAAGAAAAATTAACGGAGAAAACCAATGATAAAATACAAAAATCACATTATGCTGGGTATTTTTTCCACTACTATTTTTATTATGTTTTTAGCATTAGTATTACAGGAAAATAACCCCGACAATATTACAAATATAGAGACATGTACTACAGTTAATGTTACTACCCGGGAAACTACAACAGTGCCGGAAACCACCACTGTTGAAGAAACTACAAAGAAAAAAGTTAAGAAAAAAAAAGCCATTGACCACAAGGCCAAGCACCCTTATATGATAAAGATAAACCGTGCTGAAAATTTTGCTGTTGTTTATGGCATTGACAAAAAGGGGGTTTACAGTATTCCTCACAAGGCATTTATCTGTTCCACCGGTAAAGACCCGGAATCTACTCCACTTGGTACTTTTAGTATTTCTGAGAGATATGACTGGCGCCTTATGGTAGATAATACCTATGCCCAGTACGCCATCCGCATTTATGGTCAGATTATGCTTCATTCAGTACCTTACCAATATGCAACTAACGATTCATTGGAATATTGGGAGTATAATAAATTAGGAACAGCTTCCTCCCTTGGTTGTATACGTTTCCGTGTTAAGGATATTAAATGGATTTATGACCATTGTAATGAAGGAACATCTGTAACTATTTATAGCGAAAAAGGAGAAAAGTCTCCTATTAAAGTTAAAAAGATTAAGAAAATAAAGGAATCGGACCCTTATAAAACCTGGGATCCCACGGATTCTAATATCAGTAACCCTTGGAAAAACCATACTGCTACAGACAATTCTGATACAGAGCAGGTTCCTACTACAGAACAGACTTCTGCCACGGAGCAGATTAATGAATAAATTATTTTGGGAGATGAAATCTTATGGCAAAAAAATATTATGCCGTTAAAGTTGGTGAAAAAACCGGAATATACGAAACCTGGGAGGAATGTAAAGCAAACGTTGACGGATATCCCGGTGCATTGTACAAAAGCTTCAAAAACATATCTGATGCCTACGCATATTTAGGGCAGGAGGGTACTCAGTTAAGTCTTTTTGACACAGAGGCACCAAAGGATGAAGATGATGATACAACCTTTGACAGTGACATGCCTATTACCACTCCGTCTAAGGCAGTAGCATATGTGGATGGAAGCTTTAATTCTGCAACCGGTGTTTTTGGATACGGTGTGGTTATGTTTCATAATGGTACTGAAACCCACCTTTATGATTCCGGAAATGATGTCCAAATGGCTTCTATGAGGAATGTTGCCGGTGAAATTTACGGTTCCATGGCGGCTATGAAATATGCCTTGGAAAAAGGCATTAAGAAGCTTTCAATATATTATGATTATATGGGAATTGCAAAATGGTGTACCGGAGAGTGGAAAACCAATAAGGACGGTACCATTGCCTACAAAAAATATTATGATAAAATCAAAAAATCGGTTGACATAACTTTTGAGAAAGTGAAAGGTCATTCCGGTGATAAATATAATGATTTAGCTGATAGCCTTGCAAAAAAAGCCTGCGGAGTTTGATGTGACCCCAAAAAGTTAGACTTTTATTGCGTAACAGGTTTTAATATCTGTTACGCATTTTTTATGCAACCAAGAGGCTGAGTCTGTATTGGACAGGACTCAACCATCCTAGTTTTTCTTTAATTCTTTTTTCATTGTAATATCTTATATATTTTTCAATTTCAGTTTTCAATTCTTCATAACTGTAATAAACAGTTCCATAGTATATTTCTTGTTTAAGCAGACCAAAGAAATTTTCCATGACTGAATTATCAAGGCAATTACCTTTTCGTGACATGCTTTGAAATATTTTCTCTTCTCTAAGTCTATGTGAATAAGCTTTCATCTGATATGCCCATCCTTGATTTGAGTGAAAGGTCCTTCGAAATGGGCAGTCAGAAAAAGAGACCGTCGAACTGATATGTACCAATTCAACGGTCCCCCGTAATTATATTATTATGTTGTTATTTAACAACTATAATGCTCCAGTTGTAATCTACTTCTTTATATAAAGGATCAACTACCTTAAGAATATTATTATATAAGTAATCATGTGCAGCGCTTGAATTCATCTTCTTTGACTGATACAGCTGATCACAAATCTTATATACTGAGTAAGTATGTGCCTTACTATATACATAGCTTCCATCACTAAGAACCGCGTATGCTCTTACCTTATATTCTGTTGTAAACTCTCTGGT
>UMAX01067473.1_pt1 | contig 108923 bp, 92 predicted proteins | sample 1963821 | NCBI WGS metagenome assembly UMAX01 (sample SAMEA4835927, study PRJEB28245) | human gut metagenome | biome: gut microbiome; material: fecal sample | place: Denmark | collected 2008 | reverse complement strand
AAATCCTCGTGTCTCTGGTTCGATTCCGGAACTGGGCATTTTTATGTAAAAAAATAAGCAGGAAATACTGATTTATTATGAATCTTGTATTTTCTGTTTTTTTTATGTGATAATGGAAAAAAATATACTTTATGAAGTTTCTAATATATTTTCATTTTTTAGTTAAAGAAATATATTTCCAAAAGTCCAAACTGCTACTACCAAACACAAAACAACTACACTAGTTCTAATTATCAAAAGACTTTTATTATTTAGTGTAGGTTCTATCTTTTTTTTATAAAAATACGAACCTAAAATTAATATGATAAATATTATAGGTATGATTATTCTTAGTAATCCGTTTTTATAAATCAAATCTGTTACCTCTTTTCTAATTTATATACTGTATAAATGTAATGCCTGTGTAGATCGCGCGTAAGCATTACATTTTTTACTGTTTTTGCTTCAGTTTACTATAACACATACATCTGCAATTGCAAATAGTTCAGGGAGGTTTGTCAAATTATTAAGATTTTAAGAAAAAACAAACGTATAACAATATTAGTTTGATAATGTTCCTAAATCATAGTAGAATAAAGTGAAAACAAAAGTAGCGATTAGTGTTATACAGGTACGGAGAAAAGAATGAAGGAACATCAGGCAAGGGAATATATTTTCGAGGAAAAGGTAAAAAAATTATTGCAGGATAGCAGGTATATATCAATTATAGAGGAGGAGGTTCCGGGGCGTAGCGGATACCATGACATACATGCCTATGGTAGGATAAATGTGCCAACAGCATTTTTATATCCAGTGCGAATTATATGTCAGTATAAATATTATGCCAAAAACAGGGTAGAGTTAAATCATATAAGGGATTTTGGTGGCATAATGGCTGATATTTCAGAAAAAAATTATACCATAAAAGGCGAAGCAAAAAATATCCCGGATAGGTATACTTATTCGGGGTGCTTTTTTAGTGCCACGGCTTTTTCAAGAGATGCACAGGAATATGCATGGGCTCACAACATATTTATGGTGTCCTTAGAGCGAATAGGAGTTATGCAGCCTATACTTAAAAAAATTGATAATTTCGTGGCAGGGTTAAGCGAATCTACCATAAATAATATTACAAAACAGGAATTGTTAGAGGGGTACGAAAGAGAGGTAGAGGAAGAATCAGTTATGCCGGAGGCGGTAATTGGAATTGTAAACGGAGTATATCCGGTAATGATTATGGGAAAAAAGGATTGGCTTAAGCCGGTTTTGGAGGAAGCGGAAAATTCAGAGATAGGCAAGGTATACATTGACAGTGTTTACCGAAGTGAAAACCAGTTTGAGGCAAATTTTGAGCTTAATTTTATGGAGAGCAGTGGAGAGTTTTCAGTGCCTGTGGCGGTTTTGGAGAAGCTTATGGAAAGGGAAGATAACAACACAAGAGATCATGTAGTGTTTAACGTGGATATTCCATATGTTACAAAAAAAGGACGTAAAATATTTATATCAATGGAAGTTTTTGTGGAAGGATTTAACAGGGGCGATTATACAAATAAGCAAATAAGCTTTTTTCAGCTATAAGGTATAGTTACTTATAAAAAGGAATAGAAAATGAGTCACATATTGTACGATAAATTAATAGAATACGGAAAAAATGGCAAATATCCCTTTCATATGCCGGGACATAAGCGAAATGACAGCATGCTTTCAGGAATGGATCCCTTCGATATTGATATTACTGAAATAGTGGATTTTGATAATCTCCATCATCCTCAGGGCATTATAAAAGAGGCAATGGATAGGGCAGCGTCCTACTATGGAACAGATAGAACATGGTTTTTAATTAATGGAAGTTCCTGTGGAATTTTAGCTGCCATAAATGCAGTGACAGATATTGGGGATAAAATAATAATAGGAAGAAATTGTCATAAAGCGGTGTATAACGCCATGACAATTAGAAATCTTAAAGGAGAATATTTTTATCCGGAATATGTTAGTGAACTGGGAATAAACGGAGGATATAATCCTGAAATATTAGAAAAACTGCTAAGGGAGAACAAAGACACAAAGGCAGTGGTTATAACATCCCCCACCTACGATGGGATAGTATCTGATATTGAAAAAATAGCAGAAATTACCCATAAATACGGGGCGGTGTTAATTGTTGATGAGGCTCATGGAGCACATTTTAGAATAAGTGATAAGCTTCCGACACCGGCGTACAAATTAGGGGCAGACCTGGTTATAGAAAGTGTTCACAAAACATTGCCGTCCATGACACAGACAGCGGTTTTGCACAAATGTGGCAACAGGGTAAAAGAAGAAGAAGTGGAGAAATCACTGGGAATTTACCAGTCATCAAGCCCTTCCTATGTGCTTATGGCATCTATTGACAGGTGTATTGATGTTATTGAAAATTATGGTGATAACTTCATGGAAAAATTGTTAATAGCCCTTAATAATTTCAGAAGCAATGTTAATAAATTAAAAAGCTTTTATGTGCCGGGAAAGGAAATTGTAGGAAAGTTTTCCGTATATGATATGGATCCTACAAAGCTGGTAATATGCATAAAAGCACAGGCAGGGAATGGAAAATTGCTTTCAGATATATTAAGGAAACACTATGGATTTGAAATGGAAATGGAAGCACCGGAATATGTTCTGGGAATTACAGGTATATGTGATGATTTAAGCCAGATACAAAGACTTTATGAAAGTTTGAAAGAAATAGACAGCAGTATTAGTTATAAGGAAAAGACCTGTGACGCAGCAGAATTTGAACTTACAAGAAATGACAGGGCAATGTCTGTTTATGAGGCACAGAAATCAGAAAGTGTACCGGTTAAAATAGAAGAGTCACAGGGAAAAGTTTCAGGGGAGTTTCTTTATTTATACCCACCGGGAATCCCTCTTTTAGTGCCGGGGGAAGTTATTTCCCATAAATTAATTAGTCAGGTAAAAGAATTTAAGAAAATGAATATGAACATTAACGGATTAGCGGATATGGAAAATAAATACATTAAGGTTATTAAATAGATTAAGAGGAAGTAAAATGGCAAAGATTTTTTTTGTGTTGGGAAAAAGCTGTAGCGGGAAGGATACAATTTTTAAGAAGTTAAAGGAAGACAGGAAATTAAATTTAAATACTGTAACAGGTTACACCACAAGACCCATGAGAGAAGGGGAAATTAACGGTGTGGAGTATTTTTTTGTAAATAATGAGGAACTTGAGGCTTTAAAAAATCAGGGAAAAGTAATAGAGTGCAGGGATTACAACACTGTTTATGGAGTTTGGAGTTATTTTACGGTGGATGACGGACAGATTAATCTTGAAAAAGGAAATTATTTGTACATAGGAACACTGGAATCCTATGAGCAGATGGTTAGATACTACGGAAAAGAGGTAGTTGTTCCTATTTATGTGGAAGTGGAAACAGGAGAAAGGCTGACAAGAGCCGTAAATAGGGAGAGACAGCAGGAAAATCCTAAATATACAGAGCTTTGCAGAAGATTTCTGGCAGATGAAGAAGATTTTTGCGAGGAAAATATAAAAAAAGCGGGAATCAAAAAGAGATATGAAAATAACAGTCTGGAAAGATGCATAGAAGAGATAGTTGAAGATATTCGTGATTTTATGGTATTATAAAAGGTGGGTTTGTGTCAGATAATATTTAGCTCAAACCTTAATGTGCAAATTCATTTTTAAGATAGGAGCGAAATATGGAGTCAGGAAGGATTCTTGGACAAAACCATATAATTAAACATTTTGAAAATGCCATAAAAATGGGAAAAATATCCCATGCCTATATTATAAATGGTGAGGCAGGTTCAGGAAAAATGAAGCTGGCAGTTCATTTTGCCAAGGCACTTCAATGTGAAGCCAATAATCCTGATGCAGCTGATGGAAATATGCAGTTTGATTTTGGAGAAGGCACAGGGGAAAAGAAGGAAATTACCGGAGTTGCCTGTGGACATTGTAAATCCTGTCACCAGACAGATTCGGGAAACCAGCCGGACATAAAATATGTAACTCACGAGAAATCAGGTATAGGCGTAGATGAAATAAGAGACCAGATTAACAATGATATTGATATAAAGCCCTATAGTAGCAGATACAAAATTTATATTGTTCCTGATAGTGAAAAAATGACGGTGCAGGCGCAAAATGCCCTGTTAAAAACCATTGAGGAGCCACCGGAATATGCAATAATTATTTTGCTGACAACTAATGCAGATATGTTTCTTCAAACAATATTGTCAAGATGTGTACTGCTAAACATAAGGCCGGTAAAGGAAGAGACCATTAGAAATCAGTTAATGTCTGAGTATGGCATTGGAAATTATGAGGCTAATGTGGCAGCGGTTTTTGCCAATGGTAATCCGGGAAAAGCCATAAAGCTGGCTACATCTGAGGATTTTAAGGAATTAAAGCAGCAGGTGGTAGGCACACTTCTTTCTTTAGAGAAAGGCGGAATGGACATTATAACCCAGAGGGTTAAGGAAGCAGGCAGTTTTAAAAATCAGATAGATGATTATTTCGGGCTAATGCAAACGTGGTTCAGGGATGTACTTTTGTACAAGGCTACGGGAGATACGGAAAAACTTATTTTTCAGGATGATTATCACGAAATTGTGGAAATGTCAGAAAAAATATCATATTTTCATATAAATATTATTTTAAAATCAATAGATCAGGCATGGAACAGAATTAAATCAAATGTTAATTTTGATATTACCATGGAGGTATTGTTTTTATCGATAAAAGAAAGGATAAAAAAATGATAAAAGTTATTGGAGTCAGATTTAGACAGGCAGGAAAAATTTACAATTTTGACCCGGCAGAGTTGGAAATAAAAAAAGGAGACCATGTTATAGTGGAAACAGCAAGAGGCGTAGAGTATGGCTATGTTGTTTTTGGCGTAAAGGAGGAAAAGGAAGAAGATGTGGTTATGCCTTTAAAAACTGTTATAAGGGTGGCAACACCAGAGGACGACCAAAAGGCACAGGAAAATATTGAGAAGGGCAAAAAGGCATTCAAAATATGTAAGGAAAAAATTGCAAAGCACGGCCTTGAAATGAAATTAATAGATTCAGAGTATACTTTTGACAACAATAAAGTTTTATTTTATTTCACAGCTGACGGAAGAATTGACTTTAGAGAGTTAGTAAAGGATTTAGCTTCGGTTTTCAAAACAAGAATTGAGTTAAGACAGGTGGGAGTGAGAGATGAGGCAAAAATGTTAGGCGGCATAGGAATGTGTGGAAGACCACTGTGCTGCAATACTTATTTGTCAGAGTTTATACCTGTTTCAATTAAGATGGCTAAGGAGCAGAATTTGTCACTTAATCCCACAAAGATTTCCGGAATATGCGGAAGACTTATGTGCTGTCTTAAAAACGAGCAGGAGGCTTATGAACACTTAAATTCTAACCTTCCAAATGTGGGAGAAACTGTTAAAACCTTTGACGGATTTAAAGGGGAGGTTGCAAGTGTCAACGTTTTAAGACAGAAGGTTAAAATTGTTATTGAACAAAATGATGAGAGGGAAATCAGGGAGTATTCTGTAAACGAGCTTAAGTTTAAGCCTAAGAAAAAGAAGTTTGATTTGGCAGCAGATGAACTTAAGGAACTTAAAGGACTTGAGGATACAGAAAGTTCAAAATTGGACTAATGGGAATAAATTTATGGAACTAAAAGGAAATGAACGCATTGTGGACTTAGAGCGAAACGGCTATTGTATAATTCAGGACAGGGAAAGATTCTGTTTTGGCATTGATGCTGTTTTACTTACCGGATTTGCCGCAGTAAAAAAAGGGGAAAAGGTACTGGATTTAGGAACGGGAACAGGCATTATTCCTATACTTTTAGAGGCAAAGACAGAAGGAATGCATTTTACCGGTCTGGAAATTCAGGAAGAAAGTGCGGACATGGCAAGGCGAAGCGTTATGCTTAATAATATTGCAGATAAAATCGATGTGGTAACCGGGGACATAAAGGAAGCGGGAGAGATTTTTGGAAAAGCATCCTTTGACGTGGTGACTACTAATCCACCATATATGACAGAAAATCACGGACTTAAGAATCCTGAAGAGCCAAAGGCAATAGCAAGACATGAAATCAAATGTACCTTAGAGGATGTTGTCAGGGAAAGTGCTAGGGTTTTAAAGCCCGGTGGAAGATTTTATATGGTTCACAGACCCAGAAGGTTAGTGGATATTATTGAGATTATGAGAAAATATAGAATTGAGCCTAAGCGTATAAGAATGGTACATCCTTTTTCAGACAGAGAAGCCAATATGGTTTTAATTGAGGGAAGAAGGGGAGAGAAACCTATGATGAAGGTGGAACCTCCTATTGTTGTTTATAAGGAACAGGGCGTGTATTCTGATGAAATCCATGAGATATATGGTTTTTAATGTTTTAAGTAAGGAAGAAAAATGGCAGGAAAATTATATTTGTGTGCTACACCAATAGGAAATTTAGAAGATATTACTTACAGGGTGGTAAGAACCCTTAAGGAAGTGGATATTATTGGTGCGGAGGATACCAGAAACAGCATAAAGTTATTAAATCATTTTGATATAAAAACACCTATGACCAGCTATCATGAATTTAATAAATATGATAAGGCAAAGATTTTGGTGCAGGAAATGTTAGATGGAAAAAATGTGGCATTAATAACTGATGCAGGAACGCCGGGAATATCAGACCCGGGAGAGGAACTTGTAAGACAGTGCTATGAGGCAGGGGTGGAAGTAACTTCACTTCCCGGTGCGGCAGCATGTATTACAGCTCTTACCATGTCAGGGCAGAAAACAAGGAGATTTTGTTTTGAGGCATTTTTGCCAAAGGATAAAAAGGAAAAATCAAGAGTTTTGGAGAGCCTTAAGGAGGAAACCAGGACTATTATTATATATGAAGCACCTCACAGATTACTTAAGACTTTAAAGGAATTAATGGATGTATTAGGTGACAGACCACTTACGGTATGCAGGGAACTGACAAAAAAGTATGAGGAAGCTTTTCAGACAACTTTCTCAGAATTAATAGAGAAATATTCCAATACAGATATAAAGGGAGAGTTTGTTTTAGTAATTGCAGGAAAACCTGAAGAGGAATTAATAGAAGAAAAGCGCAGGCAGTGGGAAAAAATGAGTGTTCAGGAGCATGTTGAATATTATGTAAACCAAGGTCGGGACAAAAAAGAAGCCATGAAGCTTGCGGCAAAGGATAGAGGCGTGTCTAAGAGAGACATTTATAATGAATGTAACAGATAGGATAAGGAGTAGTTTATGAACAAATGGGCAAGGAAGTTTGTTGCGGGAATTTTAGCAGCAGCTATGATTTTATCAGTTTACACACCGGGATATGTAAAAGGTGCAGAGGAAGAAAATCTGGGAACAGTTACCTTTGACATAGAAAGAATGACTATTGGTCAGGGCTTTTACATGGAGCCTGTTAAGGTGGAAATAAAGGCAGGAGATAATGTAAAGACGATTTTTAAAAGAGCCCTTAAGGGTATGGGAGGAACTTATACAGCTACAGGGGTAAAGACTTTTTATCTTAAGACCATAAATAATGCAGATGCAGGAACGGTGAATATTCCAAAAGAAATTTCAGCCATGCCTGATTACTCATATACATATGTGGGAAGTGACGGTGAGGAGCATAGCGTTTCTTATAAGGCACCTACAAGTAGTGTAAATATAGGAAATCAGTTGGAAAATAATGCATTAGGTGAATATTCATATGGCGAAATGGCGGGATGGATGTTTACCATCAACAATGAGCCGGCAAGTGAATCAGTTAATTACATACCTGTAAAAGATGGAGATGTTATACGACTTCAGTTTTCAGTTTATGGTTATGGAGCTGATTTAGGATATGATACGGAAAGCTACACCGGTATTCCTAAACTCCAGATGGCTAACAGGGATGCACTTTTAAAGGAAGTGGCGGAAACTAACGAAAAGAAAGATTACTGGATGGCATATCCAAATGTTAAATCAGCATATGATAAGGCGTTTCAGGTAGCAAAGGAGTACAATCCTACACAAAAGAATGTGGATAATGCTTTGGCAGCATTGCAGGGAGCAAAGAAGAAACCCACATATCCTACAGTGAAAACCGCTTCCATAAAAACAGTTAAAAATGTTAGAAAGTACAAGGCTAAAATTTATGTAAACCAAGCATCAGGAGCAACAGGATATCAGTACAAATATTCCGTAAGCAAAAGTTTTAAAAAATCAGTAGTAAAGACCACATCAAAAACATATATAACAACAAAGAAATTAAAGAAAAAACAGGTATGCTATGTGAAAGTCCGTGGTTACAGAGTGGTTAACGGAGTTCGTATATATGGCAAATGGAGTAAGGTTAAAACCGTAAGGATAAAGAAATAATCAGCTATTTAAGTTACAAAATGAAGGAGTTATACAAATATGAAAAAAAGGATTGTCTGTGTAATAATGATATTATTGCTAATAAGTACAGTACCTGTATGTGGGGCAACTGCATTAACAAAGGCCCAGACAGATAAGTATTTGTATGACATTTCATATTATGAGCAATATAATATAACAAAACCTTCCTATGGAAGTGTAGGCGGGGAATGGATGGTAATGGGGCTTGCCAGATATGGAGCCGTTACCCGGGAAACTCTTTCTACATACAAAAGCAATTTAAAGGCATATGTGAAATCCTGTAACGGACAGTTATCTTCCAGAAAATATACGGAGTATGCAAGGGTTGTTATTGCACTAACAGCTATAGAGGAAAATCCGGAAAATTTTGCAGGATATAATCTCGTAAGACCATTAGCTGAATATGACAGGCTTATTAGTCAGGGATTAAATGGTATTATTTATGGATTAATTGCCCTTGATTGTGGAAATTATGATATTCCAAAGCCTGAGAAAAATTACACCGGAGAGGTTACAACAAGGGAAAAGCTGGTTAAGACTATTTTAAACAACCAAAAATCCGATGGAGGCTGGAATTTTAGTGGCACAAAAACTGACACAGATATGACAGCTATGGCAATTCAGGCACTAGCTCCATATATGAGTGAAGAAAGGGTAAAAAAAGCTGTGGACAAGGCAGTGGACTGCCTTGGAGAATTGCAGCAAAGTGATGGAGGATATGCTACATCTAATGTTAAAAACTGTGAAAGTACGGCACAGGTTTTAACGGCAATTTCCACCATAAATGTAAGTGTAAAGGATTCAAGGTTTATAAAAAACGGAAATTCCGTAATAGATGGTTTAATGAAATATTATAAAAACGGTGGATTTAGTCATGCTCAGGGAGGAATGATAAATCAGATGTCCACGGAACAGGCGATGTATGCTTTAACTGCCTATTATAGAAATATTTCAGGAATGAACAGACTTTTTGATATGTCTGACGGAATTACCTACAAAAGCATTGAAATAAAAAAAGCAGATAATTCAAGGGAAAATACCGAAAGTAAAAATAACAAAAATAACAGGTCAGGAAACAAAAATTCAAAAAGTTCTAAAACCGTGAAAAAAATAAACAATACAACAACCTATTATCAGGAAAAAACGTTGCCGGAAACAACAATTAAAAAGTCAAAGAAAAAAGGAAAAAAAACTGTGGAAAATGAAACCATAGTAGAAACTGAAATTGAAACGAAAAAAGATGGAGAAACGATAGTTGTTACTAAAATAGTTGAGGAAACAACGGGAAACAGTAGTAGTGAGGAAAAACAAAAGAATAATAATGGAATAATTATTTTGCTGGGAGCCATAGTTATAGTGGCAGCAGGAACGGTAATAATTATAAAAAAAGAAAAAGTAGCTAAAAGCCATAAGTAGTGGTTTTTAGCTACTTTTTGTTATGATAACTTAATAACATTATTGGCAAATTCAGCCCAGTATTCGGAAACTTTGCCTATAAACTTAACTTCGTCAAAGTCGGAATTGCCAAGGGTACGTCTTACCTCACGGGTAAAGAAACTGTCATCTCTCTTAAGCTCATAAGGAAGCCTGTGCCATTCTAAAACACGTATTTTAGTGGCAAGGGCATTAAAGTATTCACGGTTATATGTATCCTTAAATGCCGTAACTAAAATAGTTATGTCATTATCGAAAAAGTTTACATTATCAAGATATTCATTTAACTGGTCATAAAAAGTTTTGCCATTGGTGTCAATATCCACAATAACAAGAGTCTGCTTTTTGTAATTTTTTAGGGTATTAACAGCAATTGGCGTATTTTTGTTTCGCAGTATGGTATTTACAATACGCTGACAGCTTTCACCATCTTCACCTTCTAAGGACTTTTTCATTAATTCATAATAATTTTCTCCGTAATATTCCATGTACTGCTCAGGATCATTGCAAATGGCAGTAAGGGAAGCAGCTATTAAATCCACATCGGATGTTGCATATCCCGGAAGCTTCTTTGCAGGAATGTAAAGTCCACGACTTTTCCTGTAATCCTTGTAGTCAGGAAGATAGAAAAGTATAGGTCGCTGTGTAATTAAAAAATCATAAAAAATTGCAGAATAATCTGTAACTAAAACATCTGTAACAGTAAGAAGTTCACTGGTATCAATTGTAAAAGGAACTAAAAACTTACTTAAATCAGGGTCTTTTGCCAATGCTTCGTACAAATAATAGTGAACCCTGAGACAAATCTGATACCGGGTTTCATCAATGGCACCGGACATTTTTGAAATGGCATCTTTAATGCCATCTAAATTAAAGTCAACGGAATTAACATTTCCACGCCATGTAGGAGCATATAAAATGATTTTTTTATTAGTGTCAAAACCGCAATTCTCCAACCGCTTATACACAACTGCGGTATTGGAATTTAAAATAGTATCGATTCTGGGATATCCTAATTCAAGAATCTTTCCCTGAAAAATTCCCTCTAACATAAAGGCATGCTTGTACAATGTGTCTGTCATAAAACGATTGGCAGACAACAGATAATCAGCCATAAGGAAGTTGCGGACTAAATCCTTGCTGTTTTCCACAGGCTGGGAATGATTATCATAGCCTACGTGCTTAAAAGGAATGCCACAGCATGTATTTATGTAAACCTGATCAACTCTTTTTTCAAAGAAGTAATCAAAGTAAGAGTTGTTTATTAAATATTTACAGGTGGCTAAATATTTGTAGTAATCATCAGAGCCTTTCTGAACAATAATAACATTGGAATATTCAGAATATTCCTTTAAATTATCACCGGTTTTTTCAATGTCAGCCACGGCCCACACATGGGTATACTGACTGGCATCCTTAGAATCTAATAAATAATTGAAAAGCGCACGGGGGCTGTCTAAAATACCAAGCCCTAAAAATGCTTCATAAAAAATATAATTATCTTTAATAGGAAGAGAAAGATAATTATGATATTGAAATTTGATTTTGTCATCCTTGCTCATACGAAATTTTTGAGCAAATTTTTTAAAACCTCTGTTTAACTTAACCTTTGTGCCATCTTTGACGGTGGCTGTATATTCACTCATACCACACCTCGTAAATTATAGTAAAATCATAGTTAAATTTGTTACACTTAACATCAGTTAAATTATAGTATAAGGTTTATGGTTTTTCAAACAAAACCATAAGAAAAAAACGTAAAATTTATAATAAAACAAATTGCACAAAAAAAGTAGTAAAAACATTTTTTTGCCCCAAAAATAATTTAGATATTATTACCATAAAAACAGGTGGAACATTAAGAATATATAGTTAAAAAATTGTGCAATATGCCCTAAATTAAGGAAAAACTTTTTTACACTTGTGCACTAATTTACCAAAAATTATAATTAATAGTAGGAGAAAAGATTTCGGAGGTAAAATGATGAATAAATTCCTTAAAAAGGCATGCAGTCTGGCGTTGTGCGTTGCCATGACTGTAACAGTTTGTCCTAAGGGACAGATTTTCTATACTAATGTATCAGCAGCAGATACCATGGATGGAGAGCCATATAATATTTCATATGGAAGACCGGTATATGCCAGCTCACAGAACGGAAATGATTCCGCAGAAAATGCCGTGGATGGCAAGGATAGCACCAGATGGCAGGCTGCCGGTGATGATACAAATGAGTGGTTATATGTTGACTTGGGAAAAAAGGCAGATGTCGACCATTTGTTTATACACTGGGAAGCCGCACATGCAAAGTCGTATGAAATTCAGTTTTCAGATGATGAAGAAAACTGGACTACAGTATATACAAAGGGAAAAACAACTAAACCGGGAGAAACTACAGGGCTGAAAATTACATATTCAGTTCAAAAGGTTGAAAAGGGATATGCCACAATTCAGGCAAACTGGGATTCTGTGGACGGAGCAATATATAAGGTTTGCGTTGACAGTGAAGAAAATATTGCCAAGGCGCCGGACGGATATAGTTTTACCGGTCATAATGTAAATCAGGGACAGATTGTTCTTTCCGCAGGAAAACATAAGCTTATGGTTTATGCTTTGGATAAAGAAACAAAGCAGGTTTTAGGAGAAGGAACAATAGAAGGGGAATTTACGGAGGAAGCTACAACAGTTGAGGAGACAACTAAAGAAGGCACAAACAAGTATGAAGACACAATTACCTTTGATGAGCTTTCAGCAGAACAGAAGCAGGCAAGATATGTAAGAATGGTAGTAAATGAAAGAGCCATGGAAGCCTATGGATGTTCAATGTATGAATTTCAGGTTTATGGAACTAACGGCGCAAGAAAACGTCCTTCAAATTATGGCAAAAACCTTGCTCTTAATAAGACAGTTACATGTTCAGGAATAAGAGATGAGTGGTGGATGAAGGATGAAGACGGAAATATAATGGAAAGTGCATATAATAATGTTAAGGCTGAAAATGCAGTAGACGGAAATACAGAAACATCATTTACATCTTATCAGGGTACAGACCAGTGGCTTACCGTTGATTTGGGACAGGCATACACAATAGGAAGAGTTATTGTAAATTGGAATGCAGATGCAGGAAAAATATATGACGTTCTGGTATCTTCAGACGGAAAAGACTGGAAAACAGTTCACCGTGTTCAAAAGGGATACGCATATATGGTGGATAACTGCACTATGTATCAGCAAAATGTAAGATATGTAAAGGTATTAGGATATACAAAGGTAGAAAGCGGAAGTGGCTTTGGTATTTCAGAGTTGTCAGTGTATGAATATGTAGAAGGTGACAGCAAGACAAATGAAACAATTACAGAACTTCCAAAACAGGAAATTTTAAAAAGTGCATCAGGCAAGGGAACTTATGTAACGGGAGAAATGTACAATGAAAAGAACAAGCTCCCTACATTTGTTAATGAAGACAATATTAAAACACCTATAGATTCTAACAGCTGGTGGTCATCTGCCCTTGTTCAGAAGTACAGCAGTTTATTATGCTCAACACCTTTAAAAGCAAGTTTTTCAACTAAAGGTCTGGGAATTTTGCTGGCAACATCAGGATGGGTAGGAACAAGAACTGAAAATGATTTGGGAACAGATCAAAGTACAGAGACAGAAAGAGATTTCTATATTTCACCGGAGAATTTTGATACAGAAACAGGATATGACAGAGTAGAAAATTATGGAGATTATTCAGTTGAACTGGGACTTACAGATGAAGATGCAGTTCAGATGAAATCAACAATAGTAAAGGGTTCACCATATATTTTCAATGAATTTTGCAATAACACAGTTGCATTTATAAGTGGAAGCAGCATTCAGGAATTTTATGATGGAAATGGAAACACAATTCTTGGAAATAAAGGTGATACAATAACAACAGACCACATTGCTTTTAAGTCTTTTGATAAGGAAAATACAAAAGCAGGCAATGAAGGCTCATATTTTGAGGTAAACGTTCCGGCAGGCACAACATTTAAAGTAATGATTGGAAAATCAAATTATAAGGTTAAGGTTACTTTCCCATCAAAGGCTGAAAATTATATGTCTGTTGCCGCAATGACGGATTTAAAAAATATTGATGGATATTATAAGCATGGATATGCTTTTGTTACAGATACTACTGTAGATTATGAGTATAACCATGATAATTCAAAAATTACAACTATATATACTGCTTCAACTGATTTAAAGAGAGCAGAATTTTCCAATGAAACTATGCATTGCTTATTCCCGCATCAGTGGAAACACAGCACTGCAGCAGATTCACCGGTGGCTACATATACATCAATCAGAGGCAATATGAAGTCAATCTGGGCTAATACATATAGTACAACCCAGCAGTTTTCAGGCTTGCTTCCAACTTTTGCAAAGCCTGACAGTGACATGATGGATACAGAGGAAATGATTGACTACTTAAATCAGGTAGTTGCGTCTAAGGTAAATACCGCTCCTGTATCAGATGCATATTGGGAAGGTAAAAATGTACATCCGTTGGCAATTAGTGCAATAATGGCAGACCAGTTAGGTGAAACGGAAATTAAGGAAAAGTTACTGGCTAAATTAAAGAGCATTATGGTTGACTGGTTTAACTATGACGGACCGGATGACAGATGCTACCTTATATATAATAAGGATTGGGGAACAATTTACTATCCTGACAGTGCTTACGGCGCAAACGCCGCAATATGTGACCACCATTTCACATACGGATATTTTATGTTTGGTGCCGCAGTTTTGGCTACCTACGATAAAGAGTTCTTAAATGATTACAGAGACATGATTGAACTTTTGGTAAGAGATTATGCTGATCCAAAAGACCCGGAAGATGACGGAAACATGTTCTGCAAGTTCAGGGCTTTTGACCAGTATTCAGGACATTCATGGGCAGGAGGATATGGAGACAGCGATTCAGGTAACAACCAGGAATCAGCTTCAGAAGCATTGTTTAGCTGGGTTGGAATGTACCTTTGGGGCGAGGCAACTCAGAATAAAACATACATAGATGCAGGTGCTTATGGATTTACTACTGAAATGGATGCAATTGAGCAATACTGGTTTGATTATGACGAAGATAACTGGTTGCCGGATTATCCTTTCCAGGCAGCAGGTCAGATATATGGTGCATCAATGGGATATGGTACATATTTTGGAGGACAGCCGGTATATGTATACGGTATTCAGTGGCTTCCTGTTTCAGAGTACCTTACAAACTATGGCATAAATCAGACAAAATGTGCAAATATCTATAAAGGTTTGGAAGATGATACTGCATACGCAATCAGTATAGAAAAGAGACTGGGAAATATAACAGATGATGATGAGTATGCAACACCGGACAATGGATGGCAGCATATTACATGGCCGTATCTTTCACAGACAGATGCAAAGCGTGCCTATGACAAATTTGAGGCAAATGTTTCAAAGGTTCAGGTAGAAGACAGGGCAAATACATTATGGTTTATTTCAGCAATGGATTCTATCGGTCACAGAACAAATGACTACATGGTAGTTGGAAATATTCAGGGTTCCGTATATGTTAAAGACGGGGTGTACACAGCAGAGGTTTGGAATCCTACATCAGTTACCCAGACAGTTGCTGTAAAGAGGGCTGATGGAACAAAGGTGGGAACAGCCACTGTAGGTTCAAAGGCTACTGTAGCATTTGAAATTAACACAAAAGAGGAATTTGCTATTTCTCAGGTAAGTACACCGGTAATTAAGGCAACAGCAATTGCTGATGGAAAAGTGACTGACAATATAACAGGAACAAAGAACTTTGACGATACACAGTTTGTTGAACTTTCATCAGATGAAGGAACAGAGATTTATTACACAACAGATGGAACAGTTCCAACTACAGCTTCTAACCGGTACAATGGAAAAATTTTGGTATCAAGTGACACTGTACTGAAAGCCATTGCAGTTAAAAGCGGTTCAATAGATTCTGATTATGCATCAGCAGCAATAAAAATCAACGGAGATACAGTACAAAGCAGCAATAATCTTGCATTGAGAAAGACGGCTACTGCATCATCAGAGGATGGTGCGGCAAAGGCAGAACTGGCAGTTGACGGAGATGGAAGCACAAGATGGCAGGCACAGTCAGCAGATGATGAATATTTACAGGTAGACTTGGGAAGTGTTCAGGCTGTTAATACAGTAAAAATTACATGGGAAACAGCTTATGCGGAAAAATATCAGATTCAGGTTTCTGTAGATGGAGAAAACTGGACTACAGTTGCAACAGAAAGCGGACAGGTGGGAGAAATCACATCAAGCTTTGCAGCAGTTAAGGCACAGTATGTAAGAATGCAGGGTGTTAAGAGAGGAACCCGGTACGGATACTCAATTTACGAGATGGAAGTATATGGAGCCTTAAAGGCTAATGCACCTACAGTTTCACCGGTTAGCGGAAAATATACAGGTGAACAGACTATTACAATGTCAACGGCAGTAAAGGGTGCCGAAGTTAAATATACATTAGACGGCTCAACACCAACAGAGGATTCAGCTACATATGTTGAACCAATAAAGGTTAATAAGTCAACTATAGTTAAGGCAGTTACTTATAGAAAAGGAATGATTTTATCTGATGTAACAGAGTCAGATATTATAATTGCAGGAACAATTTCAATTAATCCTTCATCAGTTAAAATTGCAATTGGAAGAGTAATGCAGTTAGCAGCATTAAGTGACGAAACAGTTACATGGAAAAGTGAAGATACAGGAATTGTTACTGTAAATGAAGAAGGAAAGATTACAGGTAAAAATCCGGGAACTACAAAGGTAACGGCAACTACACCAAGTGGAAAGGTGGCAGAATGTCAGATTACAGTTACGGAACCGGTACACATTACCTCTATCAGCATTCCGGAAACTTATACAATGAAGAAGAAAACTTCGGAAACATTAGAGCTTAAGATTAATCCGGCAGATACTACTGACGACACAACAGCTGTATGGAGCTCAAGCAATGAAAAAATTGCAACTGTAAGTAACGCAGGAACAGTTACAGCTAAAAATGAAGGTGAAGTTGATATTACAGTTAAGGTGGGAGAACATAAGGCAGTATGTCACGTAACTGTAGGGCCGGCAGCAACAAATCAGGAAATGGTATCAAGTACCAAGTACAATGTGGCACTTAATAAGAGTTTTGAAATAAGCCCGGGAGTAGCTGAAGGTGACGAAAACTGCGTTACAGATGGAAAGCTCACAACAGGTGGAACTCATTGTGCCATATCAAGTGGATGGGGATATTCAGGAGAAAGTTATATAACTATTGACTTAGGAGCTAAATATGACGCATCTACCATTGATGAAGTTTTGGTACAGTACAAAGACAATAATGATAATGATACTGTAGTTGGCAGAACATATAATATTCAGTATTCTGAAGATGGAGAGAACTTCAAAACTATTTATACTTCAAAGACAATTACTGCAAATGATTTAGACAGTGACAATTGCGTTGCCGCTGATGTTTCAGGTAACACCGGGGCAGTAAGATATGTTAAGGTATGTTACCCTACAACACCGACATATGGTATTCAGATATGTGAAGTTGCAATTTTAAGCACGGAAAAGAATGCAAAATTATATGAAGATAATACCGTTGTAGTAAGTGATGATATTGAAGTTTTAGGATACCAGATAAGTGATAAGGCATTTAACAAGGAAGGTGGTTTCAGGGTTCTTGCAGTAGTTGAACCGGAAATAAACGGTAAGAAAGTTACAGGCTGGGGATTTATATACGGTCTCGCAACCATAAATGACCAAAGTACAGGTGTTACAGATGATGATATGATTATTGATTCTTCAAGCAACAAAGTTATTCATTATCAGTCAACAGCTGAGGGTACTCTTCCAACCAATCTGGGAGGTTCAGCTACATGCACAAATTATGTAAGAACAATGTCCTTTGGTAACACAAATGCCATAGCCCTTACAGCAGGATATAAAATAAGGGCATATGCAATTCTTGAAGATGGAACTTATGTATACAGTACAATAAGTGAGTTTTCAATTTATGAAATTGCTGATTACATTTATCAGAATAAAAAGATGAATTCTCTTGAGGGATATAATTTTATTTACGATAAGATTTTATCAGTGGTAAATAAAGATTACAAAAAACTGGAATTTGAATGGAGTGAAATAGTAACTCTGGCACAGTAAAACAGAATATTGCCTACACAGGGCAACGGTATAAATAACAGGCTTTCTTGCTAATGACTGAGGTTGTTGGCAGGAGAGCCTGTTTTTCTGTGCCTGTTTTTTGTAAAAAATTACCACAGGATATAAAATGTATGGTAATATAGTGTGGAATGAAAAGTTTTTATACGGAAGAGGAGTTGAAGAATGCAGGAAATCAGGGTTTTGGTTTGTGATGATGAAGAATTGATACATCAAAAAGTAGAAGAGTTAATTAAAACTTATGATAAAACAAATGAATATGTGTTTAAGGTTTTTCATTGCTATAATGGTGAGGAACTTATAAGTTTTAGTATTGAGTACGATGTGCTAATGCTGGATATCGACATGCCTGATAAAGATGGTATTGAAGCAGCACGGACACTATTGAAAAATGGCTATAATCCCCAAATAATAATGCTTAGCAGTAAACGAGAAAGGTTTAAAGATGCTTTTAAAATAGGAGCAAAAAGATTTGTTACAAAGCCTGTTGATGAAAAGGAATTTTATGAGGCACTAAGTGCCGTAATATATTCTTTGGCAGGAAGTGGGTTAATTGAAGTATGTCATAACGGTGAAAAATGTACAATATCTCAACGAGAAATAAAATATATAGAGTCCAAAAAAGATTATTTAAAAATTTATACTTATAAAACCGATTTTGAGATAAATGAATCGTTAAAAATATTTATGGAAAAATTGGATCAAAGAATCTTCGTACAGACACACAGAAGTAAAATTGTTAATTTATTATATGTTTTAGATATGGATAAAGAATGGCTATATGTAAATGGTGGGAGAAGGATACCTGTTTCACGAAGAAAATATAAAGAGGTACATCAAAAAATAATTGAATTTGATAAAAATTGGGAAGGGTAAAAATATGCAGTGGATTAATGTAGCAGCATGTCTGATAATAGTTGCGGAATATCTTTCTTTTTATTACGTGTTTTTGGGAAAAAGAGAGTTAAATAGAAACAAAAAGATTTATATATGTTTAGCAATTGGGGATATTATTGCAATGGTTATACAATGTATGTCTGAAAAATCCGGATTAATATTTTTATGCATAACGGCAATGGAGTCATTTATACATGTTATGCTAATCTATAAAATAAAATGGGGAGAGATGTTAAACACCTTTTTCTTCACATTTCCATTGTTGTCAATTATTGAGAGTATATTTGGTTTTTTCATAGATTCATGCACAAAAATGAATGACGATCAAAGTGGTATTTTTTCTATTATACTTACTGTTATTTTAATATGGGGATTTTATGAAATTATTGGGAAAAAATTAGATAGAGAAGCCTTTATATTACCGAAAAAAATAAACGCATTGCTATCTATTGTAATGTTTACAATTGTTATAATGTTTGTATATTTTACATATATAATACAGGAAGCAGCAGACATACGGTACCCTCATGTCGCAATTGGATTAGCAATTGTAGGTGGAATTATTATTTTAACAATGGTGTTAATAATGATATATTCTATGAATGCCAAGCAAAAGTATTATAAGAGGTCTAAACATTTAAGTGAATACGGAGAATTGCAAAAAGAATATTTTGAAATGTTATTAAATAAGGAAGGGAAAACACGGCAGTTCAGGCATGATATTATGGCAGAATTAATGCAGATTAAATCTTATGTGGAGCGGAAGGAATATCAGGCACTAGATAAATACGTGGCAGAATCCTTACATGAATTAGATTTAATCAGCAATTATAATTATGATGTTGGAAATGAGGTAGTAAATATATTGTTGAATCATTACCTAATTCCAGTTAAAGATAATTGCAGTATTAATGTTAAAGGTTATATTTCGGAAACAATCAATATTGAGGATAGAGATTTATGTATAATGGTATCAAATCTTTTGTCTAATGCGGTTGAGGGAATAAAAAAGATAAACAAAAAATGTGAGAAATTAATTAATTTTAATATAAAAAGTGGAAAATATTATACATATATAATTGTTGAGAATACATGTTTTACAAAGTACAGTGGATTTCAAACAGATAAACAAGACAAAAGAAACCATGGATTTGGAATAAAAAATATAAAAAAGACAGTTAAAAAGTATAATGGAAATTTTCTATGTAAAGTAGAGAATAATATGTTTTATTCAGAAATACAAATAAAAAATGACCGTTTGTCGAAAAAATAGACCGTTCGTCGAAAAGTTATGGAAAGGATAAAAGAATTAATATAGACTATAAAAGTGATAGGAATATAATTGGTAAAGGCTAAGAAAGTAGGAGAAACTACATCCTTTTAAATTGAAGAGTGATATTTTATTAGAAGAACTAAACAAAAATGTTTGATGAATTTTTGGAGGAGCTAGTGGTAAAGAGACGAATCAAATATAGTAGAATGATTTTAGTTATTAGTATGGTAATATGTGCAGCATTGATAGGAAGAAAAACTCTTAGCAATCAGAGCACAGAAAAAGAACATAGATTACAGTGGTGGCTAAAGGCCATAGAATGGGACAAGAATAGAGAAGGATTATCAGGAAAGGGGATATCAATTGCAATATTGGATACGGGCGTTGATTTTTCACATAGGGATTTGGAAGAGTGCAAGCACAAAGAAAAAACAATAGTCGATGATAGTTATGGTGATAAAAACCATGGAACGGCGATAGCAGGAATCATTGCGGCGGTACCGAAAGATGAGAACGGCGTTTGGGGAATTGCGCCTGATACTGAAATTATTTCGTATGATATTACAAACGAGCAGACGGTAAAGATTGATAATTTGGTGAAGGGAATAACAGAGGCAATAAATGATGATGTTGACATAATTAACATAAGTATAGGAGTAAAAGAGCAGAGTAAAAGACTGCATGAGTCTATAAAAAAAGCATATGATAAGGGAATTGTCGTTATTGCATCAGCGGGAAATTACATGGAGGGTGAAATATTATATCCGGCTTTATATGAGGAAGTGATAGCTGTTGGAGCATATGATAAAAGTGGAAAAATTATTTCACCTAAAGGAAATGTTAATAATGTTGTTTTTTTACCTGGTAGCAATGTAGTGAGTTGTATTATGAATAATGGATATTCTGGGACACAAGGAACATCATTTTCAACGGCAATAATGTCGGGAATTGTTGCAATAATTAAGGAAAAGGATAAGGATATCACTAATAAAGAACTATATAATAAAATATATCAGAGTGCATCTTTAAATGGTAATAAAATTACCGTTAAAAATATAATTAAAACTTTAAAGGAGAATAATTAAAATGAAAAAAAGAGTATTATCTTTATTATTGTGTCTATCTATTGTTAATTTTAATGGTGGCATATTGCAAAAAAATGTAAAGGGGGAAGAAAACACCCAGAATTATGTTGAAATAGATGAAAATATTACAATTCAAGATGTTTCAGATGAAGTCAAAGATGATATACAAGCTATAGTTATATCTGACAATATAGAAAATCAAGATGTAAGGCAATTAAATGAGGTAATGGACAATGGTACAGGAATCATTGTTGATAATATGAATATAAGTGATGTTCAAGAGTATTTTGGAGCGGATGGCACTAGTGAGTATGAAAATGAAATAGGATGCTATGTGTATAAAGATGGTGAAGATGTCAATGTAATTCCGATAGAGGCTAGTATAGTTGTTGATGAAAATTTGAAAGAAAACGTGACAGACAGTGATTATAGAAAATTAAAAAATAAAGTGGAAATAGATTATGAGCAGGTGATAGAGGACTACTCAAATTTATCAAATGCAGAAAAAATATCAAATGTGGAAAAGGAAGCATTGCCTGCATTACAGGGATCAACAGACATAGGTTCGGCATTTGTTGATAGTAATAAATTTGTGTATTTTTATAAGAAGGGTGATTGTGGAGGAACAGGAAAAACATACAAGTATAGTAGGAAAAGTAAGCTTGATTCCTGGTCTGTAATGGGAACATTAAGTTTCAGTATATATGCAATAAAAGTTAAAACTGCTGGTAATAAAACTTATGACAATGTTTTTGCAGTAACAATAGCTACTCCATGTGAGGGAAAAGCAGTAGCAAAATATTATAATGGAATAAGCTTTAATGAAGATAAAAAATGTAGCATTATTGATTATACAGAACCTGATGGTAATGCAGATGAATCAGTTTCAGGATCAATAGGCACGGGAATAGATAGTAATGGTGGTGTAACAAATACTTATACTATTAGTTATAGTTACAATCCAGGGGGTATGCTAATTACTCCAAAATTGTATAAAAATAGAGTTAGATGGATATGTGATCCAATGAGCGACAGAAAGTGGAATAAATCATGGAAAATAAATCCAGGAATATTATTAAAAAAATCGAATGGAAAATCTTCGGAAGTTACAGTTACATCATATGTAAGTTACTTTCAAATTTTTGGTGGAGTAAGAACTTATACTATTGAAAAAACAGTTAGTTGTAGCATTAAATTTAAAAACCATAAGAAAGTATAGTGGCAAATTATATATTGTCAAATAAAATAGTAGAAAGAGGGTTTAATAATGGAAATTGGAAGTATAATTTTTGATTTGAGAAAATCAAAAAAATTATCACAAAGGCAACTATCAGAAATAATAGGAGTTTCTGAAGAAACGATAGACAAATGGGAAGAGGATAAAGAGCTGCCAGATATTGCATCACTTATTGCAATTAGCAAATATTTTGGGGTTACTGTGGACTACATATTAAAGGGAGAGGAAAAAAATAAAAAGAACTTTATTTTGGCAACAGCATTTAATTACATTGGCTGGATAATAATGTTTTTTGATGCATTTCATACATGGAAATGGCAGCCGGATGTGATGACAAATGGCATGGTCATCGTGAAAGTAATTTCTGTTATTTTCATGATAGTGGGAACAATGATTTTCTTTATGTCTAAAAACGAGATTAAATATGATTACATAAAAAAATTTCTGAGATTAAATATTATCGTTTATGCAAGTCTCGGCTCTTTGATTGTGTATTTGTTAAATATTCCATATTTATGGACATTAATAGTTTATGCAATTATTGTTTTAGTTGTGGAAATTATTTTAACAATTAAAAAGTAAATTTGTAGTAGGATAAACATATAAAGACAGGGCTGTCGTTAGTGCGACAGTCCCTCTTGTTATGAAAGAATAAATGTTGAAGGTATTAAATAAAAAAATTATAGCAGTAATAATTTGTATTTCCCGAGATTAGAAAATATTATGAAGAATTTTTAGGTAAAAAAGAACATTTTGCAGTAGTGGCTTATGATAATAGTAAGCCAATAGGAACAGGTGCAATTTCATTTTATAAAGTAATGCCGACATACCATAATGTTACAGGCGAAAAAGCATATATAATGAATATGTATACAGAGCCCGAATATAGAAGGAGAGGGATTGCTACGAAGATTCTTAAAATGTTAATTGAAGAAGCAAGGAAAAGAAACATTGTTGAAGTAACTTTGGAAGCAACAAAAATGGGTAGGAGTTTGTATGAAAAAAATGGTTTTAATGTTATGGAATCTGAAATGGAGCTTAAATGAAATTGATTTAAACACAAAAAGTGGAAAATAATATGTTTTATTCAGAAATACAAATAAAAATGACCGTTTGTCGAAAAGTTATGGAAAAAAATAATAGACTAGTCAAAGAACGAAATGGATTCAGTTGATGGTGGAATTAAAGGAAATAATACATGAAATTTTTTAATATTGAATTTAAAGGATATCTTAAAGATATTGATGCTTTACCTAAAAATGATTTGGCGAAAAAATATAATAGATTAGAAAATAGCAATGACATAAATGAAATAATGAAACAAATATATATATATGCGATACCTTTAGGAATTTTATTTATGTATTTCGTTATAACTTTTACATATTATGTAGAGCTTGACATAATTTGCTTTTTCCTGGTTTTGTTCTTGAGCTTGATAATGATGCCTATTCATGAATTATTACATGCAATAGCTATGCCCTGTAAATCAAAAAAATATATATATTTTTTCTCGCAAGGGATGTTGGCAACAACTACAGATATAATAACCCGTAGACGATATATATTTATGAGTATACTCCCTAATATGGTTTTAGGAATTATTCCTGTAATATTATATATTGCAGCTGTTAATGCAAATTGTAAGATATCTCCGGGAATTTTATGCTTTGGAGTACTAGAAATATGTTGTGGAATAGGCGATTATTGGAATGTATTTAAGGTATTAAATGTTACTCCTGAAAAATGTCAGTTGTTTAATTCAGGTGTTAATACTTTTTACATAGGTAAAAAATCGGATTGTGAGCAATTAAAGATTATAATAGCATTTATTTCATTAATTATTACTGTTGCCATAGGAACAAGTTATTTGCTAACAGAAAATGTTATTTTTCTCTATTTATTGCTTGTACCATTCGCTGCATTTTATATGATTGAAAATAAACTATCAATAATTATGAGATATAGTATTGTAATTTTTATTATTGCAATAAGTATTATATTATAATTGTTGAATTATAATGACTTTGAAAAAATTGAGGTAAAAGAATGATAAATAGAAAAAATAAAAACAGGAGTATGCCGGAGAAAAGGAAATTGATTATGGAAATGTTGGTGGATGCGGATTTAACATCCCAACGGATATGAATGGCAAAACATATGAAATATCCCAGGCCTATGGAGATGAAATTTTTCCGTCTAAAATTATTGAAATAGATGATAATGATTGGTCGTGTAAATCATACGATTTTGACCGAACAAATATAACTGACTTAGCCGTGATCAATAAGTATGTATATGCTATTAGTAATTTAAACGGAGTTATATACATAGAAAAGTGTCCTATTAATGGTGGAAAAAAAGATATAGTTACTATGAAAGAGGAGGTTGAAGACAGTACAGGAATTTATATATATAATGTAGGAGATACTTTATTATATGGAATTTTGGAAAGCAGTTTAAGTTTATATAAAGTAAAGCTTTAATGGTTATGCAAGTTATAGTTCGAAAGTAGAAGTAGGTTCAGTCAAAGCAGCTTAAATCCGAAAGCAGAACTGCTATTTTTGGTACCGCAGTGCTTAATTGTTACAAATAAGGTATCCCGGAAGTAAATATTTAATATACTACCGGGACTTTTTTTGGTATACTAATAAGATAAGGGTCATTTTTTAATTATAATTTGACAATAAAACAAAATAATATATAATATATGCGAGTATTGCAGGTTATTATGGAGGTAACATGAAGGAATATATAGATAATTTTTGGCATTACAGATATTTGCTGAAAGAATTAGTAACAAAGGGTATTAAGTTAAAGTATAGAAGATCATATTTAGGATTGGTGTGGACATTGTTAGAGCCGTTGCTTACAACAATGGTACTTACAGTTGTGTTCGGAAAGATATTAGGAAAAGGTGATGCAACATATCCTGTTTATATTTTGTGTGGACGTCTGGTATTTAGCTGTTTCTCCAGCACAAGTAAAATTGCCATGCGTTCCATAAGAGCTAATCAGGCGATGATTAAGAAGATATATGTACCTAAGTACCTGTATCCGTTGTCAGCTATTATATATAACTACATTTTGTTCTTACTGTCACTTATAGTGCTTGCAGCATTGTGTATAGTATTAAGAGTAAGAATGACATGGCACATAATCGAGATATTTATACCGCTAACCATATTACTTATTTTATGCGTTGCGGCGGGACTGATATTGTCTACAGTGTGTGTATTTTTTAGAGACTTAGAATACCTTTGGGAAGTAGTTATAATGCTTGTTATGTACTGTTCAGCTATTTTCTATTATGTAAATACACTTAATTCAGGTATTACTTTGGCATTACAGTTCAACCCGATATATTGTATTATTAGTAATTTCCGATGTATTTTAATGGAGCAGGGGTCTATATTTACAAGTGTAAGCTATGGATTCTCAAATCTGTTTATGATGATATATTCATTAATATTCAGTATTGTGGCACTGATAATTGGTATGTATGTATTTAAGAAGCATCAGGATGAATTCATCTTGCACATTTAGGAGGCGTTATGGAAAAGTATGTACTTGAAGTTAATAATGTCAGCATTCGTTTTAATTTAAGTAAAGAAAAAGTAGACAATTTAAAAGAATTAATATTTAAAAAAATAAAGGGCGAAAAGATTCGTTTTAACGAGTTTTGGGCTGTAAAAAATTTAAGTTTTAAACTTGAAAAAGGTGACAGATTAGGTATTCTGGGACTTAACGGTGCAGGAAAAAGTACCATATTAAAGATTATTGCCGGGGTGTACAAGCCGACTACCGGTGAAGTGGTAAGACGGGGACATATTGCCCCGCTTCTTGAGTTAGGTGCAGGTTTTGATCCAAACTATACAGGAAGGGAAAACATTTTCTTATACGGTTCGGTGCTTGGATTTTCACGTAAATTCCTAGAGGCTAAATATGATGAAATTCTGGAATTTTCAGAGCTTGGGGAGTTTATAGATGTACCTATTAAAAACTATTCATCAGGAATGAAGTCAAGACTTGGTTTTGCCATTGCAACAGTAGTTGAGCCTGACATTCTGATTCTTGACGAAGTTTTGTCGGTTGGTGATGCCAGATTTAGAAGAAAGTGCGAAAAGAAGATGCAGTCTATGTTTGACCACGGTGTTACGGTTCTTTTCGTTTCACATAACTTAGCACAGGTACAGAGAATATGTAACAAGGCTATTTTATTAGACCATGGAAACCTTATTGCAAAAGGAGAAATGAATGAAATGGCTGAGTTGTACAGAAAGAAGATAGAAGGATAGAATTATGAGATATACAACAAAGGGAACATGCTCAAGATTTATAGATTTTGATGTAGAGGATAATAAAGTAACTAATGTAAGGTTTACTATGGGATGCAACGGAAATACTCAGGGGGTTGCAGCATTAGTGGAAGGCATGGACATTAACGAAGTAATAAAAAGATTAAAAGGTATTGACTGCAATGGCAGGGGAACTTCATGCCCTGATCAGCTGGCAATTGCCTTGGAACAGTATTTGGAGCAGAAATAATGTTAGGAATTATTGGAGCTATGGACATTGAGGTGGACAGCCTCAAAAACGAAATGGAAAATCCCGCCATTAATAAAATTGCAGGAATGGACTTTTATGAAGGTGTAATTGGCGGAAAAGATGTTGTAGTGGTAAAGTGTGGAATCGGCAAGGTAAATGCAGCTATGTGTACCCAGATATTGGCAGACAGATACAATGTGGATGCCGTTATTAACACAGGTGTTGCAGGTTCCCTTAATAACGATATAGATATATGCGACATTGTTATATCAACTGTGGCACAGGAACATGATATGGATGTAACGGCATTAGGCTATGAAAAGGGAATTATTCCGGATATGGATGTTTCTATATTTGAAGCAGACAGAAAGCTGGTGGAACTTACAAAAAAGAGTGCAAAGGAAGCAGGTCTTGATGTAAAGGTTTTTGAAGGTAAGGTTGTATCCGGCGACCAGTTTATAAGCACCCACGAAAAGAAGGAAAGCCTTAAGAACAGCTTTGGCGGTGACTGTGCTGAAATGGAGGGAGCTGCAATTGCTCATGTGGCAAGCCTGAATAACATTCCATTTCTTGTTATCAGAGCAATTTCTGACAAGGCAGATGGTGGCGCTCATATGGATTATCCCACATTTGAAAAGAAGGCAGCAGCTAATTCCATTTTGCTTTTAAATGAGATAATTAAAAACGTGTAGTATTGTGTACAGCGGCTTAGGACGGCTACGAATTTTTTAGAATAATTTGACGAACGATTACAAGTGCTTATGCCTCTGAAATGTGATATAGTAATTTTGGACGGGATGTCTTAAAACTATTTTATATTTGGGGGAATGAGCAATGTTAGAAGTTTACATAACTAAATTAGAAAAAGGGTTGGAGAGTGTGGCACCAACGGTAATGGATAAAGAGAACTTTCTGTTGATAATAGGAAGTCTTTTTTTATTAGGTGCTGTGACAAAATGGATAGTATGGCATCATTATGGGAAACTTATTAGAAGGGCAGAGAACATGCAGCATACTAAAAATGCAACTATCCGTCAGATTAAAAATAAGTATGAAGGTATCCGGCAGGTAAACGGAGAATTGCCTAATACTCTTTTGTTTGTAAAACATTATGTTAACAAAAGTAAACTATTCTATATACCAATTAGAAAAATTGATAATATTATCAGGTATTGTGTGGTTTTAATTATGGGATTTACAGCTATAGCCGGATGGTATTTATACAATAATTCGGCACAGAAAAATGTAGCATTTTCCTATGTACTGGCTGGAATTTTTGTGGCACTTAGTCTTGAAATGACAGACCGCATGGTTAATGTAGAGGATAGAAAGTCAGAGCTTGCATATTCTGTGGCGGATAATCTTGAAAACAGTGCCAGATATAAGGGCGTTGTTACTGAAAATACTGAGAATATATTGGATAATAATGATATAGATGTGGAATATAATAAAAATATGCCTGATAATCAAGAATTTTCACCATCTAAAATAGGTGAAAATGATAGTGAAGAGCAAATATTAAACCAAGTTATTGGAGAATTTTTACAATAATGTGTAGGATTTTCATAATTATTGGATTTAGTCTTGCTAAAAATGTTTTCTAAGCCTATAATTAAGGATGATTTTGGAGAAACAACGGAGGAAGAAATATGTCTAAAGTAACGCTTGATTGTTCAAAAGTTAAATCATTTATCGGGGATGACGAGTTGACAAGCATGAAGGATATTGCAGAAAATGCAAAGAAAGTATTAGTTGAAAAGACTGGAGCAGGTAATGACTTTCTTGGATGGATTGACTTGCCAATAGATTATGACAAGGAAGAATTCGAGAGAATTAAAAAGGCGGCACAGAAGATTCAGAGTGATTCAGAGGTTCTTATTGTAATAGGAATTGGTGGCTCATATTTAGGCGCAAGAGCTGCTATCGAGTTTCTCAGACATGGTTTCTATAACAATGTCTCAAAGGAAATCAGAAAGACACCTGAGATCTACTATGCAGGAAACAGCATAAGCCCATCATACTTAAAGGCTTTACTTGATGTAGTAGGAGACAGGGATTTTTCTGTTAATATTATTTCAAAGTCAGGTACAACTACTGAACCTGCTATTGCTTTTAGAGTATTCAGAGAGAAGTTAGAGAAGAAATATGGCAAGAAAGGTGCAGCAGAGAGAATTTATGCTACAACTGATAAGTCAAAGGGAGCCTTAAAGGGACTTGCAACAGCAGAAGGTTATGAAAGTTTCGTAGTACCGGATGATGTTGGAGGACGTTTCTCAGTTCTTACAGCAGTAGGTCTTCTTCCTATAGCAGTAAGCGGAGCTGATATTGACCAGCTTATGGCAGGTGCAGCAAGCGGAAGAGAGAGAGCATTAAATAGCAAATTTGAAGATAATGATGCCATGAAATATGCGGCAATCAGAAATATATTATTAAGAAAAGGTAAGTCAGTAGAGATTGTTGCTAACTACGAACCAAGCCTTCATTATGTAGGTGAATGGTGGAAGCAGCTTTACGGTGAAAGCGAAGGAAAGGACAACAAGGGTATTTTCCCGGCAGCAGTTGACCTTACAACAGACCTTCATTCTATGGGACAGTTTATTCAGGATGGCTCAAGAATAATGTTTGAGACAGTTATCAACATTGAAGAAACTGACGCAAAGATTGAAATAAGTAAAGAAGCAGAGGATTTAGACGGGCTTAACTATTTAGCAGGCAAGGATATGGACTTTGTTAATAAGAGTGCCATGAATGGAACAATTCTTGCCCACACAGATGGAAATGTACCAAATATTATAGTAAACGTACCAAAGCAGAATGAGTTTTATCTTGGTGAGTTATTATATATGTTTGAATTTGCATGTGGTGTAAGTGGTTACATTTTAGGAGTAAATCCTTTCAACCAGCCTGGTGTAGAAAGCTACAAGAAGAACATGTTTGCACTTCTTGGTAAGCCGGGATTTGAAGATTTAACAGCACAGTTGTTAAAGCGTCTATAATAAAAACTTAGATGTGATATATATAAATAAATGAGGCTTCCCTTCAGATGTAGTGAATACATCTGAGGGGAAGCCTTTTTGGATGATAAGTTATTTTATAAGTTTATAGTTTTGCCAAATCTTCCTGTGCTACAAGCTTGAAACCTTTGCTGCTAAGAAGGGATGAAACTTTTTCGTTTTCCTGTACACGGAAAATCATTAAAGCATCATCAGTATTTCTTGTTACAAAGGTGTAAGCGTAATCAATGCTAACCTTAGCATCTGCTAAAACATTAAGGACTGCAGCCATTTCTCCCGGCTTGTCAGCAATTCTAATGCCAATAACCTGTGTAAGGTTACAAATCCAATCATTATCCTTTAAAAGTGTTACTGTATCAAAAGGTTTATCAACTATAATACGAATAATACCATAGTCGCTGGAATCTGCAATTTCAAAGGCTCTGATATCTATGTTATTGTCTGCCAGAAAGTTTGTAAAATTTGCAAGATTTCCAGGTTTATTTTCTACGAAAACTGAAATCTGATTAATGTACATAAGTCTACCTCCTAAATTTTTCGTTTATCAATTATGCGGACAGCCTTACCTTCTGAACGGGTAATGGACTTTGGCTCCACAAGTTTAACCTTGGCATAAATTCCCAGCATGCTCTTAAGGGCTGAAACAATATCTTTTTCCTTCTTTTCAATGGAACTTACTGTATCTGAGAACATTTCCGGTGTCATTTCAACACGAACTTCCATGGTATCGCTGTTATTTACACGGTCAACAATAAGCTGGTAGTTAGCAGGCATACCCTGTTTAATAAGAACTTCTTCAACCTGTGAAGGATAAACATTAACACCCTTTATAATAAGCATGTCATCAGTTCTACCCATTAATCTGTGAATACGTGCATGAGTACGTCCGCAGGAACATTTTTCCCTTGTGATATATGTAATATCTTTTGTTCTGTATCTGATAATAGGGAAAGCCTCTTTAGCAAAGCTTGTAAATACAAGTTCACCAATCTGTCCGTCAGGAACAGGTTCTAAGGTTTCAGGGTCAACGATTTCCGGAATAAAATAATCTTCACAAATATGCATGCCATTTTGTGCTTCACATTCAAAAGCAACTCCCGGTCCTTCAATTTCCGTAAGACCGTAAATATCATATGCTTTAATGCCAAGCTTGCTTTCAATATCGTGTCTCATTTCCTCAGACCATGCCTCAGCACCGAAAATGCCGGCTTTTAACTTAACCTGATCCTTGAGTCCCCGTTCTTCAATGGATTCTGCCAAATATGAAGCATAACTAGGAGTACAGCAAAGAATAGTAGAACCAAAGTCAGTCATAAACTGAAGCTGTCTGTCGGTATTACCTGATGACATAGGAAGTGTAAGACATCCTACCTTCTGGGAACCACCATTTAAACCAAAACCACCGGTGAAAAGTCCGTATCCGTATGCAATATGGCATACATCTTCGTCAGTTCCACCAGCGGCAACAATGGCACGGGCACATCCGTCATACCACATATCAATATCTTTTTTGGTATAAAAGTCAACAACACGTCTTCCGGTTGTTCCTGATGTGGAATGGATTCTGATACAGTCCTTAAGTGGAACTGCCAGTAAACCATATGGATAAGCATCTCTTAAATCATCCTTTGTAATAAAAGGTAGCTTCGGTAAATCTGCTATGCTTTTAATATCGTCAGGTGTAACTCCTGCCTTGTCCATCAAGTCTCTGTAGTAAGGTACATTTTCATAAACACGTTTTACTACAGATACAAGTCCTTCATTTTGCCACTGCTCGATTTCCTCGCGGGAAGCAGTCTCAATATCTTCTTGAAAATATTTTCCCATTTTTGTAAATCCTTTCTCTCGGTCGTAAATATTTATAATATGATTTTACAATATTTAGGGTACTTGCGCAATAAACTTTTTTTAATATAAAAACGTTACAAAAACTCCTGAAAGATAGATTTCTTTTAGTAAAAAGCAACATTTTATGGTGCTTGAAATGGGCGTTTGAGCACTATAATAAAAATGTTTTTCTGCCCATAAAATCTAGTAATTCGTGGAGCTATATGGTATAGTGCAATTAAAGAAATTTGGAAGAAAATCACGTAACAAAATGTGTTTGAATAAAATTAGAATTTGGAGGCAACTAACATATGGAAAAAAGTTTAAAAGGTGTTCCGGTTGAAGGGTTCACGAAAAAGAGCCGTCAGGCGGCAGCAGAAGGAATTGTACTTCTAAAAAATGAAGACAACATTCTTCCATTTACTAAAGAAGATAAAATATCAGTATTTGGACGTCCACAGCTGGATTACTATAGAAGTGGTACAGGTTCAGGTGGAGCTGTAAATGTTGAGTATGCTAAAAATATAATTGATGGATTTAAAAGCAGTAATTTATCTATAAACGAAGAATTGGTTACAGATTATGTAAACTGGATTAAAGACCATCCATTTGATAATGGCGGTGGCGGATGGGCTTGTGAGCCATGGTTCCAGAAGGATATGGACATAAGCGTTGAATATGCCAAAAAGCAGGCTGAGACAACTAACAAGGCAGTTTATATTATTGGACGTACAGCCGGTGAAGACAAGGATAACTATAACGGAGCGGGAAGTTATCTACTTACAGATGAAGAGAAAGCGAATTTAAAGAATATTACAGAAGCATTTGATGATGTGTGTGTTATTTTAAACGTATCAAACATTGTTGATGTAAAGTGGATTAATAATGAGGAGTTTAAGGGTCACATTAAGGCGGCACTTTTTGTATGGCAAGGCGGAATGGAAGGCGGTGACGCTGTTGTAGATGTATTGTCAGGAAAGGAAACTCCTAGCGGAAAGATGCCGGATACAGTGGCATTTAATTTGGAAGATTATCCATCTTTTGAAAATTTCGGAAACCAGTTTACTAATCTTTATAAAGAAGATATTTATGTTGGTTACAGATATTTTGAAACATTTGCACCGGACAAAGTTGTATATGAGTTTGGATATGGATTGTCTTATACAACTTTTAATATTGAAACATTGTCAGCAAAAGCAGATAATGGAAAAATCAGTCTTGAAATCAAGGTGACAAATACAGGTGACAGGTATTCGGGAAAGGAAGTAGTTCAGGTATATTGTAAGGCACCACAGGGCAAGCTGGGAAAACCGGCAAAGGTTTTGTGTGGATATGAGAAAACTAAGTGCCTTAATCCGGGAGAAAGTCAGATTATAAAAATTGATGTAGATGCGTATTCAATGGCTTCTTATGACGATTCAGGAGTGACAGGTCACAAGTCATGCTATGTATTAGAAGCAGGAGATTACGAAATTTTAGTTGGTAACAGTGTTAAAAAATGCGAAAGCGTATTTACATATCAGTTAGATGACATAGTTGTAGTAGAACAGTTGTCAGAGGTTATGTGCCCGGATGATGATAATTTAACTATCTTAAAGCCGGGGGCAAAAAAGGAAGATGGAAGTTATGAGAAAGTTTATATACCTTCTCAGAAGCCGACAGTTGATTTAGGAAAAAGAATTGAAGAGAATCTTCCAAAAACAATGGAAATTACCGGTGATGTGGGAATTACCCTTCAGGATGTTCATGCAGGAAAAAGCAGTGTGGAGGAATTCGTTGCACAGCTTAGTGTGGAAGAACTGGCACAGATTGTCAGAGGTGAAGGAATGAGCAACCCACGTGTAACTAAAGGAACGGCTTCAGCTTTTGGTGGATTAAGTGATTCATTATTTAACTATGGTATTCCGGCAGCCTGTACGGCAGATGGCCCTAGCGGACTTAGAATGGAGGCTAAGGCTACACAGCTTCCTATTGGAACTGCTTTATCTGCATCATGGAATCCGAAGCTTGTAAGGGAACTTTATACCATGGAGGGAATGGAACTTTGCAGAAATGAAGTTGACACACTTTTAGGACCGGGAGTTAATATTCATCGTCATCCTCTTAACGGAAGAAACTTTGAATATTATTCAGAAGATCCTTATCTTTCAGGAACTATGTCAGTAGCATCTACAGGTGGTATTAAAGACGGTGGTGCCTGGGGAACTATCAAGCATTTCGCCCTTAACGGTCAGGAAGCACACAGATTTAAGATTGACGCAGTTTGTTCAGAAAGAGCTATAAGAGAAATTTATCTTAAGTCCTTTGAAATGGCTGTAAAGGAAAAAACGGTTATGACTCTTATGACAAGTTATAATCCTATAAACGGACATTGGGCAGCTTCAAACTATGACCTTTGTACAACAGTTCTTCGTGGAGAATGGGGTTATGAAGGTATTGTTATGACTGACTGGTGGGCAAAAATGAATGACGTTGTGGAAAAAGGTGAGGAATCAGGTCAGAAAACCCGTGATATGGTTCGCTCACAGAATGACGTTTACATGGTTGTCAATAACAATGGTGCTGAAATTAATTCAAATAATGATGATACAGAGAAGTCTGTTGAAGAGGGAAGACTTACAGTTGGAGAGCTTCAAAGAGCAGCAATTAACATTTGTACATTTATTTTGAATGCACCGGTTATTAATAGAGAGTTAGTTGATACTGACGTGGCTAAACATTACGGAGCAGTGACTGAGGATAAGGCAGAATATGATGTACAGAAGTTAGCAGACAGCGATAAGATTATGTTTGATGGCAGGAAAACTGCAACAATGGTTGTGGAAGATGAGGCAGAATATTCTATTATTGTGAATATTTCTTTTGCAAAATCAAATCTTGCCCAGTCAACGGTAAATGTTAATGCCAACGGTGAGACTATGGTTGTTATCCAGACTAACGGAACTGATGGTAACTGGATTACCCAGAAGTTATGCAAGGTTAAGTTAGACAAGGGCGTTTACAACATTGAACTGGAGGATGTTTTAGCAGGTATTGAAGTTAAGTACATACAGTTCAAGAAGATAAAGAAGCATAAAGGAAAATAATAATTGAAAATGTCATCTGAAAAATTTAATTGAAGCTTTAGGTGAAGATTCTGGGCGGAATTTTTAGTTGAAGATTTTAGATGAAAGTTTTAGATGGAGATTTAATGGTGGCTTAAAATATAGCTAAGCTGCGTTAAATATAAAGAATGAGAGCGAAAAAGCTGTTGCACTTAGGTGTGGCAGCTTTTTTGGTGGGAAGAAGGTGCAATTACCAGGAAAATGATGATTTTATATAAAAGTCCCGGTAGGAATCGCACCTTCGTCGGCTGAAATTGTTTGCAATTACCAGGAAAAGACGAATTTATGAATTGATTCCGGGTAATTAAAGGGTTAAAAACAACAATATGCGCAGCAAAGAACCGGGAAAAAGATATAAAATGCCAAAATCCACGTAAATACCGGTTGTATTAACCGGTGAAAAGGCTATTCATGCCAGGATATCTTTGTGAAATTGCTGTTTTCCGGGTTCAATTCATTGATTATAGCCTGTAAGGCGCCAATTTCTACCAGGATATTTAAAACAAATCAAATCTTTCCCGGTTTGATTCGTTGTATACGCAGTTAAATTATTGGGAAGAACCGGGAAGAAGCACTTTTGTATTTTATTTCCGGGTAATTAAAACACTTGAAATATTGATACAATTATGATAGAGTAGCAACGCATGGAAAATTTTGTCTAAATATGTGGAAAATGAAAAGTCAGGAAAGACAAAATCCCTTAAAGTTAAAACATATAATAGAATAAATAACAGATGCTTGATAATTATAGCAGTAGAATAATAGATATAACTTTGAGTGCAAGTGTTACTTTAAATTAATGAAAAGTTTAAAGACGAAAGAAGTATTAAGCATTTGAATTTCAAATGTTGTAATAAATATAAAAATTGAAAGGGGAATTGCATATGATTAAGAAAATATTAGCAATTACAATGGCAACAACATTAATTATTGGAGGGGGTTGGGAACCAACAAGTATTTATGCGGTAGATAATACCACAGTATCTATGGTAGGGGAGGATAATCAGAACTTCACCGAAAATATGGAAGATTATGAGTACATAGAGCAAAAAGTTGAGGACGAATTAAGTGTAGATACAGGTTTGCTTGAGCCTGAGGTGGAAGTGTGATACTAAATGAAAAATATGTATCAGAATCAGTTAATATGAAGTATAATGATAATTATAATACTTTGAAGAATAATCAGTATTATTTAGATAATTATGGAATACGATGTGCATTTAAACTTCATAAAAATAATGATACTGCTCTTGCAAACTTCCCATATGTAAAAACTAAAGAATATTCAAATGAGGGAATAGGTATAATTTTCTATTTGAAAAGAAAGTCAAACATCGTTGTATTCCACCCATATTATAAACACATACAAACAAAAAGAGAGTGGGTTTCAGTGGCGGTGTGCTTGGCAGATGATGGAAAGTTTACAGCTATATATACATTAGTGACAGGAAAGAATAAGAGCGTAGAGGAATCATATGCTGGTGTTGATAAAGCATTTAAGTTTACAATTAAATAATAAGGTGATAAATATATGAAGAAAAAAACAGTAATAACAGTTGTGATAGGTGTAATCATTGCCCTAACAATAATTACAAGTATATATGGAAAGAATCCAATATATAATTATGTAAAAAATAAATATTTTCCTGATGTACTTAATTTAGAAGAGCAGTATGGAGTGAAAAATTATAAAACAGGAAACCAGACAATAGAGGTAGATGGATACACAATGGTTATGGATCAGTATTTTTTTGAGAGTGATAAATCAGCAGGCTATTTGAGGATAAAAGTGATGTACCCTGATTTGGATATGCGGGAAATGGAAACGGATAGTGGAAATGACGAAAATCTATTTAATTTCGGTTTAGATGACACAAGGTACTTTTTTGCCACTGATGTTAAAGGTGAAGGCTTTAAGGAGGGAATAACGGCATGTACATCATATCAAAAGATTAGAGCAATCCAAACAAATAAAGCAATGTATATCTATTTTAAATTTTGTTCTGAAGATGGAGGAATATACAACGGCAAAGTATTTCTCCATGACCGCAAAGCCCAAAAAGGCATAGGGTACAGCGATTATGCAGGTAAGGAAAAATATGCCATAGGTGTTTTTGATTTAACAAAGTAGTAGAGTAATTTAGTGTATTTAGTAATGCTCTAAAAATAGTTTTACTTTTTTTGGAATATAGAATATAATTAATTTATCAGTCAAGGGGCAACAAAATTTGAACCCCGGAAATATTTTTTACAGGAGGCAAAAATGAAAAATATCAAAGTTAAGGTTATGGCAATTATGCTGGTAGTTGTTATGGTATTTACAGGATGTGCTACACAGCAGTCAGACATTAAGATTAATGCTGATGGAACAGGAAAGGTTACTGTTAATGTAGAAATTGATGAAGAAGCATACATTGATGCTACACTTAAGATGCTTAAGGCAAGTGGGCTTTCAAATGTGGAAATTGCATTATATGAGAAGGAACTAAGAAAAGAACTTCCTAAATCATTTGCAGAAGCAGGAGCTAAGAAGGTTGTAAGAGATGGTAAAACATATTATCAGATTACAAGAAATCAGACTATCAAAAAAGGAAACTTAAGTCAGGATATAACTGAAGGTGGAGAAGGTTATGTAACAACTGATACATTTTATTTAAAAATGGACTTCGCTTCACAAATGAACGATTTAGGCGGAATGGATGCAGGAATGGTTGACGGAGACATAGCAAGTCAGTTTAAGGCAGCAGGTCTTGATATGGATTCATTAGTAAAAATGACAGTAAATGTTGAAATGCCAAAGGCAATTGTTGCAACAACAGGAACAATTAGTGAAACAAACAAAAACATTGCAACATTTGATGTTAAGATTTCAAAGAATCAGACATTATTTGCAACTACAAATTCAAATGTAACTTTAGAAACAGCAAAAGCTAAATACAAAGCTGACAATACTATTAGCAAACCATCTGTTAAGAAGTTAAAAGCAAATAAGGTTTCTAAAAAGGCTAAAAAAGCTACTGCAACATTGAAGTTTTCTAAGGTTAGCGGAGCAAAGAAATATCAGGTACAGTATTCTACAAAAGGTTCATTTAAGGGAGCAAAGACAAAAACAATAAAGAAAACCACATACAAGCTTACAAAGCTTAAAAAGGGAACAAAGTATTATGTAAGAGTCAGAGCTGTAAAATACAATATGTCAAAAGATACAGTATACAGCAAATGGACAAAGAAGAAGGCTGTTAAAACAAAGAAATAGTTAGAAATAATATAAGGTTTACATAAAACTACAACCGGACGATAAATTATCTGGTTGTAGTTTTTTATATGGTCTTTGGTCTGTTCAAAACAATCATGCAACGTGGGGTGTTTTGGGAGTATAAGTCACTTGCTATGCGGGTGGTAACTCTGGTTATACAAAAAATTAACTTTCCGTTATAATAGAGTTGTTCAAGCTACTATTAAAAACTAAAGAAAGGGTAATTTTAGTGGCTAATAAAACAAACAGTTTAGCACATACAAAATGATTAGGTAAGTATCATATTGTCTTCATCCCCAAGTATAGATGAAAAATATTTTATTAAATCTATGTAAAGAAAGCAAAGTATAGGAAGAATATTAATACAATTGTGTCAATACAAGGGAGTAGTACTAATAGAAGATCGCATAATGCTGGAACATTTACATATGCTGGTAAGAATACCACCAAGATATTCAATGTAAGAAATAATGGGGGATTTAAAGGGGAAAATCAAGTCTAATGATTTTTGAGAAACATGTGAACTGAAAGTATAAATATGGAATTGTCATTTCTGGTGTAGAGGATATTATGTATATACGGTAGGAAAAATACGGCTGTAATCAAAAAGTATATACAAAATCAAATAAAAGAAGATAAGGGTATATGGCTTCATTGACAAGCATTAATGGCGTAAGGTATATAACACAAGGCTTGAAAATTAAAAAAATGCACTATTAAATAAAAATCATAGTGAAAAAAAGTGTTGACGGTAAAAATACGGAGTGGTACAATGTGAAACGTGATTTATAAATAAAGTTTTATAGTCATAAAAAATTTTTTAAGAAATGAATTATAAAATGAAGTTGAAAGGGAAGTTAGGTTGTATATTGTTGGCGATAACGTTAACGCTAATAGGAACATGGAATTATGTTGGTGCAAGAGATGATAATGTGGAGTACGCATTTAAATTACAAGCAAATTACAAAAATTCGTATACAGATATTAGATATCGTCAGACAAAGAAGGCAGATAATCCGTGGAAGGTTAATATGACATATAGTGCCGAAGGAAAAGGAACAAAGGCAGTGTATTGGTTAAACGTACCAGGACTGTTTTGCACTAGTGAAAGAGTATCAAATACACATACAGTTAAACAAGGCTCAGGACCACATTATTATAAGGCGTGGAAGGGAGCAGCTCAACAGTATGTAAGTATGGGAGCAGAAAATAATAATAATACATCTAAGACATATAATGTTTCAGGGTATTGGGATGAAGAAACATGGTAGTCTTATAGATAATGTATAATTACTGGATATCCAATATCCAGTAATTATATTATATGGAGGAAAAAGATTGATTAGTTATTTAATATTGAGGTTATGGAAAAGTCCGGTAAAAAAGCTTTTATATTGCATAATTATATTTTATCCTACGCTAGAGGTGATTTTTTATGTAAGGGATGTTTTAAGAGGGGGGAGTGTGTTCATACCTGATTATGCATTTTTTTTAACCTGTAATTCGGTTGGAGTTGGTCATATGTTCCAAGCTGTTTTGTTATGGTTTATGCCGGTGTATTGTTTGCTATTGACAGCAGATGATTGTATAAATGATTATAAGACAGGAAGTAAAAATATTCTTGTTTTAAAAAGTGGAAATAAAGTATATGTTAAATCACAGTTGATAAAAAGTTTTTTTTGTACATTTACAATGGTGATAGTTGCATTATTAGTTAATTTGATAATGGTACATATAATTTTTTATGGAGGAAAATTTGATCCATATGATGATGGCGTATATGTTTCTGACTTTTATCAATGGGAGGTAGATTTTCCGTTGCTTGCAAATATACTTTTTTCACTTATTACCGCTTTTTTTTGCGGATTAATCTCAATGGTTGGAACTATAAACGCTATTTGCATAAAAGATAGAAAAATCGTATATGGTTTAACAATGCTAATGTGGTTTATTCCGTTTTTGAAAGAAAAATCAATGATGTTACTATTTCAACCACACTCGGAATACGTTTTGAATACACTGATACCAGTAGGGCTTGAAATATTATTAGTATATGGAATATATATTGGAGTAGGGTATTACAGAGAAGTATATTATGGAAAAGATATTATTTAAAAAAAGAGTGCTAAAGGCGTTAAGTGTATGTTTATTAATAAATATAGTTGATATAATTGCATGTTATTACAATTTGCTAGAAATGTATAAAGACGAAGTAATTGATAGCATAGCGTTTAATAGAACATTGGTTTCAGGAGATTTTCATTCTTTATTGCAATATGGTGTTGTGTATATGTTCATATACATTATATATATAGTATATATAATGGAGGATGATAAAATATACAAAATTATTCGTTATGAGCAACGTAAGTCATACTATTTTAAAACAATAAAAAAAGTTTTTTATGCTACATTTTTATTTGTGTTAATTCACGAATTAACAAGTGTGGTATATATACTTTTATTTGGCAATTGGAGTATTTTGATAAAGCATAATTGGATTATGGGAATTTTTGGACAGATATTGATAACATTTTTATATTATAATATGGTTTTTTTTGTATATTCTATTATGCAATCAAAGTGGGTAAGAGGAGCATCGATTGTAAACACAATGATGATAATGATATTACAATACTACATTTCAGTAAAATTTTTTGAATTTATTTATATGCCCATAAAAGATATAGGTATTATGGTGAGTATGTGTGGTTATGGATATTCATTTAGGCAATGTTTAGGCAATGTATTTAGGCTTGTCGTAATTACGGTTATCGTAGGTGGGATTTGCCTAGAAGTGAAAAACAGAGAGGATATATTATAATAATGAAAAATGATAAAATATTGATACTTATGTTTGGAGTGAGTTGTATAGTTCAAGAACTTTTTTGCAAATACAATCAGGCAGAATTTTATGAATTTTGCTTTTTAAGAGGCTTAAATATTGAAAATGATGCCGGATTGCCTTATTTGGAAATATGTGCAATGAGTTTACCAACTATAGTTCTGATTCTGATATTTTCAGACGTATATGAGTTCCAAATTGAAAATTATGGAATGTTGTTACTGATAAGAAATTGCGATATACGGGTTAGAGTTTTAAAAATATATGTGAGTTTAATACCCTATATTGTAATGTATGTCTTAATGCAGGCTAGTATTTCATCAATATTTAATTGGGGATATTTTATACATAATTACTTGAAAATAGTATGCTATCTAGTTATATACTTTTTTTGCGTGCAGTTAGTTATAGTATCAGAGATTTTCATATGTTCATTGTTTGAAAAAAACATATGTGAAATAATGTTATGCGTATATTTATATGTATCACTTCTAATGTGTTTCAAGTTTGATGGGGTATGGACAAAAGTTATATGTTATCAGGGAATATTTGTTTCATTAGGACAAAGAGAGCGGGGAGATATAAAAGCTATTTGTGTTATGAATGAGATAGGAATTTTAATAGTAATTATCACTTTAATCTATATTCTTATGGTATTTAGATGTAGAAGGAAAGACTACGTATAGTGTGAATTTTATAATAAAAATGCTTACAATCAGAAGGATTAGTCATTAGTTGTATGAAAATATTAAAGAACGGATAAATTTTGAAATTGTTTTTAGGGTAAACTGTTTAATACAAAATAATTTAAAAAAATGAGAAGGTATAGAAGAAATATATGATAAATATTTATAATGTTTCAAAAAAAATAAAGGGTAAACAAATATTAACAAATATAAATTATGAATTTAACGAAGGCATGATTTATGGTTTGTGTGGGCCTAATGGTTCAGGAAAGACAATGATTTTGAGATTAATTGCAGGATTGATACATCCTACAGAAGGAAGAGTTGAAGTTGATGGAAAGGTTTTAAATAAATACAATTCGTTCCCGTCTAGTGTGGGTATTATTATTGAAAATATGGAATTATTACCTCAACTTAATGCTTATGAAAATCTTAAATTATTGTCTCAGATAAAAGATATAGCAACGGATAATGATATTTTTAATGTGCTTGAACGGGTAGATTTGAAAAGTGATCAGATAGTAAAAAAGTATTCATTAGGGATGAAGCAAAGGTTAAATATAGCTCAAGCAATTTTTGAAAAACCTCAATTACTTTTATTAGATGAACCGACAAATGCACTAGATGAAAGTGGCATTAAGCTTGTACATAAAATTTTATTAGAAGAAAAAAAAAGAGGAGCGTGTATTATAATAGCGACTCATAATAAAGAAGATATAAATGTGCTGTGTGATAAAATATTAAGAGTTACTGATGGATGTATGGAGGAAATAAATGTTTATTAAAAAAATAAAAGTCATACATATTGCATCTCTAGTTATTATAATATTTTTAATATCAGGGTGTTTTAATAAATATTTACATATAAAATATCCCGAAGCATTTGATGCAAATGGGGAGTATATAGAAAAAGGGAAATCACAAATATACGTTTCGGAAGATGGAAGTTATAATTACAGAATTAACGAAACAAATAATACGATAGAGCTCATATCATATAACGATGAAACAGAAAAGACAATAAAAGTTCCACAAGAAATTGATGGATATACTGTAATAGCAATAGGAGAGACAGTGTATGCATATCATACGGAATTGGAGAAACTTTATATACCAAAAAACATAAAAAAAATTAGGTTAGCGTTTGTGGCTGGATGTAATAATTTGAAGGAAATAGTGTTTGAGGATGATGTTGATGAAATTGAAAGGTATGCATTTGATGACTTCTTTGGATATGTAGTGGTTGATAAAAAATCAAATATTTATGAGTATTGTAAAAAAAATAAAATTAGAATTAAAGAAGGGAAATAGATAAATGTCGTCTCATGGAGGCGCATTTAAGGTAATTATGATTGCAAATCTTTTACTCCTCATTTTCTTTTTCATAATGAATATATTCATAGGTACTGTATTTTTCAGCGGTTTCCTTCATCCATAAATAAACCCGGTTACGCAAATCCTCTTTGGCAGCTTTACGGCTAAGAGTAGGGTTTGCATACATTGGGTCGCTGCAATATATGGTAATGGCGGGTTTCTTAAATATCAGCCCAAAAGGGAAATTACGTTTGCGGTAAGTTACAACCATAGCCACTACCGGGGCGCTTAAAAGTACAGGGTAAGCAAAACTGGCACTTTTAAAAGGACGTATGCCTACATAATAAGGCCATATATGTGCTTCAGGATAAATAGTTATGCAACTGCCCTGATGATAACGTTTAGAAACTGTGTTAAGCATTTCCTTCATACTTGCCATGTCGTAGCCAAGGGGCATAGCACCAAGCATGGCAACTAAATGATAAAGTCCTTTAATGGAAAAAGCGTCATTTCCGGCCATAAAATAAGTACGGTGGCCCCAGCCTGAAACATCGGCAGAAAGAAGAGGGTCAATATGCATGGTGTGATTGCTGTACAAAAAGCAACCGGATTTTAACCGCCTTATAGCACCGCGATTTTTAACATGAAGCCCTACGACAATGGTATTGAAAATCTTTACCAAAGGAAACACTATAAGATAGTACAAAATATCTGCAAAGAAATTCCACAGAAAACCGGTGTGAATCCACTTATAGTCCGGGGGAAGGGCCTGAGTTTTTATCCCGTTAGTTGCCGCAAAATCATCATTTAATTCATCTGTATAGTAAATTGTTTTCATAAAAATCCTTTTCCGTTAATTTCATTAGAACACTATTATTTATCTATTTGTTTATAATACCCAAAATCATTTCTTCCATACTGTCCATACATTTATTAAAAGCCCATTGCTTTGCGAAATCAGCATAATCCAGACTTCGCTGTTCCTTTTCCTTAGGATGTTCAATCCAGTAGTCAATTTTCTTAGCCAAATCCCCTACATTGTTACATTTAAACAGGTTTTTGTCATCAAGGGCAAAGTACCGGGTAGCGGAACGGGGGGAGTTATTAATAACAGGCACAAGACCACAGGAAATGGCTTCCAAGCAGGAAATGGCTTCAAGCTCAATTTCCGCGGCATGGACGTAAAGGTCAGCTGTTCCTAAAACCTTAAGCAAATCCGTTCTTGAATAAAACTTCATTATAGGCTGTATTGGCAAATGTCTTTTAGAATACTTTATCAGGTTAGATTTCTGAGGACCGTCCCCGGCAAAAATCAGCTGGATACGGTTTCGGTATTTACTTTTATTTACAGCTTTTAAAAGCACAATGTGAGTTTTTTCACGACTGTAACGTCCGGTAAACAATATACGGAAAAGACCGTCATTAACGTGATACTTTGGAATATCACGGTTAAACTGGCGGTTAACTCCGTTGGAAATAACATGTCCCGGAGTAGGCCCTACCACCTTTTCAAAGGTATCACGAATAAATTGGGTAGGGTAGTGAATGGCATCACAATAACGGTACAAATGTTTATAGAAAAACTTATATACATTTTTATTAAAATGCTTATCATTCATTAAAAAGAAATGATTAGAAAAATTTTCTGCCTGGCAATGGAAACCGGCAGACAGGGGAATGCCGTATTTGTGACAATATCTTGCAACGTAGCATCCTGTAAGAAAAGGAACCATAACGTGAACGGCATCCACGCCCTTTAGAGCCTTTGCCACGACTTTTTTATCAGGCTTTGAAATATTAACTCCGTTTTTCTTAACATAATTATTAAAAGGCCCAACGTTTAATGTTTTTACAATATAATAACCGTCTTCGCCGGCCTTGTCTGCGTCAGGGCAGATAACACGAACCTCATGGCCCTTAGCCTTTAGGGAACGTATAAGGTTCATAGCGGCAATGGTAGTACCGTTATTTTCTTCTCCAAGGACATCGCTAACTACTGCAATTATCATACTAATCTCCATTCTGTCACGGCTTATGACATATATATTAAAAAGGTAAAACCTTTCTTAATCTCACATATTGGTATTTTAATATAGGCAGTACATGAAATCAAGAAATAAAAAACATACAAAAACATATATTTGTTGCAATAACCGGACACTGCTTTGCTTGATTTGAAACCGGAAATTTTGTATACTATATTTTATATAGGCGAATGTCAAAAGTACCTTTGGCACTGCCATCATTTAAGGCATATTATTTTGCCTGAATATCAGCTAAGTATTACAGATACAGACTGAAAAGTTAGGATTGCAGGAGGAGAAAATGATAACATTAAGCAAAGGCGGCGCGTATCTCATTAACGGTACAGAAGTGATTGAGGACGGTCAGGAAGAATTACTTAAGAGCAAATTAGGAGATAAGTATCTTTCAAAAGAAGATGCAGCAAAGAATACTATTGCATACGGCATCTTAAAAAATCACAATACATCAGGAAATATGGACAAGCTTCAGATTAAGTTTGATAAGCTTACATCCCATGATATTACATTTGTAGGTATTATTCAGACAGCAAGAGCTTCAGGACTTGAGAAGTTCCCTATACCATATGTACTTACAAACTGTCACAACAGTTTATGTGCAGTTGGAGGAACAATTAATGAAGATGACCATATGTTTGGTCTTACATGTGCTAAGAAATACGGCGGAATTTATGTTCCACCTCATCAGGCAGTTATTCATCAGTTTGCAAGAGAAATGCTTGCCGGTGGCGGAAAGATGATACTTGGCTCAGATTCACATACAAGATACGGTGCCCTTGGTACCATGGCTATGGGTGAAGGCGGACCGGAGCTTGTTAAGCAGCTTCTTTCCCAGACATATGATATTAACATGCCGGGAGTTATTGGAATTTACATGACAGGAGAGCCTGCTAAGGGAGTGGGACCTCAGGACGTGGCACTTGCCATTATCGGAGAAGTTTTTGACAAAGGATATGTTAAAAATAAAGTTATGGAATTTGTAGGACCGGGAGTTTCAAATCTTAGTGCTGATTTCAGAATCGGCGTAGATGTAATGACTACAGAAACTACATGTCTTTCATCTATTTGGAGAACAGACGAGAAGATTAAAGAGTTCTACGATATTCATGGAAGAGTAGAGGAATACAAGGAGTTAAATCCGGGAGCAGTTACTTACTATGACGGAATGGTATACGTTGATTTATCAAAGATTAAGCCTATGATAGCAATGCCTTTCCATCCAAGTAACACATATACTATTGACGAGGTAAATGCTAACCTTGAAGATATTTTAAGAGATGTTGAAAAGAAAGCCCTTGTCTCATTAGACGGACAGGTTGATTATAAACTTACAAACAAAATTAAGAATGGTAAATTATACGTGGATCAGGGTATTATTGCAGGATGTGCCGGCGGTGGATTTGAAAATATCTGTGCAGCAGCAGACATTCTTACAGGAAAGAATATCGGATCGGATGAATTTACCCTTAGCGTATATCCGGCTTCAATGCCAGTATACATGGAACTTATTAAAAATGGTGCAGCAGCCTCCATTATGGAAGCAGGCGGTGTTATGAAGACAGCTTTCTGCGGACCTTGTTTTGGAGCAGGAGATACACCGGCAAACAATGCATTCAGTATCAGACATTCTACACGTAACTTCCCTAACAGAGAAGGAAGCAAGTTGCAGAACGGACAGATTGCATCAGTTGCACTTATGGATGCAAGATCAATTGCAGCTACAGCAGCTAACAAGGGATATCTTACAGCAGCAACAGATATGGATGTTGAATACAAGGGACGTAAGTATCATTTTGATAAGACTATTTACGAAAACAGAGTATTTGATTCTCACGGTGTTGCTGACCCTGATACGGAAATCCAGTTTGGCCCTAACATTAAGGACTGGCCGGAAATGGTTGCACTTACAGACAATTTGTTACTTAAGGTGGTATCAGAAATACATGACCCTGTAACAACAACTGATGAACTTATTCCATCAGGTGAAACTTCATCATACCGTTCTAACCCATTAGGACTTGCAGAATTTGCACTTTCAAGAAAAGACCCTGAATATGTAGGAAAGGCAAAGGAAGTTCAGAAGGTAGAAAAGGCAAGAGAAGCAGGCCAGTGTATGTGTGAATATTCAGATGAATATAAGAAGATTCTTGAAACAATCAAGAAGGAATTTGCTGATGTGAATAAAGAAAATTTAGGTGTAGGAAGTACAATTTATGCTGTAAAACCTGGTGACGGTTCAGCAAGAGAACAAGCTGCATCATGTCAGAAGGTTCTGGGCGGATGGGCTAATATTGCTCAGGAGTACGCTACAAAGAGATATCGTTCAAACCTTATTAACTGGGGTATGCTTCCATTTATTTATGAAGAGGAAGAGCTCCCATTTAAGAAGGATGACTTTATTTTCGTTCCAAATATTGCAGAGGCAGTAAAGAATAAGACAACAGAAATTCCGGCATATGTAGTTGGCGATGAATTAAAGCCGTTTACATTAAAGCTTGGTGAAATGACAGATGATGAACGTGACATTATATTAAAGGGTTGTCTCATTAACTACAACAGAGTTTAAAATCAATCTTCCGGAAACAGACAAGTCGGAAAAATATAAGCATAATGTATGCAGATGGAGGACACCATATGGGAAATAAATTAGCCATAACAAAAGATGACTGTTACTTATTTGGTAAAGGCATTAATTATGAAATATATGAGAAACTGGGTGCTCATATTACGGAAATAGATGGAGTTAAGGGAACATACTTTGCAGTATGGGCTCCCCATGCAACTAATGTTGCAGTTATAGGCGATTTTAATGACTGGTTAGGATTTAATCACAATATGACTATGGATAATGATTCAGGAATATGGGAGCTGTTTATTCCGGAAGTTGGAGAAGGAGCAATGTACAAATATGTGATTTCCACGGAAAGTGGAGACACATTGTACAAGTCCGACCCATATGGAAACTGGGCGGAAGTCAGACCGGGCAATGCTTCAAGAGTAACCAATATTGATTCATATAAATGGAATGATTCCAAGTGGATTCATCAGAAGGCATCGGAAAGTCACTACGAACTGCCTATGTCAATTTATGAGGTGCATCCGGGTTCATGGAGAAAAGACTATAAGGGACCGGATGATGAAGATGGATTTTATGACTATAGAAGGATGGCAGATGAACTGGTAGATTACGTGGTGGATATGGGATATACTCATGTGGAACTTATGGGAATCTTAGAGCATCCTTTTGACGGTTCATGGGGGTATCAGGTTGTGGGATATTATGCACCTACATCCAGATATGGAAAGCCTCAGGATTTTATGTATTTAATAGACGCTTTTCATAAGGCAGGAATCGGAGTTATTTTGGACTGGGTTCCGGCGCATTTCCCAAAGGACGCCCACGGACTTGCTATGTTTGACGGAACACCTCTTTATGAATATGCTGACCCTAGAAAGGGAGAACATCCTGATTGGGGCACAAAGGTTTTTGACTATTCTAAAACAGAGGTTAGCAATTTCCTTATTGCAAATGCTTTATTCTGGGTGGAAAAGTATCATATAGACGGACTTCGTGTAGATGCAGTGGCATCAATGCTTTATCTTGATTATGGAAGAAAAGATGGAGAATGGGTTCCTAATAAGTACGGCGGAAATGAAAATTTAGAGGCAATAGAGTTCTTTAAGCATTTAAGCAGTATTATGAGATATAGAAATCCAAGGGCTTATATTATAGCAGAAGAGTCTACAGCGTGGCCGAAGGTTACCATGGCACCGGAAGAAGGCGGACTGGGATTTTCTTACAAGTGGAATATGGGATGGATGCACGATTTCCTTGAATATGTGAAGCTTGACCCGTATTTTAAGAAGAATAATCATAATAAGATGACATTTGGACTGACTTATGCATTTAGTGAGAACTTTATCTTAGTTCTTTCCCACGATGAGGTAGTTCATTTGAAATGTTCAATGATTAACAAGATGCCGGGGTACCCGTCAGATAAATTTAAAAACCTTAAGACGGCGTATACATTTATGATGGGACATCCGGGAAGAAAGCTTTTGTTTATGGGACAGGAATTTGCCCAGCTTCAGGAGTGGTCAGAGGCAAGAAGTCTTGACTGGTATTTGTTAGACGAACCTGAACATAAGGATATGCAGGACTATGTAAAGAAATTATTACATATCTATAAGAAATATCCGGCACTTTATACTGAAACAAAAGGCTATGGAGCTTTTGAATGGATAAATGCAGATGACAGAGACAGAAGTATATTTAGTTTTATAAGAAAAACAACAGAGCCTGATTACAGGAATTCTGTGGGATTCGTATTTAACTTTACACCGGTGGAAAGACCTGACTATGTAGTTGGTGTTCCAAAAGCCGGAACATACAAGAGAATTATTACTACGGAAACAGGAGATACGGAAGTGGTGAAATATAAAGCAAAGAAACAGGAGGCTGATGGTAAGCCATATAGATTGGAAATACCACTTAGACCTCTGGAATCAGTAGTTTTTGAATTCCCTAAAGTAATAAAGAAGAAAGCAAAAACAACAAAAAAGAAATAAAGATTAACTAAAAAGGGCAGTTGTTAAGCTGCCCTTTGTTGGCAGTAACAATACAGAGAATTTTCGGAGAAAAAGATGAAAAAAAAGGTATTTATCGTAATTATTATTTTAATTATATTAGGTGGAGCAAGTGCATTTGGAATAATGTACAATAAAAATCATACATCAGGGGAGCCTGAGAAAAATGATGTGGCAGAAATGACAGACAAAATTCCTGACATGAAGGTATATGCAGGAAGCAATGTTATTGGAACCATAGACGGATACACAATGGAAATGAATTATGCACACCTTAGAGATAGTATTATTCCGGTAGGTACAGACAATAAGGTTTCCATGGAAATAACATCCAACAAAAATAAGATTGAAAAATTATCTTATGAGGTGGTAAGTGCAGAAGGTGACACTCTTCTAGATAGTGGAGAAATCACGGATTTACAGGAAAATGACGGGAAAATTGCCTTTGATTATCAGGCAAGTGCCATTATGGAAAAGGGAAAAGAATATTTTCTTACCTTCAACATGTCTACAGATAAACATAAAAATCTGCACTATTACACAAGGGTTATGCAAATAGGTGCAGATGTAGTTGAAGACCAGATTGCCTTTGCCAAGGATTTTAGTGACAGAACCTTTAATGAAAACGAGGCAAAGGGATTAGTGGCATATATTGAGCCGGATGCAAAGGGAGCTAATGATAATTTAGGGGTGACTACCATTAAATCCAGTTACAGCATGCTGGTGTGGAAGACACTTCACCCGGCAAAGAGCACTGATACAACTGTGTATGCCAAGGATTTTTGTATAAAAGACAGCGGCGAGGCAGGAACCTACACTATGAATTATCAGATGAAAGCAACAAATACTGAAAAGGTGGAGGAAACCTACAATGTTACTGAAAACATTACAGTGTGGACCTGTGCAGGTAAACAGTATGTACTGGCATATGACAGGGAGGTAAATCAGGTTTGGGCTGCTTCAAAGAATAATGTTGGAAACAGTTTTATTGATTTGGGAATACAGAAGCAGACAACGGTTTCTAATGTAGAAAGTTCTAACGGACAGTTTATCGGATATGAGATAAATGGTGACGTGTATACTTTTGATGTTACCGGCAAAAAAATGTATCGTGTATATAACAGCAAGGCAAAAAGCGGGCAGCAGCTTTACAAGACCCGCTCCAGAGTTATAAAGGTGGATAATGATGGAAATGCAGAATACATGATATATGGTTACAGTCCAAGTGTAAATCATGGTGGAAAAAATGGAATTTCCATAATGGATTACAGTGTTAAGGATAATAAATCAGTGGAAAAAGCCTTTATACCATGTAATGAGCCGGCGTGGATTCTGGAAAATCAAATGTCTCAGCTTTGCTATGAAGGTGACGGAACATTATATATAATGCTAGGAAAAGCAGTATATTATGTGAACTTAAAAACAAAGGAATGGGGAACATTGATTGAGAACATGGAGGATGGAAGTCTGTGTGTAAATGAGCAGGGAACAGTAATTGCTTATAACACCAATGGAAGTATTTACAACAGTGACAGTATTACCGTTATTGATTTAACTAATGGAGAGAAAAAGGAAATTAAGGCAGAAGAAGGTAAGAAAATTGCAGTATGCGGATATACCGGTGCTAATCTGGTATATGGAACAGGAACAATTTCAAAGGATAAGAAATACGATGCTTTTCCTATTGAAACACTAAACATAGTGGATTCTGATTTAAACCTGGTTAAGTCATATTCAAAAAGCGGAATAACCATGACAGACGTAACCATTACAGATACAATTATCAGCTTTAAGCGTTTTAGAAAAGGAAAGCGTTTAGAGGATGACCAGCTTCTTGATAACACAGAGGATACGGTAAGGGTTGCTAATTCAAGCTATTATACCGATGACATGAAAATGAGGGAACTGGCGCTGTCCTTTACCAATAATCTTAATGCCACAACCAAGCTTACCATTGGCAAATGGGGATCAGTGGAATTTTCTACAGGAACAGAGGTTGACTCTAAATTTGTAAAAACCACTGAAGACAGATATTTTGTATATGGATATGGAATGCTTCAGGGAGTGTATTCTAAAAAGGAGGATGCCACAAAAGCCGCAAGGGAAGTTTATGGTTTGGTGATAGATGAAAGGGGTAGTAAAATATGGGTGTTTGAGGAGAACTATCAGTAGAAAATATATTTAAACATAAAGTGAAAAAAAGGCATTAAATATAACAAAAATTAACAATTATAAAGTAGAAATATAGCATGTAATGGGATACAATTATTTACAGATATTGGAAAGTGACAATTTTTTCTACAAAAAGTGCAGTTATCCGGTTTAATGATAAATATGAAGAAAAAATTCATTTCATTATTGATGATAATAGCAATGATGTTTTCTATGCTTCCGGCGAATGTGGTTGACATAAAAGCTGCAACAGGGAAAACAGCTATTATTAGTGTAGAAGGGAAAAATGCCATTCCCGGCTCTACAGTATCTGTAAATGTGTCTATAAAGGACAATCCGGGAATATTAGGCTCGGTACTTAGGGTTGAATATGATTCCAAGCTTACATTGACAGATGCAAAGTCAGGGGAAGCTTTTAGCACATTAGTTATGACCAAGCCGGGAAAATTCGGTTCACCAAGCAAGTTTGTATGGGATGGTCAGGATTTGCCAATTACAGGAAGCCAGAATTCTAATTCGGCAGGATTCTTCTATTTATACGGAAGTGCTCCATGCTGGTATTATGAATGTACAAGGACAGTAGTTGCATCTTACAAGACTCAGTATCGTTATGCAGACCGCAGTAAGTCATACACATACTTATTTAAGAAGGTAGAGCAAAAGGAGTCCACCTCAGAAATTCAGGAATCGGATTCTGTAAGCAATGTACAAAAATGGGTTAAGTACACTATTTAGTGGGATAAAAATAACATAATATTATATAATAAAGAGGTCATTCACATTAGTGGATGGCCTCTTTGTTATGGATGCAAATATTAAAACTCATATTTTATTCTCATTAAACCATAACATATCTCTCTGATTAATTGACCGAAAAATCCATTAATGTTATACTAAAAGATAGTAAAAAAGTTCGGGAGGGACTATGCGTTTTATTCATACAGGAGATATTCATTTAGGAGCCATGCCGGAGAGCAGAAAAGAGTGGGCAAAAAACCGTGGAGATGAAATCTGGCAGACTTTTGAGAGATTAATAAAGAAAATTAAAGCACAGCCGGTGGATATGTTGATTATTGCCGGGGATTTGTTTCACAGACAGCCATTGCTTAGGGAGTTAAAAGAGGTGGACTATCTTTTTTCAACAATACCTGAAACTAAAGTAGTGCTGTGTGCCGGAAATCATGATGCCATTAAAAAGGGGTCATTTTACGATGGCTTTAAGTGGAGTGATAATGTTATTTTTCTAGGCAGTGAGAATGTTCAAAAAGTGGAAATCCCGGAACTTAACGCATGTGTCTATGGACTTAGCTACCATCAGACAGAAATAACAGATGGAATGTATGATCACATTATTGTGGACAGACCTGATATGATAAATATTCTGGTGGCTCATGGTGGTGATGAAAAGCATATTCCGATTAATAAAAAGAGAGTGGCAATGTCAGGATTTGACTACGTGGCAATGGGACATATTCACAAGCCGTTTATGGATGAAAAGTACAAAATGGCTTATTGTGGTTCCTTAGAGCCTATTGATGTGAATGATACAGGTGAGCGTGGCTATATATACGGAGAAGTGGACAAGAAAGGTCTGGAGTTTGAATTTGTGCCATTTTCTAAAAGACAGTATGTTGATTTGGACTTTACGGTAACGCCAAATGCTACAAATATGGAAATCAGACACAGGCTTTCCGACATTTTTAATGAAAGAGGAAAGGATAACATGTACCGTGTAACATTTAACGGTTACAGGGATCCTGAATTTGAAATAAGCATAAAAGACGTAATGGATTGTGGCAATATAGTAACTGTTATTGATGAAACAATTCCGGATTTTGATTTTGAGGAAATGTATGCCGACAATAAGGATAATATTCTTGGAATGTTTATTGGTCAGTATTTAGATAAGGAACCATTAAATCCGTTGCAGCAGAAGGCACTTTATTATGGCACAAAAGCTTTATCACAGGCTATGGAGGGTAAGGTATGATTATAAAAGATATACAGTTGACGAATTTTGGTAAATTTAATCATAAATATATATCTCTTGAGCCGGGACTTAATATTATATATGGTGAAAATGAGGCAGGGAAAACCACTCTTCACACCTTTATAAGAGGTATGCTTTTCGGAATTGAAAAGCAAAGAGGAAAGGCAAGTGCTAAAGATACCTATTCTAAATACCAGCCATGGGACAATCCTTCTAATTATCAGGGAACCATGGGAATTGAAAGCGATGGAGTGAACTATCGTATAGAGCGCAATTTTAGTAAGGAAAATAAGAGCTTTAAGGTAATAAATGAGGATTTAGGTATTGAATTATCTCAGGAACAAATAGATGAACTGTTTGCGGGACTGGATGAAAGCTGTTATTACAATACCATTAGCATAAGCCAGCTAGGCAGCGTTACTGACAAGGAACTGGAGAATATACTGAAAAATTATGCAGCTAATCTTGGTTCCACAAAGTCTATGGAAATTAATATAAAAGAGGCTTTTGAGGAGTTAAATACCGAAAAAAGAAAGATTATTTCTGAAAATAAAATTGGAGAAGAGGATGAAATCCGCAGATATATAAGAGATGACGAGGATACATTGGAGTTGTCAGAAAGAGAACAGCACACAATTATTGCCTCTATTGAACAGAAAAAGGAGTCTGTGGCACGTCTTCAGGAAAAGAAAAAGGATTTGTCTGCAAGGGATGCCAAAAGGCTGGAGGAACTGGCAAGGCAAAATGAGAGAAAAGAGAATCTTTATCAGGAGGTTTTGTCATATACCACGGAGCTTGAAAAGTATAACTCTATGTTAGAGCAGATAAAATCCCATAAGCAGTCATTGGAAAATGAATTAAAAAGCAAGGGTATTGATAATTGGGAGACCATGGATATGCTTACAGATAAGGTTGTAAACAGAAGCAATATACCGATTGTGTTTATAATTCTTACCATGGCATTTATTGGGGCAGCAATTGGCTTTACCGTTGGCAATGTTGATTTGTTATATGTAGGGGAATATTGGATGAAGCCTGCGATTTGCTTAGGACTGGCAGGCGTGTGTCTGATTTTATCTGTTGTAAAGTTTTTTGTTAACAAAAAGAAACGCAATAAGAAAATTGAAAGCCTGAAAGAGCTTAAGCTGGTACTGGACAAGTTAGATGCGGCAAAGCATGAGGAAACTTATTGTATGCATCAGATTGACAGCAAAAAAGATGCCCTTGAGGCAACACAGGAGTTGATAAAGGCAGAAGAGGAAAAGGAAGTAAATTCAGAAGATTGTAGCGATGAGCTTAAGGAAATAGAGCAGCAGGAGAGGGAATTGAATGAGGCTATTTCCAAGGCTAACTGGATTTTGGAGCAGAAAAAAGAAAAAGATATTGAAGTTGAAGCAAGAATTAATGAATCAAATCACAGACTTGAAGTTATTAAAAAAGCAAAGTTTGAAATTGATGCCATTGAAGAGGCAAAGACAAATATTGAAAAAATAGCTACTGAAATTAGAAACAGCTTTGGAAAGAAGTTAAATGAAAAGGCGTCCTTTTATATGTCGGAGATTACCAATGGAAAATATGATAATCTTTCTATAGATGACAGATTAAACATTTCCATTAATGGTAAAAAATCACTAATTCCTGCATCTAAGCTTAGTAAAGGAACGGTGGAGCAGATATATATGGCGCTTCGCCTTGCAGCAGCTGATATCATTTTTGAGAAAGATAAGAAGCCGATTCTTTTAGATGATGCCTTTGTTATGTATGATAATAAACGTATGGGCAACACAATGAAGTTTATGGCTGAAAGCATGGAACAGGTTATTATTTTCTCCTGCCATACCAGAGAAAAAGTAATGGCGGATAAGTTGAAAATACATCACAATTTTATAAAGTTATAAAATAAGAAATCAAAAAGACAGCTTGCCCAGAGGCAGCCGGCTTAAAAATAAGATATAAAGACAAAAAAAGATTGCTACCAAAATAGTAGCAATCTTTTTAAATAAACTTTAACTATCTGTTTCCATATTCATTAACACGTTTGTTGATACGCTCAACAGGATCTAATAAATCGCTAATTGAAGAATCGTGATTTAATCTGTCAATAAATAAGGCTGTGTATTTTGCAACGTCTACACTGATGTACCATTCTTTTGACAAAAGTTCAGGAGTCTGGTAAATGCAGTTTGTAGTCATTACTCTGTAAATAAGACCATCTTCATAGGCTTTATCAAATTTTTCCAAACCGTTTGTAAAGAGACCAAAGGTTGATGCAACAAAAACTCTCTTTGCTTTACGTTTTTTTAACTGGCTTGCAACATCTAACATACTGTCACCGGATGAAATCATATCATCAATAATAAGAACATCCTTTCCTTCTACTGATTCGCCTAAATATTCATGAGCTACAATAGGATTTCTTCCATCTACAATAGTAGTATAATCACGACGCTTATAGAACATACCCATATTAATACCAAGTACGTTGGCGAAGTATACAACTCTTCCCATAGCACCTTCATCAGGGCTTATAACCATTAAATGCTCTGAATCTAACTGCAAATCGTCAACATTTCTTAAAAGATTTTTAATGAACTGATATGTTGGCATAATTGACTCAAAACCGTGAATAGGAATAGCATTGTTAACTCGTGGGTCATGGGCATCGAAAGTAAGAATATTATCAACTCCCATATTAACAAGTTCCTGTAACATAACTGCACAATCCATAGATTCTCTGGAAGTACGTCTGTGCTGTCTGCTTTCATATAAGAAAGGCATAATAACAGTAATTTTTTTTGCCTTACCTGCAGCAGCGGCAATAACTCTCTTAATGTCTGCATAGTGGTCATCAGGAGACATATGGTTCTTTTGACCACAAACAGTATACTCAATGCTGTAATTAGTAACATCATCGATAATATAGAGGTCGCAACCACGAACTGTGTCTTTTAAGGTACATTTTGCTTCACCTGTACCAAATCTTGGTGTGCTTACATCTAACAGGTATGAATCCTTAACATAACCTTTAAATGTAATAGGTGATTCTTTTGCTTCGACTCTTTCACTTCTCCAATCAGAAATGTAAGCATCAACAGTTTCTCCTAATGCCTTACTTCCTGATAATGCTACGATGGCAAGTGGACCAACGGGAATAGATTCGATAAACTTTTCGATAGCCATTTGTAAAACTCTCCTTCATGTGTAAATGTGTTAAATAGTAAACTTTTTCTTTATTCTTATATCATCACCAAAAATCTTAAAAGAATTATAATTTCCAATAACCCTGGAAAAAATTCTCTCTTCATATTTATTCTGCAAATCTTCTATAGAAAAGTTTGTAGAAATAATAGTAGATTTCTGATGTATAAGTCGCTCATTAAGACAATCAAACAGTGCCGAGTCGGTAAAGGAATTGCTCATCTCAGTACCTAAATCGTCAATTATAAGTAAATCACATCCCTCTAATTCATTTATACTAATCTGTCTGTAAACGGAATTATTCTCTCTTCTGAAAGAATAATCTGCAAGCAGGTCAAAAAACTGAACTGCTGAAAGATAAATAACAGAATAAGATTTGTCTATTAATTCTTTGGCAATACAGTTAATTAAAAAGGTTTTGCCTGTACCCGCCCTGCCATAGAATAGCAGATTACATGGGTGTTTGTCAAAGTTATTTATAAAATAATGACATCTGTCTACAATAGTTTCCATATTTTCCAGGGAAGATATGCCGGAAACTTCATCAATTATGTCATCAGAATAGAAATCAAAATTGAAATTATCAAAATTTTCCACTGCTAAAATCTCATTTAATTCTGATCTTGAATATATAAGATTTATTATTTCAGACTTAAGGCATTCACAAGGTTTTCCGTGGACAAATCCGGTGTCCTTACAAATAGGGCAGGTAAAAATTTCATCCAGATAGTCCCCAGGATATCTGTTCATAAGAAGTGCTGCACGCTTTTTCTCGCTTATAACCTGAATATCCTCTCTTAAAGAGTCCTTAGCAGAAGCATCACCGGACAATGCAAGCCTTGTGGCATTAACAGCCAGTGAAGCAATTTCCCTGTCATATTCGGCTATTTGAGGTACATTTTCATAAACCTCCTTAATACGCCTGTCCATTTCTATTTTATTTTCTAAACGTCTGTTATTATAGTTGTTACTTATAGTATCAAACTGTTCTCTTGTAAGACCCATAGGGGAAACTCTCCTTAAATCCTTTTATTAAATATTCTTCTTGGCAAATTTCTTGTTTTGGCTTTCTACAATCTTCTTTTCTAACTGACTGTAATCATATGTACGCTGTTCAAAAGTTTTTGCACGTTTAGCTTTCACTGCCTTCTTTGACGGGGCTTTTGAAACAACACTAAATGACTTAGCTGTCTCTTCAGAATGAATCTTGTCCAGCTTTTCAATAGCTTCTAAGCAGTTAGCATCATTTTTGAACCAGTTTGTCAAAATACCATCTGCGTATCTGAAACTTGCACAGTGAGTATGCTCCATGGTACGGTTGCATGCCTCTAAAATAATGTCATCAGAAAAACCATACTTGTCTGTCCATTTTGAAATATATAAAACCTCATTTTTTACAGGAGCCTTATAAGTTAGTCCAAAAATCTTATAAATTCTTTTGTAAATATCCTTTCTTACTTTTGCATCTAACTTAGCTTCCTCGATAGTATAGATATCCTTTTGAACATAAGAAATAGCAGTCTTTTCAATATATGAAAAAGTCTTATGACCTTCTGAAATGCACTTTTCCATTATGTATATAATAAAATCAGAATCCAGCTTAAGTCCGTCTAACATATAAATAATGCTGTTAATGTCAGCAGGATTAAGTGTACATCCTAAATAAGTCTGTGCCAAAAATGTAAGCTGCTCAAACCTGTCATCATTTGAAAAAGAAGCAATTTCCTTTGGAGAATATTTCCTCTTAGCCGGAATGATAATCCCTGATGTTTCCGGAACAGGAATAGGAGTGCTGTCTCCTGAAACCGCTGCCAAAATTTCAGGTTTTACATCTGAAATATCAGATACTTCAATAGCACCAGATACATTCTCAGTGGAAATACCACTTACAAGATAACGGTTGCTTTTTAAGGCTTCAAATCTGATGCAGGCAATATTTCCGGACTTGTCCGTTGAAAGTGATAACAGACTTTGATCTGCCCAGTAATGGAGGGCACGATTTACGTCAGCCTCTAACATATTAAACCTGTCAGCAATATTTGAAAGTGTTAATTCATCTTCAGAAGCTTCGCTAGTATTTCTGTTCATAAGACGAAGCAAATGAAGGTAGATTTTTATAAATTCCCCATTGGCTTTTGGCATATACTCATCTAAAAAAACATTCGAAATAGAGGTGAAATCCGCAAAGTTACCTCTGTCTAAAATCAACTTAGCCATTTTTGTGCTCTCCTACAATAATTTTCTATATCAAGCTTTGCTCCAAAGCTTTGTCTGCATCTCAAATACATTTTGAAGTATAGCATAAAATTTCTAAAAATCAACGTCACAAATTGGCTGAAATGCCCTATTTTAAAGGGATTGCGGGGTATGTTAATAATGTTAATAATGATAATAAAAAGGGGGCATAATTTGTCGAAAACTGTCACACCTCCCATTAACTCTGGAAAATCAAGGTTGCTAAAATTCAATCTTATGTAAACAAAAAATCCACAAAATTTTGTTAATAGTTATCAACAAAATTTTGTGGAATGTTAATAAGTTATTTTCCAAGAAGATGTTCCCCTATTTTTACTACGTCTCCGGCACCCATTGTTATTAACAAATCATTGTGTGCACAATTTTCTAATAAAAAATTTTCTATTTCACTAAAAGTTGGGAAATAGTAAGCAGTACCACCGTCTTTTTTTATCTCATCCATTACATCTTTTGAACTTATGCCAAGGGTATTTTTCTCCCTTGCAGCATAAATATCAGCCAGAACTACTGCATCAGCTTCCTTCAACGCATCAGCGAACTCAGACAACAGAGCTTTTGTACGTGAATATGTGTGTGGCTGGAATACAACCCATAATTTATTGTGTGGGTAGTGTTTTGCAGTGCTAAGGGTGGCCCTAATCTCATCAGGATGATGGGCATAATCATCTATAATAGTAATATCTCCCAATTTACCCTTAAGCTGAAAACGTCTGTCCGTACCTTCATATGCCATAAGTCCTGTTTTAATATCTTCATTACTTATTCCCATAAAGTGGGCAGCGGCAATAGAAGCTAAGGAATTATAAATATTGTGCTTTCCTGTGACCTTTAATGTAATATGGTCTTTAATTTCACCGTTTACAACTAAGTCATAAGAGCCTCTTGCAAATTCATCAAAAGTAATATTTGCAGCACTGTACATACTTTTATTAGGGTCTGAACCTACTGTAATGACACTGCATTTGAGCCCTTCCGTAAAATATTCAATATTGTCAATGTCGCTGTTAATAATTAAAGCTCCATCATCAGGGACTAAACGGGCATATTCCCTAAAGCTATGTCTTATATCGTCTAAATCCTTAAAAAAGTCCAGATGGTCCGCTGCAACATTTAAAATAATGGCAACTGTTGGCTTAAAGGATAAGAAACTGTTAGTATATTCGCATGCTTCAGTAATAAGCTTATCAGAATGACCGATTCTTGTATTTCCCTTAATGGCAGGCATAATTCCGCCTACTAATATGGTAGGGTCGGTATCTGCCTCGAGCATAATCTGGGAAAGCATGGAAGTAGTAGTGGTCTTTCCGTGAGTTCCTGAAACTCCAATGGCAGTATGGTAATTCTGCATAATCTGACCTAAAAATTCCGCCCTTGTAAGAAGGGGAATATTCATTGATTTTGCTGCAACTAATTCAGGATTATCCTGTTTAACGGCAGCTGTATAAATTAAAACTTCAACATCTGAAGAAACATTCTGCGATTTTTGTCCGTAGCAAATAGTTGCACCTAATGACTCTAGGTGCTTTGTTATTTCGGACTCCTTTGAATCTGAACCTGTAACGGTAAAACCTCTTGAAATCATGATTTCTGCTAATGCACTCATACTAATTCCACCGATTCCGGTAAAATGTAGTTTAGCAGGAGTATTAAAATCTAATTTGTACATATTCTTCTCCAATCTCATAATAAAATCTTATATGATTATACACTTGTTTTAGTACTTTTTAAAGATTTAACATAAAATTAATCAAAACTAAAAGGTAAATCTTCTATAATAAATACAAAAATCAGGAATAACTTTATTATAGCAATTTTAGACAAAATATAGTATAGAAAATTGTTAAAAATACAAAATAGATTAATGAAAAAATAAGAAATAGGAAAGAACAATAAAAAAATTGTACATTTTGCACAACTAAGAACGAAAAATGGCAAAAAAAAGAGAAAATATAAATAAAAAATAGGGGGGAAATGCTTTTATTATTAGCAATTTAATGCTATAATTTTATTACTTAATATAAGCAGCGAGGTGAGTTGACATGATAAAAAAAGAAATGATTGCAATGTTGTTAGCAGGTGGACAAGGTAGCCGTCTTGGTGTACTTACTGCAAAAGTTGCAAAACCGGCAGTTGCGTTTGGTGGAAAATATAAGATTATAGATTTCCCATTAAGCAACTGTATTAATTCGGGCGTTGATACGGTAGGTGTACTTACACAGTATCAGCCACTTAGGTTAAATGATCATATTGGTATTGGTATGCCATGGGATCTCGACCGCAATATCGGAGGTGTTACAGTTCTCCCGCCTTACGAAAAAAGTGAGAACACGGAATGGTACACAGGTACGGCTAATGCTATTTTCCAGAATATGAATTATATGGAAACATATAATCCTGATTATGTTTTAATTTTGTCAGGGGATCATATTTATAAAATGGACTATGAAGTTATGCTGGATTACCACAAGGCAAATAATGCGGATGTTACTATTGCAGCTATGCCGGTACCAATAGAAGAGGCAAGCAGATTTGGTGTGGTAGTTACAGATGAAAATCATAAGATTACTGAATTTCAGGAGAAACCGGAACATCCAAAGAGCAATCTTGCTTCAATGGGTATTTACATATTTAGCTGGCCGGTTTTAAGGGGTGCACTTATTAAACTGAAGGATCAGCCTAACTGTGATTTCGGTATGCATGTTATTCCATATGTTCATGAGAACGGAAAAAGAATTTTTGCATATGAATATACAGGATACTGGAAAGATGTAGGAACTCTTAAATCCTACTGGCAGGCAAACATGGAACTTATTGATATAGTTCCGGAATTTAATCTTTATGAAGAATTCTGGAAGATATATACCAAGAGCGAGGCACTTCCACCACAGTATGTTTCAGCTGACTCTAAGATAGAGCGAAGCATTATCTGTAATGGATGTGAAGTAAGAGGTAATGTACATAATTCAGTTATAAGTGCAAATGTTGATATTGCTGAAGATGCAGAAGTTCATGATTCAATTATTATGCAGGGATGTAAGATTGGAAAGGGAACAAAGATTTATAACGCAATTGTAGCTGAAAACACCATTATCGGAGACAATTGTTCCATAGGTGTTGGAGAATATGCTGACAGCAAGTTAAGTCAGAAGATTTACAATTGCGAATTAGCAGTAATTGGTGAAAATTCCACAATTCCAAGTGGAGTTACTTTAGGTAAAAATGTAGCAGTATCAGGAAAGACAGAACTTTCAGATTACCCTGACGGAAAGCTTTCATCAGGTGACTATATAGTTAAGGCAGGTGAGATTTAATGAGAGCAGTTGGTATAATTTTAGCAGGTGGAAATAATAGCAGAATGAAGGAGCTTTCCAGGAAAAGGGCTGTAGGAGCAATGCCTATTGCGGGAAGCTACAGAGCAATTGATTTTGCACTTAGTAATATGTCAAACTCACATATTCAGAAGGTGGCAGTATTAACACAGTATAATGCGTGGTCATTAAATGAACATTTAAGTTCATCAAAATGGTGGGACTTTGGTAGAAAACAGGGAGGTCTCTTTGTATTTACACCGTCCATTACATCTGACAACGGTTTCTGGTACAGAGGAACAGCTGATGCCATTGCACAGAATATAGCTTTCCTAAAGAAAAGCCATGAACCTTATGTAGTTATTGCATCGGCAGATGCGGTATACAAGATGGACTATAACAAAGTTCTTGAAAAACATGTGGAAACAGGTGCCGACTTAACCATCGTATGCAAGAATGCAGGAGACAAGGCAGATGTATCGGAATATGGCGTTGTTAGTACGGATATTAATGGAAGAGTGGTAGATTTCGAGGAAAAACCACTTAATAAAGTTGGTGGACTTATATCTACAGGAATATATGTTATAAGAAGAAGACTTCTTATACAGCTTATTGAAAATTGCATTGCGGAAGACAGATACGATTTCGTAAACGACATTATAATAAGAAATAAAAGTACAAAGAAGATATATGTGTACAAAATAGATACATATTGGAAGAATATATCAAGTGTCAAGAATTATTATGATACAAATATGGACTTCTTAAAGCCGGAAGTAAGGGATTTCTTCTTTAGACAATATCCGGATATATATTCAAAGGTGGAGGACTTGCCACCGGCAAAATATAACACCGGAGCAGATGTAAGTAACAGTTTGATTTCCAGTGGAAGTATCATTAATGGAAAGGTTGAAGGTTCTGTTGTATTTAAGCAGGCGTATGTTGGAAATAACTGCGTTATTAAAAATTCCATTATTCTTAATGATGTGTATATTGGGGATAACGCGGTTATTGAAAATTGCATTGTGGAAAGTCACAGTACCATTAATCCGGGAGAGCATCTTGGAGATGAAAATGAATTAAAGATTGTCAATGAAAGAAATTTCAGATATAGCTTGTAATAAGAAAGGGAGTAAAAATATGAACATAACAGACGTAAGAGTTAGAAAGATGACAAAAGAGGGCAAAATGAAAGCAGTTGTTTCAATTACAATTGACAACGAATTTGTTGTTCATGACATAAAGGTAGTTGAGGGAGACAAGGGACTTTTCATTGCAATGCCAAGTAGAAAGGCAGCAGATGGGGAGTACAGAGACATTGCCCATCCAATTAACTCAGATACCCGCAGCAATATTCAGAAAATAGTACTTGATGCTTATGAGAAAGCACTGTTAGAACCGGAAATTTCAGAGGAAGCATAAAAAGCAATTTTTTTAGGATAAGATCAAAAGGGAAGCATTATTTCATGGAAGTATCCGTGGAGTAATGCTTTTGCTTATTTTAATAAGGGGCTTTAATCGATATTTAATTTATAACAAGTAAGAGTTAAAAGGTATGCAGTTTTATTATATGATGATATAATTAGGTATGCTATGGTTACAATAGGAGAGCAATATGATAGATGTATATACAAAATGGGAAGAGGATAAAAGAAATACCTGGTCAGGCACGCCATGGGGGATTCTTTCATCGTTAAAAAACATATGTGGGAAAGATAATGTTCAGGATAAAGAAATTGCTGAGGGCAAAATTGTAAAATTAATTATAAAAGTAATATCACATATAATCAAAATATTTGGAATAAATGAATGTGAAGTTATTGAACATAGGCTGGATGATAGAAAAATGGATAGGCAATTGGCAAAAGGAGATGATACACCAAGCATAATGTTTTCGGAGTATATGTCAGAAAATTTGTCGAATAGCTATTTGTATATTGATTGCTCAGTTGATTTTGTGTATAGGTGTCAAAAACATGAGAAAAGCTTTGTTAAATATATGCCGTTAGGTAAAACAAGTAAAAAGAGCCTAATTAATGTTAGGAAAGACAGAGCAGAGAAATTTTACAATAATTGTAAAGGTATACTGACAATGAGCCGGTGGCTTCAAGGGGATTTAATAAAAAACACAGGGGTAGATAAGAAAAAGGTTCATTGTGTTGGCGGAGGATGTAATATCGACTATACCAAAGTAGATGATGTTGATAAAGAGTCAAATAAAATATTGTTTGTGGGAAAAGATTTTGAAAGAAAAGGTGGGCAATTAGTTGTTAGGGCATACGAAATCATCAATAAAAAATATCCCGGAAAATACAAGTTATACATAGCTGGGCCGGCAGAAATGCCTACAGAGATCAAAGGAGTTTCAGGGATTGAATTTTTGGGATGCATATCCACAGAAGAATTAGTAAAATATTATAATTTATGTGATATATTTGTTATGCCATCATATTTTGAGGCTTATGGAATTGTATTTGCAGAGGCACTTATATATGGTTTGCCATGCATAGGAAGAAATGTTTTTGCAATGAAAGAATTTATTAAAGACGGAAAAAACGGATATCTGATAAATGAAGATAACGATGAATATTTGGCAGACAAGATGTTACAGCTACTGAATAACGATGAAATAAAAGAATACGTTAAAAGTAAAAGACAGCAATACATTAAAGAGTATTCATGGAATAGCGTTGCCGAAAAAATAATAAAAGTTATGAAAAATGATGGATATAAATTATAAAAAACGGAGGATATAAGTGAAAAAGGTTGGTATTGTTACAATTGAGTCAGAAAATTGGGGAAACAGACTTCAAAATTATGCTTTACAGAAAGTAATTGAGGAGTGTGGGATGGATGTTGAAACAATTGACAGACATCATTGCAAAAAGTTGATGGATAAAATAAAAAACAATGGAAAAATTGTGGCTAAATATATATTAGGAATAAAAGGAAAAAAGTTTCACAAGTTTGATAAGCTGATTAACAAAAGTCGTCATTATGTAGGAAAGGATGATGCAGAGGAAAATATCGAAAAATATTTTGATTATTTTATAGCTGGGAGCGACCAATTATGGAATCCGCATTTCCCTTTTGTTGGCAAATGTGATTTGTTAACATTTGCCAATAAAGAGCAGAAGGTTGCGTATGCTGCAAGCTTTGGAGTAGAAAATATTCCGAAAAATAAAGTTGAGGAGTATAGTAAAGCACTAAAGGATTTTTCGGCTATTTCAATGAGGGAAGAGGCAGGAATAAAGTTGGTGAATAAACTCTCAGGAGTCGATGCTGAGTTGGTTTTAGATCCTACTTTGTTAATTAAGAGTGATGAATGGAGAAAAATATCAAAGAAACCGTTTAAGGCTCCTAAAGGAAAATATTGTCTTATATATTCATTGGGTGAAAGGAGTTGGGCATTCAATAATAGGATACAGGAGATAAAGAAAAAGAATGAATTGGAATTGTTTGATATAAGAAGAAAAAATATATTAGGATTTGACAGGTGCATTGGACCTGCGGAGTTTTTATATTTAGTGGATAATGCGGAAATTATTTTAACAGATTCGTTTCATGCAGTAGTTTTTTCTATACTTTTTCACAAAAATGTGGAGAATTATAAGCGACAGGGACTTAATATGAATTCACGAATTGAAACTCTCTCAAAAATTATAGGAATGGATGATTACATAGGCGAAAATGAATTGGTATTGGACAAAAATACTGATTATGGAAAAATAGACGGGTTATTAGAAAATGAAAGAAAAAAATCAATAGATTTTTTAAAGAAGTCGTTACATTGTAAGTGAAATAATAAGTTCATATATTTTAGTCGAAGAATAGGAAATGATTATGATAAATATAACTGATAAAAAAGATTGCTGCGGATGTACGGCATGTTTAAATGCATGTCCGGTGCAAGCTATAAGAATGAATACAGATGAAGAGGGATTTTCGTATCCGGTTGCTGATAGTGATAAATGCGTAAAATGTGGAGTTTGTGATAAAGTGTGTCCAATGAAAAACGGTGAAAAAAACAATGATATGATTAGGGCATATGCTGCATTTGCTGAAGATGGTGGATTAAGAGAGAAAAGCTCATCAGGAGCACTTTTCTCATTATGTGCAGAATGGATTTTGCATCAGAATGGAGTTGTTTTTGGCGCAGCATTAGATGAGAAACATCGTGTATGCCATATAGGAATAGAAACATTGGACAAACTGGATTTGCTTAGAGGAAGTAAGTATGTTCAAAGTGAAATGGGTAATACTTACATAGAAGTAAAAAGCGAACTGGAAAATGGTAGGATGGTTTTATTTACAGGCACGGCATGTCAAATTGAAGGGTTGCTTGGATATTTAGGAAAAAATTACAGAAATTTGTATACAATAGATGTATTATGTCATGGGGTACCAAGTCCTAAATTGTGGCATAGATACATAAAGGAGCAGGAATGTTGTAATAAAAGTGAAGCAAAGGATATCAGTTTTAGAAATAAGGATGATGGATGGAAACTTTTTTCTATGAAAATAAAGTTTGCCAGTGGTAAGATTTATAGAAATAAATTTTATTATGATTCTTTTATGAGATTATTTCTTGGAAATGTTTGTTTAAGACCCTCCTGTTATAAATGTAAATTTAAAACATTACATAGGAATTCAGATTTAACAATAGGTGACTGTTGGGGAATCGAAAATTATATGGCAGAGATGGATGATGATAAGGGAACATCTATTGCACTAATTAATTCTGAAAAAGGTGAGGATTTGTTTAAAGGCATAAAAGACAAGATAATATTTAAGGAAGTAGACGTAAACAGGGCATTACCAAAGAATTCTGAGTCTTTAAAAGAGTTGGTGGTTCCCGTAAGACGAAAAGAGTTTTTTGATTTATTAAATAGTGGTGCAGATATGAAGAAAATGGTTAAAATCATTCAAAAACCATATTGGTATAGATGTGTAGTTAAGGTAAAGAAAATATTGAAAATAGGAGATTAATATGTACGCAATAATAGGTTTGGGAAATCCCGATAAAAAATATGACAAAACAAGACACAATGTAGGATTTGACGTTATTGATGAGTTAGCACGGCAAATGGCAGTGGAGGTAAAGACAAAACGGCATAAAGCTTTGTGTGGTATAGGTCAGATTGGTGCAGAAAAGGTTGTTTTAGTAAAACCCCAGACATATATGAATCTAAGTGGAGAATCTGTTAGGGCTGTAATTGATTTCTACAAATTAAACCCGGAAAGTGATATAATAGTAATATCTGATGATATTAGCCTGCCTACCGGTAAAATCAGAATAAGGGCAAAGGGAAGTGCAGGAGGTCATAACGGACTAAAAAGCATTATTGCCCATGCAGGTACAGATAAGTTTAAGAGAATTAAAGTGGGAGTAGGGGCTAACGAAGGAGATTTGGTTAAGCACGTTCTTGGAAAATTCTCTAAACAGGATAGAGTGGTCGTAGATGAGGCTATAAGAAATGCAGCGTCTGCAGCAGAAGTGATGGTAATATGTGGCGTGGAGGAAGCCATGAATAAATTTAACTAGGAGCAGAGAATGAATAGTTTTTACTATCCTCTTTTAAAATTAAATGAATATGAGCAGGTCAGGGACTGTCTGTCACAGAAAAAAACATGTCAGGTTACAGGATGCAGTGACTCCCAGCTTGCACATTTTATAACAGGATTAAGCGATGGCTACAGGCAGAAAGTCATCGTTACTTTTAGTGCATTAAAAGCAAAGGAAATATACGACGATATAAAGGGATTTACAGACGATGTGGTAATGTATCCCTCTAAGGATTTCATATTTTTCAGTGCTGATGTTCACGGAAATCTTATTTTACAGCAACGTTTGGAATTTATTGAAAAAATAGTAGAAGATAAGCCTTTTACCGTAATTGTAACTGCAGATGCCTTTATGGACAAAATTCAGCCTCTTGATAAAATAAAAGACAATTATCTGGAAATATCAGAGGGTAGCGTAATAGAGCAGGATGCCCTTAAAAAGAAACTGGTTAAAATGGGTTATGAGGCTGTGGAACAGGTGGATAGTCCGGGGCAGTTTGCTATAAGGGGAAGCATAATTGATATTTATACCTTAACAGATGAGGTGCCTTACAGAATAGATTTTTGGGATGACGAGGTTGACATAATAAAGAGTTTTGAAATAGAAAACCAGCGTTCAATAGAGAATCTTGAAAGTATAAAGATATATCCTGCCACAGAATATTTCTTTACAGAGGAAGAGATAAAGGCAGGACTTGATAAAATTAAGTTAGAATTAAACAAAACAGTAGAGAAGTTTAGAAAGAAGTTTAAAACAGAGGAAGCCCATAGACTTAAAACTACAGTGGAAGAGTTTATAACAAATATGGAAATAAATCCTTTTGGAGTATCTATAGATAGTTATGTAAACTATTTTTCTGACAGCCTTACAAGTCTTTTGGAATATTTTGATAACCCTATATTTTTTATTGATGAACCAAAGCGTGTGTTAGAGCAGTTAAATGCAGTTAACGGGGAGTTTAAGGACAGCATGACTAACAGGCTGGAGAAGGGCTACGTTCTCCCGGGGCAGACAGATGTACTTTGGAACAAAGAGAGAATAACAGATAAAATAAATTCATATACAAAGGTGGTATTTACTGCCATTGCACAAAAGGTTTCAGTATTTGATACAGAAGATTTTGTGGAAGTAGATGCAAGAAACATAAGTCCTTATAATAACAAATTTGAGATGCTTGTAGAGGATCTTAAAAGATACAAAAAGCAGAAATATAGCGTTTTGCTGGTAACCACATCTGCTACAAGGGGACAGCGTTTGGCAGAGGATTTGCGGGATTTTGGAATTAGTGCATTTTATGAAAAGGATGACACAAGAGAGGTAAATCCCGGAGAAGTAATGATTATATCCGGAAGGCTTAGAAAGGGATTTACATATCCCATGGTGAAATTTGTTGCCATTTCCGATACGGATATCTTCGGAGAACGGAAGAAAAAGCGCAGAAAAAAACATGGATATTCAGGAAGTAATATATCCAGCTTTTCTGATTTAAATATAGGGGATTACGTGGTACACGAAAACCATGGACTGGGAATATACCGGGGAATTGAAAAGGTGGAAGTAGACCATGTGGTAAAGGACTATATAAAGATAGAGTATGCAGGTGGAAGTAATTTATATATATTGGCGACTCAGCTTGATATGATTCAAAAATATGCCGACAGCGAGGCAAAGAAGCCAAAGCTTAACCGTCTTGGCGGTCAGGAATGGAACAAAACAAAGTCAAAGGTTAAGAAGGCTGTTGCAGAAATTGCCAAGGAACTGGTGGAACTTTATGCTATAAGACAAAATGGTCAGGGATATGCATTTTCGCCGGATACAGAGTGGCAAAAGGAATTTGAGGAAATGTTTCCTTTTGAGGAAACGGATGATCAGTTAAATGCCATAAATGAAGTTAAAAAAGACATGGAAAGCACCAAAATCATGGACCGTCTTATATGCGGTGACGTTGGCTTTGGGAAAACGGAAATTGCCATTAGAGCGGCATTTAAGGCAATACAGGATAACAAGCAGGTGGCGTATTTAGTGCCAACAACAGTGCTGGCACAGCAGCATTATAAAACATTTAAACAAAGATTTAAGGATTTCCCGGTAAGGGTGGAAATGCTTTCAAGATTTAGAACAAAATCAAACATAGACCAGAATATAAGAGATTTAAAAAAGGGATATGTGGATATAGTAATAGGAACTCACAGACTTTTATCTAAGGATGTTAAATTTAAGGATTTGGGTCTTTTGATTATTGACGAGGAGCAGAGATTTGGCGTAAAGCATAAGGAACAGATAAAGGAACTGAAAAATAACGTTGATGTTATTACATTAACGGCAACGCCAATTCCAAGAACCCTTCATATGAGCCTTATTGGCATAAGAGATATGTGTGTTATGGAGGAACCTCCTCAGGACAGAATGCCTATTCAGACCTTTGTAATGGAATATAATGAGGAGATTGCAAGGGACGCAATTAACCGTGAACTGGCAAGAGGAGGACAGGTTTATTTTGTTCACAACCGGGTTCAGGATATTGCAGATATGGCGGCAAGTGTTCAAAACATGGTGCCGGATGCCAATGTGGCATTTGCCCACGGACAAATGAGTGAGCGGCAGCTAGAAGAAATTATGTATGACTTTGTTAATGGAGACATTGATGTACTTGTAAGTACCACAATTATTGAAACGGGTCTGGATATTCCAAATGCCAACACCATTATTATTCACGATGCGGAGCGTATGGGGTTGTCACAGCTTTATCAGTTAAGAGGCCGTGTGGGACGTTCAAACCGTATGGCATATGCATTTTTAATGTATAGCAGAAATAAAATGCTTACGGAAGTGGCTGAAAAACGTCTTGGTGCCATAAGAGACTTTACAGAGTTAGGTTCCGGGGTGAAAATTGCCATGAGAGATTTGGAAATCAGAGGAACAGGAAATCTTCTAGGTGCCCAGCAAAGCGGACATTTAGAGGCAGTGGGATATGATTTGTACTGTAAAATGCTAAATCAGGCTATTGAGGTATTAAAGGGTGAAACACCGGAAGAAGACTTTGAAACTAAGATTGATTTAATGTGTGATGCTTTTGTTCCTGCATCTTATATTAAGAATGAAACTCTTAAAATGGATATATATAAGAGAATTGCAGGAATTGAAACTGACGAAGAGTACGAGGATATGCAGGACGAACTTATTGATAGGTTTGGGGATATACCGTCTCAGGTTGAAAATCTGTTACAGGTTGTTTTGCTTAAGGCAGCGGCTCACAAGGTTTACATTACGGAAATCAGTGGAACTAAAGACAAAATGAAAATAATGATGTGGAATCAGGCCAAAATAGATGTTGAGAGAATACCGATTCTTGTAAGGGAGTACAAAGGCAGACTTAAGTTTGTTACCGGTGATACACCGTACTTTGTTTATTCACCAAAGCCTGATGATGACAATGTAATTGGAAGGGCAGGAAAACTGGTAGAATCCATGTCCACACTTGTTTAGCAGTAAAGTCGCCATAAAGGTGCAGAATGGAGATTATATGAAAAAATTAGCAGTTGTTTTAATGTTAGCAGTGGTATTTACCCTGACGCTGACAGGTTGCAGTAAGGACAAAGGCAATCAGGAAACTACCGCAGGTCAGGTTGATTTGTCGTCAAACAGTGAAGTTGCCATAAATGCAGGTGGTATTGGAGTTTTAACAGATGAAGTAAGATACTATGCTTACACGGCCCAGGCAACATATGAGGCTTACTATATTTCGGAAAACAAAAATATAGACTGGAAAAGCGACATGAAGAAAGGCGTTTCCTGGCAGGAGGGAGTAAAGAGCATTGTACTGGATGATATTTGCCGCAGGGAATATTTTTGTTCTCTGGCAAAAAAATACGATGTCCAGCTTTCTGACAGTGACGAGGACAATGTAAAAGCAGCTGTTAATGAATTTTTTGAAGAATCTGATAGTGGTCTTGTTAAAAAAATTGATATTAAAAGACAGCGGCTTATAGAGGTTTTTGAAAAACAGAAAATTCAACAGAGAGTTGAAAGTAACGTTAATTCCTCTGACGACAATGCTGCCGATAATATGTATAAAAAGTGGAAAAAAGCAAATACTGTTACGGCAGGAGCAAGTTGGGATGAAATTAATTTTAATGAACATATATTTACATTGGAGGATGCAAAGTGAAAAGTCGATTGACTTGCGTAATCAGTGCAACCATGGCAGTTTTACTTATTGTTTGCACTGTAAATTATGCATTTAATACAGGTAAGGAAAAAAAGAAAAATGGAAATCCGGTAATGGAGGCAGCTCAAAAGGAAGTTGTGGTTCAGGATTTTATACATGATAATTATGTAATTACAGAAAAAAATCCATGGACGGATTATAGCCTTCATCCGGTTAATTATAAGGAAACCAAAAGCAGTTCCTTTAGTGAAAATATTAGTGCACAGTCAGCAATATTGGTTGACATAAAATCAAATAATGTTCTTTATGCTAAAAACGAAAATAAGCATATGTACCCGGCAAGTACCACAAAGTTAATGACGGCACTTACGGTTTTGCAAATTATGAACGTTAATGATGTAGTTACAATAGGGGATGAAATAACCTTTATTGCTTCTGATTCCAGCAAGGCAGGTTTTTCCAGAGGACAGGTGGTAACAGTAAAGGAACTGTTGCAGGGACTTTTAATTTCATCAGGAAATGATGCTGCATATGTTTTGGCAAAGGCGGCAGGTCAGGAAATTTTTGAGGATAATATTGCCAATGAAGGAAAGACCTTTACTTCCCAGCAGTGCGTACAGCGTTTTGTATTGGAAATGAACAGAAATGTAAGGGACATGGAATTGGAAAATACCCATTTCACATCTCCTGACGGATACGACGATGATGATCAATATACCACAGCAACGGATTTATCTAAGATAGCCATTGAGGCATACAGTAATTCAGTTATTGCAGATATATGTGGTAAAAGTTCTGCATATTCAGATACACTTAGTAAAACATGGACTTCTACTAATGCACTGTTAAATAAACATGGAAGTTTCTATTACGAATATTGTCAGGGATTGAAAACAGGAAGTACCGGATTGGCAGGAAAATGTCTTGTGTCAGTTGGGAAAAAGGGTGATAAGGAATGTGTCAGCGTGGTACTTAACGACAATACAGACGAGCAGCGGTGGAATGATGCGAAAAAAATGTTGAAATATGGATTGGAGTAAATAAGATGTTTTAATAAATAGGGGCTGTCGCACTGAATGTGATATGCCCCATAATTACGTAATATCATTTAGCATCTGCAACATAAATTCATAAGACATAACGCAGTACATGGATCGGAACAACAAAACATGTTATCCGGGTCACCGCCATATGAGTATTGTCTCTGATTGTACCATTGCCCACCACTTTCCAAGGTCTGAACCAGACGCTGATATGTGGCATTATTTGGTTCCATTTGAAGGGCTGTCTTTGCCATGTCAAGGGCAATAACATTATTTCCTACACCATTATTGGCAATGGCACTGAGGAAATACCAACGGGCATTTCGGTCATTTATGTTATTAAGTACGTTTAATGCTTCATTAAATCTGCCGTTGTTTATATAATTAGAAGCGGCAGAATAATATGAATCATCCTGACTGTATCCGGTATTTCTTCCATAGGAACCGCCGAAATCATCAAAGCCACCAAAACCACCAAAGCCTCCAAAAGGATTGCCATTATACTGACCGTAAGGGTTACCGTTATATCCACCACCGGAGTAGCTTCCGGAACCACCGGAATATCCGTTTTTACGCTCATTCATAATCTGGTCGTATGCCTGACCTACAAGCTTAAACATTTCTTCAGCTTTATCCTTGTTGGGATTGTTAATATTAGCATCCGGGTGATATTTTCTGCTTAACTTTCTATATGCTGTTTTAACTTCATCATCTGTGGCACTTGGGTCTATGCCAAGAACCTTATATGGATCGTTCATTTTGTATCTCTCAATCTGTTAAATTTAAAACTTTTTCACAATGAAACTTACGTTATATAAAGGATAACCATGTAAACGAATTATATATTTTCAGTGCCTGTACCGGTTCTCTCTTTATAGATGGTGCTAAATCTGTTCCATACCCCGGCATAGAGAATATTGCGAAGTATTTCCGCATTTTCAAGAATAGGCAGGGTCTCAAATTCTTTGGAACATTCAGCCATCATCATAGTAAGCATCTGCTTTATTCTATCATCAAAACCGGGATTTTGGCAAATTTCCTTAAAAGGATTGTAGGAATTTTTTTTAATGTCCTTTTCTAAATCATCATATGCGTCTAAAATATAAATAAATTTTCCAAGGAAAAATCCCATACGTGACAGCGTATCGCTCCAGCGGTCTTTTTGTGGAACAAACAAAATTGCCATAATTTTACCGAAAATCCCTGCCATAACATCAATGCCTGTCTCATTATTTTTTTCGCGGGTACCGAGCTCGTTAAGCAATGAAGCTATAGCCTGGGATTTTTCCAGGTAATCATTTTTTCCTGATTTAATTAGTTTGGCAAATAAAAGCTTAATAACATTCCAGTCATCCTTCCAGTCATCCATAGACTTGTAATAGGACAAGATAATGTTCATATCTGCCACATAATCTGTATATTTAGAAGATATCATGCGGCGCTTTTTTGTGGGATGTGCAATGCATCTGTGCATTTCATCAAAAATTTCCGGTTCATAAAGTGCCGTTAAAAGCATACTTAAAAAAGTCATGTCATAGGTTAGGGTAAGCTGTCCCATTAATCCATATCGTTTCTTTAATGACCGGCATAGTCCACAATAATAACCTTTGTAAATGTTAAATTCTTTAATTTTTAATTCCGGTTTATTTACAACAACATATCCAAACATATTAACTTCTTCTTATAAATTTATTGTTGCATTTAGGACAGCGGATTTCGATTTTGCCGTGTCCCTTGGGAATACGGATTTTCTGACCGCAGCCGGGACACTTGAAAAATTTATAATATTTTCTCTGCTCTCTGGCTTCTTTACTGAAATTTTTATTAAATTTAATTTTAGAAATTATTCTTAAATACTTTTCGTTTTCAGCTGCACGCTTATATATGTTTCTCGAAAACATTCTAAAGTAAAGAAGAACAATAGAAGCAAATATAAAAAGGCTTAATACGGAATTTACTGCACCTTTTGTGAAAAAGGAAAGAATGCAAAGAACAAATGTTACACCAAGTATAAATCTTGATAACTGGTCAATGCCGTATCTGCCATACATAAAATTGGAAAATTTATTTCTAAAGTTCATAACAAAACTCCTTTCAGAACAAATAACAATTCATAATATACAAATTACCAATTCTAAAAGGCAAAATCAATAATCATGGGGCATATTTAACACATAAGTCACAAAAGTTTACAAATATTCCATATTTACAATTAGTAGATAATAAGATAAAATAAAAACGATATTAGGTCGAAAAATGTGGCAAATATAACTTGATATTGGGGTAAACTTGGGAGGGTACATATATGCATATAAAAAAAAGCAGCTGGATAAAGCATTTTGACTTTATTCTGGCCGATTTGATATGCTTAAACATAACATTTAATCTTGCATATTGGTTAAGACACGGAATTGCAAATGTATACGAAATAAAAGATTATCGAATGATAATGATTATGATAATGGTTTTGCATTTTTGTATAACATATTTTTCAAATTGGTACTCAGGAATTTTGAAACGTGGATATTTCGGAGAATTTCAAAAGGTATTTATATATAATTTGGAAATGATAGCAGTGGTTTTCAGCTATTTGTTTGTTATGCAGTTAAGTATACAGTATTCGAGATTGACATTTATAAGCTATTTTTGTATTAATACCATAGTTATGTATATGGTGCATATAATTTTGAAAAAAATTATTAATGATAATGAGGGACTGTCTAAGTATAACAGAGTAAAAATTTTGGTGTTAGTCAATGAGGAAATGGCTGTGGATTCGGTTAATCTTATAAAAGACGGTCATGATAAAACCTATGATGTTGTGGGAATAGCCATTGTGGAGCCGGAATCAAAGTGTAGTGAAATTATGGGAATACCGGTAGTGGCGTATGGTAAAGACGTATATGAATATGTTTGTCATAACGTAATAGATGATGTACTTATATGTATGGACCCGGGCAGACAGGATGAAATCGAGCGGGTCACAAATAAGTTTTTGGAAATGGGAGTAACAGTGCATGTTAAGATGAATATGTTTACACAGGGACTTCCTAATGTATATTTTGGCAGAATTAATGCAGTTAATGTTTTAACAACAAGTATGAAGACGGTGCAGCCTTATGAGATTTTCTTAAAGAGGGCGCTGGATATATGTGCCGGCATTGTGGGCTGTCTCATAACAGCGATATTGTTTATTTTTATCGCACCGGCAATTAAAATTGCTGACCCTAAAGGTCCTGTATTTTTTGGACAGGAAAGGGTTGGAAAGAACGGCAGAAAGTTTAAAATATACAAATTCCGTTCAATGTATTCAGATGCTGAAGAACGTAAGAAGGAACTTATGGATAAAAATAAAATGAGTGGTCTTATGTTTAAAATAGATGCAGACCCTAGAATTATAGGAAGCGGACCGGACGGAAAGAGAAAAGGTTTAGGTCATTTCTTGAGAGCTTCGTCTTTAGACGAGTTTCCAAATTTCTGGAGTATCCTTAAAGGCGACATGAGTTTAGTAGGAACCAGACCGCCAACAATGGATGAGTACGAGAAGTATGAGCTACATCATAAAAGCAGACTGGCTGCTAAGCCGGGGCTTACAGGAATCTGGCAGGTAAGTGGCAGAAGCGATTTTACGGATTTTGAAGAAGTTGTTAAGTTAGACAACGAATACATAAAAAACTGGACTATCGGACTTGACATAAAGATTATTTTAAAAACAGTCGTGGTAGTAATTGCAAGGAGAGGTTCAGTATAAAATATTAAATTATGAATAAGAGAATGGGAGCTGTAATGAATAGTAATTTTACAGACACATCCAAAAGACATATATTTATTGTGGGATGTAAAGGTATTCCTACCAGATATGGCGGATTTGAAACCTTTGTAGATAAATTAACGGAATATACCAAAGATGAGAGTATTCAGTATCATGTTTCAAGAATATTAGATGATAGTGAATATGATGAAAATAATACTGAATATGAGTATAACGGTGCACATTGTTTTGACATAAAACAGCGTATGGGCGGACCTCAAAAAGCTATATTTTATGATGTTGATGCTATAAAATACAGTATTGACTATATCAAAAAATATAATCTTAAGGAGCCTGTTATTTATGTGCTTGCCTGCAGGATAGGGCCTTTTATTGGAAAGTTTAAAAGGCAGATACATGAACTTGGTGGGCAACTTTATGTAAACCCGGATGGACATGAGTGGAAGCGTGCCAAATGGAGTGCTCCCGTTAGAAAATACTGGAAAATATCAGAGCGTCTTATGGTTAAAAATGCTGATTTGCTTATTTGCGACAGCATAGGCATTGAAAATTACATAAAGGAAGATTACAAAAAGTATAATCCAAAAACCACATTTATCGCCTACGGTGCAGAAACATCTAAGTCAACTTTGGCAGATGATGACAGCAAGGTAAAGGAGTGGTTTTCAAGGTTTAACGTAAAGTTTAAAAACTACTATGTGGTTGTGGGACGGTTTGTGCCGGAAAACAACTTTGAGGCAATTATAAGGGAGTTTATGAAGTCGAAAACGAAGAAAGATTTGGTGATTGTAACGGATTATCAAAATAATGTTTTCTACGATGGACTCCTGAAAAGTACAGGTTTTAATAAGGACAGGCGAATTAAGTTTGTAGGCACGGTTTATGACCAGCCATTATTAAAGAAAATAAGGGAAAATGCCTTTGCATACATTCACGGACATTCTGTTGGTGGAACAAATCCAAGTCTTCTTGAGGCATTAGGTCTTACAGATGTAAACCTCTTATTTGATGTTATATTTAACAGGGAAGTGGCAGAAGACGGAGCTAAATATTGGAGTTTAGATGACGGGGATTTGGCAGCTTTAATAGACAAAACAGATAATATGAGTGAAAATGAGATAGAGACTATAGGTAACAAAGCTAAAAAACGAATTGATAATTTTTACAACTGGGAATACATAACTGAAAAATATCAGAAGTTGTTTAGAAAATAATAGGATATAGAACAGACCAGAATTACATTCTGGTCTTTTTGAAATGAAAAGAATGAATCATATGATTGAAAATGGTAAAATAGTTCATTGTTGTTGGTTTGGAAAAGAAAAAATGCCACAAAGGTACGTGGATTTTTTGGAAAATAATAAGAGATTCTTCCCTGGATACCAATTTATAGTGTGGACAGAGGATAATTTTGATATTTACAGCTGTGATTATGCTGCACAGGCGTATGACAAAGGAAAATATGCTTTTGTTAGTGACTATGTCAGAATGAAGGTTTTATATGAGTATGGAGGAATATATCTTGACCTTGATGTAGAATTTTTGAAGAAGTTTAGTGATATTGAGGCAGGAAAAGAATTTATGGGGTTTGAAAGAAGAAAGTATTTAGGAACCGCAGTTATAAGTCTAAAGAAACACAGTATAATTGCAAAAAAAATGCTGGATTATTATGAAAATAATCCGTTTCTTTCAAAAAATGGAGCTATGGATACCGTGGCAAATGTGTCACTTCTCACTGAAATTATGGTGGAAGAGGGACTTGTGTTAGGTGGGGAGAAACAAAAGGTGTCAGGCATAGACATATATCCAAGGGAATATTTTTACCCTAAAAAGTTAGGAGAAGGGGTGTTTAGAACTACAGAGCAGACAGTAGCTATTCATTATTGTGATAACAGTTGGATGAGTGCAAGAGAGAAAAAACGTGGCAACAGCAAAATATGGATATCCTTTTTCAGACCATTATTACAAAAGGCAAAAAAAGTATTGATTTCAATTTTTGGAAGTAAGGCAACAAGAAAGATAGAAATAAAAATTAGAAACATATTAAAGTAGGAGAAGTATATGTGGAACCGAAAGTGCGGTGAAATACTGGTAGAATATGTTAAAAAATTAAATGACAACAATATACGCTACTTTATTTTGAGAAATTATCAGGGATTGCCTTTTGATAATCAGTCAAAAGATGTGGATATAGTAATTGAGCCGGAAAAAATTAAACAGGCACATACATTGTTAAAACAAATAATGAATGGTGCCGGGTTGGAATATTACGACGAGTTTAGGACAGGGGCAATGATATGTTGTCATGGAATGAGCCTGAAACAAAAAACGGCAATACACATAGATATAATAGAAGGTTTAAGCATAAAGGGGATTGAATTAGAGGATTTTAGCAGACTATATAAAAATACAATAAGCTACAATAATCTTACGGTGCTGCAACCCCAATACGAGGCATTTTGGCTATATATAATGAAGGTGACAGGTCAGAAAAAGTTGCAACTGAAAGAAGAATATTCTAAAAAAATAATTAATCTTATAAGAAATGATAAAGAGTTTTTTTTAGAAGAAATGTCACGCAGGATGTGGGGAAACTATGGCAGATATATTGAGAAAGCCATAAAAGAAGACAGAATCGATGTACTATTTAAGGAATACAGAAAAATAAGCAAAAATATAATATTTTCTTTAACTAAGAAAAAGCCTGTTAAGGTTTTAGCAGGCAGAATGGAATTTGTGCTGGAAAAAATACATAGAATACTTTTTCGCTATAGAAAGTTTTCCAGAACATTTTGTGTTATTGCACCGGATGGTACGGGAAAATCCACAGTTATTGATAAAGTTATAGAAAAAATAAATTATTATTATATATGTGAAAATAAGTGCAATCTGTATCATTTCAGACCGGGAATAATTCCTAATTTAAAGGATGTTTTCGGGAAGAAAAAAGAGGAACAGAATTTAGAAGAAGATTATGCACAGGAAAGGAAAAAATTAGAACAGGCAAAGCCTAAAGGTTCATTTATTAGAATATGTTACTATTCTTTTGATTATATAGTTGGCTGGAGAAAAAAAGTAAGAAGAGATGTACATTATGACAGATATTCGGTTTTTGACAGATATAGTTACGACCTTATTGTAGACCCTAAACGAAGCAAAATTAACCTTCCATATTTTGTGAGACGATTTTTTGTGGCATTAACGCCTAAGCCTAAAATTACATTTGTGTTAAAGGCAAAGCCACAGGTTATATATAACAGAAAAAAAGAATTGACCATTGAAGAAATTAACAGACAGTCAGCGGAATATGAAAGGTTGAAAAAGTATTACAAAAAAATATATTATCTAAATGCAGAAGATGATGTTGATACAATAAGTAATGGAATGTTGAAAATTGTGTTTGATAATTGTTTGGAATATTAGAGGAGCTGCAATGGCACAGAATAAATTATATGCTGAAATATTCTCTGAAGATGTTTATGGCGAAAAATACTATTTAATAGATAATGGAAATAAAACATGGATTATTCCCGAAAAAAACATGAAATACGGTTTTGGAATACTTCAGGCATCTAATTTTAAGGCAAAATTGGTAAAGATTTTTTTCCCGGTCTTAAGGGACGTGATACCTGCAAGAAAAATATGCAAGTGTACACCTAAGTACCTTAAGATAAATGACGGAATCAAAGACATAATAGAAAAATATTGCAAAGATAAATATGAATGTTCCGTATATTATGGAAACCTGAAAGAATCTGTTCAAAACCACAAGGCTGTCATACAGGTATTTAACAAAGATAAAACTTTTTTCTACATGAAAATATCAGAAGAAAAAACAGTTAAAGATTCATTTGAAAAAGAATTAACTGCCCTGAAATTTTTAAAGGGAAAAAATGTGAGAAATATACCCGCAGGCATTGGAATTGCAAAAAAAGGCAGTTGGGATATTTTTATACAGGAAAATGTTGCAGAAGATAACAGAAGTTGCTACCGGTTTTTGGATAAACACTGGAGATTTATTGCTGATATGTACGAAAAAACTAAAGTGAAAATTAGTTTTGAAAACAGTGATATGTATGAACCGGTTATGTTTTTAAAACATTGTGCGAAAGAAGAAACTTTATTTGGTGAAGAAGACAGTATTATGTATGCTATAAGAAAAACAGAAAGTTTTTTAAAAAACAGTGATTTTTATTATAGTTTCGCCCATGGGGATTTTACACCAAAGAATACATGCATAAAGAATAAAGAGGTGTATGCCTTTGACTTTGAATATTGTATAAAAACAGCAACACCGTTTTTTGATTTTTTTCATTATATTTGTCAGAAAAGTATAATGTTTAACGATATGAACATACAGGAAACTTTTAGGGTGTATAAAAAATACAAGAGTAAACTGTATAATTACTGTAATACACCTAACATGCTGTTTGTATCATATTTGCTTTATATTATAGTCTTTTATCTGAAGAGGGATGACAAAAACACAGATACAAGAAAAGGTCAGTTAAAGTTTAGAATAGAGTTAATAAAAAAGTTATTGCAAGAAGAGGATTAAATTGAAGATATTACATTATTCACTAGGATTCCCACCATATGCAAGAGGTGGACTGACAAAATATGCAATAGATATTGCTACAGAACAGGTAAGACAGGGACATGATGTGGGAATGCTTTGGCCGGGACGGGTTTTAAATGGTTCGTCAATAAAAATTAAACAGGGTAAAGCCTTTCAGGGAATAAAAAGTTTTGAACTTGAAAATCCTGAATATTTGCCACAGATATACGGAATCAGAGATTTTGACGGATTTCAAAAAAATGTAGACACAAAGGTATATGTAGAATTTTTAAATAGGGAAAAGCCTAATGTAATACACATTCATACTTTAATGGGAATGCACATTGGCTTCTTAGAAACAGCAAATAAATTAAAAATAAAAACCGTTTATACGACTCATGATTTTTTTGGAATATGTCCTAAAACAACATTGTTCTTTAACAACGAAATATGTGAGAAAAATTTTGAATGCAAAGGTTGTTACACCTGTTGTGAAAATGCTTTGTCTATTAAAAAAATGAAACTTTTACAAAGCCCGGTATACAGAAACATAAAAAATACTAAAATACTTGGAGTTCTAAGAAAATACAAAAAGAACAAAATTTTTGTAAATGAAAGCGGATTAAAGGAATTACAAAAAGCGGATAAGATTTATAGTGAAAATTACCGGAAATTAAGAGAAGGATATATCAGGTATTTTGAAAAAATATCCACCATTCACTTTAACAGCACATACATGAGGGATGTTTTTAGAAATTATATAAATGTTGACAAAGGAATCGTGTGTAATATAACTCACGGGGAAATTAAAGATAATAAAAAGAAGTACACAAAAACAATAGAAAATAATGTTGTAAAAATATCTTATTTAGGACCAATTGCGGAATATAAAGGCTTTTATGTCCTTAAGGAAGCATTAAATCAGTTGTATCAGGAAGGAATAAGAAACTTTCAGCTAACTGTCTATAATGGCGGTGAAAATATGGCGCCATATATTAATAATAAGCCTTCATTTAAGTACGAGGAGCTTGATAAGGTGATGAATGAGGCAGATTTGGTTGTAGCATTACGTGATGTATCTTATGGCTTTACGGTTTTAGAGGCATTAAGTTACGGAGTGCCGGTAATGGTTACAGATAAAGTTGGGGCGAAAGATTTAGTGTGCCCTGACAAAACCGGAATTATATGTGATTATCATATTGAAAAGATAAAAACGGAACTAAAAGAACTTTTAAATCATCCGGAAAAGATAGAAAAAATGAAAAATAATGTACTAAATATGTTTGAAGTACCTTTAATTGAAAGGCATGTGCAGGATATAATTAATGGTATATACAGATAAAGGTGAAGGAAATGAATAAAAAAATATTAATTGTTTCATATTATTTAAATTTACGGGACACAGACCGTTGCTATACGGTTTACAATTATTTTAAGGAAAAAGGATACGAAGTAGAGGCGTTATGTGGAAATTATGACCATAATTCCAAGAAAAAAGTTAAATATAATCTTGAGGGTGTCAGGGAAATAGAAGTAATTCCCTACAAAAAGAATATGTCTTTAACAAGAATGATTTCGGCGGTGAAGTTTGCTTTTGATGTGGCAAAATTATTAAAAAACCGTGTTGCGGATATTATATATGTTGTAGGGCCTCCTAATTCAACGGCATATGTTTTATCTAAAAAACTGAAAAATGTATATTTGGTATCAGATATTTACGATTTGTATCCGGAGACAATTCCCTTTAACAAAAATGTAAAAAAAGTGGCTAATGTTTTAGGATTCTGGTGGTGGTCCCATATGAGAAATTATGCCATGAAAAAATGCGACTGCTTTATTGGATCATGTAAATATTATTTTGAATTATTAGGCATAAAAGAAGATGAAAAAAAGAAAGTGGTGCCGTTGTGCAAGAGCAACAAAAAGGTAGAGCGGACAGAAGTTGTACCCAATGACAAGTTAAACATTCTTTATTTGGGGGCATTAACAGGAAACTATGATTTTGAAGGTCTGGTAAAAATGTTATCCTTAATAAAAGAAAAGAAGGATGTTGAGCTATTTATTATTGGAGACGGCCCGAGAAAAGAATGGCTTTTAAAGGAATTGCAGGATAAGAAAATAACGTATAACTTTATGGGACGTATATACGATGATGCAGTTAAGGAAGAAGTAATGAAAAAATGTCATTTCGGCTTCAATGGCTTTAAAGAAAATGTGGCAATTGCATTATCTTATAAGAGCATGGAGTATATGTCTAACGGATTGGCTTTAATTAATTGCTGCAAAAGCGATACCTGGAACATGGTAAGGGAAAAGAATATTGGAATAAATTATAATCATGGTATAATAAATCAGGTGGCAGACGAAATATGCAAATTAAGTGCAGATGATATATTTGAAATGCAGAAAAATGCTATTGTACAGTATGATGAAAATTATTCTTATGACTGTTACAAAAAGAAAATGGACAAGATATTTGGTTAGCAGGTATCAGGAATTGGCAGATGATAGAAAATGTATTAGTAGTTTTAAACTACAATGATTACAATACAATTGAAAAGTTTCTGAATAACACAATACATATTGAAAGTATTGATAAGTTAATTGTGGTAGATAATTGTTCTACGGATAATTCCTTTGAGAAACTTTGTGCATTTGAAAGTGAAAAAACAGACGTTATTAAAACGGAAAAAAACGGCGGATATGCATATGGAAACAACTTTGGAGTTAAATATGCCATGGACAAATACTCACCGAAGTACGTGTTTATTTCAAACCCGGATGTGGAGTTTGATGACAGTGTAATAAGTTCATTGCAAGGGCTTCATAAAGAATTAGAAACTGCCGGAGAAAATGTGGGATGTGTATCATGTCAAATGAAAACAACATCAGACATTGACATTAAAACGGCATGGAAGCTGCCACGATATAAGTCCTGTATATTAGATAATTTAATTGTACTAAGCAGTATATTAAAATGCAAAAAATATAATTATGATTATGATTATTTTCAGGGAGAGTACAGCAAAGTTGATGTAATACATGGCTCATTCTTTATGGTAGCTATGGAAACATTTGAAAAAGTTGGATTTTTTGACGAGGATACATTTCTATACAATGAAGAAAATATACTTGCATACAAGCTGAAAGAAAACAAATGTCAGAGCTATATTTTGAATACTAAAAGTTACCTTCATCATCATTCGGTATCTGTTTCAAAAAATATAAAATCAATAAGGAAAAGATTAGATATTGCATATGATAGTAGGTGCGTGTATTTAAATAAATATCTTAGAATTAATAAAATTAAAAAAATATTTAATGGAGTAACCTACAGAATAGGATGCTTTAATTATATTATATTGTCCAAAATTATAAGCTTCATAAGATAAAAATAAAAAGCGAAGGGAACAAAAATAAAATGTTTCAACCCACAATTAAAATTAACACAAGTTGGAAAAATGAAATATCATGGACAGTGGTGATGATATTTCTTATAAATATGTTTATAAAAAATGAGCAACAGGTTATGGCATATATGGCTTTGATTGTTACTCTTTTTATGCTGTATAAAAAAATTGTTTTACCTGAAATACCGGGTTTTACTTTGTATTTCATATCCATCATTATTATGTTTTTTTATGGTATTTTTGTTAATGATATAGCAGAATTTGTAAAGGGTACATTCTATGTTATAAATAATATAGTGATTGTAGTAGTTGCGTATTATGCATGTAGGTATGAAAAGGGAAAATCAATGATAAAAACGATATACCTGTCCTGTATGGTATTATTAGTTAGTGACTGGATAAAATTAGTGCTAAAAATAGGCGAAATATCAACGTTAGGTTCTTTGAGAGATGTTTTTAACAAAAATATAATGGATATACTGATGTTTTCCGTTTTGCTTTTTTATGAATGTATATTAAATAAGCAGTCTATTTATGGAAAAAACAAGGATAGAATATGCATGATAGTGGCATTTGTTACGGTTCTTATTTCTTTAGGAAGAACACAGATTTTGTGCCTGATTATAGGAATACTGGTTGCATATGCAGTTTCCATTATTAAAGAAAATAAAAAACAACGTCTGTTTGTTAATTTAATAGTATCTTTTGCAATTGGAGCAATATTGGTATTCTTGACTTTCCTGATACTGCCGGATGATGTTACAACGCCTTTTGTGGAAAAAGTAGAAAATTCATTTACGGAAATATCAAGTGACAATAAATTTGAAGATGAAGCTAGTATAAGTAGCAATTGGAGAGGATACGAAAACAAAAATGCAATGGAACAGTGGAAAAATGTGGAAACATGGGAAGAATTATTTGGTCAGGGAATGGGAGTAAAAATAAAATTGAAATCATTGCCGGAACTTCATAAAAAGGTTTATGGTCTTACAGATGACAGTACGCCGTTATTACATAATGGATTTTACACATTACTCGTAAAGGGAGGGTTATTTGCTCTTGTAAGTTTGTTTATTTGGCTACTGTATCCATTGAGAGTGTTCAGAAAGCAGGTACAAAATAGATATGAAGTAGAAGTCTATGGTGAAATGCTTATTATGAACATAATGATGATAGTAACTATGTATGTTATAAGAGGACTTGTTGGAAGCGGAACATTTGCAGTGTGGGCAATAGTTATTGGCTGGAATAGTTGTAGATTAAGGCAAAGTTTTTCATATTCTAATGAAAGGTTATTTAGGAGATAATTATGAAAAAGAGAGTTTTGGGCATTGATGTAATCAAAGGTATAAGTATATTTTTAGTTGTGTTTTATCACACGATAACATCTAATTATATTAAACCAGAGGCATTTTTTGATTATTTGGGAGCTTTTTTGTTAAACGCATTTTTCTTTGCTGCCGGATGGGTTTATGCATACAGTAGTAAAACTAATTATAATAGAATAGCAGTAACAAAAAAGATAGTTGTATTAGGAATCCCATACATAGTACTAAGCTTGTTGGCAATTATTTACCAGTGCATTATAGGTACGGTTTTAGGAAACAATTTTATAAGTGATGTGTATCAGGGAAAGGAATTGCTTCTTAGAAATATTTATTGTGCAGTATCTTTAACCGGTATAGGTACGTTATGGTTTTTACCGGTTATTTTGATAGCTAATCTATTTCTGATGCTATGCATAAATAAAGCATATGCAAAGAAGAAAGCATTAGTAATTCTTGGCGTTGTTTGTTTTATAGCGTTTGCAGTATACATTTTGTTTGTAGATAGAATAGAGATAAACATTGTTAACACAGCCACAAAAATATTGTCAGAGGAGATAAGATTTGTTAACAGAATCGTGGTGGGATGTGCATACATACTCTTAGGTTATTTAACAAATAAGCTGTTATCTAAATTAGACAAAGGTAATGGAGTGAATGTAATTATAGGAATAGTATGTTTGATAGTAGGTGTGATACTATATAATTTAAATGTGGAAGTATATAAGATTTTTTACACATTGTCAGAGTGCCTTATCGTAATATTCCTATGTGAATTTAAATGGATAGGGATTTTGACAAAACCTATAAGTTATTTGGGAAGAAATTCATTGTATATAATGGTTGTACATTACATTTTTGTGCAACCGGTTGTTATGAAGGCAATATGGGGCAGTTATTATATGATGAATACATCTGTTTTGCAGAAAAGAGAAGTACTTTTTGTTGTGGAGTGGATAGTAACAATAGGAATTATAGAGATAGGGAAAAGGTTTGATGACTTTTTGTTTTTGTTTGGAAAAGGTGAAAGATTTGAAAAATTGACTAGAAGAATTCTCAGGAGAAGCAAATACCATGGATAATAACATTATGTTGAGTATATATGTTGCAACGTACAATCATGAAAAATACATCGGTCAGGCATTAGATAGTATATTAAAGCAGAAAACTAAATATTCATATGAGGTATTAGTTGGTGAAGACTGTTCAACAGATGGAACCAGAGTGGTATTAAGAGAATATGAGAGAAAATATCCGGGAAAATTTCAGATGTTTTATAGAACAGAAAACATGAATGGAAAACATCCTAACAACGCAGGTGATTTGAAAAGAAGATGTGTGGGAAAATATATTATCGCTTTAGAAGGAGATGATTATTGGCTGGATGAAAATAAAATTGAACGCCAGATAGAATTTCTTGAAAATAATCCGGATTATGTGGCGGTTGCACATAATTGCCTGGTGGTAGATAAAGATTCAAAGCCGATAGACAAAGGCTATCCTGAGTGTAAGGATAATGAGTATACAATAAAACATTTTGTCAGCGAAATAATGCCGGGACAGCTTACAACTATGATGTGTAGAAATTATATTAAAGATGATAGTATGGATATATCCTTTTTTAATAAGGGATTACGTCCGGGAGATAGATTGGTTTATTTTGCAATGACTCTTAATGGTAAAATATATTGTATGCAGGAAAAAATGAGTGCTTATAGGTTTGTATATAGAGGTGGGACAAGTTATACTGCGAATTATAAGTATGATTTTAAAAAGGCAGAAGAGTGGAATCTGTCATTGATAGAATATTCAAAAAAAAATAAATTAATAGATGGAATTAAATACGGAGAACTACTTTATTTGAGAAATTTAATTAATGGAGTGTCAACAAAGCAATGTAGCTTAAAACAAAGCAGGGGATATTTGAAGAAAATTTCTCATAAAGGTAGGGCATTTAGATTATATGTAATTCATTGGATAAGACATCATATATTACATAAAACACTCTGGGTTTAATAACGGTTGAAATAATGGTTGAGAATAATTTACGAAACAAAACAATGTCAGGATTGTTTTGGAGATTTTTAGAGAGATGTGGGGCGCAAGGTGTAAATTTCATTGTACAAATAGTGCTTGCAAGACTGATAGCACCACAATTATATGGAACAATAGCTTTAGTAACGGTGTTTACTACAATATTGCAAATTTTTGTGGACAGTGGTATGGCAAATGCACTTATACAAAAAAAAGATGCAGATGATGTGGATTTTTCCAGCGTGTTTTATTTTAATATGGGTGTTTGCGTGGTGCTGTACCTGGGGATGTTTATTGCTGCACCATATATTGCCCAATTTTACAAGGATAGTGAACTGGTTGCCGTAATAAGAGTAATGAGTTTAACTCTTGTTATATCGGGAATAAAAAACGTGCAGCAGGCGTATGTCTCAAGAACGATGCAGTTTAAACGCTTCTTTTTTGCAACACTTGGTGGAACAATTTCCGCAGCAGTTGTTGGAATTGCCATGGCTTATAAGGGCTATGGTGTATGGGCACTTGTGGCACAGGATTTAGTTAATAAAGTAATTGATACGCTGGTTCTTTGGTTTACTGTAAAATGGAGACCTAAAAGGTGTTTTTCTTTTAAGCGTTTAAAGGGATTGATTTCTTTTGGATGGAAGATATTAGCATCAGCATTAATTGACACTGTATACAATAATATAAGGCAGTTAATAATAGGAAAATTATACACAACGTCGGATTTGGGGTATTACAATAGAGGAAAACAGTTACCTTATACTGTAATAAATAACATAAATACATCAATAGATAGTGTTTTGTTTCCAGCGATGTCATCACAACAGGATGATCGTAACAGAGTAAAAACAATGACCAGACGTGCAATAAAGACAAGTAGTTATATAATGTGGCCAATAATGATTGGATTGGCGTTCACCTCCGAAACGGTAGTGGATATATTACTTACAAATAAGTGGGCACAATGTGTTCCGTATCTGAGGATATTTTGTATTTCTTATGCTTTTTATCCAATACATACAGCTAATTTAAATGCAATTAAAGCAATGGGACGAAGTGATTTGTTTTTAAAGCTGGAAATCATAAAAAAAGTAGTGGGCATTGTTGTACTTTTATCCACAATGTGGTTTGGTCCATTGGCAATGGCATATAGTCTCTTGTTTACAAGCGTAATAAGCCAGATAATAAATTCATGGCCAAATAAAAAATTGTTAAATTATTGTTACTTAGAACAGCTAAAAGATATAATGCCATATATTTTGTTGTCATGCGTTATGGGAGTATGTGTATACACTGTAAACTATTTAAAATTAAATGATATTTTGGAATTTATTATTCAGGTTATGCTGGGAGCAATAGTGTATATTGGTGGTTCTAGAATATTTAAATTTGAAAGTTTTTATTATGTGGCAAATACATTAAAAAACATGGGTAAAAAATAAGAGGAGCGAAATTAATGACAAATATTTCACAGGAATTTTTAGATAGAATTTATGAATTATCACAGAAAAAAATGCAGGATAAGGATTTAGAACAGGCGAAAAAATGCTTTTCAGATTACATAGCAGTAGCTATGGGAGGAATGAAAAGTCAGAAGGAAAAAATGTTTGCTTATATACAACAGGAAAAGGGAAAATACAGTATCATTGGCTGTTCTGAGAAAGTACCATTAAATAATGCAATTTTGATAAATGCCTATAACGCACATGTGCTTGAACTTGATGATGGACATAGGTATGCAATGATGCATTTGGCAGCACCTATTTTTTCATCTCTGATAAGTGTTGGAGAAAATATGAATGCATCAATGCATGAAATATTTAATAGTGCTATAATAGGATATGAGGCAGCTGTCAGACTGGCAGGGGCTATTCAGCCGCAACATAAAAAGCAGGGATTTCATGCAACGGGAACATGTGGGACGGTTGGTTGCACATTAGCAATTGCTGTTTTATTAAAGTATAGTAGAGAAGAAATGATGAATGCTATGTGTGCTGCGGCGACGTCGGCGGCAGGATTGTTAGAGGCAATAATGGGTCAGTCTCAGCAAAAACCGTATAATGTAGCTAATGCAGCAGTAAGCGGCATGAATGCTGCAATGTTTGGCAGATATTTTTCCGGACCTAGTGATGTTTTAGGCGGAGACAGGGGATTCCTTAGAAATTTTAGCAATGAAGTAAATGAGGAATATTTATTAAGAGATAATGATGATATGTTAATTAATGGTATATATATGAAACCATATGCGGCATGTAGACATTGTCATGCTCCAATAGAGGCCGCAATTAAATTAAACAATGATAACCACATAAAATTGGGTGAGATAAAGGATATTATTATAGAAACCTATGGACTTGCGGTATATGGGCATGACCACAGGAATATTGAAAATTCTAATGCGGCAAAAATGAGTATACCTTACAGTGTTGCAGTTGCATTGATTTATAAAAGTGCAGGTATGGATATGTTCACGGAAAACATGATACAGGATAGTTTAGTTAACGGGTTGATGAATAAAATACAAGTTAGAGAAAAAAAGGAACTTTCTGTACAGGTACCGCATAAACGTAGTGCTATTATAACCGTAGTTTATGGTGATGGGACAAGTGAAAGCGTAAAGGTTGATTATCCGAAGGGAGAGCCGGAAAATCCAATGGAATATGATGAAATATTGAAAAAATATATGGGATTGATGAAGTATTCCGGAAAGAGTGAAGAGATGGCTATAAGGGTATGGAATTTAATATGGAAAGAAGAAAGTGTAAAAATTGGTGAGATATTAGACAATGTAAACAAACAATAACTAAAATATACATTTAATATAACGGAGGTCGGACATGAAAGAAACTAGAGAATTTTTGAAGTCAATAGGAATGCCGGAAGGAGATGCTTATGACCTTCCTACATCTGAGAAAAGATTCCATGATGGAGGACAGTACCGCTTTGAGGTACCGGGAATACAGAGCCCTAAAGTAATGGAAGCATTGCTAGATGAAATGGACAAGTATCAGATAAGTTTACATAGAGTAACCCAGACAAAGGGTATTATGATGTTGACAGATAATGAAATAATGGAAATGGTAAAACTGGCAAAGGATTACGGAACGGACTTGATTCTGGCAATAGGTCCAAGAGCCACAACAGATACAAGTGCCTCAGTAAACACCCCGGAAGGTGTAAGGATGGGATACAGACTTCGTGGTCAGGAACAGATTGTAAGAGCCGTGGAAGACGTAAAAAGGGCAGCAGCCTTTGGATGCCGTTCATTTTTAGTATATGATGAAGGATGCTTATGGCTTCTCAATGAAATGAGAAAAGCAGGAGAAATACCGGCAGATTGCCATTTTAAGATTTCAGCTCATGCAGGACACGGAAATCCATGCTCAGCTAAGTTACTTGAATCCATTGGAGCTAACTCAATTAACCCTGTAAGAGATATCCAGTTACAGATGCTTGCAGCAATGCGTCAGGCAATAGACATACCTATTGATATTCATACTGAAAATCCTAAGTCAACAGGAGGCTTTATAAGACATTACGAAGTGCCTGAAATGATAAGAATTGCAGCACCTATTTACTTAAAGACAGGTGGCTCTGTGGCAAAAACACATAGCTGGGACAGCTCGGAAGCAGATGCAAAGCAGAGAGCAAAACAGGTGTCACTGGTTAAGAGAGTTATAGACGCGTATTATCCTGAGGCAATACAGTCACCGAAAGGCAGTATAAGGTAACAATATAAGATGTAAAAGAGAGAAATGTCATGGCATATGTAAGAAATGAGAATCTGGAAAATATAACAGTGAAATTGTTGCAAAACTGGGGAGTGCCAACAGGGCAGGCAGAAGTTATTGCCGACACAATTGTTTATGCTCATAGACACGAAAAGCATACCCACGGGATAACAAGAATGTCTATTTATCAGAGAAAAATAGAAAGCGGTTTAATGTCAAAGGAAACGGTTGTTAGCAAAATAACAGATATAGGTTCTATTACGGTTTTAGATTGCAATGACGGATTTGGACAGGTAGCTGCTTATGAAGCAATGAAAAATAGCATACATAAAGCTGGAACAATGGGAATGGCAGCTACTTTTGTAAGAAATAGCAATAATTTTGGGGTAGCAGGATATTTTGGAGAAATGGCTACAAAAGAAGGAATGGTAGGAATTGTCCTAACCAGTTCCGGACCGGCAGTTGCACCTCCGGGGGGGACAAAGTCAATATTTGGAACCAATCCCGTGTGTTTCGCGTTCCCGACAGAAAAAGGTAATATCATTTTAGATATGGCAATTAGTGAGGCGGCAAGAGGAAAAATACGACTTGCTCAGAAAAATGGTGAAAGAATACCTTTAGGATGGGCGGTTGATTCACAAGGCAATCCCACTAATGACCCGGAAAAGGCATTACAGGGAAATATGTTGGCAATTGGAGGAATAAAGGGATTTGGCCTTGCTATGGTAAACGATATTATGGCAGGTTTGTTAAGTGGATCTGCATTTGGGGGAGATATAAAACCGTTGGGATATGGAGAAGGACCGTCAAGACATGGACATGTGTTAATAGCTATAGATATATCAAAACTTATGGATATTAATGAATATTATGTAAAAATAGATAAGCTAATAAAAAATGTCAAATCATGTGGTGAAAGCGGAAAAATATTTATGCCCGGGGAAAGATCTGCGAAATATGCAAAGAAAAATGAAACTAAAGTGGATTTAAAAATAAATCTGATAGAGGAATATAATCAGTTAACAGCCAAATTCGGGATTAAGGAAAAATTAGAAGTTATTAAATAAAGGAGTGGATAAAGATGGAGAAGGTAGCACTTGTTTTAGGAGGGACAGTTCCTCACATGGAACTAATATTACAGCTTAAGAATAGAGGTTATTATACCATATTGATAGATTATCTTGAAAATCCGCCGGCGGCAGATGCTGCTGATGAACACATAGTAGAAAGCACTTTAGATAAAGAAAAAGTATTGGAAATTGCAGTAGAGAGAAAGGTGGAATTGGTAATTAGCGGTTGTGTGGATCAGGCAAATATATCGGCATGCTATGCTATGGAAAAACTGGGAAAATATGTTCCTTATAGCTATGAGATTGCAAGAAAAGTAACAAACAAAGGCTATATGAAGGAAGTAATGTTTAGGGAAGGTATTCCGACATCTAAGTATGTATATGTTGAGCGGGGGCAGGAAGTACCTGATATGAGTAATATGAGGTACCCTTTAATGGTAAAACCTGCTGACAGCAATTCAGCAAATGGTGTAAAGAGGGCAAATAATAAAGAAGAGATGGAAAAATATTTAAGTGAGGCATTGAAAATAAGCAGAAATGGAAGAGGCATAGTTGAAGAATTCGTTGAAGGCATGGAAATCAGTGCGTATTGCTTTATTATAGATGGCAGGGCACACCTTTTAATGACAGCTGAGAGAGTCAGCGTGACAGAAGGAAATGAAAAGGTAATTAAATGTTATGCATCTGTTGCTCCAGCAAGAATATCAGAAAAGGCTAAAGAAAATGCAGAGAAAATAGCAACTCAAATAGCACAGGCGTTTAATATATACAACTCGCCACTTTTTTTTCAGGGCATAGTAAGAGGAGACGATATATTTGTTATAGAATTTGCACCAAGAGTGGCAGGTGGAATAAGTTTTAAAACAATTAGAAAAAATACGGGATTTGATATAATTGCTGCAACTATTGATTCGTATTTAGGAAATAAGGTGAATTTGAATAATCATAACCCTGAATCAATATACGTGGTAAATACAATTTATGGGGAAGATGGTATTTATGACCATTTAGAAGGAGCAGAACAATTGCTTGAATCAGGAGTAATAGAGGATGTTTTTTATCATAAAAAAAGAGGGGCAGTTATTGACAATAAAAGAGCAAGCAGCAGCAGAATAGGAGCTTTTATTGTGAAAGCATCCAACGAAAAAGAAATGTATGATAAAGTAGAGGAGGCGTATAAACATTTAGACGCCTTCAATATTCAGGGAGAAAGCATGATAAGGCGTGATTTGAATATTACAAGTATGAGTAAGAGATATAATTAACTATTGATGAGAGGAAGTAAAATGAGACATCATAAATATAATTTAGAGTACAAATTTGTAAAGGAGCCTGAAGAATTTGATAAATATACCCATCGCTCTATGCTTCAATATTGTTTAGGTGCAACTATGTATATGCCTGGAACAAAGGACTTTACACAAGCCATTTTGGAGGAAAAAAGGGCGGGGCTTACTTCAATGACAATGTGCTTTGAGGACGCATGTAAAGAAGAAGATGTTCCGGCAGCAGAAAAAAATTGTATTAATATGTTAGACAAAATAAATAAAGAAATCGACGAGGGACGCTTTTTATATAAAAATCTTCCACTAATAGTATTTAGAGTAAGAAGTGTCGAACAGTTTAAAGAGTTTGCGGGAATGTTAAAACCAGAGCATATGAGACTGATTACAGGATTCAATTTCCCCAAATTTAATGCTGTTAATGGAGCAAGATATTTTGGATACTTGAAGGAATTGAATGAAAAATTTGGAGAAATTCTTTATGGTATGCCTATTTTAGAGGACAGAAGAGTTGCATATAAGGAGAGTAGAATACAGGAGCTAATTGACATAAAAAGAATTCTGGATGAATATAGGGAGCTTGTACTGAACGTGCGTGTAGGAGCTACAGATTTTTCGGCATGCTTTGGAGCAAGGCGAGATATTAATTACACTATTTATGATATAATGACAGTTCGAGATATATTAATGGATATTTTAAACGTGTTTACAAGAGATAACGAATATGTAGTTTCAGGACCCGTTTGGGAGTATTTCAAAATAAATAAAAGTCTTAAATTTGATGAAAAGCTTCCTGAGATTGATTTGAAAGAGACTCTTTTAAAACGTACTCCCATCGTAAATGATGCGGTAGACGGCTTGATGAGAGAGTTGATATTAGACAAGGCAAATGGATTTATTGGAAAAACAATTATACATCCTACACATATAAAATATGTAAATGGAATGTTGGCAGTAACTAAAGAAGAATATGAAGATGCATACCAGATACTTAATACAAGTGGTGGGGTTGTTAAAAGTTCAAACGGAAATAAAATGAACGAAATCGGACCTCACAGAATGTGGGCAGAACGTATTGTTATGAGAGCGAGAGCTTACGGTGTAATAGAAAATGAAAATGAATATTTAAGATTATTTGGATAAGAGAGGATTGAAATATGGATAAAGAAAGTATAGTTAAATATGGAACAATAATTCAAAATTCAAAATTAGATGAAAGTTCAATGTGTTATTATGGTACCAGACTTACAAAGTCTGATGTAGGTCCGAATTGCTCTGTCGGAGACAGAACAATAATCTATAATAGCAAAATAGAAGGTGGAAATGAGATAAGAAGAGATTGTTATATTACTGATTCAAGTGTAGGATTTGGTACAATAATAAGTCACAATACGATTATTAAAAACACACAGATAGGCAAGTTTAACAATATATCATGGGGAAACAGTATAGGGGGCAAAAATCACAATTATAAAAGAGCAGCTACAGCTTCTGATTATCAGTTTAATTGGATATTTAATGGTAAAAGTGAAATTGTTCCCAGCAAGATGGAAGACACAATAATAGGAAATGATGTCTGGATTGGTAATGGCGCAATCATATTAAGAGGAATTAAAATTGGTGATGGAGCTGTCGTTGGGGCAGGAGCGGTTGTTACTAAGGATGTTCCACCATATACCATAGTGGCTGGGTGCCCGGCCAGACCGATAAAAATGAGATATGAAAATAAAAAGTATATTGAAGCACTTTTGGATATTAAATGGTGGGACTGGAGCCATGAAAAAATAAAAAATAATCTGGATTTGCTGTTAACGGAAGTTAATGATGAGACACTGGAAAAGTTAAAAAAGATAAAGGAAGCATAAAATGGCTGAAATAATAAGATTGAGTACACCGATTTCAGAAAAAGACGTAGAAAGCTTGAATACAGGAGATATGATACTGGTTTCAGGCAAAATCTACTGCGGGCGTGATGCGGTGCTGCCAAAGATATGTAAAATGATTGAAGGCAGTGGTACAGAGGACATAAAAAAGAAATTAAAGGGAAGCATAATTTTTCATACTGCGGTAAGTCCGGCAGGAGTGGGCCCTACATCCAGTAATAAATTAGAAATAGAAAGCAGCATACCTGCATTATCAGAAGCGGGAGTAAAGATACACCTAGGCAAAGGTCAGATTAGTAAGAAAACCATAGACTCTTTAGACAGGAACAATTCGGTATATGCCGTTATACCACCAGTGACAGCATTGCTGGGGGAAAATACCATATCTCAAAAGCTTGTTGCATTTCCAGAGTTGGGAATGGAGGCGTTTTATGAATTAGAGGTAAAGGATTATCCTATGATAATAGCAGCAGCTCATAATCAAAGTATTTATTAGGAGACATATTGAATATGTATGACGAAAAAATAGTTACAAAGGTATGTGACACATTGGTAAAAGCAGGCTCTACATTCCTTGGAGATAAAAAAGAAGCATATAAAAAGGCAATAGCCAAGGAAGCTAATGAGCAGGCAAAATGGACAATGGAAAAAATATTGGAAAATGCCTATGTTGCAGAAAAAAATCAAAGTCCGTTATGTGATGATACAGGTATTCCCCATTTGGTTTTGGAAGTGGGACCGGGTAAAGCCATAACCGGTGAAATGATTGAGTCCATTAAAGAAGGCGTGAGATGTGGTCTTAGAAAGCTTCCGGGACGACCAATGGCAATAAAAGGCAATGACAGCCAGAGAATAGACCAGTCCCAGGGGTTAGAGGATGACCCGGGAATGTTAGAGGCGGCACCTATACTTATTAGAAATATTAAAGAGGATAAAATTAAACTTAACATATTAATGTTTGGAGGAGGACCAGCTATACGAGGCAGAACTTACAGGGTTTTTCACAAACACGATACCAATGTTGTATTAGATGAAATTGTGTCATGGGCTAAGGAGGCAACAAAGCAGTTAGGCTGTACCCCATGTACATTGGGAGTAGGAGTTGGACGTTCTAACTATGAGGCAGCTTCAATGATGTTAGAAGCTTTGGTGGATGGCACATATGACAGACAAAGTCCTATGGAAAAATACATTACTGAAAAGGTTAATGAAGAGAGAACCGGACCTTTAGGTCTGGGAGGGGACACCACAGTGCTTGCCACATTTATGAAGGTAGGTCCACAACGTGCCAGCGGAGTCCGTGTGGTATGTTTAAGACCATGCTGTTGCTTTGAACCGAGAATTGCTTCAGTAGAATTAGACTAATTAGGGAGGAATTAATGGACAAAAAGATTTTAGTGACAAGATCATCCATGCCGCCTTTTGAGGAATATGCAGATGAAATAAAGGATATGTGGGACACCCATTGGCTTACTAATATGGGTGTAAAGCACAAGCAGTTAGAAAAGGATCTGGCAGATTATCTTGGGATATCAAAAGAGAATATTGCATTGTTTGTAAACGGTCATCAGGCATTAGAATGTATTTTGGAAGCTTTTCAGTTAGGAAAAGAAAAGAATGCATGGGGAGAACCTAAAAATGAGGTAATTACAACACCATTTACTTTTGCATCAACTACCCATGCCATTGTGCGCAAGGGGTTAAAACCGGTATTTTGCGATATTAAGGAAGATGATTACACCCTTGATCCGGACAAAATAGAAGCATTGATAACAGACAGAACCTGTGCAATAGTTCCGGTTCATGTATATGGAAATCTTTGTGACACGGAAAAAATTGAAAAGATTGCAAAGAAACATAATCTTAAGGTGATTTATGATGCGGCTCATGCCTTTGGCGTGGAAAAAAACGGGGTAAGCAGTGCAATATTTGGGGATGCCTCAATGTTTAGCTTTCATGCCACTAAGGTATTTAATACTATAGAAGGCGGCGCGGTATGCTTTAAGGATTCATCTATGAAGAAGGTATTAAACGAATGGAAGAACTTTGGCATTACAGGTCCGGAAACTACTGAATTTATAGGTGGAAATGCCAAAATGAATGAATTTGCGGCGGCTATGGGAATCTGTAATTTAAGGCATCTAGACCATGAGATAGAGAAGAGAAGGCGGGTTTTTGAACAGTATGTTAAAAATCTCTATGGAGTTGTAGGAATAAAACTGAACCTTGGTCAAAACGCAGTAAAAAGCAACTATGCTTATTTTCCGGTTTTATTTGACAAAGATAAATTCGGAAAAAGCAGGGATGAAGTATTTGATTTGCTGGCAGAACATGGAATTGGAGCAAGGAAATATTTCTATCCTTTAACTAATTCTTATGAATGTTATGAGGGAATGTTTGATGTTAAAGATACTCCTGTGGCTTATAAAGTATCTTTACAGGTGCTTACATTACCAATATATTCAGATTTGAAAATAGATGACGTAGACAGGATTTGTGAAATTATTCTAAATAATTGTTAAAACAAATAATGAAAATATATAAAATGTGCATATATAAATTGATAAATAAAAAAACATGAAACATAGGTGTTATATTTTTACCAAGGTACTCATATTTTTTTGTGAAAAATTTATATTTAAGTCTTTAAAAAAATTTGGTAATATGGTAATATAACTCATATGGTTATGTCCGAGTTAAAAGGAAGGAGAAGGTATAATGAAGAAATTTTTAGCAATTTTATTCTCGGTAGTGGTAACATTAGGCGCGATCACAGTTTTGGGGGCAAACGTAAATGATCCATATGAATTCGACGGAGACGTTATAACTAACCCGTTCTGGTGGTTATATACAACGGAAGCTCCAGAGACACAAACAGAACCGACTACAGTTGGAGCAAACTGGGTTTTGGTAGGACAGAATTCAAACAATAATTACTACTATGACAAAGCAAACATGACAGTTAATGAGGTGGTTAGCATTCAGCAGCCTGGATGGGCGTCTGAGTTAGGTATTTACTTTAACGTATCTGAAGCAATCACAAGTGTAACAGTGAACGGTGTTTCACAGAACGTAGCATCAATTGACGGAGCAGGTGCAGTAGTATACTTATCAGCACTTACTCAGGATGTAAACGAAGTTATTGTTAAGTATGGTAACAGTACAGCAAAAGTTTTATTTAAGAAGGAAGCACTTCCTGAAACAGAAGCTCCAACAGAGAAGCCAACAGAAGCTCCAACAGAGAAGCCAACAGAAGCTCCTACAGTAGCACCAACAGAAAAGCCGACGGAAGCTCCTACAGAAGCTCCAACAGAAGCTCCAACAGAGAAACCGACAGAGAAACCTGTTACAGGTATAACGATTGTTAGTCAGCCAACAGATACAACAGTTGTCGAAGGACAGTTAGCTACTATTTCAGTAATAGCACAGGGAAAAGGACTTAAGTATCAGTGGCAGATGAGTACAGATGATGGTGCAACATGGAAAGATAGCAAGACAGCAACTGCTAAAACAGCTCAGATTGCATTCAATATGAAGAATGAATATGATGCAAGACAGTTCAGATGTATTATTTCAGATGCAAATAAAAACAAAGTTACAACAAAAGTAGCTACTCTTTACTTAGATACAGACAAGTCTATCATCATAACGGTTCAGCCAAAGAATACTTACAGCAAGGTTAATCAGACTACATTCCTTGAAGTAAGAGCAAAGGGTGAGGGAATCAAATATCAGTGGCAGATGAGTACTGATGGCGGTTTGACATGGAAGAATAGTGCAGCTGCAAGTGCAACAACCAGAATGCTTGGATTCTCAATGAAAGAAAGTTATACAGGAAGACAGTTCAGATGTGTTGTAAGTGATGTACATGGTGAGACCGTTATATCTGATGCAGTTGTTATTGGTGTAGCAGACGTAAATCCGATTACAATTAAGACACAGCCTGGCACAACAGTTGCTAAGGAAGGTACATCAGTTATTTACATAGTTGAAGCAGAAGGTGTTGGATTAACATATCAGTGGCAGATAAGCACAGATGATGGATTAACATGGAAGAATAGTACAAGTTCAAATGCTAAATCTAGTGTATTTGGATTCAATATGAAATCATCATATAATGGAAGAAAGATTAGATGTATTATTACAGATGCTAATGGAAACACCGTATCAACTAGAACAGTTACAGCTATTTGTAAATAGTATTTAGAAAATGAAATTAAAGCTGGCATTTTTAATGTGCCAGCTTTTGTTTTGTATAGGAGATAGATAATAACTAATGGTTGAAAATTATATTGAAGCAATTGGTCAACTAATAAGACAAGTCATAAAAACTATTCCGTTAGGAATTTTGATAGGAATGGTTGTTTTGATGATTATGAAACTTCTTAACAAAAAGAATAAGCTCGCAGTGGTAATTTTGGCAATGTATTTAAGCATGATAATTCAGGGTACGATTTTATTTAGACCAATAGGTCAAATAAATGAAATTGTATTAAAACCATTTCCCATTGTAGGAGGTGCAAGGTATATGATACTATATGCCATTGCCAATGCTTTGGTGTTTATACCTCTTGGAACATTACTCCCTTTTGTGTGGAACAGGGCAAAGAACGTTAAAGTATGCGTTCTTATGGGGTTTTTAATGAGTCTGTTTATTGAAACAATGCAACTGATTTTGTGTTGTGGAGTAGTTCAGACAGAGGATTTAATAATGAATACCTTAGGCACGTACATAGGTTATATATTATACCGCGTAATAAAAAACAAGAGGGCATGAAGTGCTCTCTTTAATTGACTATTGAAAGCCTATTTTATAAATGATAAAATATTATAGAATAATTATTAAAAAACAAAGGAAGTCAGATATGAAGGGAATTATTTTAGCAGGTGGTTCAGGAACGAGACTGTATCCACTGACTATGGTAACATCAAAGCAGTTGTTACCTATATATGACAAACCGATGATTTATTATCCGTTGTCAGTTCTTATGACAGCAGGAATTAGAGATATAATGATAATATCCACGCCGGAAGACACACCGAGATTTAAGGAATTATTACAGGACGGAAGCCGCTTTGGCATTGATTTAACTTATGCGGTGCAGCCAAGCCCTGATGGATTAGCACAGGCATTTATTATAGGTGCAGATTTTATTGGTGATGACAGTGTTGCCATGATTTTAGGTGATAATATATTTACAGGTCATGGACTAACGGAGAAGCTTAGAGATGCAGCAACCATAAAAAACGGTGCTAAGGTATTCGGTTATTATGTAGATGATCCGGAAAGATTTGGAATTGTGGAATTTGATGAAAATGGACGGGCTATATCCATTGAAGAAAAGCCGGAACATCCAAAGAGCAATTATTGTGTAACAGGGCTTTATTTTTATGACAATAAAGTGGTTGATTATGCTAAGAGATTAAAACCTTCTGCCAGAGGAGAACTGGAAATAACAGATTTAAATGCAATGTATCTTAACAATAATGAATTAGATGTGGAATTGTTAGGACAGGGATTTACATGGTTAGATACGGGAACTCATGAGAGTCTGGTGGAAGCTACTAACTTTGTAAAGACGATGGAAGAACATCAGCACAGAAAGATAGGATGCCCTGAGGAAATCGCATATTTAAATGGCTGGGTTTCCAGGGAAGAGGTTATGCAGGCATATGAAATGATGAAGAAAAATGAGTATGGCAGATACCTTAAAGATGTTGTTGATGGAAAATACATAGAAATGTTAAAGGAATTAAGATAAGGAAAAAGAATTATGAATATAATAGTTACAGGTGGAGCAGGATTTATTGGAAGTAATTTTGTATATTTAGAATTAGAGAAGCATCCGGAGGACAGAATTATATGTCTTGACAAGCTTACATATGCAGGAAATCTTGCAACATTAGGAGAAGCCATGAAGAACCCTAACTTTAGATTTGTTAAGGGAGATATTGCAGATAAGGAATGTGTTGAGAAATTATTTGAGGAGGAGCATCCGGATATTATTGTAAACTTTGCAGCTGAGTCTCACGTAGACCGCTCAATTGAGGATCCGGGAATTTTCCTTAAGACAAATATAATGGGAACGCAGGTGTTAATGGATGCCTGCAGAAAATATGGAATAAAGAGATATCATCAGGTATCAACAGATGAAGTATATGGGGATTTGCCTTTAGACAAACCTGATTTATTCTTTACAGAGGAGACTCCTATACATACATCATCACCTTATTCAGCGTCAAAGGCAGGTGCGGATTTGCTGGTAATGGCATATCATAGAACTTTTGGGCTTCCTGTTACAATAACAAGATGTAGCAATAACTATGGACCATATCATTTTCCGGAGAAACTGATTCCACTTATTATTTCGAGAGCTTTGGCAAATGAAACATTGCCGGTATATGGAAAAGGTGAAAATATAAGAGACTGGCTCTATGTAAAGGATCACTGTAGTGCCATTGATTTAGTAATAAGAAATGGCAGAGAGGGAGAAATATATAATGTAGGCGGTCACAACGAAAAGAGCAATTTGGAAGTTGTAAAAACAGTAATTAAGCAGCTGGGAAAACCGGAAAGCCTTATAACTTTTGTAACAGACAGACCGGGACATGACATGAGATATGCAATTGACCCTACAAAAATACATAATGAGTTGGGCTGGCTGCCGGAAACTAAATTTGAAGACGGAATAAGAATGACCATTGACTGGTATTTAAATAACAGAGAATGGTGGGAAAATATCATAAGCGGAGATTACCGCAATTATTTTGAAAAGATGTATGTTGAAAAGGACAGAGCATAGAAGATGAAGGTACTGGTAACAGGAGTAAAAGGTCAGCTGGGATTTGACCTTATGAATGAGCTGAAAAAAAGAGGTCATCAGGCAGTAGGTGTAGACGTGGAAGAAATGGACATCACTGATGAGGTGGCAGTTAATAAAATAATAAAGGAAATTAATCCTGATGTGGTTATTCACTGTGCAGCATGGACGGCGGTGGACGCTGCGGAAGATGAAGAGAATGTACCAAAGGTAATGGCTGTAAATGCTACAGGTACTGAAAACATTGCCAAGGTGTGCAACGAAATTAATTGCAAAATGGTTTACATAAGTACAGACTATGTATTTAACGGTCAGGGAGAGACTCCGTGGCAGCCGGAGGATGAGAGAAATCCTCTTAATGTGTACGGAAATTCAAAATATTTAGGTGAACTGGCTGTACAAAAGTATATGGAAAAGTACTTTATAGTGAGAATTGCATGGGTATTTGGTATTAACGGAAAGAACTTTATTAACACAATGCTTAATCTGGGACTTACCCATGACAGGCTGACGGTGGTTTCTGACCAGGTAGGAACCCCTACTTATACCTATGATTTGTCCAGGTTGTTAGTAGATATGGCAGAAAGCGATAAGTATGGCATATATCATGCAACAAATGAAGGTGGTTACATCAGCTGGTATGATTTTACAGTGGAAATAATGAAGCAGGCTGCTAAATATAATGATAAGTATAGTAAGGTGGAGGTTTTACCGGTAGGAAGTGATATGTATCCCGCTAAAGCCAAAAGACCGTCTAACAGCAGAATGGATAAATCAAAGCTTAAGAATCAAGGCTTTGAACCACTGCCGGATTGGAAAGATGCACTTTCAAGATATTTACAGCAGAAAATGGAGATAGAAAATGGGACAAATTAAAGTAACGAAATGTGATATAGAAGGTTTATGTGTGATAGAGCCTACAGTTCATGGAGATGACAGAGGATATTTCATGGAAACCTACAATTTAAACGATATGAAGGAAGCCGGACTTGACATGGTTTTTGTTCAGGATAATCAGTCTATGAGCACAAAGGGTGTTTTAAGAGGATTACATTACCAGAAGGAATATCCTCAGGGTAAGTTAGTAAGAGTTATAAAGGGAACGGTTTTTGACGTGGCTGTGGATTTAAGAAGAGATTCAAAGACATATGGCAAGTGGTATGGTGTGGAACTGTCAGAAGAAAACAAGAAACAGTTCTATATTCCTGAAGGATTTGCCCATGGATTTCTGGTGCTGTCAGATGAAGCAGAGTTTTGCTACAAGGTAACGGATTTTTATCATCCGGGAGATGAAGGTGGTCTTGCATGGAATGACCCTGAAATAGGCATAAAGTGGCCTAAGGTAATAGGGGAATATAGTGGAAGTGCATCACCTAAAGGGTATAAAATGGAAGATGGAACCCTACTTAATCTAAGTGACAAGGATAAACAGATGAAAGGGTTTAAGGAAACATTTAGATTTTAGTATAAAATAGTATTAAGTCACCTGAAAATTTTGACTTTAAATGAGGATAATACATGAATAAAAAGAAAAAAGTTTTACATTTAGTTGAGGCTATGGGTGGGGGAGTATTTACATATTTAGCGGAATTAGCCAATGGCATGAGCGATGAATTTGATGTATCCATTGCTTTTGGTATGCGAAAAGAAACGCCGGAAAACTATGAGGACTATTTTAATGAGGGTATTAAACTTATTAAGGTTGAGAACTTTACCAGAAGTTTAAATGTGGTAAAAGACATTAAGGCATATATTGAATTAAGAAAGATTGTAAAAAAAGAAAAGCCGGATATAATTCATCTTCATTCATCTAAGGCGGGAGCGCTGGGAAGATTGCTTGTGGGAACAGGAAAAGCAAAGATGTTTTATACCCCTCATGGTTACAGTTTCCTAATGGAAAATGAGTCAGGGATTAAACAACAGATTTATAAAACTATGGAAAAAATCCTTGGAAAAAGAAAATGCCTTACAGTGGCATGTGGAAAAAGTGAGTGGGAGCAAAGCAGGATAGTTACCAAAAATTCCACATATATTAGCAATGGAGTAAACATAGACAAACTTAATGCTAATTTGATTAATGCTAATGAGCAGAATTTAGAGGATTTTAATATAAAGAAGAATGTTTTTACGGCCTATACCGTAGGAAGGATTAATTATCAGAAGTGGCCGGAATTGTTTAACGAAATTGCACAAAAATTGCCGGAAATGCAGTTTGTATGGATAGGTGATGGGGATATGCGTGATAAGCTGACGGCTGACAACATAGTTATTACAGGCTGGCTGGAACATAAAGAGGCAATGGAATTAAGCACAAAGTTTGATGCGTTTATTCTGGCTTCGAGATATGAAGGGTTGCCTATTTCACTGTTAGAGGCAATGTATATGAAAAAAGCCTGTGTGGTTAGCAATGTAGTGGGAAATCGTGATGTAATAAAGAATGATTATAATGGTTACATTTGCGATGAAACAGATCAGTTTGTAGAGGCGTTAAAAGACATAGAAAAGGGAAACAGTGACAAGCTGATAGAACAGGCATATTCAGATATATTAAATGAGTTTAACAGCAAGTGCCTGTGTAATAAATATAAAGAAGTATATAATGAAAGTAGAAGCAAATGAAGAAAATAAATGTTCTTGTGCTGATAACTGTCATGGATAGAGCCGGGGCTGAAACCATGATGATGAATTATCTTAGAAATATTAATAGGGAAAAAATTCATATGGATTTTCTCATAAACAGAGAACAAAAAGCTGATTATGAGGACGAAATAGAAAAATTAGGTGGCAGAATTTATCATATGTGCCCTTTATATCCGGGCAAATTCTACAGATATAAAAAGGAATTCAGGAATTTCTTAGAAGAACATCCGGGATATGATATTATTCATTCAAATCTTGAAGAAAGAAGTTACTTTGCCTTTAAAATTGCAAAGAAAATGGGAATCTCCGTAAGAGTTGCCCATGCTCATTCGGCTCCGTGTGGTCGTAATATGAAAATGATTATGAGGCTGTATTTTAGAAGGAAGCTTCAGAAGTATTGTACTCACAAAGTGGCATGTGGTGAAAAAGCGGCAAAATGGCTTTTCGGAAGTGATGCAGACCTGGTAGAAATGGAAAGTTTCGTAAAGGGAGAAAAACATTCAAAAAATACTGTGGTTTTAATGAAGAATGCCGTTGACACTGATAAGTTCAGTTATTCAACAGATGTAAGGGAAAAAGTACGAAAAAAAATGAAGATAAGCAGAGATACTTTGGTTATTGGACATGTAGGCAGATTTACACATGATAAGAACCAAAGTTTTTTAATTGATATATTTAAAAATGTTAATATCCTCAATAAAAAATCCGCAATGATGTTAATAGGTGGAGGGAAACCTAAAGAGGAAATTAGCTATAAAGAAGAAATTGAGAGAAAAGTGCAGCAGTCAGGACTTAAGGGCAAAGTTAAGCTTTTAGGGGTAAGGGAAGATATAAATGAGCTAATGCAGGCAATGGATATATTGGTGATGCCTTCTAGAACAGAGGGATTTCCGGTGACATTGGTGGAAGCACAGGCGGTGGGACTTTGCTGTTTAGTTTCAGATGCCGTGGGCTATGACATAAATATGACAGAAAAAATCCAGTATAAATCATTAGAAGAGGATGCTTCTCAGTGGGCACAAAAAATATTATCCATGACAGCCGATGGTCAAAATCGGGAAGCTGAAAGCATCCCAATGAAAGAAAAAGTGATTGAGAGAGGATATGAAATAGCGGATGCAGCTAAGGATTTAGAGGCATTTTATGAGTACCTTGCCGGATAAAATATATTGTGACAAAAGCAGGATGAATGAAGTTATTGAAAATTGCAGTAAAAGATAAAAAGGGAGCAGAAATACATGGAACCAATTCACGTTTTAGTGCTTGATACGGTTATGGACCGTGGTGGGGCTGAAGCTATGATTATGAATTATATGAGAAATATAGATAGGGATATCATTAAATTTGATTTTCTTACAAACAGGGATTACAGGGCTGCATACGAGGATGAGATAGAGCAGCTAGGTGGTAAGATTTATCATATGTGCCCTATGTATCCGAAATATTTTAGGCAATATAAAAAGGAAGTTTATAACTTTTTAAAAGAACATCCGGAATATAAAATTGTACATTCAAATCTTGAGGAGAGAAGTTATTTTCCGTTAAAAGAAGCAAAAAAAGCAGGAGTTCCTGTAAGAATCTCCCATTCCCACAACCGCCCATTGGGAGTGGATTTGAAACTGATTATGAGGTATTATTTCAGGTTTATGCTTAAATACTATAATACTCATATGTTTGCCTGTGGTATTGAGGCGGGGGACTGGCTTTATGGAAAGAAAAACAGAAATAATGTTATTATAATGAAGAATGCCATTGACGCAAATCAGTATAGATATAATGAAGAAACTCAAAACCGTATGCGGGAAGAACTGGGAATTTCAGGTAAAAAGGTTATAGGTCACGTTGGACGTTTCTTTCCGCAGAAGAATCATACTTTTTTAATTGATATATTTAAAGCTGTTCATGACAGAGATAAGAATACGGTGCTTCTTTTAGTAGGTGGCGGAGAGGCAGATGATACTTTAAAAAATCAGATTCGCCATAAAGTAAAGGATTTAGGTCTGGAAGACTCAGTAAAGTTTTTGGGAGTAAGGGAAGATGTGGAAAAAGTGGTGCAGGCTTTTGATGTGTTCCTTCTGCCATCACTTTTTGAAGGATTGCCGGTGACTATGGTGGAGGCACAGGCAGCAGGCTTACCATGTGTAATTTCAGACAAGGTTCCTATACAATGTGATATTACAGGAAATGTCAAAGTTGTATCCTTAGAGGAGGCTCCTGAAAAATGGGCAGAAGTGATTGATGATGTGCTTAAAAATTTTAAGAAAAAAGATACATATGAAACAATAGTTAATGCCGGATTTGACATTAAGGAAAATGCAAAGTGGTTGAAGGATTTTTATGTGGAGGCGCTTAAAGAAGCCGGAGAAAATAATTAGAAAATGAAAAAGTAGAAAATCCATGTGGGAGATGGCTCGTACATGGATTTTTTGTTTGCTGATAATTACTGAATACATAGAGGTGGCAAAAAAATTAGACAATTAAGTGTTTAAAATGTCTATAGATAACAAAATGACACTTATTGTAGAAAAAAATATATTAAAGATAAAGTATAATATAAAAACAACTTGACAATGCAACAAAACATATATAATATAATAAATGTAAGATGTAAATAAAATACTACAAAGTAAGAACGGATAAATACAAATTGAATATTTGAGCAGGCGCAATGGTGGTTTGTACTTTATGATGTTTATATTGTGCTATTGTAATTTTTTTACATCCGGTGTATACTATAAAAAGAATAAGAGAAACTAATAGTATACACCTCGAAATATTAAAGGAAAGGGGTGTTATATGGGAAACAAGGATATAGCAACCAAGAAGTACATGTCAGATAATGTGAGATTTGCAGATGTGTTTAACTATGCCATATATGGGGGAAGGCAGATTATAAAACATGACATGTTA
>UMAX01006412.1_pt1 | contig 117955 bp, 118 predicted proteins | sample 1963821 | NCBI WGS metagenome assembly UMAX01 (sample SAMEA4835927, study PRJEB28245) | human gut metagenome | biome: gut microbiome; material: fecal sample | place: Denmark | collected 2008 | reverse complement strand
GAGTTGCTGTATCAGCCGTAATCGTAATATTGAGATTGAAAACCTCGCAATTATCTGCGCTGACTTCGACAGTATAAGTACCCGCTTCCAAATCAACAGGGTTTGCTACTTCCTGACCATTCACTTTAATGACTACATTCGCCAATTCAGCAGGTGTTACGACAAAAGAAACTGTATATTTCGGTGCAGGCAAAAGGGGTGTTCCATTAGAATTAAATCGATAATTGCCACCAGCAGCAGTGATTTCATTAAAGAAATCTTCCGTTTTCATAAAGTCAAGGGTCTTTTCTGTTCCAGCATCCTGATACTTAAAGCAAGCCGGGACATTTTCCGTTTGCACGAAATAATTGTTTTCAAAAACAGGTGTATCAGAAGAAACACCGCCTGCAATACCGCCCAAACGCTTATAAGGTGTAGTGGCAGTATATTGAGATAAATCCATTTCACCAGCGAAATAGCAATGTCTGATTTCTGTACCTGCACCAACTGTGCCTGCGATACCGCCGAAATTCGTAGTGCCATGGCCAAGAGGAACCATTTTCCCGGTGGAATAACAATTGATAATCTTTGAGCCTTGATACAACTGCCCAACAATTCCGCCGGTATGGGGTGTCCAAGAGGTCATATCGCCTGTATTGGCGCAATACTGTACGGTACTGTTGTCAGCAACACCTACGATACCGCCCATCTGCAAAGAGGTAGTATCCGTCGTTACTGAAAAATTCCCCTTGTTTTGGCAGTGTTCAATCGTGCTATTTATCGCATATCCGCACAAAGCCGTAGGGCCGTTGATATATTTGTCCGTATCTGTGAACGATACATCCGAAATGCAGTCAGAAATTTTGCTGTTTTCTGCAACGCCCGCAACTGTTCCAAAAAAGACATACCCTGAATTGGACACATCCAGCTTGCCTTGAATTGTCAAACCGGAAATTTCAGCGCCGTAAACCTCACTGAAAAATCCGAAAGACGGATACTCTGTCTTTCCATAGTTTTCGGAAAAATCTAAATTGGAAATCGTATGCCCGTTTCCGTAAAATTTGTCGCTGAAGTAATGCAGCAGAGTTCCATCAGCAGCAAATACGCTGCCAATTGGTGTCCACGCAACACCTGTTAAATCCAAATCTGCATCAAGAGATACAACCGCATCTGTTTTATCGTCATATTCGCCATTGTCCACAGCTTTTGCAAATTGCAAAAGCTCATCTACTGTTGTGATTGAGATTTTGTTGCTTTTCTCGTTCTCTTCTGCAAACGCTGTCATCGGAACAAGTGCCATCACAAGGCACAACGCAAGCAGAAGGCTTATAAGTTTATTCTTCATTTTCATTCCTCCAAAATAATTCTATCCGCTATTTACTTTCTCCGACAGCGGACACGCCAGAGAAGATAGAAGGTTTAACCAGAAAAGATTGATTTGCCATAGTCAAGTCCTCCTTCCATAATTTCTAAGGCAAAAAGGATACAAATCCCCCCTAACCCATAGATATACAGTAGTATTATAGCAGATTTTTCCCCCAAATCTCAAGTAGTTTTCAGAATAATACTCTCCTTCTTTCTCAAAGCATTGCCTTCTTCCATTACTCACGGAACTTTATGACTTCTTGAATACTACCCGAAAAGGAAAAGCCGCCGTCTGTGACAGCGACTTTTCTCTTTAGCTGGTAAACTGTATCAACAGTTCGTTTAAGGCATCCTCCTTTTTCTATACGCACCACTCCTCTAATTGATTTGTTTCACAAATCAATTAGCACGAGTCATTCGCAGAATGACGCATAACATAAAAAGAGATAGGTCCTCAATTATGCAAGCATATGAGAATCCTATCTCTTTTTATGTTACGTCGCTTTGCTCAAAGCTTCGCGATAATTATTTCATCTGTGCAGCTACTTCTTCAGCAAAATTCTCTTCTTTCTTTTCAAGACCTTCACCTGTTTCAAAACGAACGAATTTCTTAAGTGCTACTGTAGCGCCAACTTCTTTTGATACTTCATCAAGATACTTAGCAACTGTCTGCTTTCCGTCTGCAGCCATTACATATGTCTGGTCAAGAAGGCATACTTCCTTTAACTGCTTTGATACACGACCTTCTACTAAACCATTGAAAATCTTGTTTTCCATGATTTCTGCTTTGTCGTTCATAGCGATTTCTGCTACTGCTGCCTTTGCTTCTTTTGAAAGGAAGTTGAATAAGTAATTTAAGTTACTCTTCTTCTCTTCATAAATAGCAATATCTTCATCGCTCCAAGCCTTGCTTTCTACAGCCTTGTTGAGTAAGTTCATTAAAATAGGCTTTGGAAGTGTATCAGGCTCGTTTAATGCGCTGTCAATTGTGATTTCTCTCATCTTAGCAAGTTCATCTGCAGAAATATCATTTCTTGAGATGTACTGTGGGTTCATAGCTGCAATCTGCATAGCAATTGTCTTAATTGCTGCTGTTACAGCATCATTTGCAGGAGCATCAGCTTCAACTAATACACCAATCTTTCCACCTGCATGAATGTATGATGAAATAACACCTTCTGATTCTAACTTTTCAAATCTTCTAATGTTCATGTTTTCACCGATAACAGCGATCTGTGATACTAATTCATCCTTAACAGTCTTAGCAGGATCAAGAATCCAGGCTTCGCCTAATAATTCTTCAACATCTTTAGCGTCTGAAGCAACAATCTGCTTAGCAACATTACCTACGAATGTCTGGAACTTTTCGTTCTTAGCAACAAAGTCTGTTTCTGAGTTAACTTCTACGATTGCAGCCTTACCGTCTTCTACTAATGTATAAACGATACCTTCTGCAGCGATTCTGCCAGACTTTTTAACTGCTGTAGCTTCACCTTTTTTTCTTAAAACTTCAATAGCTGCTTCCTGATTACCATCAGTTTCAACTAAAGCGTTTTTACAAGCCATAACACCAGCACCTGTTAATTCTCTTAATTCTTTTACCATTGCTGCTGTAATTGTCATAATTCTATTCCTCCTGAAATCTATATTATTCTTCTACTGTCTCGTTAACTTCTTCTGTTTCAGCCTCAGCTGTTTCTGCTACCATTTCTTCACCCTGGTTAGCTTCAATAACAGCATCTGCCATCTTAGAAACAATAAGTTTAACTGCTCTGATAGCATCATCGTTACCTGGGATAACGTAATCTAATTCTTCAGGATCACAGTTTGTATCAGCAATACCGATTAATGTAATTCCAAGTGCATGAGCTTCCTGAACGCAGATTCTTTCCTTCTTAGGATCTACAACAAAGATAGCATCTGGGATTCTCTTCATTTCCTTGATACCGCCAAGGTTCTTTTCAAGCTTATCCCATTCCTTCTTAATATTAACAACTTCTTTCTTAGGAAGAACATCAAATGTTCCATCTTCAGACATTCTTTCAATATCTTTTAATCTCTTAATTCTTGACTGAATAGTCTTGAAGTTAGTAAGCATACCACCTAACCATCTTTCGTTAACGTAGTACATACCACATCTCTGTGCTTCTTCCTTAACAGCATCCTGAGCCTGCTTCTTAGTACCAACAAAAAGGATTGTACCACCTTCCTGTGCAATATCAGATACTGCCTTGTAAGCTTCATCTACTTTACCTACTGACTTCTGTAAGTCGATGATGTAGATACCATTTCTTTCTGTGTAGATGTATGGAGCCATCTTAGGGTTCCATCTTCTTGTCTGATGTCCAAAATGAACACCTGCTTCTAATAACTGTTTCATTGAAATAACGCTCATTTTAATACCTCCTGGTTTTTTTAATATTATTTTTGATATCGTCCCGGCAATTATTCCGGCAAATATCATACCTTCCATCTGCTTCACCGAATCAGACAACCCCGAGCGTGGGCACCCGTCTGCTTCTCCACCGATGTGCTTAATGCAACTTCATTATCATACCATATATAAAAAACATTGGCAAGATTTTTTTACCTGTCTTTGTTTTCCTTACTTTCAACATAACCACACTCTGCATTGGCACAGGCTAACTTATTACCTTTTTCTACCATATAACCTCCACACTGTGGACACTTCTTTGTGGATGGCTTCTGCCATGACATAAAATCACACTCCGGATAATCAATACATCCGAAATATCTTCTGCCCTTTTTGGTTTTTCTGATGATAACATCCTTTCCGCATTTAGGACAAGGCACTCCTGCCTTTTCAAGATACGGTTTAGTATTTTTACACTCAGGAAATCCCGGACATGCCAAAAACTTTCCGTGAGGTCCATACTTAATTACCATTCGTCTGCCACATTCTTCACAGATTTCCTCGGACTCCTCATCGGCAATTTTTATTTTTTCTAATTTCTTTTCAGCTTCCTTTACCATTTCATCAAGGTCAGGATAGAAGTTTCTTATGATTGTCTTCCATTCCACGGTACCCTCTTCCACGGCATCAAGAAGTGATTCCATATTGGCAGTAAAAGCTGTATCAACAATAACGGCAAATGCTGTTTTCATTACATTATTTACCGCTTCTCCTAATTCGGTAACATACAGATTTTTCTTTTCTTTTATAACATAGCGTCTTCCAATAATTGTGCCAATAGTAGGTGCATAGGTACTTGGACGTCCTATTCCCTGCTCTTCCATTGCCTTTACCAGGGCTGCTTCAGTAAAGTGAGCCGGTGGCTGTGTGAAATGCTGATTTTCCTCAAATTCCACAAAATCCAGTTCCATTCCTTTTTCTAACTTGGAAACAGTATTATTTGTTACCACTTTTTCGTTATCACTGTCTGTATAAACCTTCATAAATCCGTCAAAATCCAACTTAGATGTTGCAGCATTAAAAATATATTTTCCTGCGGCAACCTTTACATTAGTTGTCTCATATACTGCACTTTGCATACGGCTTGCAACGAATCTCTTCCATATTAATTGATATAATCTGAACAAATCCCTTGGAAGCTGTGCCTTTATACTATCCGGAAGAAGGGTAACATCTGTAGGTCTTATGGCTTCGTGAGCATCCTGTATCTTTTTACCGGATTTCTTTGTAGTAACCTCTTTAGTCATATAGCTTTCGCCATAGTTATTTTCAATAAAATCCTTTACCTGGGCTTCTGCTGTTTCAGAGATTCGTGTGGAATCTGTACGCAAATATGTGATAAGACCGATACTTCCACGACCTTTTATTTCCACACCTTCATATAACTGCTGGGCTATTCTCATAGTCTTTTGTGTGGAAAAATTAAGAGCCTTTGAAGCTTCCTGCTGCAATGTACTTGTGGTAAAAGGAACCGGTGCCTTTCTTGACCTGTTGCCTTTTTTTACATCACTTACAGTGAACCTTGCAGCCTTTAATTCCTTTACGATTCCATCTAACTGCTCTTTTCCCGTGATTTCAATTTTTCCTTTTTCATTTCCGTAAAAGCTTACCTTGAAATCCTTCTTATTGTATTTCAAAACCGCATCCATATCCCAATATTCCTTAGGAATAAATGCGTTTATTTCATCTTCTCTGTCACAAAGCATTCTTAATGCAACAGACTGGACTCGTCCTGCACTAAGTCCTCTCTTTATTTTCATCCATAGAAGCGGGCTTATACTATATCCAACCATTCTGTCCATAACTCTTCTTGCCTGCTGTGAATCCACAAGATTCATGTTTATCTCTCTTGGATGCTTAAGAGACTCCTTTACTGCCGGCTTTGTAATTTCATTAAATGTAATTCTGGCAGTTTTCTTTGGGTCTAATTTTAATGCATTAGCCAAATGCCATGAAATAGCCTCTCCCTCACGGTCCGGGTCAGTTGCCAGATAAACTTTGTCTGCTTTTTTTACACAGCGTCTAAGTTCTGCCAGCTTGTCCCCTTTTCCACGTATGGTAATATATTTCGGTTCATAATCATTTTCAAAATCAATACCCATCGTGCTTTTTGGCATATCTCTGACATGACCATTTGAAGCTACAACTTCATAATTTGAACCCAAAAATTTTTTAATTGTATTCACTTTTGCCGGTGATTCCACAATAACAAGATATTTTGCCATAAGACTTCCCCTTAACTAAAAATAATCTGAATTTATGTATTTTTTATGGAAAAATAGTTCTCATAAGGTTGTTCTATAAGTCCTTCTAATTGTAATTTCAGCAACATTGTAACTATCTTCTCATATACTATGCCTGTAGTTTCTATTAATTCATATATACTTTTTGGCTGTAAACCTAACTCACTATACAACATCAAAAAATCTTTTTCAAGTATTTTTTCTTTTGCCTTTTCTTTCTTTTGCTCATAATATGCATTATATCCAAGGTCTGAGAGAATGTCATCCACATTTGTAACAATACCTGCTCCTGACTTTATAAGCCTGTTACATCCCTGACTTAATTTGTCGTCTACCCGCCCCGGAACCGCCATTACATCTCCTCCCTGCTCTAATGCCCACTCAACAGTTATTAATGAGCCACTGTTCTCCCTTGCCTCTATTACCACTATTTTGTCCGCCAGCCCACTTATTATCCTGTTCCGCTGTGGGAAATGCCATCCTTCCGGTGAACTTCCCGGAGGATATTCCGATATAATTCCGCCATTATTTATTATGTCCCCATATAACTCAATATTTTCCACCGGGTAGCAAATATCAACGCCACTTCCAATAACTGCATAGGTACTCATACCTCCCTCTATTGCTCCTAATTGACTATATGTATCAACTCCCCTTGCCATTCCACTTATTACCTGCACGCCCCTTTCCGACAGCTCTTTCCCTATTTTTTTTGCCATGTTTCTTCCATAATTAGAGCATGCCCTTGCCCCTACCATTGCCACTGCCGTGGCATTTTCATCCGGTAATTTTCCTTTGTAAAATAAAAAATAAGGTTTATGGTCAAAAGGTATAAGTTTTTCAGGATAATTTTCATCATCTACCGACACAAACTTTATATTGTTTTTCTCAAGTTTTTCAAAATATTCCTTAGGATTAAATCTTTCAATATGCCTTAAAAGTTCTGCTGCTTCTTCACTTTTAAGTCCCCCTGCCTCCACTAATTTCTTCTGGGTTCCATTAAATATTTCCTGTACATCTTTTAGATTTTTCATTATTTTTTGAATTTTTGTAAAATACATCTTAGGTGCCGTGGCTATGCATCCCCACATTTCCTGCTTGTTCATAGTCCCCTCCTTACTGACATGGCTTTATAACTTACTGCCTCTGCAATGTCCTCATATTTTATTTCCTCATGATTTTTTAAGTCCGCTATGGTTCTTGCGGTTTTTAATATTTTTTCATACGCCCTTACACTTAAATCCATATTTTCATATATCTGTCCTATAAGTTCCTGCTCTTTTTTTCCAAGATTGCAGTATTTCTTTATGTTTTCTCCTTCTAACTGACTGTTAAATCTGATTTTTTCATTTTCATACCGTTTCCTCTGAATCTCCACAGCCTTATTTACCCTTTTTCTTATTTCTTCTGAACTTTCCTCTGAAGACTCCCTTGTTAAATCAAAAAAATCCACATTATTCATATGTACGCACAAATCAATTCTGTCTAATATTGGACCACTGATTTTTTCTAAATATTTGTTTACATCCCTTTCCGTACAACTACATTTATTTCTGTCGGGATAATACCCGCATTTGCAGGGATTCATTGAAGCAAGAAGTATAAAATCCGCCGGAAATGAATATGTCCCACCTTTCCTTGATATGACAATTTTCTTGTCCTCTAAAGGCTGCCTCATAGCCTCCATTACTCCTCTGGAAAACTCCGTAAATTCATCCATGTACAGCACTCCCCCGTGAGCCATGGTCATTTCTCCCGGCTTTGGATTTATTCCGCCCCCTGTCATGGCCGTTACCGTTGTGGTATGATGAGGATTTCTAAAAGGCCTTTCTCCTACCAGATTTCCCTCTAATTTCCCTGCTATACTTTGTATTTTTGATATTTCTATTTTTTCATTTTGTGACATCTCAGGAAGTATGGTTTTCATAGCCTTGGCAATGGCAGTTTTCCCTGTTCCGGGCGGCCCCACCAGCAAAATATTATGCATGCCTGCCGCAGCTATTTCCGCTGCCCTTTTTGCCATTACCTGCCCCTTTATCCACTTAAAATTATGTTCATAAACTGTAGATATATTTTCTTCTTCTATTTCTTCCTTTATTTGATAATTCTTATATCCGCCACTTACAAGTAACATAACCAGTTCATTTAAATCTTCTACTCCAATTACCTTTATGCCCTTTATATATCGGCATTCTCCAACATTCATAGCCGGCACAAAACAATATTTCATTCCCCTTTCCATAGCATGCAAAACTATAGGTAAAACTCCATTTACAGCTACTACCCGTCCACTTAGGCTAAGTTCTCCCACAAACATTTTATCATCTAACCTGCACTTTATTATATCAAGGCACCACAAAATAGACACTGCCACCGGCAGGTCAAAATACGTTCCTGCCTTTCTTATGTTTCCCGGAGAAAAATTAATTGTTATCCGCTTAGGTGGAACTAAAAACCCCGAATTTTTTATTGCTGTTCTCACCCTTTCCCTTGACTCTTTTATATCATAAGACAAAAGGCCTACCATATCAAAAGATGGCAGACCATTACATATATCTGTTTCAACTATTACAGGCAGTACGTCCACTCCCATAATAGCTGCACAATTTACTTTACACACCATAATCTATCCTCTTTGTATATTAAATTTTGGTGTCAAAAGTGCTATTCTTTTTTCATTGTCATATTGACTATTTTATATCACATTAAGTATGAATTGTCAAAAGCTTTTTTCAATTTTTCCAGTGCCTTTTTTTCAATTCTGCTAACATAGCTTCTTGATATATTCATTGCTTTTCCTACGGCTTTCTGGGTCATAGCTTCCTCTCCCCCTAAACCGTACCTCATAACAATAATTTCCCTTTCCCTTTTTGACAGAACCTTTTCCACATATTGCCTTACCCTTACCACATCTTCCGCATTTTCCATTTGCTTTAGTGCATCAATTCCGTCATTTTCCATAATGTCCATAAGGCTTATTGTATTACCTTCCTTATCCATCCCAATAGGTTCATTTAGTGACACTTCCCTGTTTTTCTTTTTTTCTCCCCTAAGCATCATAAGCAGTTCATTTTCAATACACTTTGATGCATATGTCACCAGTCGCTTTCCCTTTTGGGGATTGTAGGTATTTACCGCCTTTATAAGGCCAATTATCCCTATGGAAATCAGCTCTTCATTCTCCCTGTTTTCTGAATAATATTTTTTGGCTATGTGAGCCACAAGCCTTAAATTTCTTTCAATTAGTATGTCTTTTGCTTCCTTGTCTCCATTCTGAAATCTCTCTATCCAATGATTTTCTTCCGTAGGTGTCAAAGGTTCTAAAAAACTTTTCACACTTTCCCCCGCGACATACTTAATTATATTATCTTATGATAAATCGCCATTTCCCGTGCATGTCTTTACAGGTTTATTTTACTACTCTTTTACTCTAAGCACGTCTCCCCTTTCAGGAGTCTCACTTAATTTAACCAATAACTTCTGCTTTGGGTGAGGACAGCTTTCCATTTCATTCCCCTCCTCATCCTTTATGGAAATAACATTAACCTCTATGTCCCTTCCATCCGGCTTCATTACTTCTATTTTTTCCGAAACACTAAATTTATTCTTCTGTTCGAGAACAAATTCACCATTGTCTGAAACTTCCCTTACAATTCCTAAATATACATAATCTCTCTCATATACGTTGTTATCATATATCTGAGTTGTTTCGTCAGGCTTTCCAAAGAAAAATCCGGTAGTATACTGTCTGTAAGTACACTGGGAAATCCATTTTCTGTAAAGCGGAAGATTCTCCCTGTATTTGTCAGTGCTTTCTAAATAATCATCAATTGCTTTTCTATAAGTTCTTGCAACTGTAGCCACATACAAAGCTGTCTTCATTCTTCCTTCAATTTTAAAGCTGTCTATTCCTGCATCAATTAATTCAGGAATATGCTCTATCATACACAAATCCTTTGAGTTAAATATATATGTGCCTCTTTCATTTTCCTCCACCGGCATGTACTGTCCCGGTCTTGACTCTTCAACCACTGCGTATTTCCAGCGGCACGGATGGGTGCAGGCTCCTTTATTGGCATCTCTTCCTGTCATAAAACTGCTAAGAAGGCATCTGCCTGAATAGGAAATACACATTGCTCCATGGACAAAGGTTTCAATTTCCATATCATCAGGAATATTTTCCCTTATCTGCTTAATTTCATTAAGGGACAATTCTCTGGCGGAAACCACTCTTTTTGCCCCTAAATTGTACCAGAAATTGTATGTTCCATAGTTAGTGTTATTTGCCTGAGTGCTTATATGAAGCTCCATATCCGGCAGAATTTCCTTGGCTATGGTAAATATTGCCGGATCAGAAATAATAAGTGCATCCGGCTTAACTGTCTTTAAATCATTGAAATATACCTTAACCGGCTCAATATCCGCATTATGAGCCAAAATATTTGCCGTAACATATACTTTCACTCCATGCTCATGGGCAAAATCCACTCCTTCTTTCATTTCCTCTAAAGAAAAATTTTTAGCCTTAGCCCTAAGACCGAAAACTTCACCACCAATATATACTGCATCTGCACCATACCTTACAGCTGTCTTTAACACTTCAAGACTGCTGGCAGGCACTAACAATTCCGGTTTTCTTCTCATATTAAAACACTCCTGTCTTCTATTTTTTAACAGATATTGTTATTCCATCACCTATTGGAACAATACTTGTCTCTAATTCCTCATGATTTTTTACTACTTCTAAGTATTCCCTCATTCTTTTATGAATGGTTCTGTCTCTTCTTTCCACCACAAATCTTGACTCAATAAGGTCTCCTTCCTGCAATACATTATCTGTAATGAGAACTGCTCCTTTTTTCATCAGACGCAAAACCTCCGGCAAAAAGTAAATGTACTGCGCCTTTGCTGCATCCATAAATACAAAGTCAAACTGTTGTGACGGAAGAGTCTTCATAACCTCTGTGGCATCGCCTTCAAGAAGTTCAATAATCTGTCCTTTTCCTGACAATTCTATATTTTTTTTAGCCTCCACAATTCTTTTTTCATAATTTTCAATTGTGGTAATTTTCCCGTCTTCATCTATACATTCACTCATTAAAATGGCTGAGTACCCTACTGCAGTACCCAGCTCTAATATTCTTTTCGGCTTTTTAATGTATAACATTACCCTTAGAAAGCTTTCCATTTCCTTTCTTATAATAGGTACGTTATCAATATGTGCCTGCTCTTCAATTTTTTCCAAAACTTCGCTGTTTGTTTTTTCTAATGAATGTATATATGATACTATCCTTTCGTTTACTATCATATTATCCTCCATAATACAGGGCAATTACTGTGCATCTTCCCCTTGTTCAGTTGTATTTTCCTTTTTATTCTCTTCCGGACCTGCGCTTATGGTTTTAAAAATTTCTTCCCCTGTCCATGAAGTGTTAAAGGTATAGGTTCCGGGCTTTATGGTTTTTACAGTATAAATATATGACTGTACCACAAAAGCATTTGCATCTTCTATTACTCCATATTCTTCCAAGGTTTTGCCAAACTGCTTTATGGTTGTGCCTTTGTCAACAGTAAAGGTCATGTCCGTTCCCGGCTCTTCCTCAACACCATTGCTGTTAAATATCTTTGAGCCAAAATTAAAGGCTGCTGTGGCACATACCACAATTATAATAACCATTACAATATATTTAAGCATCTTTATTGATACATTGGCAAAGCCCTGTGAAGTTTTCCTATTATTCATATAAACTCCTGACTATTCAACTTCCATTATAATTGGCAGAATCATCGGACTTCTTCTCATGGTCTTCCACAAATATTCTCCAAGACTGTCTTTAACAACCATTTTGATTTTTCCCCAGTCCACATTTCTGCCTTCAAGACATTCCAAAAGTGCCTGTGTTACTACTTCCTTTGCATTTTCAATAAGGTTTTCAGATTCCCTTACATAAACAAATCCACGGGTTACAATATCAGGTCCTGCAAGAATCTGATTTGAATATTTTTCCAGTGTAAGAACAACTATTATTATTCCGTTTTCTGCAAGGTTTTGTCTGTCACGAAGAACAATATTTCCAACGTCACCTACTCCTAATCCGTCAACTAACACGGAACCTGCCGGAACTCTTCCTGTAATGCCTGCACTATCCTTACCAATGCTTAAAACATCACCGGATTCCATAATAAACACATTTTCCTTTGGTATTCCCATATCCTGTGCCAAACGTCCGTGCTGTCTTAAGTGCTGATATTCACCATGCACCGGAATGGCATACTTAGGCTTAATCAAAGCATACATAAGCTTAATTTCTTCCTGGCATGCATGACCTGAAACATGGGTGTCCTGAAAAATAACGTCTGCTCCCTGCTGGTATAATTCATTCATAACCTTTGATACGGCTTTTTCATTTCCCGGAATAGGTGTTGAACTAAATACTATGGTATCATTTGGTTTAATACGCACCTTTCTGTGAAGAGATGCTGCCATACGTGACAGAGCTGCCATGGACTCACCTTGACTTCCTGTAGTGATAAGAACTAACTGGTCATCAGTGTAATTTTCCATTTCTTCTATACTGATTAGTGTATTGTCAGGAATCTTTAAATATTCCATTTCCCTTGCTACGGAAATAATATTTACCATACTTCTTCCTTCAACAATAACTTTTCTGTTATATCTGCATGCCGTATTTATAATCTGCTGCACTCTGTCCACATTAGATGCAAATGTAGCAATAATAATTCTGTTTTTAGTGTGTTCTGCGAAAATATGATCAAATGTTTTTCCTACTTTTCTCTCTGACGGTGTAAAGCCCGGACGTAAAACATTAGTGCTGTCACACATAAGTGCCAAAACTCCACGTTTTCCCAGTTCACTAAATCTCGCAAGATTTATGGCATCACCAAATACAGGTGTATAATCAACCTTAAAGTCTCCGGTGTGTACAATAACCCCTACCGGCGTATGAATAGCCAATGCTGCTGCATCTGCTATACTATGGTTTGTTCTGATAAATTCTATTCTGAAACCTCCTAAATGTATACTTTGTCCGAATTTTACAACTTTTCTCTTAACTACATCAAGGAGCTCATGCTCTTCTAATTTTCCTTCAATAATTCCTATGGTAAGCTTTGTTCCATATACAGGAACATTAATTTCCTTTAATACATATGGTAATGCTCCAATGTGGTCTTCATGTCCATGGGTTATTACAAAACCCTTAACCTTATCAATATTTTCTCTTAAGTAAGTAATGTCTGGAATTACACAGTCAATTCCCAACATATCGTCATCAGGAAATGACAAACCGCAATCCACAACAATAATACTGCCATTGTACTCAAAGGCAGTCATGTTCATTCCTATCTGTTCAAGACCTCCCAGTGGAATAATTTTTATATTTGAATTTTCACTCATCTATTATTTTTTCTCCTTATTATCTCAAATTTACCCTTCTTATAAATATCCTATTTTGAAATATCTATGTCCTCTAACAGTTCAGAAAATACTTTTCCTATGTAGTCTATTTCCGAATCTTCAACTACCATTTCATAAACTGCCTCTTCATCTTCTTCCTTTGATATATCCTTTAAGATATAAGCCTCAGCCTCTTCTTCGTCTCCCTCGTCTTCCGTAACAAGAAGATAATTAACATTATTAATTCTGGTTTCCTCAACCACATACATTTCTACTTCATTTCCGTCTTCATCAATAAAAACAATCTTTTCTTCCATTAAATAAAATACCTCTAACTATTTTTCCTTAAAACTGATTTAAACTAAAACTAATTATTGCTGTTTAAATAATCCTCTAAAATAACCTGCGCTGCAACCTGGTCAACATATTTATACCTGTCTTCCCTTTTAATACCTGCTAAGTCCATAATCTCATAGGCTTCCACCGTGGTAAGCCTTTCGTCCTGAAATATTATTTCAAGGTTAGTCCTTCTGTGTAACATAGTTGCAAACTCTTTTGTTTTCTCTACTCTTTCTCCCTCGCTGCCGTCTAGCATAACCGGGTAACCCAACACGATTTTATCAACATTATATTCATTAATAAGTGCTTCAATTCTTGCCAAAGTCTTCCTTAACTTATTTGGCGAATCTCTTCTGACTATTTCAATTCCCGTAGCAGTAAGACCTAACTCGTCACTTACAGCCACTCCCACTGTTTTTGAACCGAAATCTAATCCCATTATTCTCATAGTTTAACCCTTAATCTTTTATTTTACGCACTTTACCTAAAAAAGAGCATAACTACTAAAGCTACATTTTTTTCAACGCAGTTATTTTAATTTATTATTAATGTAATATTTTACAGCCTCTTCTATGAGCTCATCCCGCTCGACTTTCATAATAAGACTTCTTGCATTTTTGTAGCTTGTAATATAAGTCGGATCTCCGGACATAATATAACCCACTATCTGGTTTACCGGATTATATCCTTTCTCAGCTAACGCCTCATATACCTTTTCGAAAATCTCTTCCACGCCTAACTTAGTTTCAGGCTGAACTCTAAAAAACTGTGTATTGCCTAAATTGCTCATCTTATCACGTCCTTTTTTTGCCTTTTAATGGCAGTATATTGTAATTTTAATATAAAACTTTCCTAGTGGCAAGCATTATTTCATTATCAATAAAGTCTTTAAGGAAAACTTCTTCTATTTTTCCTGCCAGATTTTCCTTAGTTTCCACAGCCACCTCTATGTATTCTTTAGTGTGACCTACCTGATATTTTATTCCATTTATTTCCTTTTCCTCCTCAAAAAGCACCGATACTTTTTCCCCGATTTTTTCTTTTCTGTAGTTTTCTTTTAAAGATTCTCCCACTGAAATCAAATCTTCGCTTCTCTTTGATTTTATGGTTTCATCTACCTGTCCTATCATTTTTGCCGCAACAGTTCCGTCTCTTCTTGAATATTTAAACACATGAAGCTCTGAAAACCCTACTTTTTTTACAAACTCTCTTGTTGTTGCATAGTCTTCATCACTTTCCTGCGGGAACCCAACAATTACGTCTGTGGTAAATGCGGGATTTATAAATTTCTCCCTGAGAAGCATGCATTTGTTATAATATTCTTCTGATGTGTAATGTCTGTTCATGGCTTTTAACGTTGTATCGCATCCGCTTTGCATGGACAAATGGAAATGAGGACAGATTTTTGTAACTTTTGATAATCTGTGGGCAAATTCCTCCGTTACCACTTCCGGGTCAAGGGAGCCTAATCTTATACGTTCAATTCCTTCTGTATTTTCAGCTAATTCTATTACATCTATTAATTTCTTTCCATTATCGTCATAACAACTTAAGTTAATTCCCGTAAACACAACTTCCTTAAATCCGTTATTTGCCAATCTTTCCAATTCATCTTTTATACTATCCATTTTTCTGCTTCTTATTCGCCCTCTGGCATAAGGAATAATGCAGTATGAGCAGAAATTGTTGCATCCGTCCTGAATTTTCAAATGAGCCCTGGTATGCTCCGTAACAGTGGCAATTTCCAAGTCCTCATATTCATCAGTCTTATTTATGTCAATAATATAATTCTTTTTGTGTTCCTTAAAATATTCCTGTAATATTTCCACAATTTCTTTCTTTTTGTTATTTCCCACAATTATGTCTATGGACAAATCCTCTGCAATTTTCTCAGAGGCTGTCTGCACATAGCAGCCTGTTGCCACCACAATGGCACCTTCATTCATTTTCTTTGCCTTATGAAGCATTTGTCTTGATTTTCTGTCAGCCATATTAGTTACAGAACATGTATTTACTATATATACGTCGGCTTTCTCAGAAAAAGGAACTATCTCATACCCTGCATTTGCAAGGAGCTGGGACATTGCCTCTGTTTCATAAGAATTTACCTTACATCCTAAGTTGTGTAATGCTACCTTTTTCATTCTAATCTCCAAATATTTTATTTTAAACCTTTCTTTTTAAAGCCTCTGCACCTTATACAAATTTACACTAATTTAACCTATATTTAATTGTAATTTTGTTATTTGTTCTCATTGAACAAATGTTAAATCCGTGCTATTATGTAAAAGAAAGAGATAAAAAAAGAGAGGTGTACAAATATGAAAACAGTTACTATTAATTTAGGCTCTATCGACAAGGTTAAATCATTTGTAAATGATATCACAAAATTTGATAACGACTTCGACTTGGTTTCAGGACGTTATGTTATAGATGCAAAATCTATTATGGGCATCTTCAGTCTTGATTTGTCAAAACCAATTGATTTAAATATACATAACGAGGACAATCTTGATGAAATCCTTGAAGTTCTTAAAAAATACGAATAAAGCCTAAGTGGCCGGCTAATTTTTTAGTCAGCCACTTTTTTTGTGTCTTTTTTTAGTTGTTAATTTCTATTACTTCTACTGTGTCAATTGCTTCCTTAAACATTCTGTCTATTTCCTCAGCTAAATGAGTTTCTGAATTTTTAATTACATTAATATTAGGTTTTGTAACCGGATGTTTTGCCACAAAAGTTGTACAGCAATCCTCATATGGAAGTATTGATGTTTCATAGCTTCCAATCTTTAATGATACATCTACTATTTCCTGTTTATCAAAAGCTATTACAGGTCTGAATACCGGAAGTGTACATACCTCATTTGTTGCTGCAAGACTTTGCATGGTCTGGCTTGCCACCTGTCCTATCGACTCACCGGTAATTAATGCCTGTGCTCCTTCTTCCTTTGCAAAATATTCAGCTATTCTCATCATATATCTTCTCATAATAATAGTCAGTTCATCGTGAGGGCATTTATCATATATATACATCTGAATATCTGTAAAATTAACTACATATAACTTCATTGGTCCTGAATATTCAGATACGATTTTTGCCAAATCCACTACCTTCTGTTTTGCTCTTTCAGATGTGTATGGAGGTGCATGGAAGTATACTGCATCCACTACTACACCACGCTTTGCAGTCATCCATCCTGCTACCGGGCTGTCAATTCCTCCTGACAACAAAAGCATTGCCTTTCCTGCTGTTCCTACCGGCATTCCTCCCGGTCCCGGAATTATTTTTGAATAAATATTTATATGATTTCTAATTTCAATGGTTAAAATCACATCAGGGTTATGAACGTCAACCTTTGTTTCAGGAAATGCCTCTAGAATTCTTCCTCCCATTTCCGCATTAATTTCCATTGACTCCATAGGGTAATTTTTTCTGGCACGTCTTGCCATAACCTTAAATGTAAAATTCTTATCCTCATAATTTTCATCAATATATTTTATAACCTGATTTGCTAAATCCTCAAATCCGTTATCTTCAATTTGTACCATAGGACAAATTCCCACAATACCAAATACGTGCTTAAGAGCATCAACAACTTCATCAAAATCATAGTCGTTTTCAGCTGTTGCATATATTCTTCCATATTCCTTTGTGACCTTGAAATCACCGTCAACTTTATCTAATGCCCTTCTTGCATTGTCAACTAAAGCATCTTCAAACAAAAATCTGTTTTTTCCCTTTACCCCGATTTCCGCATACTTTATTAAAAATGATTTAAACATTTCCTTTATCTCCTTACATATTTTCTTAAAACCGGAAGAAGCTTTGTTATTTCTTCCACTGCATAATCTACTTCTTCCTTTGTGTTAAATTTGCAAAAACTAAATCTTATGGTGGAACCTAACAAATCCTTATCTACCTTCATTGCCTTTAATGTTTCACTTACGGCAGGTCTGTTAGATGAGCAGGCACTTCCTGCTGACACATATATTCCTTTATCTTCAAGAGCGTGTAACAATACCTCACTTCTTACCCCTGAAAAGCTTGCACTTACAATATGGGGAGCACCTTTATCTCCCTTTCTGCTGTTTATTGTAACACCTTCTATGCCGCTTAATTTATCAATAAGATAGTCTTTTAAGTCTGTCATGATTTTTACGTTTTCTTCTAAATTATCATAACATTCCTTTGCCGCTAAACCTATTCCTGCAATTCCCGGAACATTTTCCGTTCCTGAACGCATGCCTTCCTGCTGCCCCCCTCCTAAAATTATAGGATTGATTTTAGTATTTTTCTTTATATAAATAAAACCGCTTCCTTTAGGTCCATGTATCTTGTGTCCGCTAACGGTTAAAATATCAATGTTGTCCTTTTTAGGTCTAATTTCCATTTTACCAAAGGCCTGAATGGCATCCACATGATAAACCACCTTTGGATTTACTGTTTTTATATATTTTCCTATTTCGTGAATTGGCATTATGGCACCAACTTCGTTATTTACATACATTATTGACACTAATATTGTGTCTTCACTCATCTCTTTTTTTAGTGCCTCTAAATCCACCACGCCGTATTCATCCACAGGAAGGTATACTACGTTATATCCCATTTTTTCTAAATACTTCATTGGATTTGCCACGGAAGAATGTTCTACCTTTGTGGTAATTACCTTATTTCCACTTCTTTTATTTGCCTCAACAGAACCTATTATTGCCATATTATTTGATTCTGTTCCACCGGATGTAAAATATATTTCCTTGCTATCTACCTTTAAAATATCAGCAATACAGTCTTTAGCATCCTTTATATATTTTTCTGCCTCTACGCCTATCATATGCATAGAAGATGGATTTCCATAATCCTTTGTCATTGCATCTACAACTATATTTTTTACATTTTCAGTTACTTTAGTAGTAGCTGAATTGTCGAAATACGCTTCCATTTGTGTTTCCTCACTATTCTTCCGTCAAATACATTATTACCGACATAATTGTCATACCGGCTGTTTCCGTTCTTAAAATTCTTTTTCCAAGAGTTATTTGCTTTGCACCATATTCTGCTGCCTCTAAAACCTCTTCCGGTGCGAACCCTCCTTCAGGTCCTATAAAAATTCCAACAGACATACCTTTTTTTATTTTTGAAACTATATCCCTTGTAATATCCATATTTTCAGCCTCTTCATAAGGAATCAGAATCATATCCATGTTGGTTGCCATTTCCAACGCCCTGCTAAAAGACACCGGCTGTAAAACCTTGGGGATAATTCCTCTTTTTGACTGTTTTGCGGCACTTTCCGCTATAAGATTCCACCTTTTTGTTTTGGCTTCCGCCTTTTTTGCATCTAACTTAACAACACATCTTTTAGTGGCAACAGGAACTATTTCATATGCCCCTAACTCCACCATTTTTTGAATAACCGTTTCCATTTTGTCTGACTTTGGAAGTCCCTGAAACAAAGTAACTTTAACAGGAAGTTCCCTTGCAGGACCGTTTACATCTTCTATTATAACCTGAACTTCATCCTTTAAAATGTTATCTATGGAGCATACATATTCCCTGTCCATACCATTACTTATTAAAACCTTCTCTCCCACATTCATTCTCAAAACATTTCTTATGTGGTTTACATCTTTTCCCGTAATGGTAATTCTGTCCTCACCGATTTGGTTTTCCTCAACAAAAAATCTATACATTTCTCTACCTTTTTTCTGCCATAACAGCCCGCCAGTCGCCTTGTTTAACTACATCTGTTAATTTTAATCCTCTGTTATTTTCCACCGCTTCCTTTACTGCTTCTTCCTTCATATAAATAATTCCTGAGGAAATAAATATTCCTCCATCCTTTAAAAATCTATCCACAATACCGGCAATTGGAATAATAACATCCGCCAAAATATTTGCCACCACAACATCATATTTTTTATTTTCAAATTTTTGTTGCATTTTTTCATCGTCTAACACATTTCCTAATATAACTTCAACGTCATCCATAGGGATTTTATTGACCTTAAAATTATCATACACAGCATCTATTGCAGCCTGGTCTATGTCTGTCATATCCACATGTCCTGCCCCTAACTTCTTTGCAACAATGGATAATATGCCGCTTCCACAGCCTAAATCCAATACTTCATCACCGGCTTTTATATACTTTGTAAGCTGGTTAATGCAAAGCTGTGTTGTTTCATGTTTCCCTGTTCCAAAAGCTGTTCCCGGATCAATTTCAATCATCTGCATATGGGAATACTTTTCATCTACACTCTCCCATGTAGGTTTAATGTAAAAATCACCTACCGTAAATGACTTAAAATATTTTTTCCAGTTATTAACCCAGTCCACGTCCTCTGTAGTGGATTTTTCTATGCTTCCTTCACCTATATTAATAAAACCGTTTACTTCCTTTAACTTTTCCCTTAAACTTTCCAAGAGATTTTCGTCATTTTCATCATCAGCATTTTCTTCCGTATAAAAACTGATATATGCCACACCGTCATCTTCCGGCAAATCCGGCAGATAATCAATGAACATTTTCTCCTTTTCCTCCTGGGTAATCTGGAGATTATCCTCTATCTGTATTCCGTTAATTCCTAATTCTATCATAATACCACTGACAAAATCTGTAGCTTCAGTGGTTGTTTTTAAAGTGTATTTATTCCATTTCATAATAAAAAACCTCGTTATATTGATAAATAATCTACAACTGAATTATCATATCATATTAACGGGGTTTTATCAAACTTACCATTATATTTTATACAAACTGATTTGATGTGGCATCATAGCTATAATTGATTTTTTCCAGTTTTTCTTCTATCTCACTTTTATCCACATCCTTTGCCCTGCAAAAATCATCAAGGCTTCCGTAAAAATCTCTTAAATTGGTATTTACAACGCTTAAAAGCATAACCGGGTCTTTGGGTAATGTATCCATTTAAACTTCTCCCTTCATTCGGCGGCAGTTCGCCAAAAACATTTATAGAAATGAACTTCGTTCGTTTAGTTTTTGGCTCCATTGTGTTGCCCCCTCATTTCATTCGGCGGCAGTTCGCCAAAAACATTTATAGAAATGAACTTCGTTCATTTAGTTTTTGGCTCCCCAAAGGAGGTATCCTATAATGATGCCCACAAATACTCCTATAATTAAATGTAGTATCCTCATTATATCCGGTCCCTTAGGTGTTTCCGTATCTTTATATTTTTTTCTTTCTTTTCTGTTAAATATTACAATGTCAATTGCTAAAACTATGCTTCCCACAAAGGATATTATAAACGTAACTATTGTTACTAATATAGCCTGCTGTATTCCAGAAATTGCCATCATTACTGAAATAAACGCAATTAAGGCTGATGGAATGGTTATTGCCATGGTTATTTTTCCAACCATTCCCGGGGTGTATTTCCCATCTGTGGTTCCCTTAGTGATGTTCTTCTGTCCTTTATACATATAGTCGTAATTCATTTGTTTCTTTGCCATACAACGCTCCATTCTTAAACTGTAGCACTAAATGCCGACACTCCCAAGGCACTTAAAACTCCCATTATTATACCTGCTAAAAGTACGCCTCCCATGCAGGCTATTACGCTCTTTTTAAAATCCATATCTAAGAAGCTTGCTGCCAATGTTCCCGTCCATGCACCTGTTCCCGGAAGAGGTATTCCTACAAATAACATAAGGGCAACATAAAGTCCCCTTCCTGCCTTTGACTTAAGTTTCTCCCCTCCACGCTCACCTTTGTCTATGCACCATGAGAAAAACTTTCCAATATATTTTTTATCTGCTCCCCATATTAATACCTTTCTTGCAAACAAAAATATTATAGGTACCGGAAGCATATTTCCAATAACACAGATAATGTAAGATGTAACCATTGGAAGCCCCATTCCTGCTGCTATGGGAATGGCTCCTCTAAGTTCAACAATTGGAACCATAGATACCAGGAAAACTATTAAATATTTATAAATAACTGCTCCAAACATATTTATATCTCCTTAAGTTTTTATTTAAAATCTCCCGTAAAGTATAACATCCCACTGATTATTCCACAACTTGTTTTTTTATTAAATTAGAATCCTCTATTTGGTCCACCGTCACAAACTGATATCCCTTACTTTGTAGTTCATCCACAATTTTAAGTGCTGCATCAACAGATGTTCCAAAAATATCATGTAACAATATTATATCCCCGGGGCGGGTGCTTTTAATCACTCTTTTTGCCACAACATCTGCATTTCTATCCTTCCAGTCCTCCGGGTCTACGCTCCACAGCACAATTGACATATCTGTTTCTTCTAACAGTTTTTCATTCCAGTCCCCGTAGGGAGGTCTTAAAAACTTAGGCTTTTCTCCTGTTATTTCCTTAATGGCATTATTGGTATCCTCAATTTCTTTTTTTGCCTCATTATATCCGGTTTTTGCCAAATCTATGTGGGTATACGTATGATTTCCAATTACATGCCCGTCTTTTTTCATTCGCTTCACTATCTTTTCAGAATAAGAAATCCTCTCTCCTGTAAGAAAGAATGTTGCCTTGACTCCCCTTTTTTTTAGTCCTTTTAATAGTTTTTCCGTATATTTTGTGCTTGGTCCGTCATCAAATGTTAATGCCACCCTTGGAATGGTACCTTTCATGTCACTTATATTTAAATTTGCTTCACTGGTTTTTACGGATTCCTTATTATCAGGTACTTTTCCAAAAATAAAACATATTATTAAAATGCATAAAATAATTACTTCTGTTACAATTACAACCGTCGTTTTTTTCATTTTCTACCATTATTAGTCTTTATTAATTATCATATTCAAAAATGGCTGCATTTAGACATAAATCTAATGCAGCCATTCCTGTTATATTCTGACTAATTATTTAGCTGTTCTCATTGCATTTAAAATTGCCAGTACACAAACACCTACATCTGCAAAAACTGCAGCCCACATAGTTGCTATACCAACTGCCGCTAATACAAGAACGGCAACTTTTACTACTAATGCAAAGATAATATTCTGCTTTGCTATAGACAGGGTTCTTCTTGATATTTTAATTGCCTTTGTAATATTTTTCGGATTATCATCCATTAATACAATATCCGCCGCTTCAATTGCAGCATCGCTTCCCATGGCTCCCATGGCAATTCCCACGTCTGCTCTGGCAAGAACCGGTGCATCATTTACACCATCTCCCACAAATGCCAATGTTTTGCTCTCCTTTAAAAGTTTCTCTACATGAGATACCTTGTCTGCCGGAAGTAATTCTGAATGAACTTCGTCAATTCCTAATTCCTTAGCAATGCTGTCTGCGATTTCTTTTCTGTCACCTGTAAGCATTACCGTCTTTTTAACACCTAATTCCTTTAATTTCTTAATTGTCTCCTTAGATGTTTCCTTAATTTGATCCTCAATCAGGGCGTATCCTAAATATTGTCCGTCAACAGTTACATATACAACCGTTGCTGCACCTTGCGCATTATCACAGGCAATACCAAACTGATCCATAAGTTTCTTATTTCCTGCAAGAATAGTGCTTCCGTCTAACTGTGCTTTTATACCTTTTCCATGTATTTCCTCTATGGAAATTTCATTCTGTCTTGCCTCAATATCAAAGTAGGCTTTTGAATCAGTAATCTTCAATGCGTCCTTTAATGATTTTGCAATAGGATGATTTGAATATATTTCCGCAATAACTGCCGCCTTTAAAAATTCTAAATCGGACACCTTTGAGTTTATTTTGCTAACCTTGAAAATTCCTTTTGTTAAAGTTCCTGTTTTATCAAATACGATTGTGTCACATCCTGATATTTTTTCTAAGTAATCGCTTCCCTTTACCAGAACACCTTTAGTAGATGCAGCACCTATTCCTGCGAAGAAACTAAGGGGTACTGATATTACCAGGGCACAAGGACATGATACAACTAAAAATGTTAAAGCACGGTAAATCCATGGCTGCCATGTTTTGGCAAAATCAGCAATGTTTCCACCTAATACGAAGCTTACAACAAGGGGAGGTATTATAGCTAATACCACTGCACAGGTAACAACAATCGGTGTGTACACCTTTGCAAATCTTGTAATAAATCTTTCTGTTTTTGCTTTCTTACCACTTGCATGTTCAACTAATTCAAGTATCTTTGAAACTGTTGATTCACCAAATTCTTTTGTTACTTTAATTGTAAGGGCTCCATTTATACTAATTGAACCACTGATTATATCATCTCCTGCCATCGTTTCTCTTGGAAGACTTTCTCCTGTAAGAGATGATGTATCAATGCTTCCCTGACCACTTATAACCACACCGTCAAGAGGAACCTTTTCTCCCGGTTTTACAATAATTGTATCACCGATTTTTACCTTTTCAGGTGATACCTTTTCATAAGAGCCGTCCTTCTTTAAAAGATTTGCATAATCAGGTCTGATATCCATTAAATCTGTAATGGAATCTCTTGATTTATCAACGGCGTAATCCTGGAATAATTCACCTACCATGTAGAATAACATTACGGCACATGCTTCAGGATACTGTCCTACGAAAAATGCTCCCAAACTTGATACTGTCATAAGGAACTGCTCATCCATAGCTTTTCCTTTAAAAAGTTTTTTTATGGCATTTAATACAATATCTCTTGCTGTTAAAAGATATATAAGGAGATATGTTATAAGCTGTGCCGTGTCAATGTCTATGGTTTTAAACAATCCCGGAATATGAAATATCACCATGGCAATTAAAAATACCACAACTCCCGCTACTGTTTTTCTTAAGTCAATTTCTGCACCATCTTCGCAACAGTCACATCCATGGCTATGTCCGTGATGATCATGATCGTGACCGCATGAGCAATGATTATGATCGTGATGATGTTCATGTTCATGGTCATGGTCATGACCACATGAACAGTGGTCATCATGGCTGTGACCGGCACTTCCACCTTCATGACTACGTTCATTTTTTCTGTTTATTATTTTGTCATATAAATTCATTGTCCTTCCTCCTAATTAATTATTGTAGCGCCACTCCCTTCGGTCAGCGGCATTTCGTCGGAAACGTTTATAGAAAATGAACTTCGTTCATTTTGTTTCCTCCTCAGATGTAGCGCCCCCTCCCTTCGGTCAGCGGCATTTCGTCGGAAACATTTATAGAAAATGAACTTCGTTCATTTTGTTTCCTCCTCAGATGTAGCGCCCCCTCCCTTCGGTCAGCGGCATTTCGTCGGAAACATTTATAAAAAATGAACTTCGTTCATTTTGTTTCCTCCTACTCCATAACGTGTTCTAGGCCCTGATTTAATATGGACTGGATGTGTCCGTCATCTAATGAATAGTATATAGTTTTTCCCTCTTTTCTGTACTTTACTAACCGCATCTGTTTTAAAATTCTAAGCTGATGTGATACTGCTGACTGTGTAAGTCCTAAACTTTGCCAAATATCACATACGCACAACTCACCTTCTGACAATGCGTATAAAATTTTAATTCTGGTGGAGTCGGCAAACACCTTAAAAAATTCTGCCAAATCACAAAGCATACCTTCGTCCGGCATATTTAAGCTTCTGCTTTCTACCACATCATCATGGTGATGATGCTCTCCACAACTCTGTAACTTTTCTTCCATATGATTTACCTGATACTTTTATGTATCATTCCTTTCTTTCAAACATATGAACCATTGTTCATATGTTATATTATTATATATGCCATAATATGTCAATAGTTTTTTGCACAAAAAAAGAAACTGCCATGGGACATTTTTATTTATCAACATGACAGTTTCAATATGATGAAATTACTACTTTTTAACTTTTACCGTTTTTACTTTACTCCACTTTCCAAAATATTTTATACCCTTTATGCTACCTCAATATAGCTTTATCTTATACCAGATACTATGATTATATAAGGTGTAATATTTTTATTTCAGTGTTATTTTTTTAAATGTTAAGACTTTCACATACTACCTTTGAAACATAAGAAAATCCCTTTATTATTCCAAGATTTTTCGGTTTAATATTTTTATTGTAAATTAGCAAAGGAACGTATTCTCTTGTGTGATCCGTAGTCATTGTAAACGCCGGATCACAGCCATGGTCGGCTGTAATTATCAGCAAATCCTCATCCCTTAACTGTTCCATAAATCCACCTAAAAACCTGTCAAACTCCGTTGCCGCATTAGCGTAACCTTCAATATTTCTTCTGTGACCATACAGCATATCAAAGTCAACTAGATTAAGGAAACACAAGCCGTTAAAATCTTCTTTTGCAACCTGAGCGATTTTTTCCATTCCCTCCTGATTTCCTGTGGTGCGATAAAATTTAGTTATTCCTCTGTTATTAAAAATATCAACAATTTTTCCAATGCTTATAACTTCTTTTCCGGAATTAGTTATCTTGTCAAGCATTGTATCCGCAAATGGAGACAATGCAAAATCATGACGTCTGGTGGTACGTTTAAAATCATCCTTATTCGTACCCTCAAAAGGTCTTGCAATAACTCTTCCCACAGCCATATCTCCTGTTAGCATTTCTCTTGCTATACGGCAATATTCATATAATTCTTCTACAGGAACTATCGACTCATTAGCTGCAATCTGACACACACTATCTGCACTGGTGTACAAAATCAACGCTCCCGTTTTCATATGCTCCTCACCATAATCCTTTATTACCTCCGTTCCTGAATATGGCTTGTTGCATAAGCATTTTCTTCCTGTTTTCTTTTCAAATTCTTTTACAAAACTATCCGGAAAGCCCTGTGGGAAAGTTGGCATAGGTTTATGACTTACAAGTCCTGCTAATTCCCAGTGTCCAATAATAGTATCCTTTCCCATGCTTTCTTCCTGCATTTTTCCATACATTCCTATTGGATTTTCAACGCCTTCCTTATAATCCGTACCTTCAACATTAAACAATCCAAGTTTAGTCATATTGGGGCAGTTAAATTTAGGACTGCCACTTATGGTTCTAAGAGTATTGGCTCCTACGTCTCCGAATTTATCAGCATCCGGTGCCTCCCCTATTCCAAAGCTGTCTAAAACAATTAAAAACACTCTCTTCATTTTTGTTTCCTCCTTATATTCTCAGGGCCAAATCCCAAGGGTAATATTTCCTTTAATTTGAATATTTTATAATTATTCTCATTAACTGCCAATATTATTTCAAATGATTCAGGATTACAAAATTCCATCATCACCTGCCTGCAAACGCCACAGGGTGCTGTCATCTCTTCTATTTTTCCTCCTTTTCCTCCAACAATACATATTCCCATAAACTCCCTTTCTCCCTGACTTATGGCTTTGAAAAATGCCGTACGTTCAGCACAGTTTGTAGGAGTATATGCTGCATTTTCAATATTACATCCCGTGTATAACTTTCCTGTTTTTGACATGAGCACCGCTCCTACCTTAAAATCAGAGTAAGGGGCGTATGAATATTTTATCTGCTCTATTGCAAGGTTAATCATGTTTTTTATTGTATCTGTGTTAATATCGGTCATAACTTATCTCCCTTAATTTTTATGACTTCATTATACCACTTTTTTTGTTATTTATCTTGCTATAGTTCCTCCCCAATTATACTTTACTTCTTTGTAATTACTATCAACAACTGTTAATATATCCTCATATAAATACCTGTGACCTGCATATGTAGACATTAATGCATTATCATATAGTTTTTTTGCCACATCATATATGGAATAACTATATACTTTACTATAAAGGTAACTACCATCAGATAGTTTTGCATAAGCTCTTACATAATACTTTCTTGTATATGCAGCCACTGTTGTTCCGTTGTCACACATTGTCATAACATAATTTACAGCCGTTTCAGATGATGAATACTGTTTATTAATAATTCCATTTTCTGTTGCCTTCACTGTGGAAATATATTTACTTTCACTTCCAACATACATATCATCTTCACTTACACCATTTTCATATACACCGTAAACGTTACCAAATTCAGTCACTTCCATGCCGTCTATTTGCGGCTCCACGGTGGATACTGTTCTAATTCCCTTTAATACATTGCTAATCTGAAATCCCTGAACATTAACCTTATCTGATATGTTTTGCTGCTGATTCTCTATTAGTTCAATTTCTGATAACTGTAATATGTTTCCACTGTTTATTTCCAAAAAGCAAATTGCGAAATAGCAATACTTTCCCGGATTCTTTGATTTAAAAATAGTTCCTGTATAATTTTTAGCTGGTAAATTTCCATCTGACACAGCATCAATTATATTCCAGTTTTTTCCATCATTTGAACCCTTTAATATCCATTTTACGGGATTTCTTCCAGGATTATTTTGTGTGTCATTTGCAGTATATAAAACATATTCATCTATGGAAACCGGTTTAGTTGTCTTCCACTTTATATTTGCCGGTATGGTTTCCGTACAATATTTCGTGGATGTTGAACCGTCAAATGCCATATATGCATTTTCTGTTCTTATGGCATTTCCTGCATTCTTTGATGATACCGGTGAACCATTTACAGACACTGTTATTAACTCATCTCTTAATTTTTTTCCCTTTTCAATATCACTATCACTTCCTATTACGGCATTTTTCCCATTTACTTCGCTTAAATTGCCACCTGGTGCATCAAAATCTATTCCCAGCTCTTTTCTATAATTATCATAGGTACTCATTTGTATTCCGTTATCTGTTGTTATTTTGTAGGTATATTCCCCTGCAAATATTGCTTTAGTTGCACCTGCATCTAAAATATCCTGCAATTTTTGTTTGTTACCGCTATTAAGCCCTGCATTTTCTTCCGAATTAGGACATATAGCATATTTTGCACCAATGGCTTTATATAAAGATGTAAGGCGGTTATATCCATGATGGGCAACCTGAACCATATCACTTTTTAGCTCATTTCCGTACATTTTTTCCAATTGGTCACTTTTTGTAATATCCCCTAGCAACATAAGACTTTTTCCGTTTATTGTAATCTTAAGCACTGTGGATGCTGTATTCATGTCACCGCCTAAAGTGGTTTTTCCATCAGTACCTACCCAATCTTCATGCGTACACATTACGTCAAAATTAACCCCTTGCATTGAAAACCTCTGTCCTGTATGAAGAGATACATGATTAACATTCGGAAAATATGTGTTAAATGCCTTTTTCATTTTAAAGGTTCCCCCATCATAACCACCTACGACTCCATATGCCGGGAAATTAAACAACACACTTTCCACATCGATGTAGTCATGATACATTGTTACAAATTGATGTGCCCCAAAAACGTGATCTCCATGGGCATGTGAGAAAAACCATCCTCTTATTTTAACTTTATCATTTTCGGAGGTATTTGTTATTTTCCTCATAAAATTAAGTTCAGCTGCCATTGCCTCCTTTGATGACTGCCTTTCATGTCCACTGTCAATTAAGAACAGACTGTTATCTGCCAGCTTTATTATAAACATCATACCACAATCTATCTGCCAGTAATCCGTTACACTGGTAGTTGATTCTCCTTTAGTGTAATCTATGCTATACATATACATTTCTGTTTCACTGTCACCTGTCAGTTTTGTGCTGATGTTTGAAAGCAATGTATTTGAAGCATAATCGCATATTACCCTTACTTCATTTTTACTATAAGTATAATATATATAGTATATACGTCCGGCTTTAGTTAAAGTATAATACATATTGTTTTCCATCTCTCTCTTGCTCGTTTTCCCGTACCCTCTGCACACTAACTTGTCTACATAATCCTCAAAAGTGCTCCTACTTGTATCTTTTATTACAACCATCTTTGCATCCTCTGATGTGGTTCCATTTTCATCACTTGCCATACCCGGGCCACAATTATAAATGTTATCAGAAACCACTCCGTCAATGTATTTTGGCATATTTTCTAACTTAACATCTACTGTATCATTATCTGTGGGATTGCTTTCATATACAGCGTTTTTTTCAAAATAAAGCACCGGATAACCACCCTGACTGTTTTTCCTGTAGGCACTTGCACCCTCAGTATAAGCTGTTATTTTATTATACAATTCAGTTGAATTTTGAAATGTTTCTCCTGCTGTACCTGCTGTTGCATTACTGTTTAATTCTGTTTCATATTCACTTCTGCCTGACATATAGAAGTTTTTAAATTCTCCATTAGAAGGATTTCTAACTGCACATATTTCTGCCTCAAGTTTTTTCTCACTGGCATTATAGCAATATAATACAGACAACTTATTATCAGATGACAGGTTTGCATAACCAAATATTCCAAAATAATTTCCATATCCGTTTCTTGCCAATGTATTTCCATTATCAGTGTATTCCACTACATTTCCCACATTGTAACAATATCTTATTTTTCCACTCTTAACATATCCTATAATTCCTGCTGCTCTTTCCCCTTCTGTTTTATATACCTCTATATTACCTTTATTGGCACAATAACTTATATCAACATATGTAGAATTTTCATTAACGGAAGTTTGTCCCACAATTCCACCTATATTGTCCTTACCGCCATTTACAATAATCTCACCATTATTAATGGTTCTTGCTACTTTAACACCACTTTTAGCAACCACTAACCCTACTATTCCGCCAACAGCTCCTGATGTACCGTTGTTATAATCATTTTCTCCTCTTTGGGCTGACATGGCATTAACATTTATCTCACCATTATTCACAGAGTTTTCAATGGTACTTTCCTTTTGTTCATTTTTCACACCTCCTGCTATTCCACCTACATTTAGCGCCTCTTTCGTTCCTGTGGCGTTAATTGCTACATCCGTTGTACAGTCATATATATATCCTCCTGATAGTACAGCTGAAATTCCTCCTACATATCCACCTGCCACAGAAACATTTATACTTCCTGTAACAACCAAATTATGTATTTCTCCTGAAACATAATTAAACAGGCCTATTTTCTCTATTTCCTCTGTTGAATCCGTCCTGTTAATTCCTATCTTTATAGAATGTCCATTTCCATTAAATTCCCCTGAATAAGGTTCTGTTTCAGTTCCAATTCCCTGAAAATTTTCATATCCTGATAAATCAATGTCACTAGTAAGTATATAGTCCTTACCGGGATTTTCTTTTGCCCACATTAATTCCTTTGCACTTGAAATCTGATATGTACCATCAACCATTTTCGGTTGTGATAATTCATTTTCATCCGCCATTACATTCATACTTTTAAAGTCATGGGATATCCCTGAAAACATCTGAAAAACCGTGGCAATAATTACTATATAAGCCAATATTCTATTCTTCATAACAACTCTCCTCTCTTATGATAATAATATACTTAAATTATATAATGTTGTTTTTTCTTATTAAAGGCTTCTAATTTTATAATTGTTTCTTTTTTCAATGTGTTCCCACGTTATTTTCAACTTTTATAAAAAAAGCAGTTGTGGTATTTAATGGATATTTCACCATTAACACTCCAACTGCTAAATTAATTCTTTATATCATTTCATTCGTAAATTATTTACCGCTTGTAGCCTTAAGTCTTGTCATTGCTCTTGCAAGAGATGCTCTGGAGTGGTAATACTCCTGGATACTCTGCTTCTGTCTCAATTGCTCCTGAGCTCTTTCTTTTGCTTCCTCAGCCCTTACCTTATCGATTTCTTCCGGCCTCTCTGCAGTTTCCACCAAAACCGTAACTCGGTTATTTATGGTTTCAACAAAGCCTGCACCAACTACAACTGTTTCGTAGTCTTTTTCTCCGTCTTTTTTGAACTTCAAGACTCCATTTTCCACGGCACTTACCATATTTTCATGGTGTGCCATAATTTCTTCCTGACCGTCATGTGCCGGCACAATAACCGATGAGCATTTTCCCGAAAAGAACACTCTGTTTGCGGCAATTATATTTAAATTAAATGTATTTGTTGCCATATGTTACCCCATTCCGTTTTCATTTGAAAACAATGTATTATGATGTGAGTATCAAAAGCCAATTTTGTAACATTATTCAGCCATACTTTCAGCTTTTTTCTTTACATCTTCAATAGTTCCTACGTTAAAGAATGCATTCTCAGGATATTCATCCATCTCGCCGTCAATTATAGCCTTAAAGCCCTTTATTGTCTCGCTAAGAGGAACATATACACCTTTAACCCCTGTAAAGTTTTCTGCCACATGGAATGGCTGTGACAAAAACTTCTGGATTTTTCTTGCTCTATATACAAGCATTTTATCATCTTCTGATAACTCTTCCATACCAAGAATTGCGATAATATCCTGTAATTCCTTGTATTTCTGAAGAATTTCCTGAACCTTACGTGCTACATCATAATGTTCTTTTCCAACAATATCTTCCTCTAATATACGTGATGTAGACTCCAAGGGATCAACTGCCGGGTAAATACCCTGTTCAACAATCTTTCTTGATAAAACTGTTGTAGCATCCAAATGGGCAAATGTTGTAGCAGGTGCCGGGTCAGTTAAGTCATCAGCCGGCACATATACTGCCTGTACTGATGTAATTGAACCATTCTTTGTAGAGGCAATTCTTTCCTGAAGTTCACCCATTTCATTGGCAAGGGTTGGCTGATAACCTACCGCTGACGGCATACGTCCTAAAAGGGCTGATACCTCTGAACCCGCCTGGGTAAATCTGAAAATATTATCTATAAACAATAATACATTCTGATGTTCCACATCTCTAAAATATTCTGCCATTGTAAGTCCTGTTTCAGCAACACGCATACGTGCTCCAGGTGGCTCGTTCATCTGTCCGAACACTAAGGCTGTTTTTTCCAGAACCCCTGACTCTTTCATTTCTGTCCACAAATCATTACCTTCACGGGATCTTTCTCCAACACCTGTGAATATGGAATATCCGCCATGCTCAGTTGCTACGTTGCTGATAAGTTCCTGAATAAGCACTGTCTTACCAACACCGGCACCACCGAACAAACCGATTTTACCACCTTTTGCATATGGTGCTAACAAATCAATAACCTTAATTCCTGTCTCTAATATTTCCTGTGCAGGATTTTGTTCTTCAAAGCTAGGTGCTTCTCTGTGAATTACCCATTTTTCTTCACTGTCAGGCTGCTCGCCACCATCTATTGCCTCTCCTAATACGTTAAAGAGACGACCTAATGTTTTTTCACCAACAGGTGTCTTTATACCACTTCCCGTTGCCACTACTTCCATGTCTCTTGAAAGTCCCTCACTTGACGCTAACATTACACAACGTACAACATCATTTCCTATATGCTGTGCCACTTCCATAACACATTTTTTGTCACCGTTTTGTACTTCTAATGCATCTTTAATTGCCGGAAGCTTTCCGTTTTCAAAGACAACATCCACAACAGGACCTAAAACCTGTACTATTTTTCCTGTTTCCATATAAAATGTTCCTCCATTTTATGAATCTTAACTGTAGATAAATTCTATGTATTATGCTACTTTTTCTTTTTCTGAGACTTTGCACCTGCTATTACCTCGGTAATTTCCTGAGTAATGGCAGCCTGTCTTGCACGATTGTATAAAATACTTAATTCATGCAACATATCTTTAGCACTTTTAGTTGCAGCTTCCATAGCCATCATTCTTGCATTTTGTTCGCAGGAATAACTTTCAACTAAAGCACCATATACAAAACCTTCAATATATCTTGGAACAATTCTGTTCATAACCTCCTCCGGCGATGGTCTGAAGGATACCTGCTCTATAGGTATTCCTGCCGGAATCTGAACCTGAAAGTCTGCTTTTTTAAGAGGAAGTAACTGTAAAAGCTCCGCCTCTTCCTTTATGGGACTAACCATCTTTGTATATATAATATATATTTCATCAAGTTCACCCTTTACATATGAAAGAAGTAATTCCTCCGTAATGTTTCTTGCCCTGTTTAAGGTAGGATTCTGAACTGTGTAATGAAACTGCTTATCAATATGGCATCCTCTTTTTTCAAAATAATGCCTTCCTACCTCTCCCAGTACAAAAAGCTTGTGCTTCTTCTGACTTTTCAGATGTTCTTCTGCAATTTTTAATATGTTATGATTGTATGAACCTGCAAGTCCTTTATCCGCCGTAATAACAATGTACCCGGCTCTCTTTTCTTCAGGACTTTTTTCACTTGTTCTGAAAAATATGCTTTCCATATCCGGAACATGTCTTAAAATTCGCCCCATCTGAGACTGTAACGCGTAAAAATAAGGTTCCGTATCTTCCAGCATTTTCTTTGATTTTTTTAACTTTGACGAGGAAATCATATACATTGCATTTGTTATTTTAAGTGTATCATTGATACTCGCCATTCTCTCCTGAATTTCCTTTGTGTTTGCCATTTCTGACCTCTCTTACTTCAAAAATCCATCAATTACTTAGTAGCCTTATATTCATCAGCTGCTGCTAATATTGCCTTTGACAATTCATCTGATAAATCTTTTTTGGTCTCTATTTCCTCTGAAATTTCCGGATGCTTCAAATCAATATAATTTAATACTTCTCCGCAATATGACTTAACTTCATCAGTTGGAATATCATCAAAAACTCCATTATTTGCCATATGCAGTATAAGAACCTTTTCATGTAATGAATAAGGCTTACACAGCTTCTGCTTCAATAATTCCATAAGAGCTTTTCCGTGATTAAGCTGTTTCTTTGTAGTTTCGTCCAAATCTGATGAAAACTGGGTAAACACTTCCATTTCCCTATACTGTGCCAAATCAATTCTTACGCTTCCTGCTGCTTTCTTCATTGCCTTAGTCTGTGCCGCACCACCTACACGGGATACGGAAAGACCAACGTTTACTGCCGGTCTCATACCTGAGAAGAATAAGTTGCTTTCAAGGAATATCTGACCATCAGTAATTGAAATAACGTTTGTAGGAATATATGCTGACACATCTCCTGCCTGAGTTTCAATAATAGGAAGGGCTGTTATGGAACCGCCACCTAATTCATCACTTAACTTACTTGAACGCTCCAACAATCTTGAATGAAGGTAGAATACATCTCCCGGATATGCCTCACGTCCCGGTGAACGCTCTAACAATAATGATATGGCTCTGTATGCTACCGCATGCTTTGATAAATCATCGTATACAATAAGTACGTCTTTTCCCTGATGCATAAAATACTCTGCCATGGCTGTACCTGCATATGGTGCTATGTACTGTAATGATGCTGCATCACTGGCTGTAGATGACATTACTATGGAATAATCCATTGCCCCATGAGTTTCTAACGTTGAAACTATCTTTGCTACAGTTGATGCCTTTTGTCCAATGGCAACATATATACATATAACATCCTTGCCCTTCTGATTGATTATGGTATCTGTGGCAATGGATGTTTTTCCTGTCTGTCTGTCACCGATAATCAACTCTCTCTGACCACGTCCAATAGGGAACATTGAGTCAATGGACAAAATTCCTGTTTCCATTGGTGTATCTACTGATTTACGCTCTACAATGCCGGGAGCTTCATTTTCCACCGGCATGTATGCCTCTTCTTCTATGTTTCCTTTTCCGTCAATAGGTTCTCCCAATGCATTTACAACTCTGCCTATAAAACCTTTTCCTGCCGGAACTCCGGCTTTTTTCTTTGTTCTTACTACCTTAGTTCCTTCTTTGATTCCCGTATCACGTCCAAACAAAATGCATCCGATTTCATTTTGACGGATATCCTGAACCATTCCTTTTACTCCATTATCAAAAACAACAATCTCACCATACATGGCATGTTCGATTCCATATATGGTTGCAATACCATCGCCTACCCATATAACGGTTCCTGTTTCTTTTTCGCCATTTTCGTTGAAATCAAAACCTTCGATTTCACTTTGTATAATAGAGATTATATCTGTTGCACTAATCGCACTCACTTATTTCACCTCCCGGTTAATTTTTCTTCCAGCTGTCTTAAACGGTTTCTATAGCTTTTGTCATATTCTATATTTCCAACTTTTACTATGTAACCGCCAAGCAAAGTATCATCAACTGTTTTTTTCCAATCTATGGTGTAGCCGCTATACTTCTCTGAAAGTAATTCTTTTGCCTTCTCCTCTTTCTTTGCAGTAACTGATGAAGTACAAAAGAATTGTGCTCTTATTATTTTTTTCATTTTATCGCTATATCGATAATACTCTTTAAAAATATCTTTCATTTCACAGCTTTCATTATGCTTACACATAACCTGAAAAAACTTTACAAGTTTCTCTGAAATACCAGCCTTAGAAAAAATCTTTTCCAGTATATCCGCCTTTTTTTCATAAGGTATGGTTGGGTTATTCATAACCTGCTGTAACTTAGAACTCAAAAAGTAAATCTCCTGTGCTCTTTCTACTTCACTTCTGTCAAAAGATAAACGGTATAATACCTTTGCATTATTTACTGATTCTCTTGTCACTCTCATCACCTGATTTTATAATTTTTTCTGCTGCTACCATAGCAAGTCTGGCAATATCAGCCTGAGCTGCCCTTCTGGCACTTTCTTCCTCTCTTGCAATATCGGCTTTTGCCCTATCCATCATGGTTTGTGCTTCTTTTCTGGTTTTTTCCATAGTTTTAACCTTTTCACTTTCAGCACGTTCTCTTGCCTCCATGATAATCTTATCTGCTTCACCCTTTGCAAGACTTAACTGTTCCTCATAGTTCTTTTTCTTCTCCAATGCATCTTCGTTAGTTTTTTTAGCATTCTCTAACTGTTCATTAATTAAATCTTCTCTTGCTTTAATTACATTTAACACAGGCTGAAAAAGGAATTTTTTAAATATAAGGTACAAAACTAACAGATTGACAACTATCCATATAATGTTCCATGCATTTAAACTAAGCATATGCTTTCCTGCCTTTCTGCTTTATTATTTTAAAAGAAGGATTATTAACAATGCAATTACGAAACCATAAATAGCTGTTGCTTCTGCAAGTGCACATCCTAAAAGAAGTGACTTACTGATTTTTCCTTCTGCTTCCGGCTGTCTTGCAATTGCGTCACATGCTGATGCTGTTGCCTTACCGATTCCAATACCTGCTCCAATACCTGTTAATACTGCTACTCCTGCTCCTATTGCTACTAATAATGATGTTGACATATTGATTTCTCCTTTTCTTTCTTATCTATATTTTTTATTATTTATTCAGTGGCTTCTTTAATAAACAATGCGGTTAGAAATACAAATACATATGCCTGTATTAATCCGTCAAAAATATCAAAATAACAACTGAATACTGCCGGTAAAACCGGAGGAATTATAATTTTTATCAATTCCATAATTACAAAAGATCCAAGTACGTTACCAAACAATCGCATACACAATGACAACGGTTTAATGAAAATCTCTAAAACGTTTATTGGTAATACAATTGGCATAGGCTCTGCAAAACTTTTCAGCCAGCCCTTAGTACCCTTTTGTCTTATTCCGGATACTTCAATTAACACGATGCTCATAACTGCTAAAGCTACCGTAACATTCATATCCTTTGTTGGTGGTTTAAAACCTAACAGACCAATCAGGTTTGCAATACCTATGTAAAGTGCAACTGCCATAAGATATGGTATGTATGCAGTTCCATGCTCCCCTATTGTGTCCTTGAAGAAATTATACAGTCCCTGAACTGCTGTCTCCAGAACCAATTGTTTTTTACCAGGATTTTCAACCTTAAGATTTCTTACAAAAATAATACATAAAAGAAATACTACAGCCATTATAATCCAGGTTACCACAACCGATTCATAAATTGGAATCCCGCCAAAGATTGGAATTTCAAAAACTGTATCGCAGTTTAATTCTTCTAACAATCTGTCCACGATGTCATTCAACAGTTTCACCCCTTTCTAAGACAATTATTAATGTATTTTCTTCGATGTTTGTATTATACTTCCAAGTTTTGTAATATGTAAAATACATATTTGATATATTCATTATATTATTTTTGTATTATAATTTTGAATTAAGTTATATTGACGAGTTTTTTGTACAATTGTCACATTTTTATGGCAATTTTTACTATATTATTTTTTATGCTCGTGTCTAAAAAGCTATTTTTCACGAAAACATTGACATTTTTTTCACAAATATTACAATATAAGCACAATGTTAACTGTTTATTAACTATATTTTTGTGTTTTAGGAGGGCAAAAATTTGATTACATATGACTATTACAGAATATTTTATTTTGTGGCAAAATATAAAAGTTTTACAAAGGCTGCTGATATTCTTCACAATAACCAGCCTAATATTACAAGATGCATGAACAATTTAGAGCAGGAATTAGAATGTACATTATTTCTCCGTTCTAACCGTGGCATTGTTCTTACCCCTGAAGGCGAAAAATTATATAAGCATGTTGCCATTGCATACAAGCAGCTTTCTTTAGCCGAAGAAGAATTGCGTCAGGATAGAACCTTGGAAAACGGTATTATTACCATTGGTGCCAGTGAAAACGCCTTAAGGCTTTTACTGTTAAGCAAGTTGGAATTTTTTCGCAAGGAATATCCTAATGTGCGTATCCGTATACTTAACTACTCTTCTCCTGATGCCATTCGTTCATTAGAAGCTAATTTAATAGATTTTGCTGTTGTTACAACACCCTTTAAGTTAAAAAAGACCATGAATCAGTTTTCCCTTACCACATATGAGGAAATATTGATTTGTGGCCCAAAATATAAATATCTTACAGCTCACAAACAGTACCTAAAGGATTTAACAGAAATTCCTCTTATTACATTATCAGAAGGAACCGGAACTCATAAGTTATATAACAAATACTATATAAGTAATAATATTCCCTTTAACCCTGACATGGAGGTTGCCACCACAGATCAGATTCTTCCTATGGTAATCCACAACCTGGGCATAGGTTTTTATCCTAAGGAATTAGCAGAAGAGGTTATTGCTGCCGGCAAAGTTTTTCCTATTGAATTAGAAAAACCTTTACCTGAACGTGAAATATGTTTAGTAACCAACAAAAACATAGCAATGAGTACATCTGTAAGGAAAATAACGGATTTCATTTGTGAAAACATGTAATTATCTAATTTTTATACGGCAACATTATAAATAGTCTTAAATACACAAAAACAACCACGTTTATGGATAATCCCAAACGTGGTTGTCTTTTTATATCAATAATTTCTTATTAAATCTGTGGTCCTGCTGAAACTAAAGCCTTACCAACTTCATTTCCTTCGTACTTAGCGAAGTTCTTGTTGAATCTTTCAGCTAAGTCCTTAGCCTTAGCTTCCCATTCTGAAACATCAGCATAAGTATCTCTTGGATCAAGAATTGCAGGGTCAACTCCAGGAAGTTCTGTTGGAACTTCAAAGTTGAAGTAAGGAATCTTCTTTGTAGGTGCATCTAAAATATCACCATTTAAGATAGCATCGATAATTCCTCTTGTATCTTTAATTGAGATTCTCTTTCCTGTTCCGTTCCATCCTGTGTTTACTAAGTATGCCTTAGCGCCACTCTTTTCCATCTTCTTAACTAATTCTTCAGCGTACTTTGTAGGATGAAGCTCTAAGAAAGCCTGTCCGAAACATGCTGAGAATGTAGGTGTAGGTTCTGTAATTCCACGTTCTGTACCTGCAAGTTTTGCTGTAAATCCTGATAAGAAGTAGTACTGTGTCTGCTCAGGTGTAAGAACTGATACAGGAGGAAGTACTCCGAAAGCATCTGCTGATAAGAAAATTACGTTCTTTGCTGCAGGTGCTGATGAAATAGGACGTACAATATTTTCAATATGATTAATTGGATAAGATACACGTGTATTTTCTGTTACGCTCTTATCTGCAAAATCAATCTTTCCATTTTCATCAAGTGTTACATTTTCAAGAAGTGCATCACGTCTGATTGCATTATAAATGTCAGGTTCTGAATCCTTATCTAAGTCGATAACCTTAGCGTAGCATCCACCTTCAAAGTTGAATACACCATTGTCATCCCAACCATGTTCATCATCACCAATAAGGAGACGCTTAGGATCTGTTGAAAGTGTTGTCTTACCTGTTCCTGAAAGTCCAAAGAAGATTGCTGTGTTTTCACCATTCAAGTCTGTGTTAGCTGAACAATGCATTGAAGCAATTCCCTTAAGTGGAAGATAGTAGTTCATCATTGAGAACATACCTTTCTTCATTTCTCCACCGTACCATGTATTAACAATAACCTGCTCACGGCTTGTAATGTTGAACATTACAGCTGTTTCTGAGTTAAGTCCTAATTCTTTATAATTTTCAACTTTTGCCTTTGATGCGTTGTAAACAACGAAATCAGGTTCAAAGTCCTTAAGTTCTTCAGCTGTTGGCTTAATGAACATATTTGTTACGAAATGAGCCTGCCAAGCAACTTCTACGATAAAACGAATTGCCATACGTGTATCTTTGTTTGCTCCACAGAAAGCATCTACAACATAAAGCTTCTTATTTGAAAGTTCTTTAATTGCAATATCCTTTACTGTTTCCCAAGCTTCCTTGCTAGCCGGATGATTGTCATTCTTGTATTCATCAGTTGTCCACCATACAGTGTCCTTTGAATTCTCATCTTCTACGATAAATTTGTCTTTAGGTGAACGTCCTGTGTAAATACCAGTCATAACGTTAACTGCACCAAGTTCACTTTCCTTTCCTTTTTCGTAGCCTTCAAGTTCCGGCTTTGTTTCTTCTTCGAATAATAATTCATAAGAAGGGTTGTACACGATTTCTGTGGTACCTGTAATACCATACTTGCTTAAATTAATCTCTGCCATGTTGCCTTAAAACCTCTTTTCTTCTTATTTTGTGATATAATTAATATCTGCCATGCAGAATATTATATCAACAATAGTAAAGAACCATACCGTACATATCCAGTCCAGGTTCCCTACCTTAGTATTATACATATTTAATTGATAAAATCAATAAAATTTGTATTAGAAAATTTTTATTTAAGATTTTAAACTAAAAGCCCACAGATTTTTTATCTGTCCTTCAATTTTGTCGTAATCCCATAACCGGCTCCTTGATCTGCTGTTAGGGTCATTTACTTTTACCTTATTATTTTGAGCAGAAGTAAGTACAATAAAATGTCCCTCCGTTGTAAAATCTCCCGGTCTTACACTGCAAATAATGGGATTTCCCTGCTGCAAATTAGACATAACCGTTTCTCTGTCAAGAGATATTTCCCTGCCATCTACGCCAAAATCTGCTGTCCCCTCCGTCATAAGACCCCAGGATGTTCCCGTATTTTCCACATAGTACCCATTATCCTGTGCGTACTTTGCTACCTCATATGGTGTCGCACTGTCATCATGAGTTAATCCTACAATTACCATGGATAAACACGTTGGTGCACACCCTGCCATTCCTATATCTGATTCTCCATAAGGTGCGTACCCCCATCTTTTATCCCACTGAATCAGTAATGGTATTTTCGCCTGTTTTTCTTTCTTTGTAAGACCTCCCTTTGCCTTATTACCTGAATCTAAGTATCCCTTAACAAATTCAATCATTTCAGGCGTATTGCAAAGAGATTTTATTATTTCCTGCGGATACTCATTTCTGTTATTATATATTGGCTTAAATTCCGGATATTTTTCAGATAGCCCGGCTAATTTTTTCTCTGCTTCATTATAATCTCTTTTTACGGGAGTTTCTGCTTTATATTTTGCCGTAACCTCTTCTGTGTCTGTTTGCTTTAGGTTTATGAGAAAACCTGCCCCTTTACTTCCTACAAATATTACAATAAGTATAGCTACTACAAAAATTGTCACCCTTACAACTCTTATTTTTCTCCTTCTTCTCCTTTTCATATGTAAAAAACCTCCTACAAGTTATACTTTGTTTTCATTAAAAGTTTAACTTATAGGAGATTTTTATGTTTTAATTATTTGTATAACCATTGTTTCAAAACACTTGCATATTTCTTACGAAATTCTTAAGGCTCACTTAATGGAAGTGCCACCTGAAAGGCAATGCTTTCATCCCTACTTTCTGCTGTAATTGTTCCGCCGTGAAGTTCCACTATTTCTTTTGCTATGGCAAGTCCTAACCCTGCGCCGCCGGTAGCTGTCCCACGGGAGGAATCCAGCCTGAAAAACTGTTCAAAAATACGCTTTAATTTTTCAGGTGCAATAGTCTTTCCCTTGTTTTTTATTTTGAAATATACAACATTGTCTTCTAATGTAAGACTACATTTTATTTCCGTATCATTATAACTGTAATTTATGGCATTTCTTATAAGATTATCAAATACCCTTAGGATTTTGTCAGTGTCACACATAATAAAAATGTCAGGAGTAATTGCCAGATTCCATGTAAGACCTTTTTGCATAAGAACCGGGATAAATTCATTGCACACCTGCTCAATCATTCTGCTTAAATTGGTTTTCTCCAAATCAATTTCAATTTTGCTAAGGTTAAATCTTGTAATATCAAAAAATTCATTAATTAGTTCCTCTAAGCGTTCTGCCTTCCTTAAAGTAATTCCCACATATTTTGCCCGTGTTTTTGCCGGTATGTCCGGTTCCTCACTCAGCAGGGTAAGGTAGCCTATAACACTTGTAAGGGGGGTTTTTAAATCATGGGCTAAATATACTATTAAATCATTCTTTCTTTGCTCCGCCTCTTTTGCAACCCTGGCATTTTTAATTGCTTTTTTTCTTAATTCATTTAACTGATCCTGAATTTCCTTCAAATCGTCATGAAGTATAATTGTATCCTCTGACAAATCGGCAAGTTTCTCTGAAGCCAAAGCAATTTCACCAATATATCCAATCCATTTCACCATAAAAAAACATGCTATAATAATCCATCCAATGCCCACAAAACCAATGCCTATCTGCCACTTGTTTTGGTCTATCATTTTTAGAAATATATAGGTAGGGTCATCTCCATACCATATTCTGGTATGACATAATATAACAGCTCCCACAGCCAACCCAATAACTAAAAGAGTAAAAACCGCACCTGTTACTATGTATTTTCTTATGAATCTCCCTGTTATTTTACTTTTCATTTATTTATTCCTCAACTATGTAGCCCACACCCCAAACGGTTTTTATATATTTAGGATTTCTTGCCGGCTCTTTCATCTTTTCCCTGATTCTCGCAATATGAGTCATTACTGTGTTGTTGCTGTCCATGTATTTTTCCTTCCATACAGCTTCAAACAGTTCCTCTGAAGACACTACTTTGCCTTTGTTTTCGCACAAATACCACAATATATCAAATTCAATGGGAGTGAGAAATATTTCTTTTTTATTTAAATAACAGCTATGATTTTCTTTATTGATATGAAGTCCCCTAATATCATATTGATTATCCTCCTGATTTTCCAACCCATTATATCTGGTATACCTTCTAAGCTGAGTTTTAACCCTCGCCAAAAGTTCTAATGGATTGAAAGGCTTTGTGATGTAATCGTCTGCTCCAATTGTAAGTCCCGTTATTTTATCCATATCTTCTACCTTTGCCGTTAGCATAATGATAGGAAAGTAAAACTTTTCTCTTATTTTTCTGCAAAGTGAGAATCCGTCAATATCAGGAAGCATAACGTCTAAAATTGCCAAATCTATGTCATTATTAAGTATACAGTTAAGGGCATCTTCTCCATTATAAAACTTGTAAACCTGATATCCGTCATTTTCTAAATAAATTTCAACTAAATCAGCAATTTCTCTTTCATCATCTACAATAAGTATCTTGTTCATAGTTTTTATCTTCTTTCTGCTACTAATAAATAATCTCTCTTTGCTCCAAATGCTTTAGTAACAGCCCCTAATACCGTTCCAACTAAGACTGCTGCCACAACAGTTCCCATGCCAACTGACCCAAACGCCTTTAGCACAACTATACAGGATATAAGAGATACCGAAACCATAGATACATCAAATCCTATTTTAACTTTGTTAAAAGCAATATTGGAGTTTTCAGTTATTGCCTGCATAGCACCTTCCCCTGCTAAGGGTACAATATCTGCCAGCAAATAAAAGAATATTTCCACGGCAATGAATACCGCGCTGCCAAGCATTAATGCTATCCTGATAATCATATTATCAACATCCGGTAAAAATGAAAACAGGTAATTAGAAAATGTTGTAAAGTATCCAAATACAATTCCCACAAATACCTGCAATAAATTTTTTATTTTAAAATCTTTTCTTAAAATTATTATTTGAAGAACCACCAGTCCTACATGAAAAAGTATTGTTGCTTTTCCCATTTCCATTCCAGTAATACATGTTATGGTATAAGGTATTGAGCTGACCGGCGAAACTCCAAAATCAGATTTCACTGACATTGAAATTCCTAATGTCATAATAAACAATCCTATAAAATAAACCGGTAATCTGGTGATGTAATTTTCCTCTTTTAGTTTTTTCTTTAGTAATTCCTGCATTGTTTGCCTATTCTCCCTTCCATTTCTTCAGCTATTTCCATACATTTTGATATATCAATTCTAAACTCTTCACCAAAACTTTCGCGAAACACTTCATATATTATTTCCCCTAATATTTCCTGACCTTTTACAAATCTGTCCAATATTAATTGACATTCGTAATCATACTCATCTTGGGGTGCAAATCCCATCAAATGAATGGGATCCCATTTTACAATAACCTCTTTTATGATATTAAACATAATTTTGCCTCCTGATTGTGAAATAAAATTATAAGCATTTTCGTTACTTACAACGTCATACTTTAAATATATTGTGCCTACATCCTTTTGTTGTCATCATAATATAAATGCTACCCTATTCGGTAGGCGGTTATCCTAATCCGTCCACATACCGGGCTAACCGCCTATCAATATCCCCTTTTTGTGTTTATGCCAGCATTAGCCCCAAAAGTCAACCAATTTTTTTGTATCGTCCTCTTCCTATAAACTCTATAATTCCATTATCCCTTAACATTTGTAATTGCTGTCTTATTTTTTCTTTTATATGATGGTTATCCGGATGTTTTCCCGCAAGAAACTCTTCAAATCTATACATCTGTTCCAAAGTAAAATTTTTATTTTCAATCATGTTAACACAATTTAGCACATCCAAAGTCCATCCCCTTGCATCCAACTTACTACCACGTAAAAATTCTGTTTTATGTACTTTTTCGATTATCTTTTCAATAGATACTTCCTTCTCATTTTGTACAATATAAATTCTTCCTTCTTCCGGGATTCTTCCCAATAAAATATTACATCCTGTCCAGCCTGCCCGTCTTGCTGTATCTGACAATGGCTTTCTCTTTTCTATTATGTCTGGCGAAAAAAAATATTTTGGTACCATAACAAAATTTTCAATCTGAAGATTGGTTTTGTTATAATGCATGAAGAAGAAATTAGGATTATTGACTGATGTAATCCTTTCAATCATTGTATTATATGCTCCATCATTTACCTTATTGCTAATAGATGTACCTTTGCTTTTTAACTCATATTCTTCCATACATGAAGGGCAAAAGAAATCAGCCACAGGTCTATTGTTTTCAAAATGAGATACATATGGATTACCACAGTAAGGACAAAACATATTTTTATCTACCCAATTTTCTGTCATAACTCTTATTTTTTGCGCATTACTTGAATAATTTTCTGCTTTTCTTCTATCCATTTGTAAATTCAAAACTATCACTCCAATACTGTTTGATATAATACGCTATTAAAACGTTCTCTTATTTTTTGTATATTTTCTTTCAATATTTCTACAAGTATACAGCTTCTTTTTTTATTCAAAGCAGCTACTCCTACAGCTCCGCTACCTGCAAATGAATCTAATACTATCTCACCTTCATAAGTAACATATTCCAATATTTGTTCACAAAGTTCTACCGGCAATTCACTCTGATGTATTTTATTTTTTCTGGCTACCGGCTGTACATCAAACATAGTAGGTAGCATTCCATTACATCCACTCATATAATGCTTTTTACCTGTTATATCGGACTTTTTTTTATCATATCGCATACTCCTGGCTTTCCCTTTGGAAAAAATCATTATGTCTTGCGTATTCTTTGCTTTTCTTCCGGTATTGCTTACAAATGTCCCCTTTTTCCAAGATACTTTAGAATAATAAACAAATCCGGCTTCTTTAGCATATTTCTTTATTTGATATAGATATTCGTAATTATTTTCGTTCTCCGCCGGTAATACTTCAACAAGAAAGCATCCATCTTTTAATACTCTGGCCTTTTCTTTAAAATCTTCTAATGTGTATCTAAAACAATCGTATAATGCAAAATTTCTTGTTCCACCTTTATTTGATTTTACATCTAGCCAAGGATGATCTGTGAATATACAATCAATGCTTCCATCCTTTAACATAGATAAATCTCTACCATTACCTTCTATTAGCACACACTGTTCATCTTTATTGTCAATAGTACAATATACACCCTTTGACACCCTTTCAAACTTAACACCTATTTTTTCATAAATACGTGCTCTAACGGTTTCCTGCGGCTTATCAGCATTTTGCTGATAAGCTTCTTGTAATGAAAAACTTTCACAATTCTTAAAACAATTAAATATCTTTTCTGCTAATGTCATTTTGTATAACCTCCTTCGATTTTGGATCTTGATCCTATCATAGGAATTACACAAATAAAAGTACTAAATTTTATATTATAAAATTTTACATGCGTAACTCTGAAATAAGTTTGATTACACTTCGTTTCATCTCGCCCATTTCAGATTTCTATGGAATTATGAATATACAAAAATACCACCTGCAATTTGCAAGCAATCATTATCCTTTTGGGAGCATTTGTAGAACAAGAAAAACCCATAAATATGTGTTTTATGTTCGGCAATGTTGCATAGTGTTATATGCTGATGGCTTTCCACACGTTCCCATAACTACGCATCAGCCTAATGTTTATAACAGCAACATTATTCCATCAATCCTAATATATCCTGCTCACTCCAATACTCATTCGGATATATTGATAATTCTTCTTTATGTTTACGAATAATTCTTCTTGGGGTTTCAGTATTATCATAAACATGCATAATATCGCATATATTAAGTAATTCTTTTATATTATTAATTGATTTATAATATCTTTCAATAACTTTACTGCTATCAACATTATGTCCACCTGCTGCTACCCGGGCTTCTATTCTGACAATATTAATTTGTGGATCAACTGTTAATACGAATACGCATTTTATAAAATATCCGTCTTCTTTCGCTTTTCTTAAAATGTTTAACTTATATTCAGATGACAAGACTGTTTCAAATGTAAAATCTTCTTTCTTGTCAATCGATTCATACCTCATCCTATCAACCATAAGAGCTGCTTTCATATTATCCATTCCTGTAGTTGCAACAACATCATCGGCATTAGTATATTTACCAACTTTATCGAAAAAAGTTGTTATTGTACTTTTTCCCGAGCCATTTGGTCCCGCTAATACAAGAATCATCGGTTTTCTATTTTGCATACTTTCTTTCTCCATTTGCATACTCAACATAAGCCCGCTTCTTTTCTTTATCGTAACCCGCTATAGGTTTTTTACAAATTTTTGCTTTATTTATTGCTGCCTTAACAGCCTCAACCGCTCTTTCATCCATTTCATTATCTGATTCTGTCAATGTACTTTTCTCTTCTTCTCTCGATACAACTTTTATAATTCTACCACTTTTAGTGCTTACAGTTGTCATATAAACATCCCTCCATTCTAATTAATATGAAAGTAACTTATTAATTACATTTAATCTTCAACTATTACAATATATTTTATCATAATTTATATAAAAAAACACCTTCGATCCGAATTTCTGAGGTGAAATAAACTTTTTTTCAGATTCCTATGGAATTATGAATATGCAAAAATATTGCTTGCGAATCTAAGAATCACAATGCAAAGAAAAAGCCCTTGAAGCCCCAAAACATCTGCGTAACTCTGAAATAAGCTCGATTACACTTCGTTCCATCTCGCCCATTTCAGATTCCTATGGAATTATGGACATCCCCCAATATTGCTTGCGAATCTAATAATGAGCCTCGAATCCGTTCGCTTCGCTCACTTCTTCTCGGTCATTCTTAGATTCTAATGAATCACAATGCAAAGAAAAAGCCCTTGAAGAATAAATTCTTCAGGGCTTTCCATTTGCATTGCGATTCGCAAGCAATCATTATCTCTTTGAAAACTGTGGTGCTCTTCTGGCTGCTTTGAGACCGTATTTCTTTCTTTCCTTCATTCTTGAATCTCTTGTTAAGAATCCGGCTTTCTTTAATACTGGTCTGTTTTCAGCGTCTGCCTGAACTAATGCTCTGGCGATACCATGTCTGATGGCACCAGCCTGTCCTGTATATCCACCACCATGTACATTTACAACAACATCAAACTTATCAGCTGCATCAATAGCTGCTAATGGCTGACGCACGATTACCTTTAATGTCTCAAGACCAAAGTAATCATCAATGTCTCTCTTGTTGATTGTTACATTTCCTTTACCAGGCATAATGTATACTCTAGCGATACTGCTTTTTCTTCTACCTGTTCCATAATACTTTTCTATAGCCATTATCATTTCCTCCTCTCAGTTAACTAAAATGTTAATTCTTCCGGTTTCTGAGCTGCATGTGGATGCTCAGCACCAGCATAAACAAAAAGTTTCTTCATCATGCTTCTTCCTAAAGGTCCCTTTGGAAGCATGCCTTTAACTGCGAGTTCAATAACACTTTCAGGTTTCTTAGCAAGTTTTTCCTTAAGTGTAACTTCCTTCATACCACCAACGTAGTCTGAATGATGATAATAAACCTTCTGGTCTAACTTCTTTCCTGTAACCTTAATCTTGTCAGCGTTTGTAATAATTACATAGTCACCTGTATCAATATGAGGTGTGAACTGTGGTTTGTTCTTTCCTCTTAAGATTTTAGCAACTTCTGATGACAAACGTCCTAATGTATATCCTGTAGCATCAACTACATACCATTTTCTTTCAATATCTGCTGGACTAGCCATATATGTTTTCATTGGTTTACCTCCTGAAATTTTGCTTATCTTTTAATATTTCTTTTATAAAACGTTCTATATCCATACCGGGGCTTTGGCTAAGACATAAAACAAACGTGCATAACACGTCACAATAGAACTTATTATATAATAAGTATTTTTTACTGTCAATTAATTTTTGTTGATTTTTTTAGTTTTTTCAATAAAAAACCATAGTTTCCTTATAATCAACCGGATTATATCATTAATCTACGCTGGAAATTACCCAAACACCATTTTCTGTAGATGCTGAAACGGTAAATCCATCATAATAAAACATTCCATCATATTCTCCGTCAACTAAGCAGCTCTTTGATTTGTCCATACTGTTGTACTGACCTATTGCAGCAACAAGCTGGTCTATTGTTTTTCCAACATAACTTTTAGCTGTAGCCTTAGCTTCTTCCGGACTAAGTGCTTTTGGTGCCTGTGTTTCCGTATTTTTCTTAACTTTCTTCTTTTTTACAACTTTCTTTGTAGGAGCCTCTGTTGTTTCCTCTGCCGTAGTCTCCTCCACTGTTGTTGCTTCTTCAGTTGTTACCTGTACTGTTGTTTCTGCTTTTGTTGTTTCATTATCTTTGCTATCTGAGCCACATGCAGTAATTGCAAATGCCATCATTGTAACTGTAGCAATCATTAAAATATTTTTTCTCATGTTCCATTTCCTCCACAATCATTCATTATACATTTATTTTATTTCTTGTAAACATCTTTTTGCGAAATTAATTATTTCTTAATCTATTCCTCAAGTTCCACTTCCACACCGCTGCCGGAAGTATAATATTCATTTCCCTTTTGAGAAATCACTTCCACATCATAACTTCCTGATGCAATTTCTGCCGTGTCAATATAAAGTCCAAAATGGTATCCATCTGCTTTTTCATTTTCATAGGATGCCGGGAATGCCTCAAAAGTATAAGAATTTTTATCATTGTACATTCTTACATATATATTTCCGTCATCGCTTAAATAGTTTTTGTCTACAGCACCTTTAAAGGGCAGATACTGGTTTTCACTGTCCACCATTTCAATAACAGACTTGCACTTATCCGTTGTCTGTACCGATAAGTTTTCAGTTCTAAGAGGCGCTGCCATATATGGAACTTCCTCAATAAGTGACGGAATATGTCTCTCAGTTATTTCAATAACAACTGCATCCGCATTATAATCATCCGCTAGATTTAGATTATATGGCACAGCCTTTGAAAAATAACCATGGTTATATTCATCTGCCACAAAGGGTAACAAAGCATTTCCAAAAGAATCCCTGTACATCACAATAGACCCTTTTTTAGAATCCTCTTTAGTTTCAAGAGAAATATCCTCCACGTTATTTGTCTTTGAAAGATATTCATATGTATGCTTTTTTTCGTAAATCACATTGTCATCCTTTTTCTTTCCCTTTGGGAAAAGCATACCATATAAATCTCCTGAGAAGTTCTTCTTAATAGTGTACTTTTCATTGCTGTAATCATAATGGCTCTTCCCTAAATCATCCAAAATCCAGCCACAAGCCATAGCTGCACCCTCATTATTCCAATGAGTGTCTAATTTATGATAAACACGTTTATTTACATTTTTAAACATCTGCTGCAAATCAAGAGTATTAACACCTAACTTTTCCATTTCAGCCTTTAACAGTGAATAATTGTTAACATCACTTATCTTTATGTATCTCGAAGGCATATACTCAGGATATAAGGCGTTTTTATCCGGTGCTGCTATAAACAAAAACTTTCTGTTATTGTTATTGGCGTTTTCCTGAATCAGGGAAAGTACCTTTGCACAGGAATATATTTTTCTCTCTGACAATGTGTTTCTTCCAATATAATCATCTAATGTTTCACTGAAAAACAGCCAGCCGTCTTTGCCTACAATTACATTGTCATTATTAGATTCCTTAAACACATTACTTTTAATGACACCGTCAGCCTCAATTAATTCCTGCCTGAAGGCAAAATTATCTGCGAAAAAATCCGTTAATTCCGAAAAATAATCTCCATTTATATGCCCATCTTTCTTTAATTCCGGGAAACCCTGAACCTGACGTTTTTCCGCATTTAAATCCGTCTTGTAAAAAAACATGGCTACTGACGGAAGACAAATTATTATAAAAAATAAAATTATGAATATTTTCTTTTGCATTCCAATCACCACCTAAAATCTAAAATAAATAAACGGATTATATGTAGCCGTTGCTAAATTTATAACACATAGTAAAACAAGCAAAATGTCAAATGCATAAACAGCTGTATTTATGGTGTATTTTGCTTTTACGCTTCTGCCATCTACATAGCTTAGCAGATTTTCCCTTACAGGATATGCAAAAACCACAGCCAATATCAAAATAAATATGTAATAAGGACTTAATAATTCAGCTATGTAGCTTACAGAATTTATTCCAAATGTAAAGCCTGTAAACATTGTTTTAATCATTCCAAAGCCTTCAGCCACCGTGTCTGCCCTAAACATAACAAAAGCTACTGTTGCCACCAACCACACATATATATTTTTTATGACTTTGTTTTTTATTTTTATGCCCTTTCCTACAGTGTCCTCTAAAACATTTGCCACACCATGAATCATTCCCCATACAAGGAAAGTCCAGTTAGCACCATGCCATATACCTGTAAGTGCAAAAACAATTAACTTATTTATTTCTGTGCGAAGTTTTCCTTTTCTGTTGCCCCCTAATGGAATGTACACATACTCCTTAAACCATGTAGAAAGGGATATGTGCCATCTGCGCCAAAATTCTTTTATGCTCTTTGAACAATATGGATGTTTAAAGTTTTCGCTAAATTCAAATCCAAATATTTTTGCCATTCCAATTGCCATATCAGAATAACCGCTGAAATCATAATAAATCTGTAAAGTATAGCTTATAGCTCCTACCCACGCCACAAAAAAGCCATAATCCCCTATGTTTAACTTAAATATGGCATCTGCTATATAACCTGCACCATTGGCTATAATTAGTTTTTTTGCAAGACCTCTTATAAACCGCTGAATGCCTGCAGCTGCCATATCTGTACTTGATTTTCTGCTATTTATCTGTTTTGCTATTTCATTGTACCTTATAATAGGGCCCGCAATAAGCTGTGGAAAAAATGATACATACAAAACAAGGTTAAATAGATTTTTCTGCTCTAATTCAGGTTCCCTGTAAACATCAATTACATAAGACAAAGCCTGAAACGTGAAAAAAGAAATTCCAATAGGAAGGGCAATATTAGGATTCTTTATATTTATTCCATTTATGTGATTAAGATTTTCCACAATAAATCCGGTATATTTAAACACTCCCAAAACTCCTATATTGGCTATTACAGCTAATATAAGACAAATCTTTCTGCCCGCCTGGTTTTCATTTTTTGAAAACACGCCAATAAGCCTTCCGAACATGTAGTTTACAGCAATAGAGGCCAGCATAAGTAAAATATACACCGGCTCTCCAAATGCGTAAAATATCAGGCTGGCTATAATTAACAGTGCATTCTTTGTCTTAATGCCCGGTGCACAAAAATACAATGCACACACTATCGGCAAAAAAACAAACAAAAATATCGCTGAACTAAATACCATACCGTACTCCTATTTTATATCTTTCTCTTATCTACTGCCCAGCATGAATAATTTTTATATGATAAGCCGTAGTACTTTTCATAATCCTTTGCTCTGGCAAATAATGTATCATAAACTTTTCCGTTAAGTTCCATCCATGCATGTTCCGTGTCATGAGCAACATAAACTGTTTTATATCCGCTTTCATGTACCAGAAAAGCTAATGCTGCTGCTTCCGAAACACAACATCCGTCTCCATTTTTAAAGATGTCATTGGCAAACGTTGATTCCCAGCCTTTTTGCTTATATATTTTGTTAAGGAAACGGTATCTCTTGTAAGGTGCCTTGGCAACCCAGTCAAAACATTTTCTCAACTTTACTTCCTTGCTGTCTGTAGCCTTGCAAATCTTATTTACCTTCAACCTTGCTGTAATCATTGTGTTAATTTTATCAATATTTAAATCTGTCTTTTCTGCCTTGCCCTTTTTATCCAGCTTAATTCCGTCCACCTTACGGTTTTTAAACATTTTTCCATTTACACGGCTGAAACAATAGTAATTTCCACGGCTTCTAAGCCATCCTAATGTCATTGTTCCGTCTTTTCCAAAGTGGTATGTTTTTCCCTTAATCTTTACAAAGCGTTTTTTCACATACTTTCCATTAACCTTATAATATGTATAACCGTTCTTTGTAACTAATTTTCCCTTCTTTTTTGCTGCCTTTTTCTTGGTATTCTTTGATACTGTAGTAGTTTTTTCAGACTTGCCATCCTTATTGTCTACTGTGGCTGCTGAGGTAACTGTTAATGTACCTATACATAAAAACAATGCAACTAACATTAATACTTTGTGAATATGTAATACTCTTTTCATTTTCTTTTCCCTTTCTCATTAAATGTGATGTAATTATGTCTTTTAATCATTGGTATACTAGCACTGCAACTATACAAAATCAACATTTTGTTTATTACATTTCTATTACAAAAATTAACAATCTATTCTTGGTATTCAATGCCTACTAAAGTAAGTCCTTTTGCCGGTGCTTTAGGCCCTGCCATGTACCTGTCTTTTGCCTCAATTATCTCCTTTACATGTTCTGGCGGATACACCTTGAGTCCCACCTTCATAAGGGTTCCCACTATTATTCTTACCATATTATAAAGAAAACCGTTTCCACTGATTTTAATTGCTATAATATCATTTTCTTTATTTATGTCTAATTCATAAATTGTTCTCACAGTGGTTTTCACCTGGCTTCCTGCAGAGCAAAAGCTGGCGAAATCATGTTCTCCAACTATATATCCGGCAGCTTCCTTCATCAACTCCACATCCAAAGGCATATATACGAAATGAGTATACAACCTTACCATAGGATTTGGAAATCTGCGGTTTAATATTTTATATTCATATGTTTTTTTACTGTTGCAATATCTTGGATGAAAATCAGTAGATACTTCTTCTGATTTCTGTATTCTAATATCCTCCGGAAGTCTCTGATTCAGTGCAAAACTGATTTTTTCAGGAGGTATTTTTGTTTCCGTATCAAAAACAGCCACATTTCCTATGGCGTGAACCCCTGAGTCAGTTCTGCTTGCACCAATTACCGCAATTTCTTCTCCAAGAAGTCTTGTTAATTCTCTATTTATTATTTCCTCCACCGTAATACCGTTAATCTGTGTCTGCCACCCGCAATAATTAGTTCCGTCGTAGGAAATTATCATTCTTACTCTTTTCATTAAAACCTGCTCTCTATATGAAATATGCAAACACTTTGTCTGCACCTATTACAACTACTATCATACATAAACTTAACGCGTATCCTATGGCATCCCGCTTAGCATATTTTAACGGTTTCATTTTCGTTCTGTTTCCTCCATGATAGCACCTTGCTTCCATTGCCGTTGCCAAGTCAATGGCTCTTCTAAGGGATGATATAAACAATGGAATAAGTATAGGTATTAAACTTTTTGCTTTCTGCAAAATATTTCCCGTATCAAAACTTGCCCCTCTTGCCTTCTGGGCTTTTGTGATTTTGTCTGTTTCCTCCATAAGAGTTGGGATAAAACGCAATGCCAGTGACATTATCATGGCAATTTCGTGAACCGGGAATTTCACTACCTTAAGTAAACCAAATGCCTTTTCCAGCCCGTCTGACAGGTCATTAGGAGTCGTTGTAAGAGTCATTATGGAGGTACATATAATAAGGTATATAAGTCTCACGGAAATATATAGTGCCTTTATAAGTCCCTCTTTTGTTACGGTAAGAAATCCTATTTCCAACAGAACTTCGCCTTTTGTCATAAAAATATTTAATACCACACTAAAAAGCAGTATAAATAAAATTCCCCTGACTCCCTTCAACAGTTTCATAAATGGAATTTTTGAAGCTTTTATAACTGCTGCCATAAATATTGTAAATAATCCATAACCTGCAATTGTATTTATCTGAAAAAGTACAATTATACAAAGCATCGTTCCTGCTAATTTGACTCTTGGGTCAAGTTTGTGAATTATTGAATTTTCGGGATAGTATTGTCCTATAGTAATATTTGCCATTTATCTTATCTCCCTAAACATTTAAGAATGTTTTCCTTTGCTTCTTCAAGATTAATAATATTTTCATCTACGTTGTATCCTGCTTTTTTTAATTCATGCATTACATAAGTTATTTGCGGGGCTGCCAGTCCCACCTTTTCAAGTTTCCTGTAATGGGCAAAAACCTTGTGAGGCACATCATCATACATTACCTCTCCGCCATTCATTACAATTATTCTGTCTGCATAATTTGCCACATCTTCCATGCTGTGGGACACCAGAACCACTCCTATTCCACGTTTTTCCCTTAAATCACTGATACATTGAAGAATTTTATCCCTGCCTTCCGGGTCTAATCCCGCAGTAGGTTCATCAAGAACTAATATTTCCGGATTCATTGCCAGTGTTCCTGCAATTGCCACTCTTCTTTTCTGTCCACCGGACATTTCAAAAGGTGATTTTTCGTACATTTCTTCGCCAATTCCCACCAGTTTCAGTGCCTCTTTAGCCCTAATCCGTGCATCCTCATTACTTAGTCCTTCGTTTTTCGGTCCAAAACAGACGTCCTTTAACACAGTAGCTTCAAACAACTGATGTTCCGGATACTGAAAAACCAAACCTACCTTGCACCTTAATTTTCGCAAATCAAAGTCCTTGTCAAATATATCTTTTCCATCATATAAAACTTTTCCTTCCGTAGGCTTTTCAAGGCCATTAAAATGCTGTATCAAAGTTGACTTTCCGGAGCCTGTGTGACCGATTATGGCCACAAATTCTCCTTTATTTATTTCCAAATCAACATTTTTTATGGCTGCAGTTTCCTGACTTGTTCCTTTTTCATATATATAACTTACATTTTCTAATTTAAGCGACATATTAATTATCTCTTTCCATCTTATTTATCTGTTCTAACAGCTGGTCTACAGTAAGTATTCCATCTTCTATGTCAAGACCGCTTTTCTTTAGCATATAACCTAATTCCGTAACCTGCGGCACCTCAAGTCCATATCCTTTTATTTCGTCCACCCGGGAAAAAATTTCTTTTGGAGTTCCCTGCATTGCCAACTTTCCCTTGTCCATAACAAAGATTTTATCTGCTTTAATTGCTTCATTCATATAATGAGTTATTAAAACAATGGTTATGCCTTTTTCCTTATTAAGCTGATGCAATGTTTTGATAACTTCTCTTCTTCCTACCGGATCAAGCATGGCAGTTGGTTCATCTAAAATAATGCATTTCGGTTCCATGGCTATTATTCCTGCAATTGCCACTCTCTGTTTTTGTCCACCGGAAAGCTTTAAGGGAGATTTGTGCCTGAATTTTGTCATTCCAACGGCACCTAATGCCTTCTCCACTCTTTTCCATATTTCCCCTGTGGGAACCGACATATTTTCCGGGCCAAAGGCAACATCCTCTTCCACCATGGTTGCCACTATCTGGTTATCAGGGTTCTGAAAAACCATTCCTGCCGTCTGTCTTATGTCCCACAAAAGCTTACCATCCCTTGTATCCATATCATCTACCCAGATAGTTCCGTCAGTGGGCATTAACAGGGCATTTATATGTTTAGCCAAAGAAGATTTTCCGGAGCCGTTATGACCTAATATTACAATAAACTGCCCCTGTTCAACATCAAGGGATACTCCGTCAATGGCCCTTACCGTCTCTGTTTCTTCATCAGCTGTTCTATATTCATGAATAAGATTCTTTATATTAATTATTTCCATTTTAGTCTCCGATTAAATTTTGCTACACCACCGCACTTATTTTATTCTATTTAGATTTTTTTTGCAACTTATATGCCAAATATTAGTTTAGACATTTGTAATTATTTATGGTATTTTATTGTGTGGAGGAATATTACAATGATTAATTCAATAAAAAACATAAGTATTAAGTTAAAAAAAGTTATTATCACTAACAAGGTTATTATATTAATGACTCTTCCATTCTTTGCAATGGATATTTTTACTCGTGCTTTCGGTCTTAAAATTTCATATTTTCCGATTTACTATCCGGCTCCTAATATTTTCACTTTATTGTGGATTGTATTTTTTATGGGAATTGTCACTTCCTTAAAAGGAATTGCCGGTAAAATTCTTTACTGGATTTTTTTCATTTTGTCCTTTGGGATGTTTTTGACTAACACCATTTATTATTCCCTTACAGGATTTTATTTTAGTTTTAATCTTACTAAATTGGCTGATGAAGGAAGTTCTTATATATTAGATACTATTGTTCATACAAATCCAGTTATATACATATTTGCCGTAATTGTACTTGTATACACTATTATTGTGGCAAAAAAGTATAAGAAATATGACGAGTTTCGTTTAAAGAGGCTGCTTATTTTTGTGGTGGTTTTTGTTATACTTCATCTTTTAGCACCTCTTATGTTTGGTCACTCCAGTTCAGGGCTTAAGTGGAATAACTTTAAAAAGCCAAGAAGCGTGTACGAAAATTATAGTGACAGCAACAAAAGTATGAGAATATCAGGACTTTATGAATATTCCGTTAGAAACTTTTATTTTACTTTCCTTAAACCTAAGGATAAAATCAGCAAGGAAGATAAAAAGTTTTTAGATGACATATATAATGCAAAAACCGAAGATGAAACTAATTCATATACCGGTCTATTCAAGGACAAGAACGTGATTTTCCTCCAGTTAGAAGGAATGGATACATGGCTTTTAAGCAAAGAAAATACACCTAACCTTTATAATTTACTTAATCACTCCATTAATTTCACGGATCATTATTCCATATATACCGGTGGTGGTTCTACCTTCAATTCAGAATTTGCAGTTAATGCGGGATTTACCACCCCAATATCTTATACTGAAAATGTATATACTTTTAACACTAATACCTTTGACAATTCCATGGCAAGGTTGTTTAAAAAGGCCGGTTACAGTGTTAATGCTTTCCATATGAATTCGGCAGATTTTTATTCCCGTGGCATTAACTACAAAAGCTGGGGATACGATAACTACTATGGTTTAAAGGATATTGCCAAGTATAATAATTTAGATTATGAGTTAGACAGGGAATTGATTCTTAACAAAACATTTTACAATAAGATGTTTAAGCAAAAGGGAAAATTTGTGGATTATATTATTTCTTATTCTCCTCATACACCTTTTACAACCTCCAAAGAGGTGGGAAAGCTTATTGCCGAAAAAAAATACGGTGTAGGTAATGTTCCCGATTTGTCGGAAGAGGAAACTGCCAAATTAATGGTGGGAGAAACAGATTATATGGTAGGTCTTTTAATTCAGGCGTTAAAAGATAATAACCTATACGATAATACAGTTATTGTTGCGTATGCAGACCACTATCTTTACACAATTAATGATAAGTCAGTTCTTGATAAATATAAGGAAACTGACAACAATCTTATTAATCATACACCATTCTTTATATGGAGTAGTGATGTTAAACCAACCGATGTTAATGAGGTTACAATGCAGATGAATATTCTTCCTACTGTGCTTAACCTGTTTGGAATAAAATATAACAGCAATAATTATATTGGAAAGAATGCTTTGGCAGATAATTACCACGGTTTTGCCTTTTTCAGCGATTATTCATGGTATGACGGAAAAGTCTACGTTGAAGATGGAAAAGTCACTAACGGTGGCAAAATCAGTCAAAAGAAGTTAGAACAAATGAGTATTTTGGTAAACGATACCATTAAGAAAAATGATTTAACCTTGAAATATGATTATTTCAGAAAATAATTTTTAATTTATAAAATAAGCTACAGCTTAAGTGTTGCCTTAAACTGTAGCTTATTTTTTATCCTACCTGCTCTTCTATATCTTCAATTGTAATCTTGCTGTTGTGGGGAATTGGCTTCCACTCAACCTTTTTAAACAATGCTACATACTGGGTATATCTTTGTATAATATCAAAAGTAGGCCAGGTAAATACATAAAGTACCTTTCGCCATATGCTAAACTTCGGTATTCTTCTATGCTCAATTATAAACAGATAAACAGCTACCCATATATTCACAAAATATCTTCCTATTCTATAGAATAATCTTATCCATATTGCCAGTAAAATGCTGAAAAAATAAGCTTTTACTCCCGAGTCTAGGGCTACAGTGGTATTACCTGTAAAGTGTCTCACAATGGCAGATAAATATGTATCATTGCTAAAGACGTACATTGTAGCTCCTGTATTCCACGCAACAAAAGGATCAATTATTAATTTCAGTAAAATCCACTTGGCTGCATAGACAATATTTTTAGGAAGAAGTTGTGCAAAAGTATCAAAGGACATAAATCTATGCCTTATGGTTCTTATTAAATAGCTGTACCATTTATCATCTTCATAGTGCTTTGTGTTTTTATCTATGAATATATTTTTAAACAAACCCCATCCACTTTCAGCAAATGCCTGAAGATGCCCCTTAGACCAACGTAACCTTTGTCTCAACGCTACCTTTAAACTAACAGGTTGTTCATCATAGAAGATTGCATCATCATTGTAGGATATTTCATATCCCTCCACAACGCAATCTGCTGTTAATGCCCTATCTTCCGTAAGGGATGTATATTTCCATCCGTCTTTTACTATTTCATTGGAAAACAGAAAACCTGTTCCCTGAATGTTAGTTGCTAAGTGAAGAAGAGAACGGGCTCTATGCCTGTATCGTATTGACCGTAACCAATGAATGGCATATGTGGATGCTATCCAGCTTTCCGTCCAGTTCTTTGTGCTTCTATATGATGTGATTATCTTCTCTCCTGCATCAAAGGAATCATTCATTCTTGAAATATAATCTTTTTTCAGCAAATTGTCTGAGTCAAATATAAAATACCCTTCAAAGGACTCTATGCCATAATCTCTTTGTATTTGTTCAAAAAGATACTTAAGGGCAAATCCTTTGGTTCTCTCTTCAGGATTAAAATGCTCATAGCATATGGCTCCCTTTTCTCTTGCCACCTTTGCTGTATTATCAGTGCAGTTATCTGCCACAACGAATATGGTTATTAGTTCCTGGGGATAGTCCTGCTTTCTTATACTGTTAATAAGATTTGCAATAACCGGTTCCTCATTTCTGGCAGGAATAAGCACTGCATATTTGTGCTGCTTCTTTGCCGGTTTAAATTTTCTGGTGGCAAACAAACCAATAAGCATATATGGTTTATCCTGTATTACAAGAATTCCCATAAATATTCCTACTACATAGCAAATCGCCAACACCGGCGACTTTATATTACACATAAAATCAACGATTCTGTCTATTATAGTCATTGACATAATCCACATGATTCTTTCCTCTCTATTCTGTAAAATCTATTACACTATACTAAGTTATATTAAAAAAAGCAAGTGGGAATGTTTTCATTTATGCACTATATAAAACAGGCTTTTACTTTATTTCTCTATATTACTTGCCACAATAAGTGGTGCGTTCTCCCCTTGTGTACTGTTTGCTATGTAATTATTATATTCCTTTTCATCTAATATCGCATTTCCTAAAATATAATCCTGGGATATCTCATTTCCTTCTGAATGGGTTATTTTATAAAAATACTTATATGTCTTTCCGTTACAAACATACTCATCCCCATATCTCTCGACACTTATTTTATTTATACCTGTGTCATCTTTTGAGGATTTGTTTATTATAGTTATTTCCTTTGCAGCCTTATTGTCAATAAATGCATCAATACTGTCACCTCGTTCTTTCTATACAATTTCTATAGAGTTTTTTTCTTTTAACTTTGTCAAATACAAAAAATAACAAATATTCATGGTTTTCAAAGAACCATGCCCCCACTCTTGTATAGTGCCGTTTATTTTTACTGTTAAACAAAAATAAACAGCCAACTATGTATAACATAATCGACTGTTTGTTTTATTTAATGCGAGCTTAACACTCAATATATTGCTATTATACTAATTCAAGTAATACTTCCATAGCAGCATCACCTTTACGCTGGCCAATCTTAACGATTCTTGTATAGCCACCCTTACGGTCTGCGTACTTAGGAGCAATCTCGTCAAATAACTTCTTAGTTAAATCAACTTTCTTTGCTTCATTCTTCTTGCCAGTTTTGTCTGTTACTGTGTAAAGAACCTTGTTCATCTGGCGTCTAGCATGAAGACGTGAAGGCTGGTCTTTCTTGATAGTCTTCTTTACTTCATCGTAAACTGTTACTTTCTTGCCATCAACTACTTCTTTAACTCTCTTGCCATCTTTATCTTTACGAGCAACTTTAGCTGTAACTTCAACTTCATCAAAGTTATCTTTTTCTTTTACAGCTAATGCAATAAGACCTTCAGCAACCTTGCTAATTTCTTTAGCTCTTGCTTCAGTTGTAACTATTTTGCCGTTATTTAAAAGACTTGTAACCTGACCTCTTATTAAAGCCTTTCTCTGACTTGAAGTTCTTCCAAGTTTTCTATAACCTGCCATTTTCTTACCTCCTGTTTTGTATTGTCACCATTGCTTAATAGTGGCAAATCGTCGGTGGGATATGTATATACCCTGCACCTCCTCTAACAAACTCATGTCTATTAGTTCTCGTCGCCTGGTTTCAATGCAAGGCCGAGTTCTTTTAACTTAGCAAGTACTTCTTCTAATGACTTACGTCCAAGGTTTCTTACCTTCATCATATCATCAGAAGTCTTATTTACTAATTCCTCAACTGTATTGATACCTGCTCTCTTCAAACAATTGTATGAACGAACTGATAACTCTAATTCATCGATGTTCATCTCTAACACTTTATCAATTTCATCATCGACCGGTTCTGCTATAACTTCAATATCCTTTGAAGTATCAGAAAGATCAATAAATAACTTTAAGTGTTCGCAAAGAACTTTTGATGCCAAACTAACAGCTTCATCAGTATCTAATGTTCCATTAGTATAAACATCTAATGTAAGCTTATCAAAGTCTGTAACCTGACCTACACGAGTGTTTTCAACTGACATATTAACTCTCTCTACCGGAGTGTAAATTGAGTCTACAGCGATAACACCGATTGGAAGATTATCATTCTTATTTTTCTCTGAACTTACATAACCTCTACCCTTAGTAATGATTAATTCCATACTAAGTTTGCTATCTGCACCACCACTAAGTGTTGCAATAACTAAATCCGGGTTTAAGATTTCAATATCAGAATCTGTCTGGATATCAGCTGCTGTTACGACCTGGTCTCCAGTTACATCAATATGAGCAATCTTCGGTTCATCTGTTGTACTGTTGTTTTTAATCTCAAGCTGTTTAATGTTCATTACGATTTCCGTAACGTCTTCTTTTACTCCAGGTACTGAACTGAATTCATGAAGAACTCCGTCAATCTTAATCTGGCTTACAGCTGAGCCTGGTAATGATGAAAGCATAATTCTTCTTAATGCATTACCAAGTGTTGTACCATATCCTCTTTCAAGAGGTTCAACTACAAACTTACCATATCTTCCATCATCTGATTTTTCTACTATAATATTTGGTTTCTCAAAATCGAACACTAATTAGCCCCTCCTTTATTGGGAATTGCTTAAGCCTACTGGGAACAATCTTAATAAAATATATGAATATATTATTTAGAATATAATTCGACAATAAGCATCTCATCTACAGGTACATCAATCTCTTCTCTCTTTGGAAGTTCCTTGATTTCACCTTTAAGATTATCCTGGTCTACTTCAACCCATGCTGGGACTGTTCTTCCACCAGTAACTTCGATGATATCTTTATATCTCTGTGAACCTTTGCAGTTCTCTTTGATTTCAATAACATCACCAACTTTGATTAAGTAAGAAGGAATATTTACCTGCTTTCCATTAACCAAAACATGCTTGTGATCTACGATCTGTCTTGCTTCTTTTCTTGTTCTTGCAAATCCCATACGGAATACTACATTGTCAAGTCTTGTTTCAAGCATGATCATAAGATTTTCACCTGTCTGTCCAGGTTTCTTCTGTGCCTTCTGATAGTAATTTCTGAAAGGCTTTTCTAATACACCATAAATGAATTTAGCTTTCTGCTTTTCTCTAAGCTGAAGACCATATTCACTCATCTTTCTGCTTGATCTGTTTAAATTTCTATTTGATTTCTTGTCTATTCCTAAATAAATCGGATCTAAACCAAGTGATCTACATCTTTTAAGAACAGGAACTCTATTTACTGCCATCTTTTCCCTCCTAAATTAGACTCTTCTACGTTTTGGTGGGCGACATCCATTGTGTGGTACTGGAGTTACGTCCTTAATAGATGTAACTTCAAGACCGCATGTAGCAAGGGCACGAATAGCTGCCTCTCTACCTGATCCTGGACCCTTAACCATAACATCTACTGTTTTCAAACCATGTACTAAAGCTGCCTTTGTTGCAGTTTCTGCTGCCATCTGAGCTGCATAAGGAGTAGATTTCTTTGAACCTCTAAATCCCAGACCGCCAGCACTTGCCCATGATAAAGCATTTCCTTCAGCATCTGTCAATGTGACAATTGTATTGTTAAATGATGCCTGTATATGTGCCTGTCCGTGTTCAACGTTTTTCTTAACACGCTTCTTTGTCACTTTCTTTGTAACTTTCTTAGCCATTTTCTAAACTAACCTCCCTTATGGGTTTATACTATTTTTTCTTGTTTGCTACAGTTCTCTTAGGACCTTTTCTTGTTCTGGCATTGTTCTTTGTGTTCTGGCCACGAACAGGAAGTCCACGTCTATGACGGATACCTCTATAGCATCCAATTTCCTGTAATCTCTTAATGTTTAATGCGATTTCTCTTCTTAAATCACCTTCAACTGTCTGACTTGCATCGATAACGTCGCTGATTTTCTTAACTTCTTCGTCAGTTAAATCCTTACAACGTGTGTCAGGATTAACGCCGGCTTCTGATAAGATTCTCTTTGAACTTGAAACACCGATACCATAAATATAAGTCAATCCAATTTCAACTCTCTTTTCTCTTGGTAAATCAACACCTGAAATACGAGCCATATGAATAACCTCCATTAGTTAAATTGTATGAATCTTCAAAATACGTAGCCCGTGTTTCCACGTCTGAAATGTTGTACGCTCCCAAAAATTCATATTTGTAAGTTTCAAACGAATAACCGGTTCAGCAAATTACCAGTCATTCTTTCTGAAAATATAAATCAATTATATCTTCTTTATTTCATAGTAACGTATATATAAAATATAGTTACTGCAGCCGCAAATTCGTAGTAAAACTACCTGATGCTCTCTAAATATAGCATCATTAATACGGTTAATACCGCATTACAATAAACAGCACAAATAAGTGAACAATATGTATCATTCACTTCTTTTCCGGATTAAATTAACCCTGACGCTGTTTGTGCTTAGGATTCTCGCAAATAATTCTTACGATTCCTTTTCTTTTAATGACTTTGCATTTTTCGCATATTGGTTTAACTGATGATCTAACTTTCACAGTAAATCCTCCTTCCACAAAAAAGTCCGAATATAATGTTATCATAAGATTATAATTATTACAAGGACTTTTTTTCAAAAAAATTATATTTTTTAGTTACTCTATAAAAAGCTGCACCAATTACAGCCTTTCTTCCTCTTAAGCTACGCCAACTCAATTCCGCTTCGCTTCATTGACCTTTCGCTTCTCTTCCTCTTAAGCTACGCCAACTCAATTCCGCTTCGCTTCATTGACCTTTCGCTTCTCTTCCTTATAAGCTGCGCCAGCTCAATTCCGCTTCGCTTCATTTCGCTGCGGGGCATACGCCCCATAATAATAAAATTTTGTGCAAGGGTTTGTATGTAAACATCCAAACCCTTTTACAAATTTTATTATTGCGCAGCTTATTTATCACGCCATATGATTCTTCCTTTTGAAAGGTCATATGGAGACATTTCTATTGTTACTTTATCTCCAGGGAGTATTTTGATATAGTTCATTCTAAGCTTACCGCTGATATGTGCGAGCACTATATGTCCGTTTTCAAGCTCTACCCTGAACATCGCATTTGGCAATTTTTCTACAACTGTTCCTTCTATTTCAATTACATCTGCCTTTGACATGATTTCATTCCTCCACTTTTATAGTCTTTTACAGTGTTAATATTTCCGGCTCTCCCTTTGTTATAAGAACCGTGTTTTCATAATGTGCTGCCAATGATCCATCGTCTGTAACCACTGTCCAGTCATCATCCATAAATGCCACATCTGCTCTTCCCATATTAATCATAGGTTCAATACAAAGTGTCATTCCTGCCTGTAACTTCATTCCTCTTCTTCTTTGTCTGAAATTCGGAATCTGCGGATCTTCATGCATTTCTCTTCCAATGCCATGACCTACCAAATCCCTGACAACTCCATATCCGAATTGATCAACATAATCATTTATAGCTGCTGATATTTCGTATAAGTGGCATCCCTCTTTTGCAAACTTAATTCCCTCGAAAAAGCTTTGCTTTGTTACCTCTAACAATTGTTTTGCATCATTACTTATTTCCCCAACAGGCAATGTTCTTGCACAATCTGACTGGTAACCTTTATAGCTTAAGCAAAAATCAAGACTTACAATGTCGCCATTGTCCACAAAGTGATCTTTTCTAGGTATTCCATGAACGACTTCGTCATTTACTGATACACACAACGCTGCCGGAAATCCTTCATATCCTTTACATGTTGGAATACAGCCATAGCTTCTTATTAACTCTTCTCCAATTTTGTCAATTTGATAAGTACTCATGCCCGGCTTTATTTCTTTTGCCAGTTCCTCATGAACCTTGGCAATGTATTTGCCGGCCTGACGCATAAGTTCAATTTCTCTTTCTGATTTAATTGTAACTGCCATTTTTATGCTCCTAAAATATCAACAATTGCATTGAATACATCCTTCATGTCAACTGTTCCATCAACACTCTTTAAAATTCCCTGTTCATTATAGTAATCTATAAGTGGCTGTGTCTGATTGTGATATACTTCAAGTCTGTTTAATACTGTTTCAGGCTTATCATCATCTCTTACAATAAGCTCTTCTCCACACTTATCGCACACACCTTCAACCTTTGTCGGGCTGTATACTACATGATATGTTGCTCCACAGCCTACACATGCTCTTCTTCCACCCATTCTCTTTACAATGTTTTCATCCGGTACGTCAACATCTATTGCGAAGTCAACTTTTTCACCCTTAGCTTTTAATGCTGTATCAAGAGCTTCTGCCTGTGGAATTGTTCTTGGGAATCCGTCTAAAACATATCCGTTTTTGCAATCATCCTGTTTAAATCTATCCATAATTAAGTCTAATGTTAATTCATCAGGAACCAACTGTCCCTTATCCATATAAGACTTAGCTTTTTTTCCTAATTCTGTTCCATTTTTAATATTTGCTCTAAAAATATCTCCTGTTGAGATATGTGGAATGCTGTATTTTTCAGCAATCATCTTTGCCTGTGTTCCTTTTCCGGCTCCAGGTGCGCCTAACATAATAATTTTCATATTTTTTTCCTCACACAATAAACAATAGTAGTTTTAGGGGGCAGCATAAGCCGTCCCCTAAATTATCTGATATCTTCTAGAATATTCCTCTGACTGTACTGTAACTGCGTTCTGAAACCATTGACTTAATAGTCTGAAGTGTTTCAAGAATAACACCTACGATAATGATAATTGATGTACCGCCAAATCCAACTTTTGCTCCTGTTACACCTGAAGCAACGATTGGAATAACCGCTACAATAAGGAGTCCTACTGCACCGATTAAAATTATATAATTTAATATCTGTGTCAAATATTCAACTGTTGGCTTACCGCTTCTGATTCCCGGTATAAAACCACCTCTGTCATTAAGGTTTTTAGCAACCTCACGAGGGTTAAATGTTATTGATGTGTAGAAATATGCAAAGAAAATAATAAGTAATATATATACTACAAATCCTATAGAATATTTCATATTCGCCGGATTACACCAATATGACTGACTAAGATAATGAGCCCATTCCGGATCTTTTCCGAAGAACTGAGCAATTACAACAGGGAACTGTAATAATGATGATGCGAAGATAATTGGAATAACTCCGGCAGTGTTAACCTTAAGAGGTATGTTTGACTGCTGTCCGCCAACCTGTCTTCTTCCCTGTACTTTTTGTGACATCTGCACTGCAATTTTTCGTGTTGCCCCCTGAAGGATTACTACAAGAACGATAATTCCCACAACTACTCCGATAATAATCAAAGCTGAAAGGCCTCTCATTCCTGGAGATATACCATCTTTAGCAACAAAGTTTGTAAATAAGTTGGCAATATCACTTGGCATACCTGAAACGATATTAATTGTAAGTACAATAGAAATACCATTTCCTACACCCTTTTCTGTGATTTGTTCACCAATCCACATAAGAACTGCTGAACCGGCTGTCATTGCCAAAATTCCTGTTACAATTACTCCCCATTTTCTTATGGCATGCATATCACCATACTTAATAGCGTCTGTATCAAATATTCCCTGATTTGCAAATCCAATAATCATGGCAGTTGACTCGATTAATGCAAGAGCAACTGTTAAATATCGTGTAACTTCTGCTAATTTCTTTCTGCCTTCTTCTCCATCTTTCTGAAGTTCATCAAGTTTTGGAATAGCAATTGTTAATAACTGCACGATAATAGATGCAGTGATGTACGGTGTAATGCTCAAAGCAAACACCGACATCTTTTCCATTGATCCACCAGTGATGGCAGTAAAGAAACTAAAGTTTTCATTTGAGAAATTGCTCATAATATCTTTTATTGCATCACCGTTTACAAATGGAATAGGTATCTGACTACCTAATCTTACAACTATTAACATCAGAAATGTATAAAGTAATCTTTTTCTTATCTCTTTAACTTTTAATGCTTTCTTTAAGGTTTCTAACATATTAGATCACCTCACAAGTTCCACCTGCGGCTTCAATCTTTGACTTAGCACCTTCACTAAAAGCATCAACTTTTACTGTAAGTTTCTTAGTGATTTCACCATTACCAAGTATCTTAACACCGTCTCTAGGATTTTTGATTACCCCAGCCTCAAGTAATGTTTCTACAGTTACTACTGTATCATTGTCAAATCTTTCCAAAGCTGTAACATTAATTCCTACAATGTTCTTTGTATTAATATTTGTGAAGCCTCTCTTTGGGATTCTTCTGTATAATGGCATCTGACCACCTTCAAAACCTGGTCTAGGGCTTCCTGAACGTGCTTTCTGTCCTTTATGACCTTTACCGGCTGTCTTGCCATTTCCTGAACCATGTCCACGGCCTCTTCTGAAATTATCACTATGTTTTGAGCCCTCAGCAGGCTTTAAGTTTGATAAATCCATTGTCGCACCTCCTTATCTAATTAGATTAAATTTCTTCAACTTTAACTAAATGTCTAACCCTCTGAATCATACCTCTGACTGCAGCATTGTCAGGCATTTCGACTGTCTTGTTAAGCTTTGTAAGTCCTAAAGCTTCTGCAGTCTTCTTGTTTTTTGGAACTGCTCCAATTGTTGATTTTACTAAAGTAATTTTTAATTTATCTGCCATTTTCATTTCCTCCTATTAGCCTAAAATCTCTTCTACAGTTTTACCGCGAAGTGAAGCTACTTCTTCCGGAGTCTTTAATGCAGCTAATCCTTCAATTGTAGCAAGAACTACATTCTGCTTATTCTTTGAACCTAAAGACTTTGTACGGATATTTGTGATTCCGGCAAGTTCTGCAACACTACGTGCAGGGCCTCCGGCGATAACACCAGTACCTTCCTTAGCTTTCTTAAGAAGTACTTCAGCACTTCCGAATTTTCCAATAACATCGTATGGAATACTGTTATTCTCATCTACAGGAACAGTAATAAGGTTCTTAATAGCATCTTCTTTACCTTTACGAATTGCTTCAGGAATTTCAGCTGCTTTTCCTAAACCTGCACCAACGTGTCCATGTTTATCACCAACTACTACTAAAGCTGCGAAACGCATATTACGTCCACCCTTTACTACCTTAGTAACACGTTTGATTGATACTACTGTCTCTTCTAATTCTAACTGACTTGCATCAATTATCTCACGTTTCATGTGTGTTACCTCCTCAACTAAAATTCCAGTCCAGCTTCTCTAGCTGCATCAGCTAATGCCTGAACTTTACCCTGGTATATAAAGCCGCCTCTGTCGAAAACAACTTCCTTAATACCCTTTTCTACTGCTCTTTCTCCGATAACCTTACCAACATATGCTGCGGCATCAACGTTATTAGTCTTTTCTAACTCTTTCTTAATGTCAGCTTCTAATGTAGATGCTGCAACGAGAGTTTTTCCAACTGTATCGTCAATAATCTGAGCATACATATGATTATCACTTCTAAAAACTGCTAAACGTGGGCACTCTGTTGTTCCACTTAAATGATTACGCAGTCTGTTATGTTTCTTAACGCGAACTTCGCTTCTAGATTTCTTACTAACCATCGTCTACACTCCTTTAATTATTTCTTACCAGTCTTACCAACTTTACGTCTGATAACTTCTGTTTCATATTTGATACCTTTGCCCTTGTATGGTTCAGGAGCTCTCTTGCTTCTGATTTCAGCAGCATACTGGCCAACTTTTTCTTTATCAATACCTTTTACAGTGATCTTATTCTGTCCGTCTAAAACAGTTTCGATTCCTTCAGGATCTTCCATTTCAACCGGATGTGAATAACCAAGTGAAAGAACTAACTTCTTTCCCTGCTTCTGTGCTCTGTAACCAACACCGTTTACTTCTAATACCTTAGTATAACCCTCTGTTACACCAATGATCATGTTGTAAATAAGTGTTCTTGTAAGACCATGTAAAGATTTGTTTTTCTTTAAGTCATTTGGTCTTGTTACAACGACATTGTCGCCGTCTAATTTAATGTCCATAGCCTCAGGTAAAACTCTTGAGAGTTCTCCCTTTGGTCCCTTGACAGTCACTTTATTATTTTCTGCTATATCAACAGTTACTCCTGCCGGTACAGCGATAGGCATTCTTCCTATACGTGACATTTCGCCTTACCTCCTAATTTTTATTTACCAAACGAATGCGAGAACTTCTCCACCTACGTTTGCTTTTCTTGCTTCCTTATCTGTAATCACACCTTTGTTTGTTGAGATGATAGCTACTCCAAGTCCACCGAGAACTCTTGGTAATTCATCTTTTCCGGCATAAACACGAAGACCCGGTTTTGAAATCTTCTTGATTCCTGTAATAACCTTATCGTTTTTGTCCTTACCGTATTTCAATGTGATTCTGATTGTTTTGAAGTTTCCTTCTTCTATAATATCATACTTTTTGATATATCCTTCATTTAAAAGAATGTCAGCAATAGCTAATTTCATCTTTGATGCAGGAACATCTACAGTATCATGTTTTGCAGTATTTGCATTACGAATTCTTGTAAGCATATCTGCGATTGGATCACTCATAGTCATAGTTTACTTCCTCCTTCAAATTTTCTCTTACCAGCTTGCTTTCTTTACGCCTGGGATCTGTCCCTTGTATGCTAATTCACGGAAGCAAATTCTGCAGATTCCGTATTTCTTTAAATAAGCATGTGGACGACCACAGATTCTACAACGGTTATAAGCCTGTGTAGAGAACTTAGCTTTTCTTTGCTGTTTAACTTTCATAGCAGTTCTAGCCATGGATCTACCTCCTAATTACTTTGCAAATGGCACATTAAATAATGTCAATAATTCACGAGCTTCTTCATCTGTGTTAGCTGTTGTAACAAAAATAATGTCCATACCTCTAACCTTATCAACCTTATCATATTCAATTTCAGGGAAGATAATCTGCTCTTTAATTCCAAGTGCATAATTTCCTCTTCCATCAAATGCGTTAGGGTTAACACCTCTAAAGTCTCTTACACGAGGAAGTGCAAGATTTACTAATCTGTCTAAGAATTCGTACATCTTATCTCCTCTAAGAGTTACTTTACATCCGATTGGCTGTCCTTCTCTTAACTTGAAGTTAGCTACTGAATTTTTAGCTCTTGTAATAACTGCTTTCTGACCTGTAATTGTCTCAAGATCCTTAACAGCTGTATCTAAAATTTTATGGTTTTCTTTAGCTTCGCCAACACCCATGTTTATTACAATCTTATCGAGCTTTGGAATCTGCATTACGTTCTTATATTCGAACTTTTTCTGCATAGCGTCCATAATCTCGTTTAAATAAGTTTCTTTAAGTCTGCTCACTTTTTCGGACCTCCTCTCTTAATTAATCGATTACGCTGCCATTTTTCTTGGCAATACGTACTTTCTTTCCATCTTCAACTTTAAATCCAACTCTTGTTACCTGTCCTTTAACAACAAGCATAACGTTAGAAATGTGAATAGGTCCTTCCTGTGTGATGATGCCACCATTCTGATTCTGAGCACTTGGTTTTGTGTGCTTTGTATGCATGTTGACACCTTCGACTGTTACAGTTCCGTTCTTAACGTCTACTGCACTAACTTTTCCTTCTTTACCTTTGTCTTTACCGGCAATAACTCTAACTGTATCACCTTTTTTAATCTTCATAGCTGACATTATGCATACCTCCTATAAAACTTCAGGTGCCAAAGAAACAATCTTCATAAACTGTTTGTCTCTTAACTCTCTGGCAACCGGCCCAAAAATACGAGTTCCTCTTGGGGTCTTATCATCTTTTATAATTACAGCAGCATTTTCGTCAAATCTGATGTATGAACCATCTTTACGACGAGCGCCCTTAACAGAACGAACTACTACAGCTTTAACAACGTCACCTTTTTTAACAACTCCACCTGGTGTTGCATCTTTAACAGTAGCAACGATGATATCACCAATATTAGCATATCTTCTAGTAGATCCGCCCATTACTCTGATTGTAAGTAATTCTTTAGCGCCTGTATTATCAGCGACCTTAAGTCTACTTTCCTGTTGAATCATGCTGTATTCCTCCTATCTCTATATAAGGCCTATTTAGCCTTTTCAATAATTTCAACAAGTCTCCATCTCTTATCTTTAGAAAGTGGTCTTGTTTCCATAACTTTTACTGTATCACCAATACCGCACTGGTTTTCTTCGTCGTGAGCCTTTAATTTGTAAGTTCTCTTAACGATTTTGTTATATAAAGGATGCTTTACATGATCCTCTACAGCAACAACGATTGTCTTATCCATCTTGTCGCTGACAACTTTTCCTGTACGTGTCTTTCTTAAATTTCTTTCCACAACAATTCTCCTTTCTTATTGGATTAACCTGTAACTATTCAGCAGCATTTGCCTTTTCAACTATTAAAGTCTGAATTCTGGCAATGTTTTTTCTAACTTCTTTAATTCTGCTTGTGTTATCTAACTGGTTTGTTGCGTTCTGGAATCTTAAATTGAAAAGTTCCTTCTTAGCAGCTACTAATTCCTCTTGTAAATCTGCAGCTGATTTACCTCTTAAATCTTCTACATAATCCTTAATTTTCACTGTTATCACCGCCTTCTAAATCTTCACGAGATACAACCTTGCATTTAATTGGAAGTTTGTGTGTTGCAAGACGTAATGCTTCTCTTGCTGTTTCTTCCGGAACACCGGCAATTTCAAACATTACTCTGCCCGGCTTAACTACTGCTACCCAATATTCAAGTGCACCTTTACCTTTACCCATTCGAGTTTCAGCTGGTGTTGCTGTTACCGGCTTATCTGGGAAAATCTTAATCCAAACTTTACCACCACGCTTTACGTAACGTGTCATTGCGATTCTGGCTGCTTCAATCTGATTTGACTTAATCCAGCCCGGTTCCATTGCTACGATACCGTATTCACCATATGAAATCTTGTTTCCTCTAGTTGCCTTTCCTCTCATAGAACCACGGAACTGTTTTCTATGTTTAACTCTTTTTGGCATTAACATTATTTATCGCTCCCTTCTTTAGTTGGAAGTATTTCGCCGTTGTAAATCCAAACCTTTACACCTACTTTTCCGTAAGTTGTATCAGCTTCCGCGAAACCATAGTCGATATCAGCACGTAATGTCTGAAGTGGAATAGTACCTTCGCTATAAAACTCAGTACGAGCCATATCAGCTCCACCAAGACGACCTGAAACAGATGTCTTGATTCCTAACGCACCGCTCTTCATTGTTCTGGACATTGCTGACTTCATAGCTCTTCTGAATGATACACGGTTTTCTAACTGTGTAGCAATGTTTTCAGCTACTAACTGAGCATCTTTGTCAGGTCTCTTAACGTCCTTAACGTCCATAAATAACTTCTTTCCTGTCATTTTCTGAACTTCAGCTTTTACTTTTTCAATTTCAGCACCGCCCTTACCGATTACGAGACCAGGCTTAGCTGTATAAACATTAACTCTTACTCTATCAGATGATCTTTCGATTTCAATCTTAGAAACACCTGTGTTGTATAATTTCTTCTTAAGGTATGTTCTGATGTTATAATCTTCGATTAAGTTATCTGCAAAATCTGCTTCTGCATACCACTTTGAGTCCCAGTCTTTAATAACTCCGACTCTTAATCCATGTGGATTAACTTTCTGTCCCATACTTTGCCTCCTATCTTATCTCTCATCAAGCACTACTGTAATGTGGCTGTTTCTCTTTAATATTCTATAAGCTCTACCCTGTGCTCTAGGTTTAATTCTCTTCATTGTAGGTGCTGAATTTGCATAGCATTCTGCAATGTAAAGTTTACTAACATCCATGTTATTGTTGTTTTCAGCATTTGCAATTGCTGAATTTAATAATTTTAAAATTACACTTGATGCGTATCTTGGATTGTATGTGAGAATACCGATAGCACTCTGAACATCCTTTCCTCTGATGGCATCTAATACGAAGCATGCTTTCTGTACAGACACTCTAGCGTAAGATAATTTTGCTGATGGTCTTGTATCTTTATTAGCATTTCTTTCTCTCTTTATCTGGGATCTATGTCCTTTTGCCATAGATGAGACCTCCTTTCAAATTCTAAAGGGTATTATTTCTTACCCTTCTTTTCATCTTTTCCATGTCCTCTGTAAGTTCTAGTAGAAACAAATTCACCAAGTTTATGTCCAACCATATCTTCTGTAACATATACAGGAACATGCTTTCTACCATCATGGACAGCGATTGTGTGTCCAACCATCTGTGGGAAAATTGTTGAACGTCTTGACCAAGTCTTAACAACTGACTTGTCGCCTGATTCGTTCATAGCATCAATTTTCTTTAATAAGCTCTCATCCGCAAATGGGCCTTTTTTTAATGATCTAGCCATTAGTTTCTACCTCCTATTTCATGTTCTTTCCGTCACGTCTTCTAACGATCATCTTGTTAGACTTCTTATTCTTTTTACGAGTCTTCAAACCAAGAGCCGGTTTGCCCCAAGGTGTACATGGGCCCGGACGACCAACTGGTGCACGTCCTTCACCACCACCGTGTGGATGGTCATTAGGGTTCATAACAGAGCCACGAACTGTAGGTCTGATACCCATATTACGCTTACGTCCTGCTTTACCAATGTTTACAAGACCGTGTTCAATGTTTCCAACTGTACCGATTGTTGCACGGCAAACGATAGGAACCATTCTCATTTCTCCTGAAGGAAGTCTAAGTGTAGCATACTTTCCTTCTTTAGCCATTAACTGAGCTACGTTTCCAGCAGCACGTACTAACTGTCCGCCCTTTCCAGGATATAACTCAATGTTATGAATTTCTGTACCAACCGGGATAGCTGATAATGGTAAGCAGTTACCAACTTTAACATCAGCATTTTCACCGTTCATAAGTACGTCGCCAACCTTTAATCCGCTTGGAGCAAGGATATAAGCCTTTTCTCCATCAGCATAGCTAATTAATGCAATATTAGCTGTTCTGTTTGGATCGTACTCGATACTCTTAACTGTTGCCGGAACATCAACTTTATTTCTCTTAAAATCGATGATTCTGTATTTTCTTCTAGATCCACCACCGTGGTGTCTAACTGTTATTTTACCCTGATTGTTACGACCAGCTGTTTTCTTAAGAGATTTTGTTAAAGACTTCTCTGGAGTAGCCTTTGTAATCTCAACGTTATCAAGCATGGTCATAGCTCTTCTTGAAGGTGTATATGGGTTAAATGTCTTAATTCCCATTTTATTTCTCCTTTCAAAATCAAACTAGATTTATTATCACGCTTCTATTGCGTTTAACATTACGACAGATTATTTATCTGCCCAAGTGATAAGTCTCCTTTTCACTTTTATCTTACAGTCCTGCAAAGATTTCAATATCAGCGCTATCTTCCGTTAACTGAACAATAGCTTTCTTTCTCTTTGCTGTCTTTCCTGTAACATATCCTCTTCTACGGTTCTTACCGTCTAAGTTCATTGTGTTAACCTTAGCAACCTTTGCTCCTTCGAACATTTTTTCAACTGCTTCCTTAACCTGAACCTTTGTTGCGTCTGTGTGAACGTAGAATGTGTATTTCTTTTCTGACATAGCGTTCATACTCTTCTCTGTAATTACAGGAGCGAGTATAACGTCATAATACTTAAGGTCTGCCATTATGCGTACACCTCCTCAATTGTTTCTACAGCTGCTTTTTCAACAACTACTGTATCGTACTTAAGGATGTCGTATACATTAATAGTATTTGTTAAAGCTGTCTTTACTGTAGGGATGTTCTTAGCTGACTTTACAACATTTGCATCGTTCTCGCTTAATACTACTAAAGCTTTGTTAGCTTTTAAGTTAGCCATAACCTTTGCAAATTCTTTTGTCTTTGGAGCTTCAAGCTTAAGCTCGTCAACTACGATTAATTTTCCTTCGTTAACTCTTGATGTCAATGCTGACTTAAGAGCAATTCTCTTTTCTTTCTTATTCATCTTAAATGAATAATCTCTAGGCGTTGGAGCAAATACAACTCCGCCACCTGTCCACTGTGGAGATCTTGTTGAACCCTGTCTTGCATGACCTGTTCCTTTCTGTCTCCATGGCTTTCTTCCGCCACCGCTAACCTCTGAACGGGTTTTAGCTTTCTGTGTACCCTGACGGTTATTTGCGAGCTGGTTCAATACTGCCTGATGTACTAAGTTTTCATTAACTTCAACACCAAATACTGCATCGCTAAGTTCTATTGTTCCAACTTCGCTTCCTTCCATATTTAAAACAGATACTGTTGCCATCTGTGTGTTCCTCCTTTCAAATACTACTTACCGGCTTTAACTGATTCTTTAATTGTTACTAAAGCTTTCTTAGGTCCCGGTATAGCACCTTTAACTAAGAGTAAATTCTTTTCTGCGTCAACACGAACGATTTCAAGGTTCTGTGTTGTAACTTTCTTGCCACCCATGTGACCAGGCATCTTCTTGCCCTTAAACACCTTACTAGGAGTTGAACATGAACCGTTTGAACCTGCATGTCTGTGGTATTTAGAACCATGAGCCATAGGTCCTCTTGACTGTCCGTGTCTCTTGATTGCGCCCTGGAAGCCTTTTCCCTTTGCAATTGCAGTAGCGTCAACCTTATCTCCTGCTTCAAATACGTCAGCCTTGATTTCATCTTTAACTGCGTATTCTCCTTCAAGTTTGAATTCTCTTACATATCTCTTGTAAGAAACTCCTGCCTTGTCAAACATACCTTTAACAGGTTTGTTAACAAGCTTTTCTCTGATATCCTGGAATCCAACCTGTACCGCACTGTATCCGTCATTTTCCACTGTTTTTACCTGAGTAACAACACATGGTCCTGCCTGAAGAACAGTCACAGGTACTAATTCACCATTCTCGTTGAATATCTGAGTCATACCAACTTTTGTAGCTAAAATAGCTTTCTTCATTTTAATTACCTCCTGTTAATCTACAGCGGATCGCTTACCGCGATCATCCTAGAACAGTTTCCGTAACTATTAGTTACTATATAAACCTTCAAGGATAACTCTCTAAAATTATTTGTCGTTCTTCATCTTAATATCGATGTACACACCTGCTGGCATTTCTAATCTTGATAAAGCTTCAACTGCCTTCTGGTTTGGAGCTACGATATCGATAAGTCTCTTGTGAGTTCTCTGTTCAAACTGCTCTCTAGAGTCTTTGTACTTGTGTACAGCTCTAAGAATTGTAACTACTTCCTTCTTTGTTGGAAGAGGTACAGGACCACTCACTTCAGTTCCTGTTTTCTTTGCAGTTTCAACAATTTTCTTTGCTGACTGATCTACTAATTTGTGATCGTAAGCCTTAAGTGTAATTCTCATTACTTGTGCCATAAAAAAAGCCGCCTCCTTTTCGTACTATTTAGCACGACAAGCGGTGACCGTACAACCTTTCCGTGTGTGTCCCAAATCAAAGGACCATAAACACGGTGTTTCCACTACCTCGGTGGACTGATTTTTGTACAGTGACTTGTCGCCAGTTTTCTAACTTGACATTCGCTCCACGGAAAACCTGCATCTGGTGCAGCAACCTCTCGCTTCTACGCTATCAATGTCACAGCAAGGAACAGTTTAGCATACACTGTTTCAAAAATCAACCCCTATTCCAATTTTTTTCCATAAAAAAATATGAAAGATTAGCATCCCTCTAAATCTTAGAGAGATGCCATATAAAAATCAACACTTATCCTTTCACAACTGTACTGCTCCAGTCGTAATCTTTTGTCTTATACTCCTTGTTCACTACTGATAAAATATCATTATATAAGTATTCATGATGCTCTTTTGAATTCATCTTACATCCCTGATATAATATATCAGCCACATCATAAATCGTATATGTATATGAATTTGTATATACATAAGTTCCATCGGATAGTTTTGCATATGCACGGATTCTCCATATATCACTATACTCTGGAGCTGTACCTGCAGCAAATTTCATTGTCATTGCATAACTTGTAGCAATATCCGAATCCGAAAACACTCTATCTGACTTGCCCGCAGATGTACTTTCATAACTGCGTACATAATAACTTGAACTTCCTACATACAGTTCCGATGCATCCACATAATCTGCCAGAGAATATATCAGTCCTGAACTTACAACTTCTTTTCCATTAATTTCACTATCCACAGAATAAACCACGCGCATACCCTTTGTTGTGGCACTTATCTGATATCCGTTTATTTCTATTCCACCGTTTATTGTATTTATAGTCTTTGTTGTTTCTTCCTGCGCCGTCATTTTTTCTGTTGTTGGCTCTTCTGTTGTTGGTTCCTCTGTTACAATATCCGATTCTTTTATAAACTTAAAATAATCAACATTTGCCACATAATAGCAATCACCGGTAGTAACGTATTTTACATATACTATATGGCTTCCCGCAGATATTTCGCTGTCAAGATTTGCAGTAACATTTCCGTATTCCTGCCACCACGAAGCATTATTGGTAAGAACAATTGTTCCAACTTTATTATCAAAATCATCCACATATATCTCGGCATTTCCAAGAGCTGTTCCTGTTGGACTGGAATAACAAAATTCTATTGCACTTGCATTTTCATTAAAGTTAACATTTTCATACGTCATATATACTCCATTTGAAACACCTCCAATATTATGTCCACCGCTGGCACTGCTATTTGTATCCACTACCCCTCCCTGGTTGGAAGTAAACTGTTCAGCCTCTATAATACCAAAAGCATCAAATACTTTTGTTGTCGTCTCTTCCTTTTCTTCAAGGGAAAAGCTTGTGATTACAAAATTTCCACCCGCAGGTACTTTTCCTAAATCTATAAATATTTGCGTATTATCTGCTGTCGGTGTGAAATCAATCTCAAAATCATTAGTTCCATTCACAAGTGTATATTTTTTTGCTGTCTGCGTCCCCTCATCCTTAAATGTAATTGTATCTGTCATATCCGAATTAAATGTTGCAGATACTTTACATGTGTATGTTTTTCCTATTGTTGTGCTAAGTATCTGAGTCTTCATCTGAACTCCCCACTCAGCTCCACTATATTTGTTAACATAAACTCCAAAGTCGTTGTAGGAACCACCATCTTTATAGCTTCCTGTCGGATTACCACCCCAATCTGATGCAAAGTATACAGACCAATAATTCAAATTTGTCCAATTTGCTCCTGCAGTGGTATATCCTGAAGGAGTGTCAGATGATACCGTGGTTGTTGTTTCTTCTACAGTACCACCTGCTGCGGATACTACTGCTGCATAAGCATTTGCAAATCCATAGGCATATGTATAATCTCTGCCGGAGTCTCCTAAGTCTTTGGCAGTATTAATAAGAATATTTTTTACGGTATTACTATTTAACCCTGCGTTCACGCTGTACATCATCGTTACAATAGCCGACACCATAGGAGACGCAAAGGAGGTTCCTCCTGCAACAATGGTATCTGAACCTGAGCCTGTTATATTCGGTGCATATATTGCTACCCCCGGTGCACAGATATCCTTATTCCATCCCCGGTTACTGGTTGCTGCAATATTATAACTCTCATCAACAGATATTACGGAAATCGTGTTTGCATAATCCGATGGATACGTTGCAACGTCAGATCCATTGTTTCCTGCACCGGCTACAACTGTTCCACCTGCTGCAACAAAGTTATTAATTGCAGCCTCTTCTACATCGTTTGCCCCCTCATGGGCGAGGCTGAGATTGGCAACCTTTGCTCCTACCTGTCTGGCATAATCAAGCCCCACTGCAATCTTATCCACATACATCTCAATTTTAACGTTAATTAATTCAGCAACATCATTATTAATACAGCTTGCGACTCCTGCAATCTGCGTTCCATTATTTGCGGTTCCCGCAAGAACACCTGCTACAGCAGTGCCGTGATTATTATTGTACATAGATGTACTTTGTCTTAACGGAATATAACTACCATCACTCAAAATTTCTGCCGACAAACTTGAACTTGCCTGAAGGTCTGCACTATTTAAATCTGCGCCACCATCTATTACTGCCACTTTGACCTTTGAATGGTTGACGCCTCGGATATACTGCCATGCATCTACCACCTTCATCGTTCTTAAATAATACTGGTTTGCCGCATATGTATCATTCACCAATTCATATGCTTCCGAAATCTGCTCAACCTTATCATTTCTTGCAACCTGCATTGTTTCATCATAGGCTCCATAAGCATCAACTGCCTTGTCCACTGTAAGACCCAAAGAGTTTTTTACTTTAACAATATATGTTCCATCCGTACATTTATATATATACTCACATTCTCCGTACTGATCAGCAACAATGTCTTTAATTTTCTGTTTTGAAATGTCCGCACCAAAAGTTAAAATGGATGTCCCTGCCTCATAAGAAAGTTTGTCTGCATTCTTTCTCTCTTTGGCAGCTTCTTTATATCCCTTTATAATACCTGCAGCTTTTGCATTTACATTTTCTTCAAATGCCTTACAACAGTCTGTATCTCCGTCTTTATAATATTCCGTGAGTATTTTGTTCACTGCCACCTCAAAATCATTTCCATTTAGTTCATTTACTCTGGCTGCTGCTTTACTGCCATCTTTTTTTGCTGCGACAACAATTTCTTTTAAATCTTTGTCACTAACAGCAAATTCTTTCAGTTCTGTTTCTGAAACAGATGGCCTTTCAGTAAAATCTGCTTTGGGTACAATCAGAGTGACCACCATCAGCACTGCCAGAATCAGACTGAACGTTTTTATTTTCCTACTTATCATTTTTTATTTTCCTTTCTTTTTTGTTGCATTCCTCTCTAGAGTATACATTTCAATATTCTATCTTAATTTAACACATTTAAATTTTAATTCTAGCACCCTATTTTTTAGAAAGTATACTTTTTTCTCAAAAAAATATCAGAAAAATTTTACATTTAACCCGAAAGAAACAAAAACAGCCACATACTTTGATATAAATAAAGTCCTACAAACAGCATATTTACACTGGTTGTAGGACTTTTCCCTTTTTACAACTGTAAAAAACAGGAGCATACCTTGCGTAATCCCCAACCGAATTTCAGCGAAGCGGAATTGAGGTTCGCGCACTTCTTATCTTAGACTGTATAAATTTAATTTTAGTCTAACGGAAGTCAGACCAAAACTTTTTTAGCTTTTTTAAACTGTCTATTCCTCGTATTAACGGTCTGTAAAAAACCTCGTTTGTTATACATCATTTATTTGTTTCATTATCTTTTATATATTGATGATTTTGGAAGTATTTATTTGCGTAAGTATTATAGTAGCATAACGAATTTAGAAAATATTTCATATCCTGCTGTTTTTCAGTTGATAATCCTAATGCTGCTATTCCACCATTATTAATCATTTCATAACAATATCCAATAACGCTAAACTCAAATTCACACTTTTTTGAGCAATTATCCTTTTCAGCAATTGTAAGTGTCAATTAATCGTCAAATCCATTCGCAGGAAAATTGAATTATCCCTGTATGACAAAGTCATTTTGATTCTTCCAATTCCATTGCCTCAATGGGCAACAAATTTACTTTTGACACCCATATCATTATTATGTTAATATATATCCGGTTGATTTAAACCTACTATTATAATAAGAGGAAATACGTTATGTGGATAGCAGATAATTGGAAAGATTATGAAGTTATTGATACTTCTTCAGGAGAGAAGCTTGAGCGTTGGGGAGATTACATTTTGTTAAGACCTGACCCTCAGGTTATCTGGAATACTCCTAAGAAAGATTATAGATGGAAAAAATTAAACGGACATTATCACCGCAGCAACAAAGGTGGCGGTCAATGGGATTTCTTTGATTTACCTGAGCAGTGGACTATTAATTATAAGAACCTTACATTTAACCTTAAGCCTTTTAGTTTTAAGCATACAGGGCTTTTTCCAGAGCAGGCAACTAACTGGGACTGGTTCTCTGAAAAAATAAAAAACGCCAACAGACCGGTTAAGGTTTTAAATCTTTTTGCCTACACAGGTGGTGCCACTTTGGCAGCCCTTGAAGCCGGTGCCATGGTTACTCACGTAGATGCATCAAAGGGTATGGTAACCTGGGCGAAGGAAAATGCTGTTTCGTCTAATTTAGCAGACCGTCCTGTAAGATGGTTAGTAGATGACTGTGTAAAGTTTGTGGAACGTGAAATAAGACGTGGGAACAAATACGATGCCATTATTATGGACCCTCCTTCCTACGGAAGAGGCCCTAAAGGAGAAACATGGAAAATAGAGGAGAATATTTTCCCATTTATTGAACTGTGTACTAACATTTTAAGTGATGACCCTCTTTTCTTCCTTATAAATTCATATACCACCGGATTACAGCCGGCAGTTTTAAGTTATATGATTAATACAGCCATTGTAAAAAAATTTGGTGGTCACGTTACTGCCGAAGAAATCGGACTTAATGTAACATCTAACGGATTGGTGCTTCCATGTGGAGCCTCCGGTCGCTGGGAGAATTAAAGAATATAAAATCTATATGGGAGTTTCCCATTATACAAAAAGTTTTCACCTTAATGTAAATTAAAGTGAAAACTTTTTTAAAATGCAACTTCTTCTATATTAAGTTCCTTATCCCTTATATCTGCACAAACAGACATAATATATCTTTCATCTAATTTCATCTGTAAAATCTCATATCCCGGATTATCCATAATCTTTGCCTTTCCTTCGGCAAAATTTACTTCAAAAGAATTAAGAGGTTTTCTAAGACCTATACCTACATTTTTCAAATATGCTTCCTTAACTGTCCAAACCTCATAAAACCTCTGGGTTTTAACATTTTCATCTTCTCCCTCATTTATATAGGTACATTCATTTTGGTGAAAATTCCGCTCAGCCACTAGCTGATTGTTTTTTTCCATTCTCTGAATATCAATTCCAATATTAAACCTTGAAACTGCTATAACCACATAATTTCCTGAATGTGAAATATTAAAAGAATCCTTAGTTCTCAAAAAATGAGGTTTTCCAAATTTATCAATTACTATTTCGTCATTTATATTATACTTTTCTTTTATAAATTCAATTAGAAGCCCTGCTCCTAAACACCTTAATTTGTCATCGTTTCTTTTAAGTCTGGCAATTTTCTCCTGACGTTTCTTACTTACCTTACTTAAATTCCTTTCAAAGATAAATTTATTTCTTAAAGGTGTAATATTAAAGTAATAAATATCCATAATATTCCTCTTTTGGTTTTTTATCAGACTTTAGTGTATCACATTTTTATGTTTATGGAAACTGATTTTTCCTTTAGTTTTCTAAACCTTTCATCAATTTCTTTTTGAATTTCCTCAACTACACTACTATATTCCTCTTTTACTAAATGTCTGGTTCTTCCCATCATGGAAAACCACTGTTTTACAGGCATTTTTTTGTTGCTGTTTTCATGATTATAATTAAGTTTTGTAATTCCCTTCTCCACTTCATATAATGGAAAATATCCACAATTCACTGCTGCTTCTATAACCGCCCTTTCCGTGGCAGGGTTGTCATTCCAATTGAGAGGACAGGCTGATAGTGCCTTTATATATGCCATTCCCTGATTTTTGGCATAATACGCCGCCTTTGCAGCCTTAGTAATAAAATCCTTAGGATTGCACTCTGCCACCGTTGCCACGTAAGGAATATTAGCCGCTGCCATTATTTCCGGCATATCCTTATTAAAAAATGTCTTTCCGTATTGAAGGGAACCCACATGGGATGTAGCACTTTTTGCCCCTTTAGGAGTAGAATAAGACAGCTGGTAGCCGGTATTCATATATCCTCCGTTATCATACTCAAATATAATCATGTTATGACCTCTTAAGGCTGTTCCAAGGGCTGACCCCATACCTATATCCATGCCTCCATCGCCGGTTACCATTATAAAAACAATGTCTCCTTTAGGTATTTCCCCTTTCTCCTGTCTTCTTTTACAGGCTTCTACTATCCCGCTCATAGTGGCAGCCCCGTTTTGAAAAAGATTATGAATATAGGGAACCCTGAAAGATGTTTTAGGATATGCAGTAGTTATAATCATTCCACAGCCTGTCTGAAACAAAAGCACCACCGGGTCTTCAATTGCCCTAAGAAGAAGATTTAAATTTACTAATATTCCACACCCCGGACAGGCTCCATGTCCCGGTGCAATTCTATCAGGCATTGCCGTTGTGGCATTAATCTGTCCCCCCTTTACCATTAAACCCTCTCCGGTATTTTTTACTTCCGTAATTCCTAACATTGTTCTTTCTTTATCTATCTTTTTAAGAAGATTACCCTGTACTTTTTCTTTGCCGCCTTTTGTTACACCATAATAACTAAAATCAGGGAGATTATCATATTGCTCCAAAAGCCATCTTCCATCAGATACGTCAAAGTCAATACCACCTAAGCCATATACCACTGATTTAATTTCCACATTTTTCTTTTTTCTTTGAAATGCCGCCCTAACTTCTAAGGATAGATTTCCCCCATTAGCCCCATAACTGTCCTGTCTGTCTGCCACAAGTATTTTACATTTATCTTTAACCCTTTTAACAACCTCATCAATGGGAAAGGGGCGGATTACATTAAGGGTAATGACGCCTGCTTTTATTCCCTCTTTTCTTAATTTATCAACTGCCACTGTAACTGTGTCAAAGGCAGAGCCTAACAGTATCATAACAATTTCAGCATCCTTTACCTTATACTCCTCCACCATTTCATAATGTCGTTGTGATAAATTTTCATAGCTTTTAAATATTTCATCAAGTCTCTTTCCTGCTAAGGTCACTGCCTCATACAACTGAAATCTGTTATTTATTAAATCAGGCTCATTCATGTATGAACCAATGGTTATGGGATTTTCAAGGTCTAATAAATCATGTTTTTCCTTCTTTTTTCCCACAAAATTCTTTACGTCTTCATCTGATTTGAAGCTATAGCTTCGTTTTTTCTGATGGCTGGTAAAAAAGCCGTCATATGCCACTACCACCGGCAGGCTGACACTTTCCCCTAATTTAGTGGCAATAATGTTAAAATCGTAAACCTGCTGCACACTATGGGCAAATAGAATAATCCACCCGGTATTTAGCATAAACATAATGTCGCTATGGTCTCCCTTAATGGATAAAGGCCCCGAAACCGTACGACACGCCACATTCATTACCATGGGATACCTTGTACCTGATTGCACCGGAAACTGCTCTAGGGCATACAAAAGTCCATTGGCACTTGTGGCATTAAAAGCCCTTGCCCCTGCTGCCGATGCTCCGTAACATATTCCTGCTGCACTATGCTCTCCTTCTGCCGGAATCATAGTTATGTCAACTTCTCCCTTAGCCCCCATTAAATCCAGATTTTCTGCAATTTGAGTAGAAGGAGTAATTGGGTAATAACCCATTATGTCATACCCTATTTGTTTCACTGCCAACGCTGCAGCTTCATTTCCTGATAAATATTTTTCCACCTGTTCCTTCATATCTTAAACTTCTCCCCCTTCTATTCTTTTTTCATCTAAAAAAGCCTCCGATGTAATATATCCGTCGGCACCTGTCTTTTCATAACAATCCGGTGTTTCCTTAAGTTCTATGTTGGGAATAAACCACGGCTTCACACTATAATCTTTCTCTTTTTCCTTTATTAAAGCCTGGGTAGGGCATATTTCCACGCACCTTAAACAGCCTTTACAATGAAAATAATCAAGTCCTTTATTCACCATCATTTCCTTCCCCTTATAAGTTTCTTTTTCAAACTGAAAAACCATATCAGGGCAGGTTACATCGCACATTCCGCAATTAATGCATCTCTCCTTTATAAACACCGGAATATACCCTTGCCTGGATGGGGACAAATCATTAGTTATGGTGCTTCCCATACTTAAATTTACTCCCCCTGTAAGCATGTTTTCATATCCTTTAGAATTGCCATTTTCTTTTGAATTTGAGGTAATCTTATAATTAGGAATATTACATTGGATGGCTTCATTATATCCTCTATATATTCCCTGCAAATTATTTTCCAGCACATCAGGGTACTTTGCCCCTAATACTTCACTGCATATTTTATTAACGCACTCCATGGGAATAAAACCGCTTGCTTTTGCCATGGCACCTAACATTACAACGTTAATTCTCGATTTGGTTTCCATGGCTATGGAAAGTGCCGGAACACATACCAGTCTTGCCCCGGATATTTCATTTGCCTTAAGGTAGGAATTAATTATATTTTCAGGTGCTATGTCAGAATTAATTACAATAACCGTATCATTACTACATCCGTTAAAAATCTCAGAATTTTGCATTAATGCCTCATGGAATATGCAGAGCATATGAGGTCTTTTAACCGGTGAATTTAGCCTGATTTCCATATCCTTTCTGCAATATCTTACATATGCCTTTACAGGAGTACCTGTTTTTTCTGAGCCATAACTTGAAAAACCGGCACTATTAAGTCCCAAAAACTTTAGTGCCAGTTCTCCTAACATTTTTCCGCAAAGGTTAGCTCCTAAACCACCTATGCTTTCTATTCTTATTTCATAATATCCTTCATCATTTAATAATGGTAATTTTACTTTTTCCATTCTTCTCCCCCACAATATTTTATTACCATTATTAGCAGATTTAATTATTTTATACTGATTTTTCCTTTTACACTATAGTCTGCCATATTAACAGCCCATATTGCTTTGCTGCAATCTGTAACATACAAATAATTATCTATATAAAATCCCCTGACATCGCTATACTCCTGCTCTCCTAACTTTAATCTTAAAAGTTGTTTGAACCTGTTATTTTCATACTTAAACAAATAGTAATACACGTCTTCTGAATAGTACTCATCACTGTAGTTGTCCTCATAAACAGGAATCCCTATAATATTTTTTTCACTATCTGCTAACAATGCTTTAGAATCGTAAAGTGCATCGCTGTAAGACTCTTTTTCCACCGTGTAAGAAGCCTTTCTCTCTGCCTTCTTTCCAGAAATTCCATACATGTCAATTTTAAGCTTAGATGGTTCATTTTCATCGTTAACTCCAATTCCCAGCATATTATTTTCGTCAAACATCTGGAGATAATCAGAATATCCCGGAATTTTAAGAGCTCCTGTTATCTTTGGATTTGCCATATCGGTAAAATCAACTGTAAACAGAGGATCTGTCTGTTCATAGGTTACAAAATAACCATAATTGCCTAAATATCTTGCAGCATATATATCCTCATTCTTTGCCAGACCTAAAATTTCACCCTTTTTCTTCATGGCACTGTCAAAGGTATAAACTGAATTATTTTCAGTTGATGTTATAACCTTGTCATCTATACACTCATCATCCACCTGCTTCCCATCTTTGTAATATACATATGAATCCTCCAAAGTGACTCCTTCACTAACATGGGCAACTAATCTTAAGTATCCATCCTTTTCATCTAAAGAAAACCTGTCATCGATTCTTCCATTAATACCGGTTCCTGCTATAAAGGTTATTTTTCCATCCTTATATGAATATTTTATTATTTCCGATTTATCACTTCTTTTTATGGCTTTTACCTGACGTTTCTTAGTATCCGCCTTTATTTTATCTAATGCGTAGTGATATTTTATTTTTGTCTTTTTATTTAAGTCTATTTTCTTATTTTTTACGTATTTATCAATTTTTGCTTTATAGTTTTCATCATCTGAAACATCCTCTTCATCAAACACCTGGCTTATAAGATAAATATTATTTCCACTAACATAAACATCACTGCTGCTACCTAAAACAGATACACTATTTTCTATTTTCTTAGCTGTATCAATGTTAATTGAAGTAATTATTGAATAGGAATTGTCCTCTGAAACATCCGGTATAAAAATATCCTTACATTCCACCTTTTTTTCGTTGACATAAGGTATGCAGTCATCCTTATCGGCATCCCATGAAGATATTGTATACAGATATCCATTGACAATCCTTGTTTCAGCTACACTTCCATCCTGATTGTTTTTACTTATAAGCTTCGGATTTTTAATGTCGGATATATCATAAATCAGGATATATGTTTTACTTTTTTTATTTCGTGCTATTACATCGTCTACAACTCCACATGTTGCTATCCTGTTGATAGTTGAAGCAATGGCTACTAAACGGTTATTTTCCACATATATTTCCCTTACACTGGTCTGTTTTCCCACTGTTTTCTCATCAAACATTATTGTGGATATATTTTTCATATTTCCGTTAGTTGCCTCAGTAATCACAACCTTATTATAGGCAAACTCTCCATTTTTTTTACATTTTTCCGTTAGGGTATAAATGTACTTTCCGTCAGTTTTTACACTATCCCCCTCATGGACACCTTCAGTCTGCTCATTAGTTTTTGAATAATTGTTTTTTCCTGTACCTGTGCTTCTGCTTACACCATCTGTTGCAGCATCTGTAGACTTTTTAACGCCCCGTTCATTGTCTTTATATCCAGGTACTTCTTCCTTAAGCCTTGACTTAATCTCATCATAGGAATCTGCGAATTTTCCTCCCTGAACATTTTTATTAATCTTAGATGGGGTAGCGTAATTATCGGCGTACATTTTTTCACCGCTGCTTTTATATACTTCTTTGGTATTAACATGATTCCATATTGTCATTCCTGCCACAAGGACAATACATGCCGCCACTGCTGTTGCCATTTTATAAATTCCGGTAAATTTCTTTTTTCTTCCGTTTCTAATACTTTTTATTATCTTTTCATTAGTTTTTTCATCAATTGTTATCTTTTCGCTGTCATTTATTAACATTTTGGCTATCTCAATATTTTTTTCGTCAAAATCTTCAAAATTTCTGCTCATTACTGCACCTCCAAATATTCTCTCATTTTTTCAAGACCTCTGTTCAGCCTTGTTCTTACTGTTGACGGGTTCATGGACAAAATCTTTCCCACTTCGTGGCTTTTGTATCCCTCCACCACACATAGTGAAACAATGATTCTGTCTGTTTTATTTAATTTTGATAGCGCTATCTGTATATCTGTTGCTTCTTCCCTATCTTCATATTTTGTGCTTTCCCTTAACTCCACATCTTCCATGGTTTTTGACTTTGGATTAAAAACTGAAAACTTATTATACTTGTCCTTTATCTTCCTGTTACATTTAGTTGTTAATATTTTTAATATCCACGGCTCAAAGCTATCAGGATTTTTTAATTTTGTTATACCTGTCAGGGCATCTAGCACAGTGTCACTTACCACCTCCTGTGCTAACAAAACATCTCCCATTATGTAAATGCCCATCTTATACAAATCATTGTTGATGGAGCAATATAACCTTTCAAAAGCTTTTTTGTCATTTCCCATTGCAAGGACTACGTCCTGTTTATCATATTTCATATTGGTACCTTTTCCCTTTTATTATGATTAATTAATCTTTTCATATATGTAGTGTACGGAAATATAGATTTTGTTGCAATAAAAAAAAATACACCGGAATGCTGTCTACACATTCCGGCATATTATTAAGTATTTGAGTTGCCGGTTTCCCGGCGAATTAAATTGGAGAAAATCTATGCTAACGCTTTGCCCAAAGCCTTGCACGCATCAATTGCTTCATCATCCGGTGCTTCATTGCATATAACAAAATCACATGCCATAACAGCACCATCATTTCTGCATGTCTCATCCCAGTTTCTCATCCACTCACCATCGCCCCATCCATAAGAGCCAAAAAGTGCTATTTTTTTGCCATTTAACTTCGCCTCGCACTGTGCAAATACAGGTTCAAATTCACCTTCTTCTAACTGTTCAGCTCCCATTGAAGGACATCCGAAAGCTATGGCATCATATTCATCCATCTTATCAGCACTAAAATCAGATACAAATATTACATCTGCCTGTGCTCCTGCTTCCTTTGCTCCTTCTGCAACATTAGTTGCCATAACTCCTGTATTTCCTGTTCCACTCCAAAAAACTACTGCCACTTTACTCATTAATCTTATTCCTTTCTGCCACAATATATTTATGGTTAATACTCCTTAGCTATAGTAAGGAATTATCCATTTTACGCTGCCACTGTAAGCTTCAAAATGCTTCTTCCGGCATTCCATAGTTTTGTATAAATCAATCTGCACTTATCATATCTGGCAAATTGTTTCACTGCTGCCGATTCGTCGCCATAAACCTTCCAATAACCACAACACTTGAAATTATCCCCTTTATTTTCAATAAATCCAATAACATCTTCCACCGGATAATCCAAAAACAATCCGATTTCATGGGGAAAGTCATTTAAATTTCTAAGCCTCTCTTTCAAATGTGCAATGGAATACTTTACATCACAACATGTATACCCACATTTTTTTAGCAGCTCCCATGTCTTCTCCTGCTTCAAATCCTCTTGCAGTCTATTAGTCCTATATACATATATTAATGCTGATTTTTCATTTTCCCGCAATATTTCTATGCTTATTCCTTTTTCTTCAAATATCGTGTTCATGTCTTTTACATTTTTGTAAACGTCTTCCCTTGTTAATCCATCCCATGTATAAAACCAGTTGAATAAACTGGCGGTTTTTAGAGATGCCAGAGTGGAAGAACACCATTCAATAAGATATTTTTCAAGCATGTTTTTTACCTTTTCACGTTAAAAGCTGCCATACCCGGATAAACTGCCGCATCTTTTAATTCTTCTTCAATTCTTAATAACTGATTGTATTTTGCCACACGTTCAGTTCTGCTTGGTGCTCCTGTTTTAATCTGGCATGTATTAAGAGCCACTGCCAAATCAGCTATAGTTGTATCTTCAGTTTCACCGGAACGATGAGATGATATTGCGGTGTATCCTGCCTTGTGTGCCATTTTAATTGCCTCTAAAGTTTCTGATACTGAGCCAATCTGATTTAATTTAATAAGGATTGAATTTCCACATCCTAATTCTATACCTTTTCCTAATCTTTCAGTGTTAGTTACAAACAAGTCATCTCCTACTAACTGAACCTTGTCTCCTAATTCTTTTGTAAGAACCTGCCATCCTTTCCAATCTTCTTCATCTAACGCATCTTCAATTGAGATGATTGGATATTTGTCAACTAACTTTTTCCAATGCTCAATAAGTTCATTTGATGTATATTTTGTGCCTGCTTTTGGTAAAATATACTCGCCTTTCTTTTCCCCTTTCCATTCGCTAGAAGCAGCATCCATTGCCAACATAAAATCTTTTCCCGGCTGGTAGCCTGCTTTTTCAATTGCCTTTAAAATATATTCAATAGCTTCTTCGTCACTCTTTAAGTCCGGTGCAAATCCGCCTTCGTCACCCACCGATGTAGCAAATCCTTTTTCTTTTAATAATGTGCTTAACTGATGAAATACCTCTGCACACCATCTAAGAGCTTCTTTAAATGTTTCTGCCCCTACCGGCATTATCATAAATTCCTGAACGTCTACAGTGTTTGCCGCATGAGCTCCACCGTTTAAAATGTTCATCATTGGAACCGGAAGTCTGTTTCCTGATATTCCTCCTAAAAATCTATACAAAGGAATGTCTAATGATATTGCAGCTGCTCTGGCACTGGCAATTGAAACTGCCAAAATGGCATTTGCTCCAAGATTTGATTTATCTTTAGTTCCGTCTGCTTCAATCATAGCCTTGTCAACTGCGTATATATCTGATGCATCCATTCCCTTTAACACATCATTAATAGTTGTGTTAATATTTTCTACTGCTTTTAAAACACCCTTTCCCTGATATCTGCTTTTATCACCATCTCTTAACTCAAGGGCTTCAAACTCACCTGTTGATGCTCCACTAGGTGCAGTTCCTCTTCCTACTGTTCCGTCTGCCAAATAAACTTCTGCTTCTACTGTAGGATTTCCTCTTGAATCCATGATTTCACGTCCTACGACTTTTTCAATCTGTAAATAATTCATTGTATGTTCCTCCATATTTCTATAAAAAATAAATTTTAGTCTTGAAATAATTAAGTAAGGAGTCCGAATGGAAGGCAGCTACCCCTTCCATTTCCCGTTCGGAGTCCAAATGTCTATTCAAAAGAGGTTAGTTATTTCTAACCATAGTTATAATATACTAACATTTTGATAAAAGTCAATAGGAAATTTGACATTTTTAATTTTTTAAGTTAGAAGTTAATGAAGGGAGATGGTGCATGTTTTTCTCATAATAGTGAGTTTATTTGTTTTTCCGGGGTGGGTACCATTGACCAGTTCAACTCGCCACTTCCAACTGTCCTTAAACACATTATCCACTAACAAATTTTATGCCACACCTATGTTGGCTTTCCAATCACAGCAGGTAACTACTATCTCAACCATTGTCCACAAAAAAGCACCACGTTAATGACTAACTTTCATTAACATGGTGCCTTTTTTCTAAAATGTCCTATAGATATCAACTCTCATACACATCCACAGATATTCTATAATGTTTAATCTATATACACATCCACTTTTATATTTCTATATCCTTCATGCTGCTTAAGCCTATTGCCAGAGTTGATGAATTATGCAGCAATGCCGACGTTGCCGGTTGTATCAGACCGCAGGCCCCAAGAATTATCAGTGCAGTATTTATACCAACAATTGAACGATAATTCCTATGTATCTTCTTCATAAGACCTTTGCTTATTTTTATAAGAGTAACTATCTGGCTTAAATCTTCACCATCTATAGTTATATCAGCTATATCTCTTGCTAACTGTGCGCCGTTGCTTATGGCAATACCCACATCTGCTTTTGATAAAGCCGGTGAATCATTTATGCCATCCCCAATCATTATGACACATCTGCCCTTTTTGGTTTCACTTTCAATAAACTTTGCCTTATCCTCCGGCAAAACTTCTGAATAATACTCATCAACACCTACCTTCGCAGCTATTGCTTTCGCAGTTCTGTCACTGTCTCCGGTCATCATAACCACCTTGCTGATACCATTTTTCTTTAATTCCCTTATGGTCTCAACAGACTCCTCCCTTAACGGGTCTTCAATAAGAATAACTGCAGATAGTTTGTTTTCAATGGCAAGATATAAATGAGAATACTCCGGTGGAAGATTTTTGAACAATTCTTCCTTTCCATCAGGAATAACGCAATTTTCATCTTCCATTACAAAATGATAACTGCCAATAATTGCACGCTTTCCATTAATTGTAGTAGCTATTCCGTGAGCTACAATATATTCCACCTTACTGTGAAATTCATCATGCGTAAGATTTCTGCTTTTTGCCGCATTAACAACAGCATTGGCCATGGAATGTGGAAAATGTTCCTCTAAGCATGCTGCGATTCTTAACAAATCATCCTTTGACCTGTCTTCAAATGCCACTACATCCACAACTGTAGGTTCCGCCTTTGTTAAAGTGCCTGTTTTGTCAAACACAATAGTATTCGCCACAGACATCTTTTCCATAAACTTTCCACCTTTAACGGTTATTTTATAGTCATTTGACTGTCTTATCGCTGCTAAAACAGATATTGGCATGGCAAGCTTAAGAGCACATGAATAATCGACCATAAGAATGGAAATGGCTTTTGTTGCATTTCTTGTAAGAAGATAAGTCAAAATCGTTCCTCCCAAAGAATATGGAACTAACTTATCTGCCAAATGCTCTGCCTTTCCTTCCATTGATGACTTAAGCTTCTCTGACTCCTCTATCATATCTACAATTTTGTCAAATTTACCTGAGCCACTGGTTTCCTTTACAATAACACCTATTTCTCCTTCTTCAACCACCGTTCCTGCATAAACATAATTTCCTTTTATTTTACGAACCGGAACAGCTTCACCGGTCATAGATGCCTGATTAATCATGGCTTCGCCATCTGCCACTTCGCCATCAAATGGAACTACTTCGCCCATTCTTGCAACAACTATGTCTCCCTTTTTAATATCTTTAGCCGGCACCATAACCTCTGTACCGTCCTTTTTCAGCCATACTTTGTTGATATTAAGTGACATACTACGTGCTAAATCACCTACAGACTTCTTATGTGTCCACTCTTCTAAGAGTTCGCCTACTCCTAACAGAAACATAATTGAACCTGCAGTATTAATATCGCCCCTAATCATGGAAACGCTAATGGCCGTGGCATCTAAAACCGGAACCTCCAATTTTCCCTTTGCCAATGTCTTAATTCCTATAAGAACATACTTAAAGGCACTATAAGAAGTTAAAGCGATTTTAACCGGCATAGGCAAAACCACACGGCATGCATAACGCATAAAAATTTTATTAATAAGTTTTTCCTTATAATACTCGTTAAGCTGGCGACCTGAATTTTCTAAATACTGTTCCGGTACATCTACCTTTTCATAAGAAAACCTCTTAAGCATATCCAAAACAGCCTGTCTGTCACCTGAATAACAAATGACCGCATCATTTGTTCTATTAAAAATCTGTGAAGAGATTATATTTTCCCTTCCCATAAGATAATACTGTAAAATATCTGCCTGTCTGAACGTCATATTCTTATAGACAAAATGTACCCGGAGTCTCCCCCTTATCTCATGTTTAATAACAAATTTCATTATTCTTCGCCACTTTCGTCTTCAACGCTTTCATCTTCAAAGCATTCTTCTGCTTTTCTGTCCTCGTTAATCTGCTGTGCTTCTGCATAAATGTCGCCGGCATTTTCCTGAACAGTTGTAACTGTGTCCATTACACAATCCTTAGCTCTAAGAACTGCTGCGGTGCAATTGGCATACACTTTCTTTGCATCTCTGCTTGAGAGAACTTTAATACCTGCTGTTCCAAATAATGTTCCTGCTGCAAATACAGCTACCTTCTTTAAAATATCCATTATAAAACCCTCCTATAATATGTATTGCCCCCTCCCTTCGGTCAGCGGCATTTCGTCGGAAACATCCCTTAAAATGAACTTCGTTCATTTAGTTTCCTCCTATAATATGTATTGCCCCTTCCCTTTGGTCAGCGGCATTTCGTCGGAAACATCCTTAGCCATGAAGTTGATTCATTATGTTTCCTTCTGCTTTTAGGTTTGTTACGCCTAACCAAATAATACTTCTTTTGTGAGAATTTTTCAAGTATTTTAAATAAGACCATCCCTTCAATGTTTAATTCAACATTAACAGAACAGCCTTATATTACTTACAGTGTACTCCATTAATCTTTAAAGGAAGAAATACACAATTTATCTTTAATTATTTCTGTCTTTTCAGCACTCATATATGGAATTTTATGTCCTGCATTAGAAATTGCTGCCAGTATTCTTATAAAGCCTTTGGTTATCCCCAGTTTATTTTCCAGAATATTCCGGTTAAAAGTAACAATTTGTATTTTTTCAAATTTTATTATAGTTGTAGTTGTGCCAAAAATTCCTGATTTTACTTTTATCTGGCTATTGCCAATATAACTTCCCTCTGTTTTGTATGACAATATGTTACATACAATAATCCACAACATAATTGCTGCCAATACCCCAATTTCTATTATCAACGGAATACCTAAAACAATATTACATACACAAAATGCCACTATACAGATTATATATTTTACAATAATCTTTAGCATCTTTATAACCCACACTGACTTTGGTTGTCTTTCTGTTTCACAGGAAAAGCTTTCGGAAAATTCCGGCAAAAGCCTTTTCATGATTTTTTCTGTGTTTTCCCAGGTATCATAAAAAGTAAAGTATGTCTGCTCCTGCTTTTCATCTCCCATGCCTACATTTACAATTTCCACTGCATATTTCTTAAACAATCTGGCAATAAAAGTCTGATGCACAATAATAGCATTTATTCTGTTGACAGGAATGGCAAAATTAACCTTTTTAAACAATCCGTGTTTTATATATATCTTGTTATTCTTTCTTTTAAGCTTAAAGTCATACAGCTTAAGGAAATTTTTAACAAAACCGGCTCCGGTGCCTAACGCCAGAGAAAATGCCACTGTAATCGCTACAACAAGTACTCTAAAACCATCTCCATCAAAGCCTGCTGCAACAAATTTCGGAATAATACTAACTATACTTCCAATACTTGCTATGAAAATAATTATTCCTAAAATACTTATTGAATATAATCCATTCATAATAATATTTCTTTTACCAGCAACTACATCATAATCTTCGCTATTTAAAATTTCCTGCTCTACCACATCATCCCCATCACCCTTTATCCGGTTTATATGTTTGATAATGTAATTTCTTAATTCCTCAGCCTCTTTTTTCTTTAGAATTATTTTAACATCCGTGGTGTTAGCTGTGGATAAGCTATCTGTATCAAATTTAACCTTGCAGGTTCCTATTAACATTTCAAACAGATTTTGTTCCATATTAACATTGGATATATTTTTAAACCCAATAGTATTCTTTAGTGAAATAATTGTATTTCTCTCCACTGACAATGTATCATTATCAATTACAATCCATGTTTTATACCATACCCTGAAACGCCATGCCACAAATATTGCTATAATCACAATAAAAATCAGCAAAATAAAGACAACATAAACGGTTTCTACTGAAAATCCTCCACGGGATATATCCACTATCATATCAATAATATCATCGGGACTTCCCATAATAATAACCACCAGTGCTATTAATGCTGCCCCAAATTGTTCCACAACACTGGTCCAATGATTTCTAAATCTCTTATTTTCCATAGTCCCACCTACTTATCATCCAGTTTATTTACGTTACTGCCTTGAGTTTCATGGTCTAAAACGTCACCATCTTTCTGTACATCAGCTTCTCTCTGGCGAACTGCTATTGTGTTTATCCTACTTTTAAGATTTTCAGCTATCTTTTCCGCCTTTTCTTCATCTAAAAACCTGATAACCACATCTCCTCCGGCAGTTGTTACCACAACTTTTGCCACCTTGCAGATTTTATCGAAAGGACCTCTTTGAATCTGCAACTTGTGAAGACGTTCAATAGGAACAATATTTCTTTCCACAAATATGTATCCCTCAACAATATCTATACACTCATCGTCAATTTTATACCTGTATCTGTGAAATCTGAAAACAGGACTTACTATACAATTTATTACCATCAAAATTGTCACTATAACAAGTATAACTGTTCCAATTGTAAGATTATTAGGTATAAAAATAGCAAGTTCCACTACAAGTGCAATAATAAGATATACCACCGTAGCAAAACCTGCTGCCATATACATGTTTTTTAAAGCTCTTTTAGATAATTTTTCGTACATATTAGTCCTCCTGTAAATAAACTTACTGTAAGTTTACCATATAGTTCATGACTAATCTACCAAAATCATCCATTGTCTTTATTCACCTATATTGTTTTTCATCTTTGTTAGAGATAATATTCTATGCCTTCACTTCCCCCAATACTGTAATGTCCTTTTCAATTTTTTCCTCTACTTCGTCTTTTATATTTTCCGGAAGTACCTCTAAAGTAAAGGCTGCCACTGAAAAAGGAACTGCGAAAAGGCTTGCCATATATCCGAACTCCTTACATGTAAAGTACGATATAGCAACTCCCACATGAAACCATATAAGAGAATTGCCATAAAATTTGCCTTTTTCTAACTGCTCCGGATTTTTGTCTAAAAGATATTCAGTAAAACCGATTACACACTGTTTCAAGTTATTAGTTGAAAAAATTGTTGCACTATTATATTTTCCAATGCCGTGAAAAACACTCCACTGGGTTGACATCATAAAAAATATAGGAAGAAGTCCCACCAGAGGATTGATACTTTTTGGCATGAAAAACAATGCAATCATAATTATAATTTCCACGGTAATTGCGTATTTCCTTGCATTAACATTAGTCCTTTTCCCTAAGCAAACACAAATTGCGATTGCCGTAATGTAAAGCACAAAAGCTAAAATTCTTAAGAAAAAATCAAAATAATTTTTTCCTAAAAGAGTACACACAATATCTATCATATTCGTAGTCTGGGCTGATCCCATATTTTCAAATCCATTAACTATGGCATATGCCCCAAAAAATCCACCAATTATGCACATAAGGCTATGAATGTACATTTCTTTACTTCGGAAGCTCATTTTCTAACACCATCCTTTATGTTTTCTTCCGAGATACTATCATAGCACTTTTTTGAAAATTGGCAAATTTATTTCTTATAATTCTCATAAGAAGGCTTTTTATAATCAGTTTCTTTCCATATTTTGTCGGCAACTCCTGCCCACTCTTTTGCATATTCACTACATTTTCCGCACAAATGCTCTACCGTCTCCGGTGACTGCAGGTCTGTTGACTTAGCTCTTGTCTCCTTCACCATTCTCTGAAGAATTTCAGGATTTTCCAACATAGGACATGGTCTTAAATGATTTTCGTTAAAAGGCTGATTATTTCTGTATGCCATAAACAATGGGCTTTTCAAAAGCTGCCCTTTCAATTTTGTGTGTCATTGTTCCCATATTACTTACCTCCATATTTCGACATTATCACTAATTTTTAAAAATTTAAATGTCCATTTTTTTACATATGTATAACTTGTTGGTAAGTATTATTATTTGAGTATTTTTAGAATATATTCTGAAATCCGTTTATAAATTAGTCGTACAAACCTATTTTCTTGTTTTTCCGGTTTTTACCTTACACCAATATGAATAAACTCTCTTTCCTTTTACACAATAATACGTTCTTATTCTCACATAATATTTTTTCTTTGTTTTTAACTTCTTTATGGTCTTTGAAGTTGTTTTATAGTTTGTGATTAAAACTGTCTTTGCCTTTTTAAACTTCTTAGAAGTGGAATACTGTATCTGATATCCTTTTACTCCCTTAATCTTCTTCCAGCTTATTTTCAATGATTTCTTAGCTTTTTTAATAGATTTAATTGATGTAGCTTTTGGTCTTGTAACTTTAGTTGATGTTCCGGAAACAGCTGTAGGTTTAGATACAGGCTTTGTGGTAGAAGGTTCTTTTGTAGTTTCTTCTCCACCTGTCACCTTTATATCTACAGATTTTACCAGGCGTGCATCACTTATGGTAAGTTCACCATTCCTACATTCTGATGTTGCCATATGCATATGAAAACCTAAATTATATTTGCCCAGGTCTAAACCTGATTTTTCCAAATCTATTATTAGCAACTTATCTGTATCATATAAAGATAATGCCTTTTCATCTGCTGACACAAAATTATTATCATAATATACATTTTTAAACCAGTATGGCTTTGACTTAATCTCATCACTGCCTGACTTACCTCTAAATTCCAACCTGAATGTAGAAATATCACCGGTATATCTTATTATCAGATATTTATAAGAGCTATCTGCCATTCCCTTAAAATTAACAAATCCCAACCACTGATAATCCTTATCTGTCCATAAATACGACCCAATCATTGCCTGATTTCCTTTTGGTTTTCCATCAAGAACAATATCATCTGCACTTTCATTGTAAGTTACTGTTATATTCTTTTTAGGTGTGACAGCTCTACCACCTGCAAACTGAGTTTTTAAATATTTATCTCTGTCTATTAACCACTGTCTTAGATATTCAATTGCACTGCTATAATCCTTCCACTTAGCAGTACCTGCATAACTAATGCCATCAGCGCTGTCTTTGTTGGTTACACTCCATCCTGCACCACCTTTTTTCTTTGGAAGATAATTTCTTGCAAAAGAGTTTTTATATGTAGATGTTATGCAGTTAATTGAATTGCCGGTATTTCCATAAATCATATTTGAAATAAGTCCTGATATCTGACTGTAACGTTCAGACACCGTATTATAAAACTCCGGCATTTCCATAAGTTTTTTAAACCATGTAAACTGCTGACACCATAATCCCTTACTACTGTCCCCATTCTCAAAATAAGTTGTGTAACTGTTAGGATTGGCATTTCCACTGGACAAATCCAAATCCCACAAAGGTCCTGCATACAATACACCGTCTTTTATGTAAAACCTTGTGGAGCTGTAATTAAAATCAACATTTTTAAACAATTCATTTACAATATAAAAATTAGCAAATGACTTTAAATCCACAAACTTAGATATTTCCTCAAAATCACCATTTTCCAATGCTGTTTCAAATCTGTTTAACACTGTAAGGGTCTGCTTATACTGCTGCGTACCTTCCGAAAGCCCTTCCGGGTCACCTACATTAAACCTTATTCCATATCTTATGGTTCTAAGATAAGTCCGTCCCTCTTCTGTTCTGTCATATTCCTTTTCAAGAAGAACATCATTTGAATCCTCAGTATTAATGTTTACTCTGCTTTCCCCCACTCCCACAGATTCAATTAGCAGATAATTTCCGTAATAAACATCATTTATGTATAAATCAACATATGTGCTTTTACTTGTATACTTAAGTCCCAAACTTGTAGCAAATTCCATAGCGAGACGATTTCTGATTAAAGACTTGTCAAATGCGTTTGCCAATAGACTCCATTTCTTTGCCTTGCCCATTCCAAACACATCTTTAGCCTTTGAGAATGAAATATTAAATGGCTTTTTATCAGCCACTGCTGTTGAATTTCCTCTTACCTTAATTGTTCCATCAGACTCTATTGTGTCATAAATTACATTATCTTCATACAAATCTCCATCTTTTTTATCTACTACAGTAATCTGTGCCGGAACCTTTTTATCCTTTGTTATAGTAGTTCCATCGGTAGTAACATAAATCGTACGAATGTCTCCCTGCTCTCTTTGTTCACCAGCAGATACGCTTTTTCCACTACATAACGCCCCTGAAATAACAACCAAAAATGTTGTCATTGTAATTAGAAATCTTCTAAGCATGATTCTTTCCTCCATCGTAAAAATTTCTATTTCCTTATTTAATCCGTTCATCTCATAAAAAAATTGTATCAGAGTATTTAACATTTTCAAATAATTTTAAAGAAAAAAATAAAAAGAGGCATAATGCCCAAAAGCAAAAGCCTCCTTTTATGCTATTTAACTATATTATTTAACAACAATATTTTTGTAGTTAAAGTCTGTTTTTTTGTAATTTTCATTAACAACCTTTAATATATTGTCGTACAAATATGTGTGACCTGCATTATTGCTCATTAATGCATTTTGATATAAATAATCAGCTATATCGTATATTTTAATTTTATTAACGTCACCATATACGTAATTTCCATTTTTTAATTTTGCGTATGCCCTAACGCTTATATTGCTGTTATAAAATGAAACATTCTTTATAAAAGTCATAGTCATTGCATAACTTTGTCCCTTTGAATAACTGCTGTAATTTTTTTCCATTCTTCCGGCATCACTTGCCTGATAATTTACTACAGCACTATTTGAACTTCCAATAACCATGTCCGAATCATTTACAGATAACCCATATATAAGGCCAACGGTTTCTACTTCACTGTTAGAATCTTCAAAAGAATAAATTACCCTATATCCTTCCTTAGTTGTGCTTATCTGGTATCCGTTGATTTCTAACTTAACATCTGTCTTTTCCGGCTGTGTAATTTCAGGCTCCGTCGTTTTTTCCGTAGGCTGTTCTGTAGGATTCTCACTTCCCGTGGCATCCTGCAAATACTTCCACGGTTCTGAACCATTGTCTGTAGCAACTCCAGGTGTATCTCCCTGTGTCCACCATGAAGCCTGCCATATTTTGCCATCATATAAAACCTTATCCCCCTGGTAATATGCAGTACCTTTTTTCCATTCCTTGATAACCTCGCCGTCTAATACATAATCATCATCTGAACCTGCCGGTGGGATAGTATACGCATTATCACCCATAAAAGTCTTAAAAACTTTAGTATGCTCATACATTCCCGTAATTCCCTTATTGGCACCATATTGCTGGCAGTCACGGTTTAAGCACCAAAAAGATGTCATTCCAATATTCTCTTTTATTGCCTTATCATTTACAACTTTAGAATATTCGGTAGTCCAAATAGGAAAACTTGCACTTTCTTCTCCTATGGAAACCGTAACGCCTACTTTTCCATAAGCTTCTGAAGAACTAATAGATTTTCCATTATTTCTATATGTGCTTAAAATCTGATTTGCTGTATTGTCAATGGCACGAACCGATGCACCAGCATATGTTTCCCCAGGTAAAATTGTAGCATCACCATAGCACATTGCCATGATATTTACCATTTTGATATCCACACCATTTTCCACATATGCCTCTAACGTACCAAGTCCTAAATCCGTCAGCCCCGTAGGTAACACCGGAAGCGTAAGCACGATCTCTACCCCTGTAGTCTCCTGCACTCTCTTAAGAGCCTTTGCATTAGCAATATTAATCTGCTTTCCCTGAGCACCACCTTCAATATCTAAGTCAAGTCTTGTAAGTCCATATCCCTGAATTACATCCATATATGAATTATACAGTATGTCTTCATCCTGAGTTTTCTGGAAAAAGTTTCCCTCGTTCAATCCTCCGATAGATACGATAACATCGCCACCTTTTGAACGGATATACTTAATAGATTCTTTAATGCCGTCAATCTGCCATGTATCAGTTGCTTTTTCGCTTAATGTGGAATAGCCACCCCATGACCAGTCAATAACCCCATCTGTAATGCCACCTGTTGCAGTAGTCATTATAAAACCTAAGTTATAATATAAAATCCCCGTATCCTTGTACATCTTCTCCAGACTAAGAGTTCCCGCCGAAGAATAATCCTTATCTGAAACATAAGATACAATATCCACAAAAGGTGCAAAGATATGATCCGGAATCTTCTTTCCTTCACCGACTCCGTAAGCTCCCCGGTCAGCGTAAATTGCTGCCTTAGCTGTCTTTGGCGTGATGGTCATTGAGCCGATAACCAACACAAATGCTAACAATCCTGTCAAAATCCTTTTTGACCACTTTTTTAAAATCCCCATTTACTTCCTCCTTAAAGAATTTTTTAACCCCTTAAGTATATCAAAAGTATAAAATCGTTTCCAGTAAATGTTGGATTAAAAATGATTTTATCTTTCTTCTCTGTAATAATTTAATCCCAGTCCTTCCGGAATATGATTTTTACCATTTTTTCTTATGCTTGCAATTATTATAACTACAGCTGTAACAATGTACGGACACATATCATATATCAAAGGATTAAGTCCCGGGATTTCTATGTACAAACGCATTATCATCAAAGCTCCAAAAATAATACTGCAAAATACTGATTTTAACGGATTCCATGATGAAAAAATAACAAGTGCCACCGCAAGCCATCCATATCCGCTAATACATCCGTGTACCCACACTCCTGCGTTGGTAACCATACACATGTACATACCTGCCACCCCACATAATGCTCCACCTATAATAGTTGCGATATATCGGTATTTACCTACTGAAATTCCTGCTGCATCAGCTGCCGCCGGATTTTCCCCTACTGCATTTAACTTTAAGCCTACTTTTGTTTTTCTAATTATAATAAAAGCTACAATTGCAACTATAAAGGAAAGATACACCATTCCATTGTAAGAAAACAACAGTTTGCCCACTACCGGTATTTTTGAGAGCCCCGGAATGTTTATTCCTGCAAAAACAGCTTTTGTCTTTCCTGATACTGAAATGTATCCTCCGTTACCTTGTCCCATAAGCTCTCCAAAGAAATTTCCTATTCCCGTTCCCATAATCGTTATTATAAGTCCTACTACATTTTGATTTACTCTCAATGTAACCGTCATAAAACTAAATAATGCCGATGCTAACATTCCGCTTATGGCACCCCCTAACAGTGCAAACACCCCTGCCCCTATTCCGGCTAAACCGATTTTTTCAGCTACCACAGCACATGCTAAAGCTGACACTGCACCAATGTACATAGTTCCTTCCACACCTAAATTCATATTACCTGATTTTTCCGTGATTATTTCTCCAACCGTTGCAAGAATAAGAGGTGCTCCGGCTAAAAATGCCGCAACCAAAAAATTTATAATCATTTGTCAACGCCTCCTTTTTCAAATACAACTTTGTAGTTTGTCATAAATTTCGCAACAAGCATAAATAATAAAATAATTCCTATCATAATATCAGCAAAAGATGATGGTATAAGAAATACCGTCTGCAAGTTATCTGCTCCTCTGTTTAAAACCGCAATTAGTAAAGACATTACCAGCATCCCCACAGGCCTCATTTCTGCCATCCATGACACCATAATCGCCGTAAATCCAATTCCACCGGCAGTTGATTCTGATAAAGTTCCATCAGCTCCCGCCACCTGGAAATATCCTGCCATTCCACACAAAGCTGCTGATAAAAACATAGTTCTTATAATTACCTTTGTTCTGTTAATTCCTGCATATTTTGCTGTATTTTCAGAATCTCCCACAATTCTTATTTCATAGCCATGCTTTGTTTTTTCCATATAAATATAATATACAACTAATAACACAACTGCGACTATCCAACCAATATGTATTCCAAAAATCCTCGGTAGTCTACTATAAAAACTCAACATTCTTATTTTTGGAAAGCTGTTAGTGGAATCCTGCCAGCTTGCCGTATTTTGCAGCAATATAATAATCTGCATTGCCACATAATTAAGCATCAGGGTAAGAATGGTTTCATTGGTATTAAACTTTGCCTTAAAAAATGCCGGCACGGCTCCATATATTCCTGCTGCCACTATTGCTGCTAATGCCATTAGAATTAACAGAATCCATTGTGGTATGGAGTCATTAACAAGGAATGAAACAAATGTTGCTGCAATTCCACCTATTAAGATTTGTCCCTCGCCTCCAATATTCCAAAACTTCATTTTAAACGCCAATGACAGTCCCACAGATGTAATTACAAGGGGAATAGTGTTTTTAATAGTCTCTCTTACAAGAAACTCCTTACCAAATGCTCCCTGAATCATGACTTCAAAAACCTTAACAGGATTAAATTTCATTATTAGCAACATTAAACTAAGGACAATGGCAGCTAAAATGAATGTTGTAAAGTATATAATAGGTATACTTTTCTTTTTTTCATTTCCACGCTTAACTATCCTAACAGCAGGTGCCTTAGATAAACTATTACTCATTTCCTTACACCACCTTTTCTGTCTCCATCATCAACGAACCAATATACTCTTTTGTTGTGCTTTTAGGATTAACTATTCCTGTAACCTCATAATCAGACATAACCATAATCCTATCAGCTATTCCCATAAGTACATCCAAATCCTCTCCTACAAAAATTATAGCCGTACCTTTTTCTCTTTCCTTATTTAAAATATTATAAATCATGTATGCTGATGTTATGTCCAAACCTCTTACCGGATATGACACAATAAGTACATCTCTTCCTTCTGCTATCTCTCTTCCCAAAAGAACCTTTTGAACATTTCCTCCTGAAAGCATTCTTACGGGAGTATTAACATCTTCCGTTGCCACATTTAGTTTTTCTACAATTTTTTTAGCCATTTTTTCATATTTTTTTCTGTGTAAAAAAATTCCCGGTTCATTTTTATAATTTTTAATCATCATGTTATCCACAAGATTTGATGACGGACTAAGTCCCATTCCCAGCCTGTCCTCCGGCACAAATCCAAAATCAATATTATTGCAGTTTCGCCATTCAGGCTTTTTATTTGTCAAATCAATTTCCTTTCCATGTGAATAATACTTTATTGCACCACTGCTTACACTTCTTATTCCATTTATGCATTCGCACAGTTCCTTTTGTCCACTGCCTGAAATACCTGCTACTCCAAGAATTTCTCCTGAAAAAAGTTCAAAGGAAATATTGTTTAAACCTTTTTTCTTATTTCTTCCAAGACAACATAAATTTTTTATTTCCAATATTTTATTATGACGTTTATATTCCGTTCTTTCTATCTCCAGATTAATCTGCTGTCCAACCATTTTACAGGCAAGTTCATGGCCATCAGTTTCTTTAGTCAGCAATGTATCAACGTGCCTTCCTTTTCTCATAATATACACGCGGTCAGAAATTTCCAAAACCTCATTTAGTTTATGAGTTATTATTATAATTGACTTTCCATCCTCTTTCATTGCCTTTAAAATGTTAAAGAGACTCTCTGCTTCCCCGGGAGTAAGAACTGCCGTTGGTTCATCTAATATTAAAATTTCAGCACCTTTTATTATTGCCTTTATTATCTCCATCGTCTGTTTTTCCGAAACGGACATTTCATATATTTTTTTATCGGGATTAATGTTAAATTTGTATTTTTTAGCAATATCTGAAATTCTGTCTTTAATTTCATTTTTGTCTTTAAAGCTATGTGATTCCAATGCTATTTCTATATTTTCAGTGGCACTCATATTAGAAACAAGTTGAAAATGCTGGTGCACAACTCCAATTTCCAATAAATCTGCATCTTTAGGAGATGTTATTTTTACCTCTTTTCCCTTATAAAGTATCCTTCCCTTATCCGGGTAATATAATCCACTAATCATATTAATAAGGGTAGTTTTACCTGAACCGTTTTCACCTAATATTGCCATTATTTCTCCCTTATGAAGTTTTAAGCTTATATCATTATTTACCTTCTGTTCTCCAAATGATTTACATAATCCCTGTGTTTCTAAAATAACTTCCATAATATCACTCCATTTCTCCGGTAGGAAATAACATTTATTTTTTAATATTAATTCCCTGAAGTACTTCGCCAAACGACGGTGACGATTTTGGTTCAACAAATACTTCTCCTGCTTTTACAAGTTCCTTTCCATCCCTGTTATATAACGGTCCTTCAAAAACATACTTCTTTTTTGTCTCAAATTCATTTTTGCAGCTTTCAACTGCTTTTTTCACTTTTTTAGCAGTAGCTTTATCTAAAAGTGAATAATTAATTTTATCAAGATAAATCATTCCGTTTTTAAGGGTTCCTGTGTAATCCACCGGTATTTTAGATGGTGTTCCGTCAAGAACATTTTGAACAGCCATTATAAGATATTTTGAAGTATCCCATCTTACTCCCGTAAGAACTGCTTTAGGTGCCACCTTGCTCATATCACTGTTGTACGGAATAAAATATGCCCCATTTTCCTGACAAACAGCCGCACCAGCCGTAGAATCAGCATGATGGCTTACAACATCGCATCCCATATCTATAAGGGACTTCGTTGCCTGTCCTTCTAATGCAGGATCATACCACTTATTAAGATAAGTTGCATTTACCTGTATTTTTTCATTTACGCTTTTAGCTCCTAAATAGTAGGCATCTAATCCGTTATTAACTTCCGTATAATCCATGGCACACACATAACCGATTTTGTTTGTTTTAGTAGTTAAACCTGATACCACTCCTGATAAATACCTAACCTGTGCAATATCACCAAAATAATTATGCACATTTTTTAATCCACTTGACTTTGCCTTTACTCCACTAAAATGGCAAAAAACAACACTTGGATATTCAAAAGCTACTTCTAACAGATAATCCTCATGACCATGGGACGTTGAAAAAATAATCTGACACCCATCTTCTGCTAACTCCCTAAATGCTGTTGCTGCTTGTGCCGTATCCGGCACATTATATTTATTTATAATTTGTGATTTATCAATTCCCAGTTCCTCAGCCATTTTCCATGTTGCTTTATTATGGTTATATGTATAGCCCTGATCACTTGGGTCTGAATAATGCACAAATCCTATTTTCAAATCCTTTTTATCTATTTTTGTTCCCTCTTTTACTCCTGTTACCTGACTTCCTGAACACCCTGTAAAAATAACTGAAATTAACATAAATATAAAAAGTAAAACACAAATTTTTTTCATATATGCCTCCTAACTCTTAAATCAGAAGTATGCATAAAAGGGGTCAGTGCACCATTACACGACCCCTTTGCCTTTTAATAAAATTCTAATTTTTATTTTGTCTGACTTGTCCAATCTTCAAGAAGTTCCTCTGAATCCACAACAAGTCCTAAATGAAGAGAAATAATCCTTAAGGCTGCTTCTTCAAGATGCTCGCTGCCCCTTGTTAAATCTCTTGGAACAACTATTCTGAAATCTCTGTTTGCTCCATCAAAAGCTGTGTTTAATACACAACAATCTGTCATACAACCTGTAAGAACAATTCTTTTTATTCCCATGTTCCTAAGCAGCATTTCAAGGTCTGTCGGATAAAATGCACTAAGTCTCTTCTTTGTACTTACAATTAAATCCTCATCATGAACATCAATAGAAAATTTATTCCACTTTGTTCCCTCAATGGCATGTTCTGCAATATTTGGTATCTCCCCTACAGTTATAGGAAATACCAGTCTCCATGCTGACGGATTTAATTTTTCATCTACACCACCTTTTCTTAAAACTGATCTCACATGAATAATTGGTATATCAAGTTTGCGACATTTATCCATAAATTCATTAAGAGGTTTAATTATCTGTCTTCCCCTAGGTGACGGACACGGACAATCCGGATCCTCTGATAAATGACCTTCATGCATATCTATTGTTATAACTGCTGTTCCTTCTTTTTCAAGAAAAATATCATGTATATTTTCCGGTACTTCTTTTCTTACATTATCAAAATAAGCCTGCATAATCCTAATCTCCTTTTTAATCTATATTCTAATTACTGTTCTGTTTTTTCAAAAAATGGTCTTAATAGTGAATTGTTTAATAAATTCAAAACAATTAACAATATAATACCAACTAACATTGGCTGTGTAACAATACTCTGCACTGCTGACGGGAGCATTGAAGTAAAGCTTTCAGGTAAAAACATACATCCGATAGCTATAATATAAGGAACAGATGCTGTAATTACATTCATATCATCCCAAGCCACATCCTTCAAATGCTGTACTCCGCTAAATGCAATCATACCAAATAAGATTACTGTTGCTCCATTTAAAACCGGTGAAGGAATTACCGCAATAAGCATACCCAGTTTTGGGAAGAAGCCAAGTACTATAGCTATAATACCCATTGCTAAAGTTGCGAAACGGCTTCCCACTCCTGTTGCTCTTATAATTCCGACATTCTCCGGATAAGTAGTTGTTGGACATCCGCCGACTACTGTTCCTAAAATATTTCCTACAGCCAGTCCGAATATGCCGCCATTGGCTCTATGTTCGTCAACCTGCTGTTCATCCCATCCTGCAATAAGGCTATACATACCAAGTGCTTCTGAAACTGAATGGAGGTAAGCCAAAAGCATCAGTATTACTACCCCAACATTTACCTTAAAGCCGTATGGCATAATCTTTGGAAGTCCAACAATTTTTGCCTGTGCCACGGAACTAAAATCTATGCCTGCTACAACTGCATAAAATATAGTTCCTACTATGATTGCCCAAAGAAGTGCACCTCTTTTCATTAGTCCCTTTTTGCCAAAAAGCATAAATCCTGCTGCAACAACGATTGTTATAAACGCTGCTGCCAAATTAACCCAGGGATATGTATCCGTTCCTTCTGTTCCAAAACATCCCGGAATTGCAATTTCTGCAAGCTGTGTACCTATTATCAGCATTAATGTTCCAAAAACAAGGGGTGATGTAAGAACCTTTGTTAATTTTCCTATTACACCAATTTTACCTATTGGAATAGATAAAACTGCAACAATTATACCTGCTATAAGCATTGAACCGTAAGCAGTTCCCAATCCATAAGCTGCTCCTGTTGTAAGTATGGCTGACATAAATACTGCTGTAGGACCATGCACTGCAGGTAGTTTTAAAATAAAAATGGACTGAAGTATGGTTACCAAACCTGCCGTAATGAAACATGACTGTACCATATATCCTATATCTGCGGAATTAAGTCCACAGGCAGAACCGATAATTCCCGGTACTGCAAGTAAAAAAGTAATTCCCATAAGATGCTGTATTGCAAATAATAGTAGTTCACCAATTGACATTTTTTCGTCAATTCCTACCGTTAAAGGTGATTTTTCTTTTTCCATATTTGTCATCTCCTCATATGTATCATTGATATTTTCCAGTTAACATTTCACTTTAGTATTAAGATGCTGCCGGCAATGCTTATCCTAAATACTATTCGAAATAAAAAAAGAGACAACTCAATCATTTTCAAATGACTCCGTTGTCTCCTGATAGAACAAATATTACTATTTTAGCGATTAATTATCAATATACAAAATGCACATTGTTTGTGTTTTCTTAGTGTGCAATTTGCACCTTTAATTACTATTTAAAAACAAATCATATATTTTTACTGCATTAAATATCTGATTACATGTATCCGCATCTTTCAATGAACATTCCAGTAATTCCTCTATTTTTTCAATGCGCTTAATCATTGTATTTCTGTGAATATACAAAGACTGGGCTGTCTGTGTCACATTTAATCCGTTTTCAAGATATTCCCTTAAGGTATCTAAAAGGCTCTGATTATATCTTCTGTCATATTCCATAACGGGAAATATATAATTTTCTACAAATTCATTTATTCTTTCCTTATCATCTATATAAAACAGCAGCTGGTATATCCCCAACTCTTTATAGTAGAACACACCTTTTTTCTGTATGGCTTTAACAGTTGTTTTTGCCTGTTGATAACTTTTCATCAGTTCCTGTGACTGATGTTCCAAAACCTCTTTCATATTTTCTCCTGAAGCACAGTCACCATTTTTGACCTTGTGAGTAACTTTTCCAATTCCCATTTGCATTTGAATATCAGCAAATTGTTTATTAAAAGTGTAATATATGGTTTTAATTGTATCTACAATTTTCTTTTCATTCATATCAGAAACTGAAATAATAAACGTTTGCCTGTTATACTTGTTGAGATAATTTATTTCTTCAAAATATCCCATAAAGCTTTGCATCATTTCTGTCATAATGCGTTCACTATAGTAAACACCTTTTCCGTTTTTAGAGCTTTTTCCCTTAAAATCGTACTTAATCGTAACTACAACTTTCCTGTCTAACAAATTATATTTTTCAAAATATTTTACGTATAAAGGATCTTCTATATTAATTTCCCCTGCAAGGAGCCTTTCAAGAAATTCATTGTGCATTCTCTCTTCTAACCTGTCATTAGCCACTACCATGGAAATACTTCCAATCACCTCAAAAAGTTTTGTTTCCCAAGGTGCTGTAAATAGTGCTAAATGTCTGTCTGATGCTACCTTAATCACTGAATCGGGAATGCTTTTTATATGCTTAGGATGTAACAGCATAATTATACATGCCGCCTGTCCCTGAGCAGACTCTACTACAATATTAGTGAGGAATTCTTCGGAAATTTCCAATCCAACTCCAGTCATAAGAATTACATCCCCACCAACAAGCCACTCACTAATGCTGGTAGTTTGAGCTATATTAGGCCATGACACACTTCGGTTAAGTCCGCTTTCTCCACTTACCAGTTTGAACTCTTTAAATGATTTAAGTTTTAGCAAATCCTTTACATATATCATTTTATATTCTCACCTCATAAAATGTTTTAAACTATAGTATCTACTGAAAATCTAGTTCCACAGGACAGTGGTCTGACCCCATTATTTCCGTATGAATTTTGGCATCCTTCATTCGTTCCTTTAAATCCTCAGACACAAGGAAATAATCTATACGCCATCCTGCGTTCTTTTCCCTTGCCTTAAATCTGTATGACCACCAGCTGTACACCGACTCCAAATCGGGATAAAAATATCTGAAGCTGTCCACAAATCCACTGTCTAACAACTCAGTCATTTTTTTTCTTTCTTCATCAGTAAATCCGGCATTTTTCCTGTTTGTCTTTGGATTTTTCAAATCAATTTCATTGTGTGCCACATTCATGTCTCCACAGACAATTACCCCTTTTTTCTCTGCAAGACTATTTAAATATTTTCTAAAATCATCTTCCCATTTCATTCTGTAATCAAGTCTTGCCAACTCATTTTGAGAATTAGGAGTATAAACAGTAACCAGATAAAAATCCTGATATTCTAATGTAATTACCCTGCCTTCTAAATCATGTTCTTCTATATTAATGCCATAAGAAACAGAAACCGGTTCATGCTTTGTAAATATTGCAGTTCCTGAATATCCCTTTTTAACTGCATAATTCCAATACTGATAATATCCCGGTAACTGAAGGTCAATCTGCCCTTTCTGCAACTTAGTTTCCTGAAGGCAGAAAAAGTCTGCATCTAACTTTTCAAAATCCTCCATAAAGTTTTTCCCTACACAGGCTCTTAACCCGTTTACATTCCATGATATAAATTTCATAATATAATCTGCCTTTCCATAAGAAAATTGTTTTGTTATTCCACCTGCTTTATTTTAATTTAAATTTCATAAATACCGGCTGATGGTCTGAATATAAAAATCCGTTATCCTTAACTGTATAATCCGTCATTTCCACATTATCCGAAATAATAAATCCATCTAATATACAGGTAAAAGTTTTTCCCGGAATATATTCTGTGTCATCATTTCTGTTAGAATCTGCCAGGCTGTCATACTTTTCCTTTGATAACTGATCCATGGCAAATGAAAGACCTTCCGGCATTTTGCTTCTTGGAAATGGATATGCCCAACTTTCATATTCAACGCTGTCATCCTCTGCTAATTTTAAGTCATGATTAAAATCACCGCCACAAATAACATAATTTCCTTTATCCATTTCAGACTTCATATCCTGAAAAAGCATGGAGGTTTGAGCCTCTCTTATTTCATCACTGTTTCCATATGCAGACATGTGAACGCCGTAAATAATTAATTCCTTTCCGTTTTCCACCGGCACTCTGCTTACGCTGTAACATCTGTCTAAATCCAACAATTTAGAAAATGATGTGGAAATAGGAAAGCTTCTTCTTAGGGCAGAGGTTATCTCGTACTTTGAGCAAACACTAATACCGGAATATGATTTTCCAATAGGTTCATTAAAAGGATAAAATAAATATGCAGAATCATAGTTTACTGCGAAATTCTGAAAATATCCCTGAAACTTTTTATTAATAAGATTTTCCTGATTTACGTGATAACTTCTGGTGGAATCCCTGTCAACTTCCTCAAAAATCATAAAATCAGGATTTTCACTTTTGGCATAATCTGCTGCTCCATTAATGGCATCTATACCTGACTGCCTGCTAAAGCATCTGGAATACTTGCCTCCATCCATAAAGAAACTGTAATCCGGAGTATATGCACCAAATCCCACATTATAAGTACCTGCTGTATATTCCACTCCTGTCTTAACCTTGCTTCCTTCCGTGGCATTTAAAGAATTGATTTCAATAGGCTGCTTATCCTTAATTCTGTGATAGGTTCCAAATACATATAGAACATACACAATTACCACCAACAAAAATGCCGCAATAACAGACAACAGCGTTACTACTATTTTCTTTTTAACTGACCATTTTTTCTTCATTTGTATGTTGCTCCTTTAGGCTGTAAATATTTTCACTGTTATTATAAATAAATTTAATATGAGGTTAGTATAACATATTAGGAGGCGGGTAAGCAAACAGGTCAGCAGATTTCTATACTGCTTGATTCTCTGCAACAACCAGACCATCATCATTCTTTTTTACATTCATAATATCCTCAACTTCCGCTAAATTTTCCTCACATGTATCCGCTAATGCTTCACAATCTATGTAATCCGTTAAAGCATACATACAGTTAAGTTCCTCCTATTTTCATTCACTTCATTGGTTGTGTTCGTATTCGCTTTCGCCTTATGCATATTGCTGTTTTCAAACAATTCATCCTTTATTTCACGACGGTTTTCACCACAAACCCTTAACAGCTCCACAAGATCAGTTGCTTCATTGTCATCTGTTTCACACAATTCAATATAATGCAAAACATCACAAATCTTTTGGTCTACTTCTGACTGCTTTTTTGTTAATTCATCTTTGTAATCAGTTAAATTTGAAGCCTCATATGCAAAATGTGTTAAATATTCCTCCCAATCCATTTCCGACAAATCATAGGAAGATGGATTTTTGGTTATACTACAATGAACTTCGTCTCTGGTAAGTTTTTTTGCCAGTGAAATATCTTCCTGAACAAAGTCATAAGTTTCCTCATTTCCACTGTACTGAACCTCAGTTTTCTCATAATCTAACGATTCATTTTCCCCTTCCACCGGAATCATACGATAAAAAGATGATTTTTTTCCCAACGGATATTTTGCTATTTGCCTGAGAAAATGTGAAAACTGTAGCTTCTTCTTTACCTGCTGCCACCACCAACTGTTCCTCTTTATTTACCCGGTAATAATTTTCGCTGTAATCCATAATGTAATATAGTAAATCTGTACTCATGTGAGCCTCCTTATCTTATAAAGTTTCATATTAATTTAGCCAATGAACTTTATTTGTTTCTTAAACAAACCTCAACAAACATAATTAAAATAAAAATTGCAATTACCAGTAAAACCGGGTGAAGTAACAGCCACATAAGTGCAAAGACAAATATTATACCTCCCACAATTTTTCCTATTCCTATCAACCCTGAAAAATCCCCATTGCTTGCCGCCACTATTGAACCAACTACAAGCATCAATATAAAAGCTAAAATATGCATAAATGCCACCTCCGTTTAAATTTAGTAAAAGTTAATAAAGATTAATTAGTAGTAAAATTTACCTTACATAAACATTAGCATTTTTTAAGTCCATTAAAAAGGACTTGTGAAGGAACGGATGTTTGCTTGTGAAGATGAAATTTTGTTCCTTGTATCTATTTTCGTTCAAATAAAAAACTACTAACCCAATGCCGGCTAGTAGTCTTCACCTATTATGTTCAATAATAAATTTTCATATTTTTCTTATATCAAAAGATTTCCTTGTCTGTGGCGTTGTTTCAATCAATATAGCTAATGATGCGCAAATAGCAATATGATTATGTTAATTTTTAGGATTATGAGGGGTGAACCTTGAGAGCATTCAAGGAATGGCAATGTCATTTCTACACCCTTACGAAATTTACAAGATCGTTAAAAAAAATTATGAGTTGTGTCAAGTTATATAGAAAAAAGAGTTACGCAAGCTCTAGATGTACAAGCCCCTAAATCGGACATCCGAAACGCTCTTGCTTCTCCTCTTAATGGAAGTATATCTCAAAATAATGAAAAAACAATGCCATCTTAAATCAGGATAGAAAGGATAGAAATACAGATGTTATAAAAAATCTGCAAATAAATTTGGACTATAAGAGCGATTTTTATGAAATAAATACTTCAAATTCCTTGCTGTGCTTTTTGATTAATTCATTCCAAACTCTCTCCATTGATATTCCATCATCATAAGCCTGGTTCTTGCATTTTCAAATGCCTTTTTTAATTTCTTATGCAATACATCACTGCTTACATTAGTTCCACTGTCTTTTTCCATCTTCTTAACAAGCCTGTCTATTGCCCTGTCCTGATATAAAAGTCCCTCTATATCACTTTTTTCTCTTAATCTACCCAAATGATTATTTACATCTTCTGATAAACTGTCGCCATAGTATTCCTTGACTTCATTTAAAAAGTCTGATACTTTAATGTTAGAAGAGATGTTGGAGGCATCAGCATTAGCTGTAACCCTTGTCGGCATTACCGCCGTAAATGTCTCTTCTTTTTTTGCTTTTACAGCATACATATCATCTATATAATAATCTCCAATTCTATTACTATCGTATCTGTTTACTACAATGCGATAATAATAGTTATTGTTTTTTTCATCCATCATACGTCCCATCAAAACATATGAACTGTCAGCATTATTTCTATTTCCTATTGCTTCATTAACCTTGATTCCATATTTAATGGCATCACCTATATTTAAGCTTACAAATATTGTTGCTTCTGAACGTCCCATATGCATTCCATGTTTTAATGATTTTTTAGTAATTTGAATTTTATCTCCTGTATCCAAATTTGTAATTACCGGATTTTTTCCCCTGTACTCAACACCTGGATATTTTGTTAAAATATCAACCGCTTTTTGAACAACTGTGTTTATATCTCTAAATTTCGATTTGTTTACACTTGTAATTCCTGCATCCATCAGGACTGCCATTCTATGTCTGCCCTCGTGTCCTTTAACCTCCCCATCATCATATATTCTTAAATATATTGGCTGACTGTTATTTCTTAACTTCCCTTTATCCAGATTGGTTGACTCACTTATTATTCTGTTATACGCATCATCATCCTCTGTGATAAGTTTCAAAAACTCTTCCGGTGACAGTCTGGTCAGATATGCCTGTGAATAATCTTCGCTCATGGCAGCATAATCTGTATACAAGTCCTCCAATCTTTCTTCCGTGTAACTTGCTATTCCATTATCCTGTGTCATGCTCTCTGCATCTGTTATGGCATTTATTCTGGATTGGTAGCGAATGTCTTCACTTTCTGCCGATTTATTATTGACAATATAACTGCTCTTGTGTATTATGGTGTCAAAGTCATAATTATTCAGCGAGTAAGGGAATTGTACCCTTGCCAACGAGAATATGTTATGGCTTTTTTTATTGTTTATATATAGTATTTTGTTATCTTTAGCAGCTCTGTCTATTAACGCAGCTATTCCTTTTCTTCCATACATACCCGTTATGAAATTAGAGGCTACCTGCTTTAATTCATATACGCCATTTCCATCAATTCTTACGCTTACAATTATTGACAAATTATCATTATCGCATATAAAGCATTTAATCCTTCCCACTGTTTATTCAAAATTTTATCAACCTGTTCTGACAATTCTTCATAACGTCTGTAGTCCTGATTATCTTTCAGGCTTAAATGTCCTCTTCTGTTAAACGTCATTTTAGAATCATCAATTTCATATTTCCATATGTTATCAATTCCACGGAACCAACCTGTTTTCTTAAATATTTCTTCAAAACTCTCACCTTCCTTTTCCATCTCATTAGTTCTTTGCAACTCCCGCAAATCCACATTGTTAGAATTTCGTCCTCCATATGAATACAAAATGTTGCTGTCCTGTTTTAAGATGTCATTGTCTTTTTCACTATTTTGAAATATACTCTCATTAAAGGAGTCTTTTAGGGACGCATTTACGGATGTCTGGTCAGGGTTATTTTTAGCATTGGCTACCACTAAGGCTCCTTTTTTATCCATAAACGCAAAGTCATTGACATTTTGATATGCATTTGTTATCTTATTTACAGAACCATATTTGGTTGTAGATGATGGCAATTGGAGCCTGAGTACTGACAACCATTTATTGGTTCTTTTTTTGTCAGGCTCAATGTATCTTATATTTGAATTATTTATTAATTTTTGTAAATTGTTCAAATTTTTACCATACGCACTTGTTATAATTCCAAAGTCCTGTATTATTCCAGATTTGTTTTTAGGATCAACCAGTAACGAAACTATAACGGGTTCGCCTTCTTTAGAAATTAGGTCTCCCAAAATTACTAAACTATCACTCCTGGTAACTGAATCCATTATTACAATTGGCTTTTCCAATATTTCCGGTACCTGTTTTATAAATTCTATATCCATATCCTGATGCTTATTTAATATCTTTTGTATCTTTGATTTTCCAAAATATATATTATAGTCTTTTACGTTTATAGACTTTAACACATCAGATGTTCTTCCAATCAAAAATCTTCCAAGACTTTTCAATCTCTGTTCCTTAGTTGTATTGTTATACCACTCGTCAATTTCCTTTTTATAATCTTGAGCTTTATCTTGTGCCCTTCTTTCAAGAAATTTCTTTCCTAAACCATCTTTTGAATGTTCTATCAGTTTTGCATATTCTTCCCTTAACCTGGAATTTTCTGACAATGTTTTGTATGAAATATTGTTGTCACGAACAAATTCCTTTATGTTATCACTCATTCCATAGCTTGATGTTGGCTCTTTAAGTACCGGTGTTACTTCTAATCCCTTTTCTGAAATAAAGCTGTTTTTAACCTGATTGTTATTCCTTAAATATTGAACTGCACTCTCCCTGCTTCGTCCTTCAAGATTTGATTCTAAAAATCTTTCTGACACTCCCAGTTTATTTGCAGCCTTCTTTATAACATCTGTATTTCTATCCTGCTTTAAAATATTGTTGTCATTTTCTGAATTTCGGGATATACTATTAATAGAAGAGTTGACTAGTCTCTTGTTATTCTCATTCATTTGAGAACCAGGTTCGGTCGGCTCTTCTATTTTTGTATTTTCTATATTTATTATGTAGTAAAAATACATTTTGTTGCTACTATCTAATGCTAAAATCACATCTGCGGTATAGTCAAATTTTCCTATCCTTATTTTTGTATCCCCTCTATAAAAACCAATTAAATTATCTTTTCTCGGGTGTAAAGGCGTCTCATAAGAATATTTCTTTACAGATTTTACTATTTCATCAGCATTACCCGCCATACGCAATTTTCTAGTATATATAATCTTGTGCTTTCTTTTCAGCCAATTGCTGTATTTTGAATCCGTAAATTCTTTTCTAGTTTTTCCACTGGACCAGACATTTCCTTCATCAATTTCAATTCCAGTCGAAAAACTATCTCTTATTGCTTCCTTGACCAACTTTATTCGTTCTTTTTTATTAGTTACTCCTTTAAAAATATCTTTGTCAATTTCCACAAAAGGAGTATTATCAGAATCATACCGT